>CAACXA010000271.1_pt1 | contig 11402 bp, 10 predicted proteins | sample 2275811 | NCBI WGS metagenome assembly CAACXA01 (sample SAMEA5312478, study PRJEB27640) | indoor metagenome | biome: indoor environment; feature: uncontrolled; material: tiles wood | place: Germany | collected 2014-07-07 | reverse complement strand
ATCGCGTAGTTGGTGGCGCCCTTGCCCTCGATCACCTTGTAGGCCGCGTTGACCACCTGATCGGTCATCTCCGCCAGGCGCTGCTCGGTGAAGGGTTTGCGGCCGTCGATCTCCCAATCCCGCAGCGGCACCTGACCGATCGAAGCGGAGGACCACACCGGGAACTCGGAATCGCCGTGCTCTCCGATGATGTATGCGTGCACGCTGGTGGTGTTCACGCGGGCCTCGTTGGCGATCATCCAACGCAGGCGGGAGGTGTCCAGCACGGTGCCGGAGCTCAGGACCTGGCGGTACGGCAGCCCCGTGATCTTCTGAGCGACCACGGTGAGCACGTCGCACGGGTTGGTCACGAGCACGCAGATCGCGTTGGGCGCGTGCTCCAGGAGCTGCGGCATGAGCGTCTTGAGGATCTCGGTATTGGCACCGGCCAGGTCCAGGCGAGTCTGGCCGGGCTTCTGCTTGGCGCCGGCGGTGATCAGGATGACGTCCGAGTCCTTGAGCACGGCCACGTCATCCGAGCCCTCCACGCGGGTGTCGGAAGCGAACATCTGGCCGTGGGAGAGGTCCAGGGCCTCGGCTTCAACCTTGGCGGTGTTGAGGTCGTACAGGGCAATATCGGTCGCGGTGCCGCGGATCATGGCCGCGTACGCCAGCGAGGTTCCCACCGACCCCGCTCCCACAATGCCGATCTTGGTTCTACGGACGGTGGCTTCAGTGCTGGTGGTCATGGAAACTCCCCGGTTACGGCGGATACGTCCCGCAGGCTCACGTGGTGTCTGAGCTGCAGTGGGTCATGTGGTCTTGCCACAGTCCATTGTGACGTATCCGCCGCACCGGGGATAGTTCGTGTGACGAGGTCAACCACCTCGTGTTTCTCGGCGCGTTATTGGCCGAGCGCTCGGTGACTAGCAGTGATAGGTATCGGTGGGAGCCTCGAAGTGCACGTCATAGCCCTCCGGGATGCTCATGCCGAACGAGGTGGCCAAGCCCAACACCTTACGGGCACGAGCCAGACGGGGTAGGTCGGAGCCGTTGCGGATCTGACCGCCGTCGGCCTCGAACTCCTGTAGGAAGTCGGTGGCCCAGGACAGCTCGTTCAGGCTCGGGGACAGGCCTTCGTTGACCGTGGCGGTCTGCTCCGGCATGAGGCACAGCTTGCCGGTCATGCCGAATTCGGAGGTCACACCGGTGGCCTCCGCGAGCTTGGCACCGAGTGCGCCCACGGCCGGTCCGTCGATCGGGCCGGGCAGATTGGCCGCACGCGAGGCAATGGTGAACTGCGAACGGGTATAGGCCAACACCATGGGACTCTCGCCAAAACCGGTGTCACGGCGGTAGTCGCCGATGCCGAACGCCAGGCGGTAGGTGGAGCGCGCCGTGGCAATGTCCTGCAGGTTCTGCACGCCACGGGCTGTTTCCACGAGTGCAACGATGCGGGTTCCCCGCAGCATCTCCGCGGTGCGAGTCACGTGTTCGGGGGATTCGGTCATGGCCAACATGACGCCTTCCAGCCCGGGAGCTTCGCGCAGGGCGCGGAGGTCTTCCTCCCACCATGCGGTGCCGAAACCGTTGATGCGGACCCACCCGTGGTTGAGTTCGTGGCGTTCGTTGCGCGAGGACAGCCACTCGATCACGTTCTGACGGGCTGCGGCTTTGTCCGCCGGTGCCACCGAGTCCTCGACATCGAGGACCACGACATCCGCTGCGCTGTTCGCCGCCACGTCGAAGCGCGCGGGCTGCGCACCGTTGACGAGCAGCCACGAACGGGCCAGCTCCGGACCAACCTTGGGATTCTCAGTGGTCGTAATGGTCATTTCGATGGTTTCTGACAGGGTGGTGGACATGATTCACTTCTCGATCTGTGTCTAAGAACGGACACGCTTCCGCAGCTGCTGTGCGGTGAAAGCGCGGGTCAGCCGAGCGCCTGAACCAACCTGAGAGATGAAGCGGTCGGAGCGGGTCAGCTGCCAGTAGAGAGCCCCAGGACAAGCGGCACCAGTTCAGTGCTTTGATGACCTACGCGTGAGAGATGGCACGCCGGGCAAAAGCGGTAGGGCTACCGTAACCAAGATCACATCAAGACTCAACTTGGGCGGTTTCGCGGGACATGCTGGGCTCCACGGCTTACCCACCATCACCACAGTGAACCGGCGTGGTGCTGATTCCTCACTCGCGCCGTTGAGCATGAACATCTCCAGGCAGCCGGCGCGCATAAGTCCGGCAATCCCAAATCCGCGAGCCAACAGGAGTGGCCTGGCGGCAGTGAGGTCCAGCCACCGAAGGTCATGTAGCTCGACCCACACATTGTCAACCGACGAATCGATGACCGCGCAGTGATACTCGCGAAATGCGGCATTGGATAGGGTTCGACTGAGTGGAGAGCTGGGCTCGATCCCCATTTTAGAATTCATATTTTAAAACTAGACCTGAGGTGCACGCGTGGCAAGACCTTCCAAGTTCACAACGGAGGACATTCTTGACGCTGCCGCGCGCGCGGTGGCCCACCGTGGCCGGGATGTCACCCTCGCGCAGATTGCCAGCGAGCTGGGCGGGCCTACCGGTTCGCTGTATCACCGCTTCTCGTCCCGTGACGTTCTGCTGGTGAATCTGTGGATCCGATCCATCCGCCGCTTCCATCAGGGGTTCCTGGCAGCAGCAGCCGGCGAGGATCCCGCCCAGGCCGCGATCGACTGTGCCGTGCATATTCCTGTGTTCTGCCGACAGCACCCGCATGACGCAGCTGCCATGACTCTCTATCGACAGCACGAACTGGTCACCCACGGACCCGAGGAACTCCGAGATGACGTGTCTCGGATCAACCACCCGGTTATAGCTGCCCTGAAAGAGCTCGCCGTTCGCAGATATGGCACGTCAGATGAGTTCCATCAAACTCTGATGCTCACGGCCTGCGAAGAGAGCCCCTACGGTTTGGTCCGCCCATACATCGCTTCCCGCCAAACCATTCCGGATTGGATGGACGACGCCGTTCGGGCCTCTTCCCAAGCAATCCTCGCGTTGGGCGACCGCTAGCGAATTCATGACCTTGTCGGCCGACCTTCACCCACCACTTCGCTTCTTGGTTCGAGCCGTGGCCACCGCGTTCCAGGGGTCTTCGGGCCAGGGATGCTTCGGGTAGCGGCCGCGCATTTCGGAGCGAACCTGCTGGTACGGGCCGGACCAGAACGACTTCAAATCGTCGGTGATCGCCAACGGCCGCCGCGCTGGAGACAACAGATGGAACTGCACGGGCACCCGACCGTCCACCAATCGCGGCGTGTCTGCCCAACCGAAGCATTCTTGTAATTTCACGGCCACCACGGGAGGCTGCTCGGGTTCGTCCAGCGAATAGACCTTCGGATAGTCGATCCGCGCCGTGTTCCCACTCGGCACCGCCAACCGTTGCGGCACTAACTCCTCCAGCCGGCTGGCTTCCGGCCACGGCAAGAGCCTGCGGAGCGCATCAGCCACTTTGATCGACCGCAGCGACGCTCCTCGAGCGATTTCTTGTAATTCCACGCTCAGCCATTCGTCGAGCCGGTCGAGCAGTGCCGAATCATCCATGGCCGGCCACGGATCACCCAGTTGCCGGTGCAACAAGGCGAGGCGCGCGCGGAGTGAGCGAGGGGCGTCGTCCCAGGGCAGTAGTTCCAGGCCCTGACTGTGCAGTGCGCTCCGCACGGCGGGCAGTGCGGTTGTGGGATCGGCAGCGACCGGCGTGGACGAAAGCTCGATTGCTCCGATGGCTCGCACTCGGCGCGCTCGAACTTTGCCGTTCTCGAAAGTTCCGCGGGTCTCCTCGGTGGCCAACAACCCCGCAATGAGCAACGCCGTGGGCTCATCCAGTGGCGCGGCCGCACGAATCACCGCTCCGGTGCCCGCCGCTACTTTCCCTGCGGCGCGGCTGAGCTCCGCGACAGCGAGCCACTCGTGCTGTCGCAGCGGGCTCCCCGGCTCGAGCCCCGCGCGAGTTCCCGATGCCAGCAGCCACTGCTCTCCTGCCTTGTCCATCCGCTTGGCGATCCACTCGGGTTTCCCCAGGCCGACGACGGCGCCCTCCCGCACATCGCGAGCCACCTCGCCGTGCGAGCTGCCCTCCACAGGAGCACTACTCACAGCACTAGCGCGTACAGCGTCCGCTTCAGCCACGGAACTGTGGTCCCCAGAGATCCGTTCCAACCGGGACACTTCCCGCTTCCACCGTGCGGACTCCGCTCCCCCGCCGGAACGCAACCGCCTCACGAACGCGGGAATGTCTGCCCCCGGAATGCGAGCGCCGTCGGCGATTGCGGCGATAACCTCCGCAGCGGCACGCCGCCCGACCAGAGCCGAACCGTCCAGCAAGGCCCGCCCCCATCGGGGCTCCACAGGCATGTCCACCAAGACGCGACCGAGGTCAGTAGTGCGGCCGTGCTCATCGATGGCACCCAGCCGGATGAGCTCGGCTTCGGCGTCCGCGCGAGCACGTGGTGGCAACGGATCCGGCAATCGCAGTCCATCACCGCCCGGTGCGCCCCACACCGCGAGCGCCAGGCAAGCAAACGTGAGGTCGGCGGTGCGCACCTCGGGAACGGTGTGCGCCGGCATAGCGCCCCAGGTGGCGTCGTCGTAGCAGCGGACCACGGTGCCGGGCCCCTGGCGAGCGGCACGACCGGCCCGCTGCTCGGCCGAGGCCTTCGATGCCGAGACCGTCACCAACCCCGAGATCCCGCGCCCCGCGTCGCGCCGCGGCTGGCGCGCCAGGCCTGAGTCGACCACCAGCCGTACCCCGTTGACCGTCAGCGACGATTCCGCAAGCGATGTGGTGACCACGATTCGCGGCGGATCCCCCGGTTGGCGCCCAGCGACCGCTCGGTCCTGCTCCCGGGGCGAGAGCTGACCGTGCAGTTCCAAAATTTCGGCGTCGGACAGCCTGTGGAGTTCGGATGCCACGCGCGAGACTTCGCGCGCGCCAGGCACGAACACGAGGGCGTCCGAGCCGTCATGGACTTTGAGAGCCTTCGAATGGGCCTCCGCAGCCTTGCGAGCCACGTGCGACAGGAACGCGGGAGTCACCCCGCGATCGTCCAGGCGTTGCGGCCCCGGGGCCCATTCAACGTTCAGCGGATACAACGCGGACGGGCAATCGACGACCGGCGCGGGTTCATCTGCGCCCAGTAATTCGGCAAAACGGGCGGCATCCACGGTCGCGGACATCGCCACCACGGTCAGGTCATCGCGCAGTTCTCGCAGTTCCGCGAGCATGCCCACCAATAGATCGGACTCCACACCTCGCTCGTGCACTTCGTCCAGAACCACCGCCGCTGTACCCGGCAGGTCCGGATCTCTCAGCAGGCGCCGCAGCATGATCCCGGGGGTCACGAACTCGATGCGCGTGCTCGGTTTCGTGGTGCTTTCACCACGAACACTCCAGCCGACGACGTCGCCCGGTTGCGTTCTCGTCAGCGCAGCCAATCGGCGGGCCGCCGCTCGGGCGGCTACCCTGCGCGGCTGCACCACCACAACGCGACCAATGGGCTGGGAGGCGGGAGCGTCGTCGGCAAGAGCGTTGGCGATCACCGGCGGAACCAAGGTGGTCTTACCCGTCCCCGGAGGTGCCTGAACCACCGCGACACGCTGCTGGAGCGCACTCTCCAGATCGGACACGGACTCCGCGAAAGGTAGGCCGTGACCAATCCGTTCCAGGTCAAAGGGGGCGGCACTCATGGTTTCAAGTATTGCCGAGACCTCGGACACGGTTGTTACGGTGGAAACCCCGAAAAGGAGGAACGGATGGATTCCACCGCAAGACTCGGCCGTGTATTGGGCGTTGCGGCGATCATTGTTGGGGCCGGAATCATCCTGATGATGCTGCTGACCGGGGCAGGAAACCTAGCGACTGGATTCTTAAGCCTCACGACCATGGTTACCGGCGCATGCGCGGTTGTCATGGCCAATCGACGAGGCCCCCAGGAGGCCGCGACGTCCAGGAGTTCTGATGGCGAGCTCCGTTAGAAATGCCTCCGTGGACCGAGATGCGCGGTCGTTCCATGATCTACCGTCGGGTGGGATGGATCTCTCCCCGTGGCGGCAGTTCACCACGGCCGTTCGGCTGTTTTATCGGAACTATTTTCGGACCAGGGGGCGAGCCACTCGGGCTGAGTTTTGGTGGCTGGTTCTGTTTCAGGCACTCGTTGCTGGTGCCTGGACTTTGGCTGGCCGTCTGCTGTCAATCGGTGGGCCGCATTTCGTTACCAATGACACCCCGGAACTTCTCACGCAAACGATGATGTTCGTCGGAATGTTCCCGTTCGCATGGCAATTGGTGAACCTCATTCCAAGCATCACGTTGCTCGCTCGCAGGTTCCACGACACTGATTCCAGCGCCGTTTTGCTCTTCACCCTGATCATCCCGATCGCGGGCCTGGTCATCGTTCTTATCTATGCGCTGACCGCGTCCAACCCTCGGGGAGTCCGCTACGACCCACCGGGTGCCACGGCAGCTCGCCCTCCCGCCTAAAGTGGTACCCATGACCAACGCGCAGCTTCCCGAGCAGGTATCCGAGATCTTCGACCCCCAGCAGTGGCGTCAGGTGCAGGGCTTCGAGGACCTGCAGGACATCACGTACCACCGCGGCGTCGAACGAGACGACAACGGTGAAGTGGTCAAGGATCTGCCGTGGGTGCGTATCGCGTTCGATCGTCCCGAGGTCCGCAATGCCTTCCGCCCGGGCACCGTGGACGAGCTCTACCGCACCCTCGATCACGCCCGTATGTCCTCGGACGTAGGCGCGGTCATCCTGACGGGCAACGGCCCCTCCGCCAAGGACGGCGGCTGGGCCTTCTGCTCCGGCGGCGATCAGCGCATCCGCGGCCGCGACGGATACCACTACGCAGAGGGTGAGACCGCGGACTCCATCGACCCCGCTCGCGCCGGCCGACTGCACATCCTGGAAGTGCAGCGCCTGATCCGCACCATGCCCAAAGTGGTGATCGCGGCAGTGTCCGGCTGGGCGGCCGGTGGCGGTCACTCGCTGCACGTGGTGTGCGACTTGACCATTGCTTCGGCCGAGCAAGGCAAGTTCAAACAGACCGACGCCACCGTCGGTTCCTTCGATGCCGGTTACGGTTCCGCGCTGCTCTCGCGCCAGGTGGGCCAGAAGTTCGCTCGCGAGATCTTCTTCCTGGCCGATGAATATTCCGCCGAAGACATGTTCCGTATGGGCGCCGTCAACAAGGTGGTCCCCCACTCCGATCTCGAAACCTCCGCGCTGGAATGGGCTCGCAAGATCACCGCCCAGTCCCCGCAGGCCGTGCGCATGCTCAAGTACGCGTTCAACCTCCCGGACGACGGCATGGTGGGCCAGCAGGTCTTCGCCGGCGAAGCCACGCGCATGGGTTACATGACAGACGAGGCCGTCGAAGGCCGCGACGCGTTCCTGCAGAAGCGCGACCCGGACTGGTCCGCGTTCCCCTACTACTTCTGATGCCTGAGCTTCCCGGAGAGCCACTGCCCGTACCCAGTACGGCGGACCTGCCGACGGACACGGTCATCTTCGACGGTCCGGTGGCGGGCGACCCGCTGGGTCTCCTCGGGCCGCTGAAGCAGGCGCTGTCCCGCCCCGGACCGGCGGTGGTCGTTTCCACCTCCGGCTCCACGGGCCGCCCCAAGAAAACGGTCTTGACCACCGAGGCGCTCACGGCATCGGGCCGCGCCACCGAACGCGCCACGTCCGGCCCCGGTCAGTGGCTCCTGTGTCTCCCTTCGCACTACGTCGCGGGCGTTCAGGTGCTCGCCCGGTCCGTACTCGCGGGCACCACGCCCGTTGTCATGGGTCCCGGGCCGTTCACACCGGACGGTTTCGCGCGGGCCGCGGCGGGCATGAGTCATGAGACGCGCTACGTGTCCGTGGTCCCCACCCAGCTGCAACGCATCCTTGATCCCGCCGACGCCGTTCCCCACCCGGATGCCGTGGCCGCCCTCGCACGATTCGACGCGATTCTCGTGGGAGGCTCCGCACTCTCACCCTCCCTCGCCCAGCTAGCCGACGACGCAGGCCTCACCTTGGTCAGCACATACGGCATGTCCGAGACGTGTGGCGGTTGCGTCTACAACGGCCGGCCCTTGGACGCCGTCGAGATTCGCACCGTCCCCGACGACGCCGCTCACGACCTCTCGCACTTCACTTCCCCGCCTAGCCACGGGCCGAAAGAAGGGCGCATCTGGTTGGGCGGCGACGTCGTTGCCGGAGGCTATCTGGAGGACCCCCGGCAGACCGGCGAGCACTTCCGCGTGATCGACGGTCAACGCTGGTACCGCACGGATGACCTGGGGCGAGCCAACGAGGACGGAACGCTGAGCGTGCTAGGCCGCACGGACGACGTGATCAACACGGGCGGCATCAAGGTCTCCGCAGGAGTCGTGACCGCCACCCTGACCTCGCACCCGGGAGTGCGGCAGGCGCTTGTGGTGCCGGTTCTGGACGCCGAGTGGGGCCAGGCCGTCGCCGCGCTGGTGGTGCCCCGCGAGGGTGCACTCTCTGACGAGCTACGTGCAGAACTTCGCGATCTGATCCGTGTACAGCACGGTTCCGCCGCAGTTCCCAAGCACTGGCGCGAAGTCAGTGAAATCCCCATGCTCGCCACGGGCAAACCGGACCGTCAGGTTGCAACCCGGATCTTCCGCTAGCTGGGCTTTCAATAAACTTTCCAACGCATGAGACAATAACGCGGTTCAATTCACCAGTTTTCGGAGGTATGTCCGTGGCCACGCCAGCACAGTGGGTAGAGGGCGCACGTCTCAGGACTCTGCCCATGGCCGCTGCTCCCGTGATCGCCGGTACCGCCGCTGCCCAGCAGATGCACGCGGTGCACCTGGGTCACGCCGGGCTGGCTCTGCTCGTGGCACTGTTCCTCCAGATCGGCGTGAACTACGCCAACGACTATTCGGACGGCGTGCGCGGCACCGACGACGAGCGCGTGGGTCCCCTGCGCCTCACCGGCTCCGGAGCAGCGAAGCCCTCGCATGTGAAGCGCGCGGCGTTCTTGTGCTTCGGTCTCGCGGCACTCGCAGGCGCGGCGCTCGTGGTGGTCTCCCAGCAGTGGTGGTTCGCTCTCGTGGGAGTCGCCGCCGTCTTCGCCGCGTGGGGTTACACCGGCGGCAAGAAGCCCTATGGCTACCTGGGCCTGGGTGACATCTTCGTGTTCATCTTCTTCGGCCCCGTGGCCACGTTGGGCACCACGCTCACGCAGGCCGGTCGGTTGAACCTCGATGCCTGGATCATGGCAATCTCCACGGGCTTGTTCGCGTGTGCCCTGTTGATGGCCAACAATGTGCGCGACATCCCGGGTGACCGGGAGGTAGGCAAGAAGACCTTGGCAGTGCGCCTGGGTGATTCCACGGCGCGTTTGACGTTCGCCGCTGAGATGGCCGTGGGAATGTTGTTGCCGCTGCTGTTGGTGCCCTACAACCCGTGGGTGCTGCTCGTCTACGCGATGACCCCGCTGGCCTTGGCCACGAGTGTCACGGTTCTCAAGAGCAAGGAACGCCGGGCGTTGATCCCGGTGCTCAAACAGTGTGGGCTGGTCAACCTCGGATTCACGGTGCTGTACGCACTGGCCGTGTTGGTCAACCAGTACGTCTAGGGTCTGCGAGCTAGGTCCAACGGGCACGGCCCGACAAGTATGTTCAGGGCTGGCTTACGACCTCGCCTAGGACTCAGAGACTCAGATGTCCTTGCGGGCCTGCTGATCCGTGTAGGAATCCTCGATCTCCTGATCCTCCATGGCCACCCGGTTCTTGGGCTTGGGAGAGCGGTCGATCCAGCGGTGGAAGTCCTGGCTGGCTGCCAAGTGCAGCTTGGGGAAGAAGATGTAGCAGATCGCGAACGCAGCCACCACGGCCGCGATGCCGGACAGGATCAGTCCCGCACCCACGTACATGGAGATCACGAACACCACGATCAGGATGCCCAACCGCAGCAGGGAGTACTTGAGGAAATTCACGCGGCCCAGTCTACTGGCATGCCCTGGATGCCCGCCCCATGCCGTTCACGTGACTCATCCGGTCCGTTGACCCGTCCCACACCGCATGTGGGGGCCAAGCTCCACTCCGGCACCCGATCGTCATCGCAACTTGTCACCGTCAGATACGCCCATGACTTAACGCTCAGACACCGATGCGCAAGTGATCAGCATGCTCCCCTAGGATTGTGGCCATGGGCAGAGCGATACTCATTATCGGAGCAGGCGCCCTCGCCGTGGGTGTGATCATTTATTCACTCATCGAATGCGCCCAAACAGAGAAGTACAAGGTCAGGTCCATCCCCAAGGGTGCGTGGATCCTGTTGATCCTGCTGCTGCCCATCATTGGCGCGGTCCTGTGGTTATTCTTCGGCCGCCCCAAAAAAGCGGACCCGAGCACTCAACCGCAGCGCGGTCGCGGCCCGGACGATGACCCGCAGTTCCTGCGGAACTTGGAAGAGCGGCGTCGTCAACAGGAGCACGAGCGCAGGCTCCAGGAATGGGAGAACGAGCTCAAGCGCACGGGACGTCCCCCGGGAGAGAAGCCCCAGCCGCTGGACCCGGACGATCCCCGACTGAGCGAAGAAGTCCTGAACGACGCCGATGGCGCCCCCGAGCCTGACGCCCCGGGCCAGAAAAACCCCGGCGCCGTCTCCCCGAAGGATGGCGGCAGCACCGCAGCTGACACTGACACTGGCACTGGCACTGACGATCCGCGAGATCCGGACAACGGTCCGGAACCGGACGCCGCACCCGGCCCCCGCGCCTAGCCCCCTGCAGAGGCACGCAAACCCGCGGTGGCCCAGAACTCATAAGGAAGCCCCGTACCTCTCGAGAGGTACGGGGCTTCCTTCGATCTGTGGTTAGCTATGCCCGATTTTCGCCACGGAATCGGTAATGGGGAACCCTAAATCACGCGCTTACAGACCCGAGTACGAGTGCAGACCCGGGAAGTACACGTTGACCACGGTGAAGTTGAAGACCACGCAGAGGTAGCCGACGATCGACAGCCACGCGGAACGGTTGCCGTTCCAGCCGCGGGTCACGCGGGCGTGCATGTAGGCGGCGTAGACGGTCCAGATCACGAAGGTCCAGACCTCCTTGGTGTCCCAGCCCCAGAAGCGGCCCCAGGCCTGGTCGGCCCAGATGGCACCGGCGGCCAGGGTGAAGGTCCAGAACACGAAGCCCACGGAGTTCAGGCGGAACGCGAAGTTCTCCAGGGTGGTCGAGTTGGGTACAACGCGCAGGAAGCCCAGCTTGGTCTCCTCGCCCGCGGCCAGGTTCTTCTCCCGGCGGGACTGCAGCAACTGCAGCACGGCCATGGCGAACGTGATGGTGAACAGGCCGGAGGCCGCCACGGCGATGGAGACGTGGATGATCAGCCAGTAGGACTGCAGCGCCGG
>CAACXA010000157.1_pt1 | contig 11613 bp, 8 predicted proteins | sample 2275811 | NCBI WGS metagenome assembly CAACXA01 (sample SAMEA5312478, study PRJEB27640) | indoor metagenome | biome: indoor environment; feature: uncontrolled; material: tiles wood | place: Germany | collected 2014-07-07 | reverse complement strand
GGCACCTCGCTCACGCGGGCGGTCAGCTCGGTGATGCGGTGCTCGTCCAGGGCAATGACCTCAAAAGTGATGAGCGAGGGATCCTCACCGGGATCCGGATCGGACTCGACCGTGACGGTGTCACCGACCTCGGCCAGGCGGCCCAGATCAAGGGTTATGAGGCCGGCCAGGGTCTCGTAGTCCTCATGTTCGGGGACGGTGACACCCAGGTGTTCACTGGCCTCGTCCGGGCGCAGGGCGGCGGAGAAGGTCCAGAGGTCGTCGTGCTGTTCGGCGTGTGGTTCGTCCTGGGGATCGTGCTCGTCGCGGACTTCGCCCACGAGTTCCTCCACGAGGTCCTCCAGGGTGACCAGGCCGGCGATGTCGCCGAACTCGTCCACGAGCAAGGTCATCTGCAGGGCACCGGTGCGCAGGACGTCCATGAGGTCGTCGAGTTCCACGGTGTCCGGGACAAAGCGCGCCTCGCCCATGATCTGATCCACGGTGACGGATTCACGCTGGGCGTAGGGCACAGCCAGTGCCTGACGCACGTGCACCTGACCCAGAACGTGCTCCTTGTCCTCGTGCAGCACAGGGAAACGGGAGAAGCCGGTGGCCTTGGATTCGCGCAGCAGATCGCGCACGGTGCTGTCCGGGGACAGGGTGACCATTTGACCGCGCGGGGTCATGGCGTCATGCGCGCGGCGGTCACCGAACGCGAATGAACGCTCGACGAGTTCAGCGGTCTGGGAGGCCAGTGCACCCTGATTGGCGGAGTGCCGGACCAGTCCGGCGAGCTCTTCGGGAGAGCGGGTCGAAGCCAGTTCCTCCTGAGGTTCCACACCCAATGCGCGTACGATCTTGTTCGCGTTGTTGTTGAACAACCGGATGGGCCAACCCAGCACCTTGGTGAAACCACGCTGGAATCCGACCACTGCCTTCGCGGTGGCCAGCGGTTTGGCGATCGCGAGGTTCTTGGGAACCAGCTCGCCGAAGATCATGGTCAAGCCGGTCGCCAGCACCAGGGCCAGCGTGATGGAGGTGGACCGGGCCGCGACGGGTGAGAGGCCGGCGTCGGTGAGCGGCCCCACGATGAGGGCGGCAATGGCGGGTTCTGCGAGGAAGCCAATGCCCAGGTTGGTCACCGTAATGCCCAGCTGCGCTCCGGAGAGCTGCGTGGACAGGGTCTTCATGCCCTTCAGCACGCCTTGGGAGCGGCGGTCGCCGGTCTTGGCGGCGGCTTCTACGTCATTGCGATTGACGGTGATGAGGGAGAACTCGGCGGCGACAAAGGCGCCACACGCTGCGATCAGCACGAGTCCGATGATGATGGAGACGACTTCCACTAGCTCCACCACCCCTGGCTACAACTCAGAAAACCGGGTCTTTTACAGGGGGCGTCGCTAGGGGCGCTCATGGTCTCCGTATCTTGGTGCGAGCGGCGCTCGGTGTGCCGCGAGGTATAAAACGGAACAAATCTACAGGCGGAACCCGTGAGTTTCCAGGGGGTGAGCGGCGTCGTACTCCCCAAGGGCGAACGCGTGTTATCCGTGTCGTGGCTCAGTGCGACAATGGAACGCAGTCTTTGAGGAATGGAAGTGAGTGAGGGTGTCGGAATACACGTCCGGATCGCGCGAGGAGTACGGGCGCTCGCTGCCGCACGACAACGTGGCGGAGCAGTCGGTGCTGGGCGGCATGCTGCTCTCCAAGGACGCCATTGCGGACGTGGTGGAAGTGCTCCGCGGCGTGGATTTCTACAAGCCGGCGCACGAATCCGTTTACGACGCCGTGATCTCCCTTTACGGGCGCGGCGAACCTGCCGATGCGATCACCGTGGGCGACGAGCTCACGAAGCGCGGTGAGATCGAGCGCATCGGTGGCGTGGCGTACCTGCACTCGCTGATCGCGTCTGTGCCGACCGCGGCCAACGCGGGTTTCTATGCGGAGATCGTGCGCGAACGTGCGGTGCTGCGGCGCCTGGTCGAGGCCGGCACCAAGATCGCGCAGCTGGGCTACTCGCAGGACGGCGAAGTCGATGACATCGTCAACGAGGCCCAGGGCGAGATCTATCAGGTCGCCGAGCGGCGCACGTCCGAGGACTACGTGGTGCTCAGCGAGGTCATGGAATCCGCCGTGGACGAGATCGAGGCGGCCGGTAACCGGGAGGGCATGCAGGGCGTGCCCACCGGCTTCATCGAACTGGACGAGCTGACGCACGGTTTCCAGGGCGGCCAGATGATAGTGATCGCGGCGCGACCTGCAATGGGTAAGTCGACGTTTGCGCTGGATATCGCGCGTTCTGCCTCGATCAAGCACAACATGACGTCCGTGATCTTCTCGTTGGAAATGAGCCGCAACGAGATCGCGATGCGTCTGCTGTCCGCAGAGGGCACACTGCAGATGCAGGACTTGCGCGCGGGCACCTTGCAGGACGAGCAGTGGGCCAAGATCGCGCAGATCATGGGCAAGATGGATTCAGCGCCGCTGTTCATTGACGATTCGCCCAATATGTCGCTCATGGAGATCCGCGCGAAGTGCCGGCGGTTGAAGCAGAAGCACGACCTGAAGCTTGTGGTGCTCGACTACCTGCAGCTCATGAGCTCCGGCAAGAAGGTCGAGTCCCGTCAGCAAGAGGTCTCCGAGTTCTCCCGTGCACTCAAGCTGCTCGCCAAGGAGCTCGAGGTTCCGGTCATCGCGCTGTCCCAGCTGAACCGTGGCTCCGAGCAGCGCACGGACAAGAAGCCGCAGGTGAGTGATCTGCGTGAGTCCGGTTGCCTGACCGGTGACACTCGGATTCTGCGCGCGGACACTGGCGCGGAGACGACCATGCGTGACCTGTACGAGTCGGGTGAGAAGGACGTTCCGGTGTGGGCGCTCGCGGACGACCTGCGCTACGTGCAGCGGCCCATGACACATGTGTTCTCGACGGGTGTGAAGCCTGTCTACCGCTTGCGTTTGGCCTCCGGTCGCGAGGTGCGGGCGACGGCGAACCACAAGTTCTTCACCTATTCGGGCTGGAGGGCTCTCGGCGATCTGGGCGTGGGGGATCGCTTGGGTATTCCGCGGCATGTGGGAGCGCCTACTTCTTCTATGGCCATGGGTGATGCTGAGGTGTCCGCCCTGGGTGCTCGGTTGGCTGGGCTGTCGACTGTGCCGGCGTCCGTGTTCGGGCTGCCCAAGGATCAGGTGCGGTTGCTGCTGAGCTCGGCATGGTCTTCTTCCGGTTCGGTTTCGGAGGCGGGTTCCGCAGAGTGCGGCGAGATTTCATTGACGACGACGTCGCGCGCGGCGGCCAACGCCGTGGCTCGCCTGTTGTTGCGTTTCGGGATCGTGGGGGCTGTTTCCTGTTCCAACGATTCTGCTGCTGCCTCTTCTGCCGTGTCGATCGACGAGTTCGAGGATCAGCTGATGTTCCTCGAGCAGATTCCTGTAAATGGCGAGTCTGCTGTGGCAGCGGCGCAGCTGCGCTCTGCTTTGCGGGCGGCGAAGGCCGAGAAAGCCGCGCCTGGCTCCAGCGGGATGTACAACGCGTGGGATGAAGTCCGTGGTCTTCTGGAAAACCGCGTATCGGTGGGCGATGATTCCTCTTTATCCGCTGTGGCTAACGGCGGGACGGTGACGATGACTCGACCGCCGCAATCTCGGCTTGAAGAGGTCATATCAGCGCTCGACACCCACGACCTGGACATGATGGCGATGAACGATCTGTATTGGGATCGCATCGTGTCCATCGAGGAGGACGGTGTCGAGGAAGTCTTCGATGCCACCGTGGTTGGCGCGCACAATTTCGTGGCCAATGGCGTGACCGTTCACAACTCGATCGAGCAGGACGCGGACATGGTCATTCTGCTGCACCGTGAGGACGTGTACGACAAGGAGTCACCGCGTGCCGGTGAGGCGGACGTGATCGTGGCGAAGCACCGTAACGGTCCCACCAAGACGATCGTGGTGGCGTTCCAGGGCCACTACTCGCGGTTCGCGAATATGGCGTTGGAGGGGTTCTAAGATCCGGGGACATCAAGCCGTAATCCACTGACGAGGGCCTGATTGCGATACGTAATTATTGTCGAAATGCTCATTTGGCCGGGAAGAATAAGGCTTGTTCAGGGTTCCGTCGTGAGCTCGCAAAGGTTTTCAACAAGTCAACGCGAACCAGCTATGTAGGGCTGTCCGTGGGAATCACGGCTCTCCTGATGATAGGAGGTCCCGCGGTCGCCTCGCCATTAGCTTCTAGCGTTGCGCCCGCTATGGGGGTGTCTTCGAAGGCGGCCTTTGCATCGAATAAGTCAGTAGGCGAGAAGTTTAATGCCCAGGTGTCCGAGTCTGGCAAATATATGCAGACCTCCCCTGACGGATCGGTCTACTTCGACCTGGCAGCCGCCCGAGCTGCCGGTGCAAGTCCAGAAATCATTGATATTGGGCAGACAATTAATCAGCTAGCGTCCGCTCATAACGCTACTGGAAATGGAACGACGGCTGCCCGGCTGAGCGTTCCTGTCTGGGGGAATTGGTGCGGGCCTGGTTACGGTGGAGGACCTGCTCTCAATGTGCTGGATTCGATCTGCAGGAAGCACGACCGGTGCTACGGCTCACGGGGTTACTTTGCTTGTTCCTGCGATCGAGCTATCGTCACGGACATCCGGCAGAACGCCCACCGCATGAATTCCCGGGAACGCGCAACGGCGGCCGCTGTGAGCACCTACTTCACCTACTGTTTGTGCAATCCGCTCAAGTAGAAATCGGAGTTTGGCTGTTATGGCTGCTACTGACCCGTCCAGAGGCATTCGGGGGGCTGAGCGCCGGCCGACTGCTACGTGGATATTAATGCTTTTGGCCTTGGTGTTTGTTCTGCTGATGCCGGATTGGACTGGATCCGGCAGCAATCGACCCGTTTGGCTCTTCCTGATCCCCATCTTCCTCGGGCTGATCGGGGCGGCCTTCGCCGTGTACACTCGCCACTTCTGGTGGGCCTTCGCCTCCGTGCTTTGGGGCCTCGTGCTCATCCAGGGGCTAGTAGTGCTCGTCACACTTATCAGCGGGCCGTGAATTCATCGTCGCACCAAGCCATCAGTGCCCGTCCTTGGTCATCGGCCACCGGTCATCGTGGCGGAGCACCGTAACGGCCCCACCAAGACCATCGTGGTGGCGTTCCAAGGTCACTACTCGCGGTTCGCGAACATGGCGTTGGAGGGGGTCTAGGCGCGAGGGCCGGCCGAGCGGCGTCGTCCGCTGGAGAACGGTATTAGAGGGGCATGTACTCCCGAAAATTGGTGTACCCGTTAACTGGTTACGTGACGAGAGAAGGTAGACGATCTCTTAATCACGACTCTCGTGACAACAGCCCTGACCGCGTTGGGTCCCTCTGTGGTGGGACGCGAAGCAGGTGTCGGAGGGTTCCGCCTTTGCGCTGGCCACCAGTCTCGTCTCGAACAATGGAGCGTTCTTCGTGGGTAACAAGCTTGGGCGGGCGCTGCCCGAGTCCGACTTCCACGTGAGTGATGGCGCGAATCGAATCGGGAGGGTGTTGGATGTGGATGTTTTCCGCCGGTTCCTCGACCTCATTCTGAGGAACCGAGTCGTGCGGTGCATGAAGCCTCATCTCACAGAACGCCGTCCGCCGAAAGAACTTTACGCCTCCGTTCGATCTTCAGGAATGGCGCATGCGTGGGGCGCAGCGGTCCATCTGGTCGTTGCGTTAGTCGCTGCCCCGATCTCATAGTTCGCCGTGCTGTGGATTCTGGGGCTGCGAGGGCTGCTGCACGTCTACCCGGTCTTGCTACAGCTGCGCATCCATTGGCGCCTGCAGCGATTGATGAATTGCGGGCAACCTTGATAACCGTGCTCGTTGAGTCATGGTCTGATGAGGTCAACTCTTGCAGCGGTGTTCGTTCAAATTTTTCACGTGGCATCTGCTCTCAGAACCCTTGAATCTAATGGGGTGCGACGTAGATGTGTTCAAATTCCGATCTGGCTATTGGTAAAATTCTGGCATGCAGCCCATCGTGTTCCCCCACATCCCGTTCGATGGTTCTTTGGCGTCGGCGCTCTTCGATCTTGAGCGTGTCCGAGTTGATTTTCGTACTGAACGGTTGGCGGATCCACTAACTCTTGAGCTCCGGCGACTGTTCCAGGGGCTGACCAGCATCATGTCAGCTCGGATCGAAGGTAACCGAACCACGGTGGCAGATGTGATCGCAGAAACACGTCGGGCGCAGAGCACGGGAGAAGATGCACAGGACGCCGTCCGAGAGATTCTCCAACTTGAGGAAGCTACAAGATATATAGACCGTCTGGTCGAGGAAGAGACTCTACGAATCTCGCATAAACTGGTCCGGGATTTGCACCAGTTGTCCGTGAACGGTCTGGAACGCGAGGGGGATCCTCATCCGGGTAGTTACAGGACGACCCCGGTTGCCATATCTGGGGCACGCCATATCCCCCCGGAACCAGCGGCGATTCAAGCGGACATGGATCAGTTGATCGATTTCGCGAATCAGGATGTCCTGTCTCAACAGCAGCTGATTCAAGTGGCATTGGTCCATCATCGATTTGTTTGGATCCACCCATTTGCCAATGGCAATGGCCGGGTCTCCAGACTCTTGACATACGCGATGCTCACCAATCGGGGATACACGTCCCCCAGCGACGCTCGACCGTTGAACCCCACCGCCGTCTTTGGCGCGGATCGACAGGCGTACTACGACAATCTGGCCGTGGCGGACAGCTTGTCGGAGGACGGCACTCTCGCGTGGTGCCACTACATGATCAGAGGGCTTCGAGACGATCTCTTTTCAGTAACCCAGTTGTCGGATCGGTTGTTCATTGCAGATGAAGTATTCGCTCCGGCGCTGAACGCTGCAGTGGCCGGGGGTGATGTGAAAGAAAGTGATGCCAATGTTCTTTACGAGGTGGCCAGGCGTGGGAAGTGCAAGCCGGGTGACCTTCGCGATGTCCTACCCGGATCCCCGTCATCTCGCAGCCACAAACTGAAGAAGCTCTTGGACGCTAACCTTCTGCTGAAAGTGCGGAATCCAGCTGGATACGGGATCGGTCTGTGGCAAAACCAGCTGACTATTCACGTGGTGCGTCGGTTGGACGAGTTGGGAATGTTGCCATCAGTTCTGAAGGACTGACACGGTGTCTGCACTCCGCAGCGTGAAGTGAGATAAGTGCAGAATCCGGGCTCAAAATCGACACTTTCATCCCCTCAGACTGCGTCCGTACGAACCTGCGCCCCAGATGTCACCCCGTGCTAACTTGGCGGCATGACTGGGGCGATCCAGCAGCCGCATCCGGTCTTGCGGGACTACCTCGCCGGGCCGATGGTCGGCTATGACATCACCCTCAGCGAAGATCAGGTGCACCTCGGCGTCCCCAACGCGACGGCCACGCTGATCATCGCCCTTGATGAGCCACTCGATGTCGGCTGGTTCGGCGAGCGTGATTCGCAAAAGCTGTGGGCCTCGGCCTCCGGGCTGCACCTGTCTCCCGCCCTGATTCGCACCCACGGATTACAGCGCGGAATCCAACTTCAACTGACACCGTTGGGCTGCCGTGCACTATTCGGAGCACCCTTGGCCGAGTTGGCCGGACAGAGCGTGGACCTGGTTGAGTTGCCGCGCGGGCTGACGGAGAGTGAATACGCTCGGATTGCCGAACAAGCCGAGTGGCCCCAGCGGTTTGCGGTCCTAGAATTTTTACTCCTGGACCGCCTGGAAGAGTTCCTGATGCCCGCCGACATCCGCCGCGCGTGGCGATTGCTGTGCCGCGGATGCGGGGTGGCCCAGACCGCCGCCGACGTCGGGTGGTCACGTCGGTATCTCAACATCAGGGTTCGCAGCGAGGTCGGCATCTCGCCCAAGCAACTCAGTCGCCTCGCCCGTTTCTCCCGAGCTCGAACGATGGTCCGCCAGGGTGCCAGGCTCGCCGACGCCGCTTACGCCGCAGGTTTTGCCGATCAGTCCCATCTGTCGAGAGAATGGCACACGCTCGCGGGGCAGTCGCCGACGAGCGAGCAAGAGTTCCCATTTCTTCAAGACCTGCAGTACCCCGGCCCGGCAGGATGAGGTCATGACACACAACATGAAACCACAGCTGTTCCATTCACTGACCTTCACCGACGCCGCTCGCGGCGCGGAGTTCTTACGGGCCCTGGGGTTCGAAGAGGTGGTCTTGTATGCCGATGACAACGATCCGAGCGTCGTCGAGCATGCCCAATATCGATGGCGCGACAACGGCGGCGTGATGTTCGGGTCCGTGCGCAAAGACAACCCGCACGCGCATGCCGAGATGGTCGGGCAGGCCAAGTGCTACTTGGTGGTGGACACAGACACCGAAGTGGACGAAGTATTCCGAAGGGCGCTCGCAGCCGACGGCACAAGCATTGCGGAGCCCACGGATCAGGACTACGGAGGGCGTTCGGCAACCATCGCGGACCCCGAAGGTAACCAATGGAGCGTGGGGTCTTATCCGGGTGAGTGATGTCTTGAGGGGCAGCATGGGAAGGTGCGCGGCTCGAGGGCTGACTGGGTGCCGATGATCGGGTGACGCCCCGACCCCAGCCACACAATGCTCACCGGATTCTCTGCACCGCCCGCAGTGCGTGGTACGCGGCGGGTCGAATGGGCAGGTCCCAGGCCCCCAGGTGCTCCAGAACATGACCGCCGAACGATGCTTTGAACTTGGTGAACCCTGCCCACGGGTGCCCGGGGTCGTCGTTGGGTGCGATCCCGAACAGATCGGCCGCCTCAAGTTTGCGTTCTCGACCGTCCAGAACGGCCGCGACCGTGAGCGACTGTTGCGCCCGCAACTTTCGGTACGCGGGATCGGATGCACCGTGGAGGAACATTCGCACACCGCCGTCATCGATCACCAGGTTCGCGCTGAGCACCTGGTCACCCTGACGGGCGAGAAAGAGGGTGCCGGCGCCGGTAGGAAGTGTGGTCTCGGCCAGGGTCCTAAGATGCGTGGAGTCACGAGACCGGAAGTCCTGACGCTGTGCGGTCGAGGCCAGCAGGCTGATCAAATGATGGATGTCCCCCGGGTCGTGGCTGGCCTCAATCGTCAGGCCACGTTTTGCCGTACTGCGGTGGAGGGTGCGGTTGGTGCCGGTCATGGCTCTCAGCAGTTCCGGCTCGTCCACCGTCAGGTCCAGACACCGGGTCCGGAGTGGCTGCAGGGCGCGAGCCGCTCGTCGGAAGCCTCGGCTTTGCAGGACTGTTCGACGCCGGAAGATTTCCTTGTCGGTCGCCTGCCGAAACCAACCCGACGGGCTGGGTGGTTCCACGCGCAAGAACCACGATCGGGTGTCTCGAGCCTGGGTGAATAGCCAGCGCAGGGCGGCGTCGAAGGATTCGTTGTCTCGGGCCACCGGGCCGTAGGGGCAGTACAGATAGCGGCCAACGGGCCGCTCCTCCACGATGGCCTGCGCCATCCATCCCTCTCCATGGCCGGAAAGCACACGGCGACCTTCGGCCTCCTGGACCCGGCGCCACGTGGTCCCTTGAAGCGGAGCGAGAATCACTGTACGGGGCTTTCGGTGGTTACTGAGCAGCACCGGGCGAGAAGGAGAGCGTTCTGGCGGGGGGCATTCAGCAGGTCGTCAAAAAATCTTATTATCTGCATTTGCACAGAGTACAGCCGCCCGGTGCGAGTCGACAGTGGCACCCGGGTCTGATCAGGTGTGTTGCTCCGCCGCTATCGTCATTGGCGGCAGCCCGCGTGGTGACGTTAGTGTGACCGTCATGCTTTCCACTGAACAGGCGGCTTATAAGCTGGCCTTTCTGATCGCGGACGCTTTGATCCGGAGTGGTTCGGGATCGGCCAGCACCACCAAGTCCCTCCTGTCGATCTTCCAGAAGACCGAGATGCCCAACGTCACCGTGAGTGTCAGCTTGGGCCAGGTCACCATCAGTCACCAGGAAGAGCCCGACGACGCGCCCAGCACCCGCATCCTCGAATCCGAACCGGGCACGCTGGACATTGGCCTGCGTACCGAGACCGGTGAGGTACTTGAAGCCTTTGTGATGAATCAGCTCTCCATCGATGAGGCCATCCGGAAGATGGAAGAGGTCACAGCCACATCGCGTGTCATCGGGCATCGTCTGACTGCCACGGGCTTCGCAATGTTCGGTGTCGGATTCGCTCTCATTCTGGGTGGCGGACTGGTCACGACCCTGAGCTCCGCCTTGGTTGCCGCTGCCGTATATGCGGTCTACGCACTGGTCGTGCGCACCCAGGCACCCGCGATTTTCAGTCTCGCAGCGGGTGGCTTCACCGCGGTTATGGGCGCATGCGTCTCCGGCCTCTTCTTTTCGACGTCGCAGCCCGCGGTCTGCATCGTCGCGTCCCTGGCTGCCTGGTTGGCAGGTATCGCCGCCTACAGCGCGGTGCACGACGTCATCACCGGATGGTACATCTCAGCCTCCGGCCGCATCTTGGACGTGGTCACCAGTACCGCCGGCCTGGTCGCCGGTGTGACCCTGGGTATCCATTTGATGCAGCCGATCTTTGGTGAGGACATGAACTTCATCGAACACCTGGAGATGGACGACACCCGCTGGGGGCTGTCAGTGCTCGGTGCCGTTCTGGTGTCGGCCGGCTTTGCGCTCGCCTCCGGAGGACGTGGTTGGAAACTCGGAGCACTTGGCGTGTTCGGCGGGTTGGTGATGCTCTTCATGCTTTCCCTGACCACCGCCGGTATCAGTTCCTTCGGGGCCATCTTGATCGCATCCATTGCGGCCGGGGCCGTGTGCGTGGTCCTCACGCGCGCGCTCAACATGGCGTCCAACGCCTCCCTGATGGTCGTACTCCTGCCGCTGTTCCCCGGGATGCTGGTGTACCAGGGCGTGCTGGGCACGATCTTCGGCATGGACGGCGCCGGCGAGTCATTGTTGGACGCCACCATCACGGCGTTCTGCTTGTCCATGGGGGCCATCCTGGGTCAGTACCTCGCCTCCGAGGCGCTGTGGGCCAGCCGCCGCAAACAATTCACCCACAAATACCCGGATCGTGCTTTCCGCAAGGAGATGGCTGACGAGGAGAATTTCAGCGACATCATGGTCCCGATCTTCTCCAAGCCGTTCACGCAGTGACCGGTTGAGTCGGGGTTCTGCAGCACAGAAATCTCATGTGCAGAAAATGCCGCTTCGCCGCGGGATCCGTGCACTTGCCTCCCACCAGATTGCGGTGCTGCGTTTTCCTCCCCTAAGACCGCGGGCAATCCCGGTTTTTTCTATGAACTCGCATATTCTGTGTGGTAGTTCCACGCCCGTACCCCCCGCGGAGCGTGTTCCCCGTTACCTTTTTCATGACGCCGGTGTCCGGGAGGATGAAGGCGTAGGTAACCAGCCGGCCCCGGCATGATGTCCGCCCCCAGTCGCTTATGATCCGGGGGGTGTAGTCACCGGGGTCGGTACTGGTTCACACGGACCGCTAATAGAAGCACGACCCGTCAGGCGGGACTTTGTAACGTGGATGCGGGCGAGTGAACCACCTGGTCACCTCACCTCCACCCCTGCGTGATGAAGAAGGTGACCACCATGGAACATCAGCTCTACCTCGGGATCGACGTCGGCAAGACCGCCCACCATGCCACCGGTTTGAGCGCTGAGGGCACTGTCGTGCACGATAAAT
>CAACXA010000011.1_pt1 | contig 11943 bp, 7 predicted proteins | sample 2275811 | NCBI WGS metagenome assembly CAACXA01 (sample SAMEA5312478, study PRJEB27640) | indoor metagenome | biome: indoor environment; feature: uncontrolled; material: tiles wood | place: Germany | collected 2014-07-07 | reverse complement strand
GTGCCCTCGGCGATCTTCTTGGACATGATCGAAGAGGCGATCAGGGGGATGCAGTCCACGGTGGATGTGATGTCACGCAGGGCGTAGAGCTTCTTGTCCGCGGGAGCCAGGCCGGAGCCGGCGGCGCAAATCACGGCGCCCACGTCTTCCAGGATCTCCATCATGCGGTCGTTGGTCAGATCCGCCTGCCAACCCGGAATGGCTTCGAGCTTGTCCAGGGTGCCGCCGGTGTGGCCCAGCCCGCGACCGGACAACTGCGGGACCGCCACGCCGTAGGACGCGACCAGGGGTGCCAGCGGAAGGGTGATCTTGTCGCCCACGCCACCGGTGGAGTGCTTGTCGGTGGTGGCCTTGGACAGGGCGTTGAAGTTCATGGTTTCGCCGGAGTTGATCATGGCCTGCGTCCAGCGGGCGATCTCCTCGCGGTCCATGCCGTTGAGGAAGATGGCCATGGCCAGTGCGGACATCTGCTCATCCGCGACAACCCCGCGGGTGTAGGCGTCCACCACCCAGTCGATGGCGTCCATGGGCAACTTCTGACGGTCTCGCTTGATACGGATGACATCTACAGCGTCGTAGGCCTCGACCACCGCGATCACTCCCTCGGGATTGGGGTTCGAAAACTCGTGTTCCTGGCTTGTGGAACCGGTGTTCACATCCTAAGCTGCTCATGAGAAATTTTGTCAATCACTCTTTTGACAAATGTTCGCGCCGACACGGCGCCCCATGTGAAGGCAGGATCATCGTGGATCGCTTCCAAGGCCTGATTGGCATTGTGCTCATTCTGGGCCTCATCATTCTTCTCTCCAGACACCGCAGCGCCATCAAGTGGCGCACCCTGGCCGTGGGCTTGGCCCTGCAGGTCGGTGTGGCGCTGCTGATCCTGAAATGGGGGCCGGGCTTCGAGGCCCTCAAGTGGTTCTCCGGTCTGGTGCAGGGACTCATCTCGTTCACCGATCAGGGCACGTCCTTCGTGTTCGGTGGTCTGTTCGGTGAGAACAGCGGATTCGTGTTCGCGTTGAACGTGCTGCCAGTAATCATCTTCCTGGGGGCGCTCATTGGTGCGCTCTACTACCTGCGCGTGGTGCAGCTCTTCGTGCACCTGCTGGGTACCGCGCTCAACAAGATCATGGGTACGTCCAAGATCGAATCCGTGTTCGCCTCCACCGTGATCTTCCTGGGGCAGAGCGAAGCCCCGCTGATGATCAAGCCGTACCTGAGCAAGCTCACCCGCTCCGAACTGTTCGCGTGCATGACCGGTGGTTTCGCGGCCGTTGCCGGTTCCACCCTGGTGGGTTACTCGCTGCTGGGTGCCCCGCTGCCCTATCTCCTGGCCGCCGCCGTCATGAACGCACCGGGCTCACTGCTCGTCGCCAAGGCCCTGATGCCCGAGACCGAGAAGTCCGAAGCATCCGTGAACGTCCTCAAGGTGCGCGACACCGAATCCAAGAACATCATCGACGCGATCGGCACCGGCGCCATGAGCGGTGGCAAGATCGCCGTGATCGTGGGTTGCCTGCTCATTGCGTTCATCGCCCTGATCGGCTTGGTCTCCGCCGTGCTCGGTTGGTTCGGCGGCCTGTTCGGCTTCGAAGGCTGGTCCTTGGAAGGCCTGTTCGGCATCATCTTCGCCCCGCTCGCGTGGGCATTGGGTGTGCCCTGGAACGACGCCGCCATGGTCGGCAACTTCATCGGCCAGAAGACCATCCTCAACGAGTTCGTGGGCTACACCTCGTTCGGTCCGGAGATCCCCAACATGGATCCCCAGTCCGTGCTGATCACCACGTTCGCCCTGGCCGGTTTCGCCAACCTGTCCTCGATCGCGATCCAGATCGGTTCGATCGGCGGCCTGGCACCGGATCGCCGCGGCGACGTGGCGCAAATGGGTCTGTTCGCACTGTTCGCGGGCTTCCTGACCAACATGCTCAACGCTGCACTGGTGGGCGTGATTCTGGGGCTTTGATCCCCGCTGATCACCACCTTTCACGAACGAGAGACCCCCATGTCATTGAGCCCCAGAGATATCCAGGGACTGAGCGCCGCGCGCCTCTACTACGAGCGCGGCCTGTCCCAGGGAGATGTGGCCCGTGAACTGGGGGTCTCTCGTCCAACCGTCTCCAAACTGATCCAGCACGCCAAGGATCGCGGTTTCGTGACCATTGAGATTCACGACCCCCGTCAGGTGTCCACGGCGGTGGCTGATCAGCTGCGCGAGCGTTTCGGCCTGGCCGAGGCCCGAGTCATCACCAGTCAGCCCACGGACGAGGAGCTGGTCCGCGAGTTAGGTGCCGTGGGCGCCCTCATGCTCGAGGAAAACGTTGCCGACGGCGATCTGGTCGGGATCACGTGGGGCCGCACCTTGCACGCGGTGGCCCGGTCCCTCAAGCACCAGAACTGTCACGGGGTGCAGGTGGTTCAGCTCAAGGGTGGGGCCACGCTGACCTCCCGTTCCACGAGTCACTACGAGACCATCCGGTTGTTCTGCGAAGCGTTCAACGCCTACCCGCAGACCCTGCCCCTCCCGGTCATCTTCGACAACGCAGAGGTCAAACGGGTGGTCGAGGAAGATCGGCACATCAAACACATCCTGGACCTGGGCAGGGACGCCCAGACCGCCATCTTCACGGTGGGCACCATGAGCCCGGAATCCACGTTGTTGAAACTCGGTTACCTCTCCGAGGCCGAACAAACTGCCCTGTTGGACAACGCCGTGGGCGACATCTGCTCACGCTTCATCGATGAGCAGGGAGAGCCATGCCTGCCGGAGCTCGAGGAACGCACGGTGGCGGTGTCCCTGCAGAACCTGCGTGCTAAACAAACCCGAATCTGCGTGGCCGGTGGACAACAAAAGGTTCGCCCCTTGAAGGCCGCTCTGGGCGCCGGATACGTGTCCCACCTGGTCACCGACGAGGACACCGCCCGGGCCGTTCTCGCCTGATCCGACACCGTTCTGCGGCTGGTTCTGCGCGTCGGTGGCGTGTGTCATATTGGGCTCAAGACCCCGTAATGACGCGCGGGTCATGATGCACAAGGAGAACTCCGTGGCCCCTTCCGGCACCCGCCCCGTGGCCCATGTGGTGGGCACTGTTCTGGCCGAGCTGGGCGCCGGTCACTGCTTTGGCGTGGTGGGGAGCGGGAATTTCGAGATGACCGCGGCGCTGCGCCGGGCAGGTGTCCCGTTCACCGCGGCACGCCACGAGGGTGGGGCGGCCATGATGGCGGACGGGTTTGCCCGGATGTCCGGTCGCGTTGCGGTGCTGTCCACTCACCAGGGCTGCGGGCTCACCAATGCGCTCACGGGCATCGCCGAGGCCGCCAAGAGCAGAACACCTTTGATCGTGCTCACCGCGGACACCGCAAGCGCAGCCGTGCGATCAAACTTCAACGTTGACCAGGACTCACTGGCACGTAGCGTGGGTGCGGTTGCCGAACGCGTGCATTCCCCCGCGAGCGCGGCAGCGGATGTCGTGCGGGCCTACCGTACAGCTCTGACCGAACGACGAACCGTGGTGTTGTCGGTTCCCACCGACGTTCAACAGGCATCGATCAATTTCGACCCCGCTCAACTTCCCTCGGTGACGACCGCGCAGCCGGTGCGGCCGTCACGAGTAGCTGTTATCGAACTGGCCCGGCTGCTGAGCCAGGCTGAGAAACCCGTGTTCGTGGCCGGCCGCGGTGCGCGTCACGCGGCTCACGAACTCAGAGAGTTGGCGGAAGCGTCCGGGGCGTTGTTGGCCACCTCTGCTGTGGCTCACGGACTGTTCCACGATGACCCGTTCAACCTAGGCATTTCGGGTGGTTTCTCCTCCCCCTTCACTGCGGCCACCGTGGCAGGTGCGGATCTGATCATCGGATGGGGTTGCACCCTGAACATGTGGACCATGCGGCACGGATCCTTGATCGGCCCGAACGCGACGGTCGTCCAAGTGGATGTGGAGCTGGATGCTCTGGGTGCCAATCGTCCCATCGACCTCGGTGTGCTCGGTGACTGCGCGGAGACCGCGACCGACGTGACCGAGGCACTGGGCGGCGTCGGCGGCGAAACGTGGCGAACCCCGAAGATGACACGGCAGATCGAGTCGAAAGCACGGTGGGCCAGCGAAGAGATCGAGGGCCTCTCCACGGAGACCCACATCGACCCGCGCGTGTTCTCGCGTGAGGTCAACAAGCTCCTGCCGGTTGAACGGGTGGTTTCCGTGGATTCGGGCAACTTCATGGGCTACCCCAGCGCGTATCTGGACGTGCCGGATGAATTCGGCTTCTGCTTCACCCAGGCGTTCCAGTCCATCGGCCTGGGGCTGGGAACCGCCATCGGAGCGGCCCTCGCGCAACCTGAGCGGTTGCCCGTGCTCGCGACCGGTGACGGTGGCTTTCTGATGGCCATTTCCGAACTGGAAACGGCAGTGCGCCTGGGACTACCCCTGGTGGTCCTGGTCTACAACGACTCCGCGTACGGTGCCGAGATTCATCACTTCGATCAGGCCTCGAAAGAGGATCTCGAGACCGTGATCTTCCCGGACACGGACATCGCCGCGATCGCCCGTGGCTACGGCGCGCACGGACTCACCGTGCGGACGGTCGCCGATCTGTCCGGTGTCACCGACTGGCTCAATGGAGCGCGCGATACCCCGCTGGTCGTGGACGCGCGCATCGCCTCGGACGGCGGAGCCTGGTGGCTCGCCGAAGCGTTCAAGGGCCACTGAGCACCCCGCACCATCAACCGATCCATTCCCTCAGCAGACATCCGTCACCATTCATAGGCATAGACAAGGAGCACGCCGTGGGCGTCATCTCGCAACTCACCGGGGCACTGACCGATCAGCAGGTTCGACTGGTCGATCTCACCAATAAGCTCAGCGCGGCCACCCCCACGCTGGAGCTGCCGGAACCGTTTTCCAATCTGATCGACTTCTCGCTCGAGGAAGTGTCGGCGTACAACGAGCCCGGTCCCTTCTGGAAGCACCACAACATCCACACCGGGGAGCACATCGGAACGCACATCGACGCTCCCGTGCACTGGGCCACGGGTCGAGAGGGCAAGGATGTTTCGCAGATCGAACCCGCCCGGCTGATCGGACCCGCAGTGGTATTGGACTTCACGGCGCAAGCCGAGAAGGACGCGGACTTCCTGGTGGACGTCTCCCACATTCAGTCGTGGGAGACCGAGCACGGTGCCATCCCGGACAACGCCTGGGTGCTGTTCCGCACCGGTTGGGATCGCTTCGCCCAGGACAGGGACGCCTTCTTGAACAAGGACGAGAACGGACCCCACAGCCCCGGTTTCACGGTGGAATGCGCCCGGTGGTTGGGCGAGGAACGGGCGATCTCGGGTGTGGGTGTCGAGACCGTGGGCATCGACGCCGGAGCCGCCGGCGCCCTGGATCCGGCCTTCCCCATGCACTACTACCTGCTGGGCAACGACAAGTACGGCATCACGTCGCTGCAGAACCTCAGTGAGCTACCACCCACCGGGGCACTGCTGGTGGTTGCACCGCTGCCCATCGAAGGTGGCACCGGCAGCCCGTCGCGCGTCTACGCGTTGATGGACGCCGAGTAGTTCCCTCGCGCGGTTGACCGATTGAGGGTTCATCGATTGTGCTCGTGGCCGCTGCCGTCCCGATGACTGGGTGAGGTGCAGCGGGACGGCTGGCCGGAGCCGGTTACTCCGCCAGGATCGCCTGCGCCACCTGATCCGCATCCGCGATAGTGCGGGCACCCAGGTGCGCCGGCGCCTCTGCCTCAGCGGCAATCGAGACGCCCCATTGCACCGAGGACAGCTGCAGACCCAGCACGAAGATCCCGGGCTCCACGGCGTCCTTCTGCCCCACGACGCGATAGGCGAAGGCCCCGGTGCCGAGTGTGAGGCCGCCCAAAGCGGTGTCCTCGCGGCGGGCGCTCGCGCTCACGTCCAGACCCGTGCTCGTGACGGGGCTCGCGCCGTCGCGCGTTTCCATGAGCTTGCCGCGCACCAAACCGCGCTCGTGCATATTGGACAGCAGCGGGGAGATGTTGCGGTGCACATCGTTGGCGGGCGACATGGCCTCGATAAGCCAGCGAGCACGAACGGGCGTATCGCTGACCCACGGCGACGCCGCCACGAAGCAGCCCTCGTTGCGGTCCACCACGAAGCGAGGCTCGGGGCCGAGGAACCGCACCACACCCGCCCGCGTCAGGGCCGCCAACTGCTGGATGCGCAACACGGGCGGACCCGAAGCCAGACCTTCCACGAAGGGCTCGAAATCCCGTCGCAGCTCATTGACCCAGGACGAGTCCGAGATTCCGGCCTCTGCCAGGACACACTTGAGCACGGTGCGGGCCGCGTTGAGAGATGAAATGGCCATCTTGACGGGGTCGTCCTCACCCCGCAGCGAGCCGTGAACGTCCCGGTCCAAATAATGCACCACCGCGGCGGCGTACTCATCGTGGCTGTCGAAGTTGACGTCCTCGAAAGGTCGCGCCAATCGTTCTTGTTGGAGCTGCCTGCCCGGCACCACGGAGGCCGTAACCAAGGCTTCGACGCGCTGGGACCAGCGAGCGCCGTCGTCATCAAGAAGGATGGCGTCCAACTTGCGTAAGAACTCGCCCGCGGGCTGGGTGAAGGCATCCGGGGAGGTGCGCGCCAGGACGCGGTAGTAGTTCCAATTCGCGTCCTTGCGGATCAGGGGCCACAAATCGCGCTCGAACGACAGCTGTTCGCTGCTGGTATCGAGCAGGTTCTGGACGGCCTCGAGCGTGAAAAACCGAGTCTCCAGGGTGTGTGCGTAGTAACCCTCGAGCTGCGGCTTAGCGCGGTAGGGCGTGCCGCGGCGTGAGCCCGCGACGATGTGCGGTTCCTTGCCCGACGGCCGGTAAATCAACCGTTCGAGGTTGTTCTTATCCGGCTCGAACGTGCCGCCGCGGCCTTCGGTGAGCTGGGCGAGCGCGTCGCAGAAGTTCAAACCCATGCCGCGTACGAGCACGGTTTCCTGTTCGGGGAGGTCCGCCCACGGCGCATCGGCGGGCACGGTGGGCGGCCAGTACGTCAGACCGTGTTCGGCCGCACCGTCCACCAGTTCCTTCTGGCCGGGGCGCAGGTGGGCGTCCAAATGGCCCAGTGCAAGCACCACGGCATCCGCGGGGATCGACTGACCGCCCGCGAGCTCCACGGCGTAACGGTGCCGCGCCTCTTCGTGAACCCACGCGTCCACGGCCTCAGCGCGGTGGACGGTGAGGGTCACGTTGCTCGGCAGGTGGTTGTTGAGGGTCGTGAAGATCCACTCCAGATACCGCCCGTAGATGGCGCGAGGCGGGAAGTCCTGCGAGGTCAGCGCCTCCAGCGCATCGCGTTCGGCCTGATCAAGGGCGCTCACCGGGGTGATGCTGCCGTCGACGACGCCGCGCCGCCACCTGTCGAAGCTCATGTTCCGCACCTCGGCCAGCGGATCCACCGCCAGGGCGCCGTCCGGCGCGATCACCGTGGGGAACAGGGACGGGGTGTTCATCAGGAACAGCAGTGATTGATCGGTGCGCCACACGTGGCCGGCTCCGGGAGGGAAGGGGTCCACCAGATCTATGTGCACCCGGGCGCGTGTCTGTGCCGCCTGCGCCGTCAGCCGTTCCACCGCGGAGAGCCCTCGGGGGCCCGCACCTACCACTACCACTCGTCGCTGACTCACCATGACCACCAGGATAACGAGCCATCTGTGCGTGTCTTACCCCGCCCGTAGCATGGGCCCATGGTCACCACTTCTACTTCTCCCACGCATCTCGAGGATGAGCTTGTCGATGAGTTCTTGTGGCTCGAGGACATTCACGGCGAGCGCCCCATGGAGTGGGTGCGGGAGCAGAACCGACGCACTGAAACATTGGTGGACGGCCCGGAACTCACGTCCATGACCGAACGCGTCCTGGACGTGATGGACAGCCCCTTCCGCATTGCGGCCGTGACCAAGCACGGGCCCTATTACTACAACTTCTGGCGGGACGCTCAGCACCCGCGCGGGCTGTGGCGGCGCACCACGTGGGAGTCCTGGGTCAGCGACAGCCCCGAGTGGGACGTCTTGTTGGACGTGGATGAATTGGCGCGCACCGAGAACGTGGACTGGGTCTTCTCCGGTGCTCGGCTGCTGCGACCGCAGTACACCGACGGGCAGTGGCAGCGCGCTCTGGTCAGGCTCTCCCCGGATGGTGGCGACGCCGTGCGCACACGGGAATTCGACCTGGAGAGCCGGGAATTCGTGACCGGTGGCTTCGACGTCCCCACGGCCAAGTCTTCCGTTTCCTGGGTGGACGCGAACACCGTATTCGTGGCGACCGATACCGGCCCCGGCTCCATGACCGAGTCCTCATATCCGCGCCAGGTGCGCCGAGTGTCCCGCGGGCAGAACACCGCGCACGCTCCCGTGATTTTCGAGGTGCCCGCTGACCACGCCCAGGCCGCGGTCTACAAGGACCACACACCCGGCTTCGAACGCGTGATCGCCATGGATCTCGTGGATTTCTTCACGGTGCGCACATACCTGTGGAGCGAGGAGCAGTGGGTTGAACTCGACCTGGACCCCACGGTGAGCGTGGATCTCCACAAACAGTGGCTCCTGATACGCCCGCGGCACACTCTGGAACTCAACGGGACCGAGTACCCCGCCGGTTGTCTGCTCGCCGCGGATCTCCGAGCGTTCATGAACGGCGACCGCTCCGTGGAATCGGTCTTTACTCCGGACGCACACTCGAGTCTGGAGGGGTGGTCCTGGACGCGCGACCACCTGATCCTCAACACCCTGCATGATGTCTCCTCCGCGCTCTACTCCACGGTGCCCGGTGAGTGGGAGCTCACTCCCCTGCCGGGCATCCCGCCGCTGCACAGCGCTTCCGCGTGGGCCGTGGACGATGAAGATCCCGAGGTCGGCAACGACTATTTCTTCTCGGTTACCGGGTACCTCACACCGTCCTCCTTGGGGCGGGGTTCCCTGCCCGAAGTCTCCGGCCCCGAAGGCACTGCAGACAGCACCGAACGCCCGGCGAGCGAGCCCGCAATCCTGAAGCGAGCGCCGTCGTTCTTCGACGCGCAGGGTCTGGACGTGACTCAGCATTTCGCCACGTCCGCGGATGGTACGCGCGTGCCGTATTTCCAGGTAGGCCCGCGCAATCTGGAGCTGGACGGGCTGAACCCCACGCTGCTCAGCGGCTACGGAGGTTTCGAGGTCTCCCGCACCCCGGGATATTCGGGAGCCACCGGGATCACCTGGTTGACCCGGGAGGACCAGCGCGGTCGCACGGGCGTCTACGTGGTGGCCAATATTCGCGGTGGTGGCGAATACGGGCCGTCGTGGCACACCGCCGCACTCAAGGAAAACCGCCACCGTGCGTACGAGGATTTCGCGGCGGTCGCGGAGGATCTGCATCGACGCAGCGTATGCACCGCCAGGAAACTCGCGTGCGCCGGCGGCTCCAACGGCGGACTGCTGGTGGGCAACATGCTGACCACCTACCCGGAGCTGTTCGGTGCGATCTCGTGCGGTGTGCCTCTGCTGGACATGCGCCGGTACACCAAGCTCTCGGCCGGGGCCTCGTGGATCGCGGAATACGGTGACCCCGAGCAACCGGAGCAATGGGAGTACATCCGCACGTTCTCCCCCTACCACCTGCTGTCACCCGTGATGTGTTATCCGCCCGCTCTGATCTGGACCGCAACCTCCGATGATCGGGTGGGGCCCGTTCAGGCCCGCAAGATGGCGGCGAAAATGCTCGATCAGGGGCACCAGAACGTATGGTTCCACGAGGCCACGGACGGCGGCCACGCGGGTGCCTCGGACAACCGACAGGCTGCGGCGCTGCACGCCCGTTCCCACGAGTTCATGTGGCAGATGCTCGAGAATCCGAAGGGCCGTTAACCACTGGCAAGTCACCATGGCTATCCTGGCTGACGGCCCTGGTACAGATCTGCCAACGGGCACATCCTCAAGACATTCAAGCGTTGGAGATCATCCTTGCCTTCTTCACCCTCTCAACCGGCGTCGGGCGGCACCGCGGAACACCCACCGCAAACCGCTCCGGGCGCAATGGGAACCATTGCCGTTCTGCTGATCGCAGCCTTCGTGGTCATCCTGAACGAAACCATTTTGAACGTGGCCCTTCCTCACCTGATGGAGGACCTCCACGTTGACGCGGCCACTGTGCAGTGGGTGGCCACCGCGTTCATGCTGACCATGGCCGTGGTCATTCCGACCACTGGCTTCCTGCTGCAGAAGTTCTCCACCCGGGCCGTTTTCGGACTGGCCATGGGCTCCTTCGCGCTGGGCACGCTCCTTGCAGCACTGTCACCCAGTTTCGCCATTCTCCTGGTGGCTCGAGTGATCCAGGCGTTCGGTTCGGCCATCATGCTGCCGCTACTGATGACCACCATCCTCACGCTTGTACCCAAGCAACGGCGCGGTCTGGTCATGGGCAACGTGTCCATCGTGATCTCCGTGGCCCCGGCCCTGGGCCCCACGATCTCCGGAGTCATCCTGAACCACTTCCCGTGGCGCAGCATCTTCTGGTTCGTGCTGCCCATTGCCGTGCTCGCCCTGATCATCGGTCTGACCCGTCTGAAGGACGTCGGATCACGGGGCGATCTGCGGTTGGATGTGCTCTCCGTGGTGCTGTCCGTGTTCGGTTTCGGCCTGCTGGTCCACGGTTTGTCCACGGTGGGCGCCGGTGGCACACAGGGCGACGACTCCGATTCCTTCATGGGCTGGGCAACTTCCGCCGGTGGCGGCGCAGTGATCCTGATGCTCGGTGTTCTGCTCGTGGCAGCGTTCGCGTTGCGCCAGCTCCAGTTGCAGCGGAAGAACAACCCCTTCCTGGACCTGCGCACGTTCAAGCACCGCGATTTCACCGTCTCCGTGGCGTTGATGGCCGTGGCCATGATGACCTTGTTCGGTGGAGTGATCGTGCTCCCGCTCTACCTGCAGACCATTCGCGGCCTGGACACCCTCCAGACCGGTCTGATCCTGCTGCCCGGCGGTCTGATCATGGGCCTGTTGGGGCCGGTGATCGGTCGCTTGTTCGACGCCTTCGGTCCCCGGCCGCTGGCCGTACCCGGTGCTGCGCTGCTGACGTTCGTGATGTTCAACTTCTCGCGGCTACAGGCGGACACCGCCGTGTGGTGGATCGTCACGCTGCAAATCGCGATGTCCGTGGGTCTGGCCATGATCTTCACCCCCGCGTTCACGTCCGGGCTGAACCCGCTGCCGCCCAAACTGTATTCGCACGGTTCGGCAACTTTGTCCACGCTGCAGCAAGTGGCCGGTGCGGCGGGCACCGCACTGCTGGTAGGCATCATGCAGGCCGGCACCACGGTGCTCCAGAACCCCGACGGGTCAACGACTACTGACGCCATTCCCGGTGTTCACGCGGCCTTCCTCACCGCAACCGCTCTGGGTGTCGTGGCCTTCGTGCTGACCCTGTTCATGCGCAAGGCCACCCCGGAGAACACCCGCGTGACGGTTGAGGGCTTCGAGCCGGCCACCCACTAGTCGAGCTCCGTCCCGTCCGTTTTCGGACAGACTGAAGGCCCCGCTTGCTAGAAGCGGGGCCTTCAGTCTGTTCGCACCCCTGGCGCCCGGTCACAGACGCCTGATTACGGTCATTCGACCGGTGGAGCAATCTTTACAGTCGCGTCACCTTCACCCCGCCCCGCGGGGTCCAGGTGTACTGCGTCCGCACGCCGGTCTTGATGTTGAGGAAGCGCTGGTACGTACCGGTCGAGGTCTTGACTTCGCCGGTGGTCGGGTACCCGGCCCTGGCCTCGTAGCCGTTGCGCGCCCAGGTCTGGCCGATGCCCGAACGCTCCACGATCGGGTTCGCACGGCTGCGCGAGCTCCACAGGATCTTGGTGGTCTTGTTCGTCTGCGGGTTCACAAAGGTCTGGTACGCCCCGCCGGTGGAGGTCGGTTGTTCGTTGTTGAACGGGATACCCACTCC
>CAACXA010000300.1_pt1 | contig 12007 bp, 16 predicted proteins | sample 2275811 | NCBI WGS metagenome assembly CAACXA01 (sample SAMEA5312478, study PRJEB27640) | indoor metagenome | biome: indoor environment; feature: uncontrolled; material: tiles wood | place: Germany | collected 2014-07-07 | reverse complement strand
TCCCTGTCCGGGGAACCGCCGCCGTTGTGTTGTGTCGACGAACGAGTGGATCGGGGGCCTAGAGCACGACTCCCAAGCGGGATTCGATGAGATCCACGGCCAGCTGACGATCCTCCGCGGACGCGTTGGCGCCGCGGGCGGCAGCACCGCCCTTGTTCCGAGCGGCCCAGGCGTCCACGCCAATCAGCGCGGCCGGCGCATTGAGGTCATCGGCGAGGGCGGCGCGGACGGCCTTGAGCAGGTCCTCCGCACCGGCGGTCTCCGGCTTGGCCGCGGCCTCGCGCCACGAGGCCAGACGGCGCTTGGCGTCCGCGAGCAGGTCATCGGTCCAGAACCAGTCCGTGCGGTAATGATTCGCCAGGATTGCCAGGCGGATCGCCGCCGGGTCCACGCCTTGTTCGCGCAGTTTGGAGACCAGCACCAGGTTGCCCTTGGACTTGGACATCTTCTCGCCCTCGAGTCCCACCATGGACGTGTGCACGAAGTGCTCGGCCATGGGCTTGCCCGACAGCGCGTAGGAGTGGCCTGCACCCATGTCGTGGTGCGGGAAGGCAAGGTCCGAACCGCCGCCCTGCACCGTGAACGGAGTGGGCAGGTACTTGAGGGAGATCAGGGAACATTCGATGTGCCACCCGGGGCGACCGGCGCCCAGCGAGGCACCGTCCCATGCGGGTTCACCGGGGCGGTTGACGCGCCACAACAGGGGGTCGAGCACATCGTGCTTACCTTCGCGTTCGGGGTCTCCCCCGCGTTCGGTGAACAGCGGCAGCATTTCTTCGCGGGTCAGACCGCACACATCACCGACCACCCAGGCATCCGGGTCGGTTTCTTTCAGCTCCGCGGCGGCGTTGACGTCGAAGTACACGTCGCCAGCCGGTTGAGCCGCGCCGTCCTCGTCCACGCCCCCGGGTACCCGGTAGGCCAAGCCACGCTCGATGAGTCCCTCCACAGCAGGAACGATCCATTCGACGGATTCGGTGGCGCCCACATAATGCGCCGGCGGAATGACGTTCAGGGCGCTCATGTCCGTACGGAACAATTCGGTCTGTTCTTCGGCGAGGTCCCGCCAGTCGACACCCGTGGCCTCGGCACGTTCCAGCAGGGGGTCGTCCACGTCGGTGACGTTCTGGACGTACGTGACGTGCTGAGCGGCGTCGTCCCAGGCGCGGTGCAGCAGGTCGAAGGACACGTAAGTGGCGGCGTGGCCCATGTGGGTCGCGTCGTAGGGCGTGATGCCGCAGACGTACAGTCCCACTTCGGATCCAGCGGGCAGCTGGACCATCCGTTGCTGCCGAGAGTCGTAGACCGAGGGTGTGGGGGCTGTTCCGGGCAATTCGGGAACGGGACGGGCAGACCAGGACTTCATACTCACCTTTTGTTCACGGACATCGGTCACTCAAGAGTTCAACGGGCGCCTCCGGCGCCCTATTCCCCCGGTGGGGTGGAAGCGGCGATCAGGCGCTGATCACACCCGTGCCCAGCAGCACGAAGATTCCGGCGCCGAGCAGGATGCGATACCAGACGAACAGGTTGTAGCTGCGCTCAGAGATGTAGCGCATGAACCAGCCGATGATCACGTAGGCAATCACAAAGGCGATGCCGGTGGCCACGAGCGTCTGGCCCATGGTGTAGATGCCCTCTGGTTCCTGCCCCGTCATCGCCTTGTACAGCTTGTACAGACCGGAGGCGAAGACCGCGGGAATGGCCAGCAGGAAGGCGTAACGGGCGGCGGCCGCGCGGGTGTACCCCATGAGCAGACCGGCCGTGATGGTGCCGCCAGAGCGGGACACCCCGGGGATCAAGGCCAGCGCCTGCGCCAGACCGAAGCCGATGGCGTGCTTGACGGTGAGGTCCTGCAGGACGCGTTCCTGCTTACCCACGTGATCCGCGATGGCCAGGAACAAACCGAAGATCACGAGCATGGACGCGGTGATCCACAGTGATCGGAACTGGCTGTCGATGTAGTCCTCGAGCAGGAGACCGAGGATCGCAATCGGAAACGAACCCAGAATGATGAACCAGCCCATACGGGCATCGGGGTCCTTGCGGGAGACCTTGCCGACCAGTGACAACGACCAGTGCTTGATGATCCGCACGATGTCTCGCCAGAAGAAGATCACCACGGCCGTTTCCGTACCCAGCTGGGTGATCGCCGTGAAGGCGGCACCCGGATCCGCACTGTTGGGCAAGAACTCGCCCACGATGCGCAGATGCGCCGATGAGGATACGGGCAAGAATTCAGTCAGGCCCTGGACAATTCCCAGAATGATTGCTTCGATCCAGTTCACGCGACAACTGTACGGCACCCGGAGCTGAAAAATGGGTGAGGAAAGGGCTCACGTGTTCTACAACACGTGAGCCCTCTTCCGCCCACAGAGTGGGGTATAACCGCCGGCTATGTCCTAGCGGCGAGATGAATTCGACGAACCATTGTCGTCATCATCGTCGTAGTCGTCCTCGTCAACGAGATCTTCGTCCATCATCTCGTTGTCTTCGAGGAGGTCCTCGTCGTAATCGTCGTCGTCGTCATCATCATCATCGTCCGAGTCGTCCTCGTCCTCAGCGAACACGGTGAGGGGGGTGACTTCGTCGTAGGCCTCGTAGAGGGCCTCTTCGTAAGCGTCGAAGGCATCGGCAATCGACAGGTACGCCCCGTCCACGGCGGGGTCGTTGTCCGAACGTCGATTTGCGGCGGCGGCCAAGTGTTCTTCGAACGCGTTGACCAGTGTTTGCAGGGCGGCGCGAGGATCATTGCTCATGGGGTAGACGTTAGTCGTTATCGAGGCAGAATGGGAGCAATGAAAGAACAACGATTGTCCGAGATCACGTCCGCGCGCTCGCACCCCGTGGCCAGCAGGGACGACAGGTACGAATACCTCACCCTCACGGTGGCCCCGCGGGAACACGTTGCCGATGCGCGGGCACGAGTCCGGGAGCACGCCGAGTACGGCAAGTGGGAACTCACGCGTTCGGCTGTACTTTACGGCGGTGCTCGCCGTTACGTGATGCGCCGCCGGATCATTCGCGTCGAACGCACGTTCTGATCCTGCTCGACGACGCCGCTCGGTACAGTCCACGCGCAACCTCACCCAAGAGGCACGCGCTCAATCGGTCTGAACCGGCCCGAGTAGCGACTTGGCCGTGGCTGCGTGCACGGATTCGTTGTCCGAAGGGTGATACATCCCGGCGAGCACGTCACGGTAGAGCCGTTCCAGTTCGCTCCCCCGGCGGAACTGCGAACCACCGCTGGAACGCAGCGCCAGATCGACGACCTGCCGTGCGGTTTCGGTGGACCGGTGTTTGAGGCCGGAGAACAGGATGAACCAGCGGGCACCGTGCTGAACCTCGTGGTCGGTGCCCACCGAGTCCATGTCGGAGCTGAGCTGGCGCAGTTGGAGTTCCACACCGTCGCGCAGGATCCCTGCCTCGGCAATGTGCCAGCGAATATCCGGGTCCGTGGCGTAACTGGCCCCGCGCGCGTGCGACCTGCGCTTGTTCACGATCTCCACGGCCACCTCGATGGCCCGATCCGCAATCCCCGTGTACACGGAGGCCAGCAGCAGTTCGAAGCACCCGAAAATTCCCCACACCACCGGATCGGGCGAAGGCCCCACGGGAATTTCGGTGAGCACTCGCCCGGGTGCCAGCACAGCGCCGTCGAGCACCGTGGTGCACGATTGCGAGGCGCGCATGCCCAGCGCGTCCCAATCCTGTTTGATCCCAATGCCCTCGGCGCCGCGCTCGAGGATGCCGAACACGAGGGCGTCAGGGGCGTCGTCGTCGCGATCGGTGCGGCGGGCATGGACGAGGAGCCGCGTCCACGCGGGCGAGAGCGACGTGAAAATTTTGGTGCCGCGCAGGCTCAACCCGTCGGCCACCGGATCGGCGGTCGTGGTCGCGTCGAACAGGACGGAATCGTTGCCGGCCTCCGAGATCCCGAACGCGAACACCTCGCCCGCCACGACCTGGTCGAAGATCGCGCGGGCACGATCGTCCCCGCGCTGCCACAGCGTGCGGGCGATGCCCACGATCACGTGGTGCATGTTGACGCCCAAGGCCGTCGACGGCGCCGCGGCGGCCAAGCGGCGCTGGGCCTGAGCGGCGTCGGCAAGGGAAAAGCCCAAGCCGCCGAATTCTTCGGGAACGAGCAGACGCAAGTAACCAGCGGCGCGAAGATCCTCGAAATCCTCGGTGAAGAATTCGTTGCGCTCGTCGTAGCCGGCCGCGCGGTCACGGAAGGTTGCGAGCATGTCCTCGGGAAGCATGTCCTGGATCGTGGTCACCTGGTCTCCTCCAAGTCGAAAATTGAGTGGTCGTGATCAGCGCAGTGGATCGGCGGCGTCAAAGCTGCGCGCAATGCGGTGGGTTGCGAAGAAGGCCTCGTAGGGCCTGTTGCCGTACACGCCGATGCGCGAGAACGAGGCCGGTACGGAGGCGTCCCGGTACCAGCCGTCCGTGACGTTGGGGCGCATGACGTCCAGCGTGGGTTGGTTCTCACCGTTGATCTGCACCTGCTGCCACTGCCCGCCGGTGTTGATCCACATTTCGACCCAACCGCCGTTGCTCGCGTACGCGTATTTATAGGCCTGAATCACGCCCACCCAGCGTCCGGTGGGCACCCGCACGTGATCGCCGAGTAGTTCGGGATCATCGCCCATTCGGAACATGAGCCCGCCCTCGGGGTGTCGCACCAACATGAGACCGAGCAGGGACGCACCGTTGGCCGGCGGACCGTAACCGCCGGTGAACAGCGTGATCCACGTGTCCTGATCGAAGTCGCCGTCCAGGACGTAGACCGAGAACCCGTTGAAGTACACGTCGTTGTCGTTGCCGTGCGCGTCAGCCTTGATGATCGGCTCGGTTTCCACCATGGAGCGCGGAAATTCATTGCCCAGCGTCAGCCCGGGAACGGACGTGAAACGCGCCACCTGTCGCCCGCCACCCACTGGGTCCGGAACCAAGTGGTAGCCCAGGCCCTGCCGATTCTCGTCCGGAATCAACTTGGCGTAGCCGCCGAGCCCGCGCTCATTGATGTTGGCGTCGAAAATCCGGTCCGCGGCGAGGCCCTCGTCCGTGGGTTCCTCCTCGAGCCATGCGGGAATCTGGGTCGCGACTCCCACGGCCGTGGCCGCGGCCACCACGCCGGCGGCCGTGATAATTGCCCGGCGCCGGGTCAGGCCACCGCGCCGGTCCTCACCCGTTGTCGGGTTGGTGCTTCCGGAATTCTCCCCCACGAAGTGCTCCTAGTAATTGGTCAGCAAGCGGTGCAAGACACGCGAGCCGAACTCCAATGATGCGACCGGCACGCGCTCGTCCACGCCGTGGAACATACCGGTGAAATCCAATTCGTCCGGCAGCTGCAACGGCACAAAGCCGTAGCCGGTGATACCGAGCTGCGACAGCGACTTGTTGTCCGTTCCGCCGCCGAGCATATAGGGCAGCACCACGGCGTCCGGATCCTCGGCCTTGAGGGAGTCCACCATGGCGTCCACCACGTTGCCAGAGAACGGTACTTCCAGGCCGATGTCCTCGAACTCGGCCTCGAACGTGATGCCCTCGCCGGCCAGCTCTTTGAGCTTCTCCATGACGATATCGCGCTGCTCGGGCAGGTAACGCACGTCAATGGTGCCCTGGGCCGAACCGGGAATCACGTTGGTCTTGTAACCGGCGTCCAACATGGTGGGATTGGCGGTGGTCTGCAGCGTTGAGCCCACGAACCGCGCCACGTGGCCGAGTTCGTCAAGCAGCCGCTTGGGATTCTCCGGGTCGAATTCCACCCCGGTCAGTTCGGTCACCTCGTCCAGGAACGCCCGGGTGGTCTTGGTCAACTCGATCGGCCACGTGTACTCACCAATATTGGCCATGGCCCGTGACAGTCGGGTGACCGCGTTGTTCTCGTGCAGACCGGACCCGTGGCCGGCCTCGCCCTTGGCAATCAGGTTGAGCCACATCAGGCCCTTCTCGGCGGTCTGCAGCAGATAGGCACGCTGGCCTCCGATATTGGCGGAATAGCCGCCCACTTCACTGAGCGCGTCGGTCACGCCGTCGAAGAGTTCCGGGTGATTCTGCGTGACCCATTTGGAGCCGTAGCTCATGCCAGCTTCCTCATCCGCGAAGAATCCGAACACGATGTCGCGCTTGGGTCGGTCTCCGGTGCGGGCCATGTGGCGCATGACAGAGAGCATCATGGCGTCCATGTCCTTCATATCCACGGCACCGCGGCCCCAGATCATGCCGTCCTTGACCTCTCCCGCAAAGGGATCAACGGACCAGTCCTCTGCAAGCGCCGGTACCACGTCCAGATGCCCGTGGACCAGAAGCGCATCCGCAGAGGGGTCGGTGCCCTCGATCCTGGTGAACACATTGGCGCGGCCGGGGGCGGATTCGAAGTACTGCGGTTCCAGGCCGACGTCACTGATCAGTTCTGCCACGTACTCACCGGCGGCTCGCTCGCCCTTGGCGTTACCCCTGGAGTAATTGGTGGTGTCGAATCGAATCAACTTCTGACAAATGTCGGCGGTCTCGAGTTCCGGTGCTGACTGTCCCGCAACTGTGGATTCCGGTGTCGACATGAGGTCTCCTTCTCCTGGGTGTCCTCCGGGAGCTGGACCCCGGATGTCGTGCGCTTACCGTCAACGGTAGTCCCCGCATCAGCCCGTGACCCACAACCATGGCCAGGCTGTGCCGGGGCGGTTCATATCCTGGACACGATTTGACATGAGGAAGACTTATTTCGATTGCTTCCTACTTGGCAGTACTATCAAGCCACGATTGTTTGAGATTCCCCCCAAATCCCCCAAGGTCTCATGCCTCATGAAATCCCTGCCCCCTGATTGCACCCCCAATTTCCCTCACGACGAGCTGCCCCAAGTCGATATTCGCGCCGTGGCGTTTCATCGCTGGCGCACGCTCAAATGGCTCGTCTCCTTCGTCGAGCCAAATTCTCCATGCGCCCGTGAAGGTCATGCCCGCACGTTCGACGCCGCGTTACAGTTGGCCAAAACGTGGTCCCTGGCCTACTGGGCCAAGCACTACGGGATCAGCGAACTCCTTAACGATGCCCCGCCGCTTCAGCTCAATCACGCGGACGTAGATAAAGATTCTTCAACAATTCAGTGACGACCTTGCGGCAGTGATCCCCGCTACCCGGTTCTCCGATACTCTGGTGTGACGAATGACAGGCCGCACCGGCCCTTGACCCATATGGAGGCCAAGATGAGTGGAACCATCACCCTGATCGCACAAACGTCGGAGACCAGCAGCACTAACCCGGTGCCCAGTCGACAGGTGACCGCCGAGGATATTCCGGCGCTGTCGGAACTATTCTTCCAGGCCTACGATGCATCGTCCGCCGCCACGTCCAAGGATGACGCTCAGAAAATCATCGAGGGCGTGTTCGACGGCGAGTTCGGCCCTTTCCTGCCCGATGCCTCCCCCGTGATCGAAGACGAGGACGGCAAGGTTATCGCTGCGGCCATCGTGTTGGAGCAGCGCAAGGGCGACGATTTACCCAAGGCCCCGTACCTGTTCGAGTTGTTCACGGCGTCGTCGCACCGCCGCCGCGGTTTGGCGGAACAGCTGGTCCGCGAGGCCAGGACCAAGCTGTACAACCAGGGCTACGAAGAAGTCAGTCTGCGCATTGCAGAAGACAACTCCGCAGCCCTGGCGCTCTACCTCACGTTGGACTTCAACCGTTGGGTTCCGTACAACGACGATGTCTGAGCCGGCGGGTTAGAGCTGCAGCTCACGCTGCGCGGGAGGAACTTCTCGCGCATCCGTGTGGCTGGCCCAACGAACGGTGACCTCGAGCAGACGCATGTTCTCGGGGTCACTGGTCTCTGCGGAGTCCGGGTGCTGGGCGGAGAGCACCTCTGCAGCGGCGGCAACCTGAGTCTCGTCGAGGACTGCTGCCTCGCCCTCGAGCTGCACTTCCTCGGCGCCGTCATTGACGATCACCAGCGACACGCGGGGATCAGAGGTGATGTTCGTGAACTTGCGGGACAGCGCGTTCGTGCCGAAGATAATGCGGCCGGCGTCACTGGCGGCCACGTGAACGTATGCGGACTCGGGGTAACCGGTCCCGCTGTTACTCGCGATCACGGCAGCTCCCGCGCGGCGTACGAAGTCGACCAGCCAGCGGCTGTCTTCCGAGATGTTCTTGCCCAGTTCCACCATGACGTCTCCTACCGGATTGTGCCTGTACCTGACACTGTCCACTGTAGGCTTCGGGCGCGTTGGGACCCGGGGTGGCGCTCCAGCGAGAGCCTTTAGAGCAGAGTGTTAAGCGGTTCCACCAAATGGGGGCCTTGCACGGCCACCGAACCGACGTCCTTGGTGACCGGATGCATCCGCCATTGGGCGGCCACGTCGTAGGCCTCCGAGATCGCCCGAGCCACCAGGTCACGAGTGCGGTCCTTGTCCGGGGAAATCCACTCCGGAACCAAGTCACTGGTCATGCCCATGGGCAGTCGATTGTGGAGGTTTCCCAGGGCAGCCAAGTGCTCATTGCCGGAGTCCGCGTCCGGTGCCTCGCATGTCAGGATCGAGCACGACAGCAACCACTGGCTTTCGCCCTCTTTGCCGGAGCGAGTCTGGCCCTCGCGGGCACCCTCCAGCTGACCCTCCGGAACCTTCCACCACTCGTAGATGCCCGCGAACCAGATCATCCGGCCCTCGGGCGGGTGCACGAAGTACGGCTGCTTCTTCCCTTTGCCTTTGCTGCCATCGGCCGGAGCCAGCCACTCGTAGTAACCGTCCGCCGGAATCGCGCAGCGCCGGGATTTGATGGCCGACCGAAACGAGGGCTTTTCAAGAACGGTTTCCGACCGCGCGTTGAACATCTTGGACCCCACGGTGATGTCCTTGGCCCATGAGGGCACGAGACCCCAGCGTGCCGCGTGCAGCTCACGGTGCAGCGTGCCCTGGTCATCCAAACGTTCCAGCAGGATGGGCACGGTCTGGGTGGGCGCGGTGTTCCAGTTGGCGCGCAGGTCGTCTCCGTCGAGGGTTTCGTCCACCTCCGCATCGAATTCCAACGCGAGTTGTCCCGGGGTCTTGGCTATGACGTAACGGCCGCACATGGGGTGCCCCTAACTGTTCTGGATGGATCCGTAGCCCATGTACTGGGAGTACATGGCGTACACCTGCATCAAGGCGTCTTCAACCTGAGACACCGTGGTTCCGGGACGCACGTCGTCCATCGCGCCTGCCGTACCGGGGTCCCACTCCACGCCCAATGCCGAATAGACTTCGGTCAAGACCGAACGGATCGGGTCGGAGTGCTCCACCACGATCACGCTGGAGAAGTACCAGGCGCCCGCCACGACTCGTTGGGCGGTGCCCGCCAGTTTGACCGGCCGGTTGGGATCCTGCGCGGTGCGAGGCGCGTGCACGCTGTACTCCCCCGCGCAGTATTCGCCGGGGATCTCCCCCACGTCCGCAGGAATGTCCAAGTGTTCGAGGGCGGCCACGATCATGTCGCCGAACAGGCGGTATCGGTCCTGGATGCCCGTCTTGGGGTCAGAATCGGATTCGACGTGATCCACGATCAGGCACCCGCCGTGATAGGCGGCCGCGCGCCCTCCGACCCGGCGCACCAACGGTGTGAATCCGGCGTCGACCGCGGCCTTTCGCGCGCGTGAAAAGCCCGGGTTGAGCTCGTCGCGGCGACCGAAGGCGACCGTGGGGCGGGGTTGGTAGAGCCGCAGGACGGGTCCGGTGTTCGACGACCGAGCGGCGTCGAGAATCGACAAGGAACGGCGATAGTCCTGCTCGGCACCATGGGACTCGCGCTGACGTATAAGTTTCATGCTGCGCCCTACTTTAGTTCCTCGGCCGGGCGCTTTCGGGCGACGACGCCGCCCGGTCACCTCACGCGGCCAGGGCCACCGTGGATCCACTGCGCCACTGCGGCGCGACCCGGTGTTCGCGGGGCCGGATCCCGTCGCGAATGGAGCGAATGGCGATTCCCGGCTTCAACGGCCCGTAGGCCTGAGCGGCCGCGGTTGCAGCCGCGAGTAACCCGTAGTCATCCAGCAGGTTGCGAGAGTCCTTCATGCCCAGGATCTTCTCTCCAGGCTCGGAACTCTGAGTGACCGGCACGAAGCGATGAACCCGGTGCTGCACACGGGCCAACCGCTTCTTCTCGCGGCGAGACAGCGAGTTGGTGTCCGGATGGGCGCGATGCCAGGCCTGCGCCCCTCGCAGAACACGGGTCAGCAGCGATACGTGGAACTCAGCGACGGTGCCGCCACCGTGCATCAGGGAACCCAGTGCGGACAGTTCATGGGACGTGAGAGCGGAACGGGTCCGCGGGGAAGTGAACGTCGACATGTCATCCTCTCGACATCGGATGGATCCAAGCTCGCAGGGTGCGTGCCAGGTGTGGATCGATCATGCCGGGTGATGACTGATATTTCGTTGAGAGGAGCTGGAGGTTGGCTGGGGTGGTGCTCAGTGAACCCTGTCAAGGCTGCTCTCAGTAGTTCTGACATCACGGTTTTGGGCGGGTCTTGATGTCAGGCTGGTCGCCCCACATCAACGTGGTGCTTCACAGCTTTCTGGCGCCGCCCCAGTTCGGCAAAATAGTCGTACATCTCGCAAGATGGCGCGTCAGGAGTTAGAGGAGAAACGACATGATTCGCAAGGTTCTACTCTTCATCGCCGCAATAGTGGCCGGCACCTTCGTCATGGAGGTCTTGCAGAACATCGGAGCCGACGTCTGGATAGCCCGCGGGTCTGGCCTTGCCCCCGTTGAGTGGACACCTCACAAGAGAGAATGTTCATCATGGGAAGAACACGTCGGGAGTTCACTTCTGAGTACAAGGACGAGGCCGTGAAGCTGGTGATCAACACCGGTAGACCGGTCGCGGTCGTCGCCCGGGAGCTTGGGATCAACGAGGCATCCTTGGGCCGGTGGGTCAACAGTTTCAAGGCCCGCAACGACACCGGCGAAACCGCGGTGACGGAGTCCGAACGAGCCGAACTGCACAGGCTGCGGAAGGAAAACGCGGACCTGAAACTGGATCGGGCGTTCCTAAAAAAAGCGTCTCTCTTCTTCGCCCAGGAAGCCTCGGATACGAACGTCAAGCGTTCGAGCTGATGCACGCGCAGAAGAGTAGTTTCAGTATCACCCGCATGGCCCGGCTCCTGGGAGTGTCCCGGTCCGGGTACTACGCCTGGCGGGACCGGGCGCCGTCGGCGGCGGCGGTCCGCCGGGAGGTCATCGAGCAGAAAGTCGCGTTCCTCCACGGCGATTCCGACGAGGTGTACGGTTCGCCGCGGATCCTGGCTGACTTACGTGCGGACGGGGAGATTGTGTCCCGCAAGACCGTGGCGAAGGCGATGCGGTCCCTGGGGTTGGCGGGGATCTGCCCGAAGAAGTGGAAGAGCACCACGGTGATCGACCACGCTGATGCGTACCCGGCGGACAGGGTGAAACGACAGTGGGATGTCGGGGCGTTGAACCAGGTGTGGGTCGGTGACATCACCTACCTGCGCACCTGGGAAGGGTGGCTCTACCTCGCGACGGTCATCGACGCCCACAGCCGCCGTGTGATCGGCTGGGCGATCGCTGAGCACATGCGTACCGACCTGATCCAGGACGCCCTGCAGATGGCTCTGGCCTTGCGGCAGGATCCGCCGGCGCAGGTGGTCTTCCACAGCGACCGCGGGACGCAGTACGCCTCGGCGCAGATCGCTGAGTTCGCCGCTGCGAATGGGATCACCCGGTCGATGGGTTTGACCGGGATTTGCTGGGACAACGCGATGGCGGAAAGCTTCTTCGCGACGTTGAAGACCGAGTTCTACCACCGCCGTGTCTGGCCTACCCGGGCCCGAGCGGCCAGGGACGTCGGGGCGTGGATCGAGGAGCGTTACAACCGCCGCAGGCGCCACTCCTCACTGGGCAATATCAGCCCTGTGGACTTCGAGATGCAATACTCATCCCAGCAGGCTGAGGTTCAACTCGCCGCTTAACCCGTGTCCACTCAACGGGGGCAAGGCCACT
>CAACXA010000194.1_pt1 | contig 12144 bp, 9 predicted proteins | sample 2275811 | NCBI WGS metagenome assembly CAACXA01 (sample SAMEA5312478, study PRJEB27640) | indoor metagenome | biome: indoor environment; feature: uncontrolled; material: tiles wood | place: Germany | collected 2014-07-07 | reverse complement strand
ATTCTGCAGTACGGTTCCGGCGCGGGGACGACGCCGCTGCGAGACCTGGTCGTGCACCTCATGTCCCGGGGTGGTTCGGACATCACCGCCGCTGACGTGCTTCCGACCACGGGATCGCAGGCCGGGCTGGATCTGGTGACCAAGCTGTTCTGCAATCCCGGTGACGTGATCCTCGCGGAAGGTCCCACCTATGTGGGCGCGCTGGGAGTCTTCGGCGCGTACGAGGTGGACGTCCGGCATGTGGAGCTCGACGACCACGGACTGGATCCCGAGCACGTGGCCACCGCGTTGGACGAGCTGGCTGCGGAGGGCGAACGGGTTCCGTTCGTGTACGTGATCCCGAGCTTCCAGAACCCGACCGGCGTGACCATGCCGACCGAGCGACGTCGTGAATTGGTGCGTGTCTGCGCCGAACGCGACGTGATGATCGTGGAGGACGATCCCTACGCCCTGTTGTCCTTCGACCGCTCCGGACCGCTGCCATCGATGCACGGCATGGACCCGGAACACGTAATTCACCTGGGCAGCTTCTCGAAGATCTTTGCCCCGGGGCTGCGCGTGGGATGGCTCGTGGCACCCCCGGAAGTCAGGGGGCGGCTGCAGATCGCCGCCGAATCCGTGGTGATCCACCCGTCCAATCTGGCGCAGTCGCTGGTCACCGCGTGGGTCGGGTCGGAGCAGTGGGAACCAGCACTGGGCCGGGCCGTGGAGTTCTACCGGGAGAGGTGGGAGGCCATGAAAACAGCGCTGGAGGAGTTCATGCCCGAGCGTGCCGACTGGACCGAGCCGACCGGTGGCTTCTTCACGTGGGTCAAGGTGCCCGGGTTGGCGGAGAAGGACGATCTGCTGCGGGACGCGATCGAGCAGGGAGTCGTTCTGGTGCCGGGTTCCGCGTGCTACTCGGACGGACGTCCCTCCGACGCCGTGCGGCTCGCGTTCTCCGGTGTCTCGCCCGTGCGCATCCGGGAAGGTGTGAAGCGGCTGGCGCAGATTTTGTAAGTCAGACCGCCACCTCCACCGCGATTCACCGGACCCTTGAGTCTGGTGTGAGGGAACTGCAGGCAGTAAGGCTTAGGGGAGGGAAATGCTGGAATCTTCGTCGATTTCAACACTTCCCTCCCACGAGATTTCCTGCTTGCACTTTCCTCACTCAGCGCTTCTTGGATCGCATGGCCGCTTTAACCGTGACCGGTTCACCCGCGGTGGCGGCGCTGTCCGGCGAGACGGTGATGAAGGTGTCGAAATAGCATGTGCTGTGCGAGGTCATGGCCACAATCTAGACCGCACGAGCCCCTTGGGAACTTGCTACTTTCCGCAGAATAAGTTAGCTTAACTAACTATGGATAAGACTCCCGATGTTGAGAGCCAGTCCCTGGGCCGTGCGCCCCTTGAAAGCGCTGAGAAGCTTAGAACGGCACTGCGTCACGGGGTGTTTTTCCTCCGGCGCATGGACAACACGCGGGAGCTCACCAGTCAGCAGATCAGCCTCATGTCCATGTTGACAGGTGGCGGGGTGCGCATGACGACTATTGCAGCGAACCTCGGTGTTCGTACCCCCACGGCTACTCAGAGCGTGGACCGTCTCGTGAATTCAGGCCTCGTGGAGCGTAAGCCGGACCCCGCCGATGCTCGAGCAGTGTTGGTTAAGCTCACCCGCCGGGGTCGTAACGTGATCGCCGCCGAAGACCGCCACCGCAACGAGGTCGTAGCCAGGGTGCTCGCCCGTTTGAATGACGAAGAGCTGGCCGCGCTCGACGCCGCCATGCCCGTTCTCGAGAAGCTCGCCAGCCCGCTCGGCGGCATGACGGGGGAGCATCAGCCCCGGCCCGGAGTCCGCAGGGACTAGTCGCCAGCGAACACAAAACGAGCCGAACCCGCTTCAATGGCAGGTCCGGCTCGTTTCACGGGCGGGCTGAGATCAAATGGTCTCGGTAACGTCCTCGGCGTCGAAGCGCGGGTTACGCGCGTATTCCGGCTCGACCGGGGTGCCCAGGTTGACGACCACGATGGAGTGCTTGCCGGTGCCCTCGAAGAACTCCTCGTCCACACCGGCCGGGTCGAAACCGGTCATGGGGCCGGCGGCCAGACCTGCGGTGCGGGCCGCAATGATGAAGTAGCCCACCTGGATGTGGGAGTTGGCCTTGCCGCTCGTGATGCGCATGTCGTCGTTCTCGTCATACATGCCCTTCATGTGCGGGGCGGCCGGCAGGAACTCGGGGAAGTGCTCGTGCCAGTTCTCGTCGTAGGAGAGGATGGCGGTCAGCGGCGCGTTGCGGGTCTTCTCCTGGTTGCCGCGGCTCATGTGCTTGACCAGGCGCTCGCGGGCCTCCGGGGATTCGACCCAGGTGATGCGCATGGGCTGGGAATTGAACGCGGTGGGGCCCATCTTGGTGAGTTCGTAGATGGCGCGCTTCTGCTCATCGGTCACGGGGGCGTCCGTGAAGTGGCTCGCGGTGCGGGCATCGCAGAACAAGCGGTCCACGGCGTCCTGGTCGATGGACACGGTCAGGTCGGCGGTTGCGGTCTCAGTCATCTATCGTCCTCTCGTCGTTCTCCCGTTCGGGCACCCACGCCGACGACGCACGCGCACCTTCCGAGAAATTGTTTCGTCGGAAAGTATAACTGCGCAGACTGCCGATGTGGTGCGGATGTAAGGAAGGTAACGTCACTGATTGGTCTGATGGCCATTCAGCCGTTTGTGACGATGCGCGCCGCGGTGGGTTTTCGGTGGTCACGGGCAGGGTCTAGTTTGGTCGAGTGACTTCCGTCTTCATCCCCGGCATGCTGACCGGGCTGGCCCTCATCGTGGCGATTGGTGCCCAGAACGCGTTCGTTCTGCGGCAGGGCATCCGACGTCAGCACGTGTGGGCCGTGGTGCTCATCTGCATCGCCTCGGACGTGTTCCTGATCTCCGTGGGAACTGCCGGGATCGGGTTCCTGATTGAACGCGTGCCGTGGTTGCTCGAGATCTTCCGCTGGGGTGGCGTGATCTATCTGGTGGGCTTCGCGATTCAATCGTTCCGCTCGGCCATGAAACCGCAGGGTCTGCAGGCAGCTGAGGAAGGTGGCGGCTCCCTCAAATCCGTGGTGCTCACAACGCTGGCCCTGACCTGGCTGAACCCCCACGTGTACCTGGACACCGTGATCATGCTGGGCAACCTTGCCAATCAGCAGGGCGATCAACGCTGGGTCTTTTCCGCCGGAGCCATTACGGGGTCCGTCATCTGGTTCATCGCGCTGGGAGCTGGTGCCAAGGCACTGTCCCGGGTCTTGAATACCCCGCTGACCTGGCGCATCGTGGACATCATGGTGGGTGTGGTCATGCTGGCGATCGCCCTGAAGCTGGCCTTGAGCCCGGCGGTCTGATCACTCGGACTGGGCCGCGGAGACAAACTTTCCACTTGTTCAGCTGCCTAAGCGCAATAGTCAGTCATCGCGATTCCGCCGCACGGCAGCTCGGGCGGCCTCCCGGTTCACGGCACTGATAGCTGACAGCGGGATGCCTGCCGGGCAGACCTCCGCGCATTCGCCATAGACCGAGCACGGGCCGAACTCTTCTTCGGCGGATTCCACCACCCCACGCGCACGCCGTCCACGCTCCGGCTTGCCTTGGGGGAGCGTGGCCAGGTGGGTCAGCAGTGAACCGGTGAACAGGTGTGAAGATCCGTTCGGGCACGCCGCAATGCACGCGCCGCAGCCGATGCACGCGGAGAAATCCAGAGCCCGCTCGGCCATGTCGAAGGGGATCTGGCGGGTGTCCGCATCCGGTGCGGTGCCCGCGTCAACGGACACGAATCCACCCGATGCAACCACCCGGTCCATCGCGGAACGGTCCACCACTAGATCGCGCACCACCGGGAACGCAGAGGACCTGAACGGTTCCATCCGAATATGCGCACCGTCCGAGAAGGACCTCAGGTGCTGACGGCACATGGGCGTGTGCGGCTCCGGACCGTGCGGAATCCCGTCCACCGTGATGCCACACGTGCCGCAAATTCCCTCGCGACAGTCCGTGTCGAAGGCAATGGGGTCTTCACCCTCCTCGACCAGTTGCGAATTGAGTCGATCCAGCAGCTCCGGCAGGGACATCTCCGCCGCGGCGTCGTCCACCGTGTACGAGACGAATCTGCCGTCGGTTTCGTCGGAGGCTTGCCGCCACACATCAATGGTCAGTTTCACAGTCGGTCTCCTCGCATGCTGCTGGACAACGCGAATCGGAAGCGCTCATGGGCGGACATCACTTGTAGTTCCTGGTCTGCAACGGAACTGCCTCGAACGACAGTGGTTCCGCATGTCGAATGGGTGCCCCGGGGTGCTCAGGAGTGCCGGGCACGTGCTCCCACGCGGACACGAACGCCCAGTTCTCATCGTCACGCTGAGCCTCGCCGCCCTCGGTCTGGTGGTCCTCTCGGAAGTGCGCGCCGCAGGACTCATCGCGGTCCAGTGCATCTACACACATGAGTTCGGCCATCTCCAAATAGTCGGCCACTCGCCCGGCACGCTCGAGTTCCTGGTTGAGTTGCCGTCCGGTCCCGGGAACGCGCAGATCTCGCCAAAACTCCGAACGCAGGGAACGGATCTCGGCCAACGCAGTTTCCAGTCCAGTAACGGTCCGGGACACACCACAACCGGTGTACAAAAGGTCCCCGAGCTTCCGGTGGAAATAGTCCGCACCGTGCGTGCCGCCGATGGAAAGCAGCTGCTCCGTGCGGGCCTTGACGTCCTCGACCGTGGCGCGCACGGCGTCGTCGTCAATGGAAAGCGGGGCGGTTCCAAGATGCGAAGCCAGGAAGTTGGGCACCGAGAACGGCAAGGTGAACCAGCCGTCCACGCACGCCGAGAGCAGCGAGTTGGCACCCAGTCGGTTGGCACCGTGGTAGCCCCATCCGGCCTCACCGCCCACGAACAGGCCGGGCACCGACGTCATCATGTCGTAGTCGCTCCACAGCCCGCCCATGGCGAAGTGCGCGCCCGGTGCGATGCGCATGGGTTGGCTGTAGGGGTCCTCGCCGGTTGCGTCGAAATACATGGAGAACAGGTTCCCGTAGCGTTCCTCGATAGTCGGCTTGCCCAGCCGTGCGAGGGCATCGCGGAAATCCAGGTACACGCTGTTCTTGAGCGGGCCCACGCCGTGCCCCGCCTCGATCTGTTCGCGCGCCGCTCGGGAGGAGATGTCTCGCGGGGACAAGTTGCCGTACGCCGGGTACTTGCGCTCCAAGTAGTAGTCGCGCTCGTCTTCCGGAATCTCGTTGGGCGGGCGATCGTCACCGGCCCTTGCCGGAACCCAGATCCGCCCGTCGTTGCGCAGCGACTCACTCATCAGCGTGGTCTTGGACTGCCAATGCGAGCTCACCGGCAGGGCGGTCGGGTGGAATTGAATGAAGGAGGGCGAGGCAAAGTACGCTCCGCGCTTGTGCGCCCGCCACGCCGCGGTCACGTTGGAATTGTGCGCGAGCGTCGAGCGGAAATACACGTTGCCGTACCCGCCCGTGCACAGCACCACGGCGTGCGCGGTCTCCGCCTCGATCTCGCCGGTGTACAGATTGCGGCACACCACGCCCTGCGCGCGGCCGTCCTTGACGACCAGATCCAGCATTTCGCGGTGCGTCCGCAGGCTCACGGTGCCTGTGCTCACCTGGCGTTGCAGCGCCCTGGACGCCGCCACCTGAAGCTGCTGCCCGGTCTGCCCGCGCGTGTAATAGGTGCGCGAGACCTGAACACCACCGAACGAGCGGGTGCGCAGCTCGCCGCCGTATTCACGAGCGAACGGCACGGCGATCGCGTCCATGTGGTTGATCACGCGCACGGATTCCTCGCCCAGTCGGAAGCAGTCCGCCTCCCGCCCGCGGAAATCCCCGCCTTTCACGGTGTCCTTGACGAACCGCTCGAGCGAATCGTTGTCCACTTTCTTCGCGCGGGCCGCGTTGATGCCACCCTGGGCGGCCACCGAGTGGGCGCGGCGGGCGGCGTCGTGGAAGGTATAGACGACGACGTCGTACCCCAGCTCCCCGAGCGCGGCAGCACATCCTGCCCCGGCCAGTCCCGTACCCACCACGATCACGCGGAACTTGCGCCGGTTGAGCGGGCTGACCAGCTTGTAGTCGAGTTTCCTGCGGGCCCACGCCGTGGCCGGATCGCCCTCGGGGATGTGGCCGTCCAGGGGCTCGGATGCGCGTTCGGTCAACGGGGAGCTCATGAAATCAGTCCTGTCAGAACAGCCACGGGAATGGTGATGTTGCCCAGGGCGACCACCAGAGCCACCAGCAGGGCCACGGCGGACAAAATGTTGCGTGCCTTGGATCCCACACCGGCACCCATGTCGTACACCGAGCTGACCAGGCCGTGGAGCAGGTGCAGGGCCAGGGCGAGCATGGCCACGATGTAAATCAGGGAGGCCGGCCAACGGCTGAACGAGTCCACCAGGTTGGAATACGCGTGGGACGTCTCGTGCGTGGCCGCCTGGAAACCGTCCGGGGCGGCGGGGGAGGTGCCGGTGGTGAGGTCCAGGACGTGGAAGATCACGAACAACAGCAACACCACGCCGGTGACCAGCATGGAACGACCGGCGAACACGGAAAGGCCCAGGCCGCGGCGTGCTCGAATGCTGGGCGCCCGGGCACCGCCGCGAGCCCGCCGAGCCCGGGATTTCAGGATGAGCGCGCACACGATGTGCGCGATCACGCTGACCACCAGCACTACGCGTAGGATCCAGAGCAAACCCTCGTAGGGGAGCACGGGATAAAACGCATTGCGCAGCCAGTGGGCGTAGGAGTTGAAGGCCTCGGGGCCCTGATAGACCTTGAGGTTGCCGATCATGTGGACCAGGACATAGGCCGAGAACATCAGGCCGGTAATGGCCATGATGTATTTGGCAGCCACGGATGAGAACCGGCTGCGGTGACCTGCGCGCGTGACGGGCGCAGATCCACTCGGACGTACGGGGGCGGGTGCTGACATGGCGGCTCCAGCTTCGTAGACGGAAGCTACGGACGCAGCCCCCGGCGACCTCTCATCTCAGTTTATCCGGGGTGTCCTCAGCATTGGGGGTATGGCGCGCTGTATCCACGGGTGCATTCGTGAGTGACAATGGGGGATGTGAGTGCCGAACGTATGGCGGCGGACGGCCCCGCGGGGGCCCCGACTGCGAACCAGTGCCCGGTGACAGGGCGGAGCGACAGCCAGGATATGGATCAGCGAAAAGCCACCGACGGTGAATGGAACACCGGCATCCCCATCGAGAGGGTGGGTGACGGTTGGCGCATCAGTTCGCTGAACCTTGCACGCCAGGTACTGCGGAACCAGAAGACTCTGCAGGCTGGTTTCCGCGCCGAACAGGTGCGTGCGGGACTGCGCAAGTCACGCCATCCCGTCCTGTTCTCGGACGGCCCGGAGCACCGCGAGCAGCGCTCCATGATCGCTCGCTTCTTCGCGCCCACCACCGTGGACACCACTTACCGCGAGCTCATGGACCGCTACGCCAAAGAGACCTTGGCTGAGCTGGACCGCACCGGGTCGCTCGACCTGGGCGAGGCGGCCATGGGGTACTCCGTTCGGGTGGCCGCGCACATCGTGGGCCTGGACGGCACCGATCCGGACGCCATGGGGCGGCGCCTCATGAAACTTTTCGGCAGCGACGCCGATCCCACCGAGACACCTCGCAACGCTGTGCACAAGGTGTGGTTCACGATCCGCTCGTCCCTGAACAGCCTCCCGGTGGCCACATTCACATGGCACGACGTTCGCCCGGCGGTCAAAGCTCGCAAGAAGGAGCGCCGAGCAGACGTGATCTCGCACCTGCTCGATCAGAATTACACCCTGACGGAAATTGCGACCGAGTGCCTCACCTACGCCGCGGCGGGCATGGTCACCACGCGCGAGTTCATTGCCATGTCTGTGTGGCACTTGCTCGAGAACAAGCCGCTGCAGGAGCGGTTCATGGTGGCGGGTAAGGGTGAGCGATATGCGATCCTGCACGACATCCTGCGCTTGGAACCCGTGGTGGGCCTGCTCTACCGCCGCGCCACCGAGGACATCGAGGTCGAACACGACGGCCAGAGCTACACGATTCCCGCCGGTGACATGATCACGATGTCCGTCAAGGACACCAATGTGGACACCGAGGTCTTCAACCAGCCCCGCGAGGTCTGTCCCGAGCGCAAACTTCCGCGCGGGGCTCGTCCCGAAGGCGCAGCCTTTGGCGACGGTGCCCACCGCTGCCCGGGTCACTTCGTCGCCATCCAGGAGACCGACGTGTTCTTGCGCGAACTATTCAGCCGCGAGGTGGAGCAATTGGCCGCGCCCGAGCTGTTCACTGACGCGTTGATCGCCGGATACAGGGTGGAGGGGCTGCGCGTGGGGCTTTCCTCAGCTGGTCAGAGCGGTGTGCTGAAATAGGGGCATGAAGAAGTACTCCTCGTACACACAGAGCGGCACGGGCCGGCCCGTGGAGGAGTTCACCGCATCCAAGTCCCTGCAGGGGTTCCTGAACAACGCCATTGAGCGCGCGGAGCAGGTCAATCCTCGGTTCGCCGAGCTGTGGCGGGAGATCGCCCGCGTGGCCAACGGTGGCAAGGGTGTGCGGCCGCAACTGCTGCACATGGTCACCCATTCTTATCCGGCCCGTCCCGTGCACCCGGTCATCAACGCCGTGGGTGCAGGGTTCGAATTGCTCCACACCGCCCTGCTCATTCACGACGACGTGATCGACCAGGACGAGCTGCGCCGTCACCAACCCACGGTCAACGCGGCGGCCGAACGGCGCGCGGCGACCCGGATGGCGTTGGGTGCCCGAGCGACGTCGGCGGGGGGAACCGAACACGCGAAACAGTATGGGCGCAGCGTGGGAATCCTGGCCGGTGACCTCGCGCTCACGGGCGCGTACCGGCTGATCGCCACGTCGCATGCGCCGGAATCGCGACTGCTGCGGCTGCTTGCGATCCTGGACGAAGCGGTGTTCCGGTCTGCAGCCGGCGAGTTCCTGGACGTTGAGCACGCCTTGCCCGGTTTGACGGTGTCCAATCAGGAAATCCTACTGGCCACGCGTCTGAAGACCTCCGCGTACTCATTTGAAGCCCCACTGACCGCCGGTGCCGTGCTGGGTGGTGCTCCCGTGGCGGACGTCAACGTGCTCGGCGATGTCGGCCGGGCCATGGGTACGGCCTACCAGCTCGCGGACGATGTCCTGGGCGTTTTCGGCGACCCCGAACGGACCGGCAAGTCGGCTCAATCGGATCTGCGCGAGGGCAAACGGACCATGCTCATCTCCCTCGCCGAACACGGGCCGTACGGACCCAAACTGCGGGAAATTCTGGACCGGGCCGCGGTAGAAGGTCTGAGCGATGAGGACGCCCACGCCGCCAAGGACCTGTTAGAACGCTGTGGTGCCCGCGCCGGTGTGGAGCGCATGGCGGAGCAGGCTGCTCAACGGGCCAAGGACCTGCTGGAAGATTCGCAGCTGCCAGACACATTAGTGGAGCAGCTGTCGGAGACCACGGACGGCATCGTGCGGCGGACCAAGTAGGTCCACCGCACGATGCACTGCCGCCGGAAGTAAGGCCCCGGCCGGTACCCGAGCCGCTACATCCGCAAGAACGCGCTGGTCGGATCCTCCACGGCGTCGGCGACAAAACGCAGGAAACCGCCCGCCGAACCGCCATCGCACACGCGGTGATCGAAAGCGAGGGTCAGGGTGGTGACCTTGCGGACCGCGAGTTCACCGTTGACGACCCAGGGCTTGTCGATGATGCGTCCGATACCCAGGATGCCCACCTCGGGGTGGTTGATGATGGGCGTGGCGCCGTCCGTGCCGAACACGCCGTAGTTGTTGAGCGTGAACGTGCTGCCCGACAGTTCCGACGGGCTCGCCTTGCCGGAGCGGGCCACCTCGATGACCTCGCGCATGCGCTGGTTGAGCTCCACGGTGTTGAGCTGATCCGCGTTGCGCAGGTTGGGAACCAGCAGTCCGCGCTCGGATTCCACGGCCAGGCCCAGGTTCACACCGTCGAAGCGCACGATCGAGCGCGTGCCGTCCTCGTGGGTCTCGAGCCGTGAACACAGTTGCGGGTAGGCGCGCAGCCCGGCCAGCGCGAAACGAGCCAGCAGTGCGAGCAGACTCGGCGCGTTCTCCGGGTCCTTGGCCTTGTAGCTCGCGCGCAGGTTCAGCAGCTCGGTCGCGTCCACATCCACCCAGATGGTGGCCTCGGGAATTTCGGTGCGCGAGCGCGTCATCGCATCGGATATCGCCTTGCGCACGCCCTTGACGGGTTCGCGCTGCGCCACGGCCAGGCCGGTTCGCGAGTCCACATTCTGCCCGTGCGTGCCAGCGACATTCGCCGACGCCGCTGCGCCCACCGCAGTCTCGCCTGTCCTCCTCCCGCCGGGGGCCGCGCTCGCATGGGGAGGAAGGGTCGAGTGGCCCGGGTCCGCAGCGGTGGCCGGCCACCCCTTGCTGGGCGTGGGCGGAACCGACGTGTGATGCGCCGCTGAGCCGGGAGCTGCCGGCGCGGCCGGAGCCGGGGGAGCGGGAGGTGGCGTCGCGAGACCGGTGGGCGCGGGACCGGCCGCATCCGAGCGGCGTCGTTGATCGTCCACCTGATCCAGAGCGGCCCGGATGTCCTGACGCAAGATCAGTCCGCCCGGACCGGTTCCGGTGAGCCCGGTAATGTCCACGCCGTGCTCCTTGGCGAGCTTGCGAACCAGCGGCGAGATGACCGTGGGGGCCATGCGCGGTGCCGCGGTGAGCGCGTCGTGGGTGTGGGATGCGGCACCGGACTGGCCGGTCGCGGAACCGCCGGACGTGCGCGCGGACTTGCCGCGGCGGCGTCGGCGGGACGAACCACCCGAGGTGGTTCCGTAGCCGATCAGTACGTTGCCGGAGGACTCGTCGGAACTGTCGTCCGCTGACTCCTCGGCGGAGGGCTGCGTTCCCGCGCGCTCCTCCTCGCGGTAGCTCGCGCCCTGGGTGGGTGCGGGAGAGTCCTCGGATTCGGTGGCCGAAGCCTCCGTGGCGGGTGCCGGGGCGTCCTCAGAGGCCGGGGTTTCGGCGCCGTCGGAGACCGAGATCAGCGACTGGCCCACCGTGAGCGTCTCGCCCTCCGCGCCGTGCAACTTGTGGACCGTGCCCTCGAAGGGGCTGGGGATCTCGACCGCTGATTTGGCGGTTTCGACCTCCACGATCGGCTGGTCCATGGCCACGGTGTCACCCTCGGCGACCAGCCAGTGCAGGATGTCCGCCTCGGTGAGACCTTCGCCCAGGTCGGGCAGATGGAACACATTGATGCTCACGGGTCAGTCCTCCCACTGCAGTTCGTCCAGGGTGTCGAGGATCCGCTCGACACTGGGGATGTGATGGTGTTCGAAAGCCGGCGAGGGGTAGGGGATGTCGAATCCCGTGACCCGTAGGACCGGCGCGGCCAGCGAATGGAAGCAGCGCTGCTGGGTGCGCGCCACGATCTCCGAGGCCACGGACGCGAAGCCCTGTGCCTCGGCCACGACCACGGCGCGGCCGGTTTTGCGCACGGATGCGGCGACCGTTTCGTCGTCGTAGGGCACGATGGTGCCCAGGTCGATGACCTCCACGCTCATCCCGTCCTGCGCGGCTTCTTCCGCCGCGGACAAGCACACGGGAACGGACGGGCCGTAGCTGATCAGGGTCGCGTCCGTGCCTTCACGGGCGACGACGGCGTGTCCCTCGCGTTTCGGCGCGCTCCCGTTGGCGTACTGCTCGCGCAGTTCGTCCAGGTCGATCTGGGCGGTGGACCAGTACAACCGCTTGGGCTCGAAGAACACCACGGGGTCCGGGGAGTCGATGGCCTCGCGCAACATCAGGTAGGCATCGGTGACGGAGGCCGGGGTGAAGACCTTCAGGCCCGGGGTGTGCGCGTAGTAGGATTCCGAGGAATCACAGTGGTGCTCCACACCTCCCACGCCGCCGCCGTAGGGAATGCGGATGACCATCTGCATTCCCAGCTTGCCGCGGGTGCGATTGTGCATCTTGGCCACGTGCGAGGCGATCTGCTCGAACGCGGGGTAGGCGAAAGCATCGAACTGCATCTCGACCACCGGGCGCATGCCGTTCATGGCCATGCCCACGGCGGTGCCGATGATCCCGGACTCCGCCAGGGGAGTGTCGAAGCAACGCTCGCG
>CAACXA010000321.1_pt1 | contig 12337 bp, 10 predicted proteins | sample 2275811 | NCBI WGS metagenome assembly CAACXA01 (sample SAMEA5312478, study PRJEB27640) | indoor metagenome | biome: indoor environment; feature: uncontrolled; material: tiles wood | place: Germany | collected 2014-07-07 | reverse complement strand
CAGCAGCGCGCGCTCGGCGGCTTCCTGACCGGTCATGCCGTCAGCGTCACGGAACGGGTAGGACATGGGAACGCGGTAGACGTCAGACGCGAACGGCCCGAAGCCCTGCTTGTAGGGCATGACCTTGGAGGTCATGGCCAGCGTCAGGTTGGTGCGGCCGTGGTACGCGTGATCGAAGACGACCACTGCGGTGCGCTTGGTGTAGGTGCGGGCGAGCTTGACCGCGTTCTCCACCGCCTCGGAACCCGAGTTGAACAGGGCTGCACGCTTGTCGAAGGAACCCGGGGTCAGCTCTGCGATCTTCTCGCCGACCTCCACGTAGCCCTCGTAGGGGGTGACCATGAAGCACGTGTGGGTGAACTTCTCCACGGCTTCCTTGACCTTCTCCACAACCTTGGGTGCGGAAGCGCCCACCGAGGTCACGGCAATGCCGGAGCCCAGGTCGATCAGCTGGTTGCCGTCGGCATCCAGGATCACGCCGCCGTCCACCTTGTCCGCGTACACGGGCACGGAGGATGCCACACCGGAAGCGACCGCGTTGCTGCGGCGCTCGGCCAGCTCACGGGACTTGGGGCCCGGGAGGCTGGTCTTCAGGTCACGCTTCTGCTCAAGCGTGTATTCGATTTCAGCCATAGTTGTCTGATTGTCCTTTCGAAGGGTGAAAAATTAGGTGTGGATCAGGCCCACGGGGAGGGCAGGCCCATGTACTGAGTGGTGGTGTACTCGGCAATGCCCTCGGCGCCGCCCTCACGGCCCAGACCGGACTCCTTGACGCCACCGAACGGAGCGGCGGCGTTCGAGATCACGCCGACGTTCATGCCCAACAGGCCATACTCGATGCGGTCGCCGATGCGCAGCGCACGCGAGATGTCATTGGTGTACACGTAGGAGGCCAAGCCGTACTCGGTGGAGTTGGCCAGACGCACGGCGTCGTCCTCGTCCTTGAAGGTGATGACCGGAGCCACGGGGCCGAAGATCTCTTCCGTGAACACGCGGCAGTCCTCGGTCACACCGGTGATCAGGGTCGGCTCGAAGAAGTAGCCGTTGCCGTCCACAGCCTTGCCGCCCACGCTGATGGTCGCGCCCTTTTCCTTGGCGTCTTCCACAAGCTCGACGACGCCGTCGCGCGCCTTCTTCTCGACGAGCGGGCCCACATCGGTGCCCTCGTCCATACCGTTACCGGTCTTGAGCGCGCCGAGCTTCTCACCGAACTTCCTGGAGAACTCCTCAGCCACGGACTCGTGCACCAGGAAGCGGTTGGCCGCGGTGCAGGCCTCGCCCATGTTGCGCATCTTGGCGGCCATGGCACCCTCGACAGCCTTGTCCAGGTCTGCGTCCTCGAACACGATGAACGGGCCGTTGCCACCCAGTTCCATGGAGGTACGCAGCACGCGGTCCGCAGCGGTCTTCATGAGCTGCTTGCCCACGGGGGTGGAACCGGTGAAGGAGACCTTGCGCAGGCGCGGGTCGTCCATGATGGGGCCGGAAACCTTGGAGGCGGAGGCCGAGCACACTACGTTGAGAACACCCGCGGGGATACCCGCCTCGATCATCAACTTGGCAAAGTACTGCGAGGTCAGCGGGGTGAGGCGCGCAGGCTTGAGGATCATGGTGCAGCCTGCGGCCACGGCGGGAGCAACCTTGCGGGTTGCCATGGCCAGTGGGAAGTTCCACGGGGTGATCAACAGGCACGGGCCAACCGGCTTGTGGGTCACAATCATCTTGAGGTTGCCCTCGGGGGTGTCCGCGTAGCGGCCGTAGTGGCGGGGTGCTTCCTCCGAGAACCAGCGCATGAACTGGTTGCCGTAGGCAACTTCACCCTGCGATTCCTTGAGCGGCTTACCCATTTCCAGGGTCATCAGCGTCGCGAGCTCGTCGGTGTGTTCCTTCACCAGGTTGTACGCGCGCATCAGAATGTCCGAGCGTTCGCGGGTGGAGGTGCGTGCCCAGGACTCCTGAGCGTTCGCGGCGGCATCCATGGCAGCGCGGGAATCTTCTTCGGTGGCCGAGGCCAGAGTGGCCAGGACTTCACCGGTGGCGGGGTTCTCGACATCAAAGGTGCCGCCGTCGGAGGCATCGCGCCATTCTCCGTTGATCAGCAGACCCTTGGGAGTGGCTTCAAGAAGTGCAGAAATTTTCTCTTGGTTAGTCATATCGTGCCTCTCTCACAACTTCATCCTAGAAATTGTGCAGTTGAAGGTGCTTGGGCGCAATGCCCCTGATTCCATGTTATGCCCCGGCGCAAGTCCGAGCATCCCTCATTTCTTGCGGGCTTCCACGGCAGCCACCAGTCGGGGCTCCGCGTCTTCTCCCGGTTCAATGCCTCGGGGGATGCGCAGCAGGAAGATCAGTCCGAGCAGCCACCACAAACCGAAGATGACATAGGGGGCTACGCCAAGGCTGGCCGGCATGCCCGGGATGTACAGGATGGCCAATCCGGCACACAGGACGACCGACAGGATTCCGATGACAACTCCGCCATTCTTGCGGCCGCCGATTCGGTACGGGCGTTCCATCGAGGGTTCGCGCTTACGGAGGATCACGAACACCACGGAAACCAGCAGGTACGCAATCACAATGGAGGGTGAGCCTGAATCAACTAGCCAACCCAGCATTTCCTCGCCGAAGAACGGCGCGATGAAGGACAGTGCGCCCACAAAGAGCAGTGCGTTGATGGGTGTGCCGTACTTGGGGTGGATCTTGCCGAACCAGCGCGGCAGCATGCGGGAATTCCCCAGGGCCCAAAGCAACCGGGAAGCGCCCATGAGCAGGGAGTTCCAGGATGTCAGAATGCCGGCCAGACCGCCGGCGAGAAGCAGGTTGGCCATGGCCTGGGAGTTGAACACGGCTCCCACCGCGTCCGCCACGGCGATGTCGGCCACGGCCAACTCGGCTACCGGCAGCGAAGCCGATGTGGTGAGAATCACCATTCCGTACCAAACGGTGGCCAGCAGGACGGCGATCACGATGGTTCCGCCGAGCTTCTTGGGCGAGAGGTTCATCTCCTCGGAGACCTGAGGGATTACATCGAAACCGACGAACAGGAACGGCACCACCACGAGCACGGTGAAGAATCCAGCCATCCCGTTGGAGAAGAAGGGTTCCATGTTCTGTTCCGACCCGCCGCTGAAGGCCCCGAAGATCATGAACAGGCCCACAATGGCCAGGAACAGTATCACGAAAATCTGCACGGTTGAAGCCTGCTTCACCCCTCGGATGTTGATCCAGGTGATGATCACTGCGGAGAGCGAGCCGACCAGCGCCCACGTGAGATTCACTTCGAAGCCGGCAATGGTCCACAGAGGAATTTGGCTCAACCCCGGGAAAATGTACTGCACGGTTCGCGGTACGGCCACGGCCTCGAACGCCACGATGGTGATGTAGCCGACCGTAATGCCCCACGAGCCGATAAAGGCCCAGCGCGCACCCATGCCGCGCAGCAAGTAGTTGTGCTCACCGCCCGCTGCGGGCATGGCGGCCACGAGCTCGCCGTAGACCAGACCCACAACCGTCATGATGATGCCACCGGCGAGCATGGCCAGCGCGGCGCCCATGGTTCCGGCGTCATCCAGCCAGCCGCCGGTGAGCACGACCCAGCCGAAGCCGATCATCGCGCCCACCCCGAGTGCAATGGCATCTATCCGGCCAAGGACTTTCTTGAATCCCCGTTGGTCTGTGTGAGTCATGGGCACGTCCTATCGAGCAAGTAATGCGAATTGATGTCCTTATTCTGTCGCTCGAAGGACTCAATTGGGCTTTTCGCCGCTCCATTGCGCGTTGCCCGTCTTTGCGGGGCTGCTTCCCGCCGACGACGCCGCGCCCCAGGTTTCGTTGGATCCTCCCGGTGCGCGTGGTGTTTCGTGGGAACCTCTTGGGATCGCCGCGAGGGTTCCGGCGGAACCAGAAGTGTCACTTAAGGCGCCGGCGGCATCTCATGCGGGGTGGCTGCGCGTGGGGAACCCCATGCAATGTGAATGCGCGGGACTCGCCGTAGAAGGAGTGCATGACAGCGGGGACCCCGCCCTTAAGGGCAAGGTCCCCGCTGTATTCGCTAGCGGGCGGTGCCCGCTAAAGCGAAGAGGCTAGGTGGTCTTGCGATCAGGCGGCGTGGTTGCACTTCTCGCAGGTGCAGTTCTCGCAGGTGCAGGTTTCGCACGTGCAGTTGGGGCCGCACTTCTCGCAGGCGCAGGTGGTCTCAGTGGTTGCAGCGCTCATTGTGGTGCTCCTTGGTGTGTTGATGGGCGTCCAGGAAGACGTGCGCTACGTGCTCGTCGATCAAGCGGTAGCGCGTGACTCGGCCGTCGCGGAAACCTTCCACGAGGTGGGCCTCTCGCAACACCTTGAGATGTTGCGAGACCAGGGGTTGGGACAGGCCCAACTCCTGTGACAGCTCTCCGACGAACCGGGGCTCCACGGTGAGTCGCTCCACGATGGCGCAGCGAGCCGGGTTGGCCAGCGCGCCGAACAGGCGAGCCACATCCAGATAGGGGGACAGCGGTCCCGTAGCCTCGGTTGTCATAAGACCATCCTTATATAAGAAATTTGCGATATCAAGCCCCGTGGGGCCCGATGCAATACAGAAGGAGGACTCTCGCCCTCGGTGAACGCTGTTCGCCAAACTCTGAGTGAGGCATAACCTAGGGGTATGGCTTACGCAACAGTTAATCCCGCCACAGGCGAAACCGTAAAAGAGTTCCCCACCGCAACGGATCAAGAGATCAAGGACGTAGTGAAGCGTTCCGGTGAGGCCTACAAGTCTTGGCGCAACACTCCCGTTTCGGAGCGCGCCCAGCTCATGCACAAGATGGCTGAGCTGTACCGCGAGCGCAAGGAAGAGCTCGCAAAGATCCTGACCGACGAGATGGGCAAGCCCAAGGCTCAGGCCATTGGCGAGGTCATGATCGTTGCGGGTATCTACGACTACTACGCGGACAACGCAGAGGGCTTCATGGAAGGCCGCACCCTGGAACCGTCCACGGGTGGCGAAGCTCGCGTGGTCCTGGATTCCACCGGTTCCCTGCTGGGCATCATGCCCTGGAACTTCCCGTACTACCAGGTGGCTCGTTTCGCAGCACCCAACGTGATGCTGGGTAACACCATCCTGCTGAAGCACGCCGGTAACGTTCCGCAGTCTGCCGTGGTGCAGGAGGAGCTCTTCCACGAGGCGGGCTTCCCCAAGGATGTTTACATCAACATCTTCGCTTCCAACGACCAGATCGCTGACATCGTGATCCCGGATCCGGCTGTGCAGGGTGTGTCCCTGACCGGTTCCGAGCGCGCAGGTGCCTCCGTGGCCGCCACCGCTGGTAAGAACCTCAAGAAGGTCGTTCTGGAGCTCGGCGGTTCCGACCCCTTCATCGTTCTGGACGACCAGAACGTGGAACGCACCGTGAAGAACGCCGTGATGGGTCGTATGTCCAACAACGGCCAGGCGTGCACCAACGCCAAGCGCTTCATCGTTCTGGAAGACGCTTACGAGTCCTTCGTGGACAAGTTCGCGCAGGCTGTCCAGGGCATCGAGCCCGGTGACCCCTCGGACGACAAGACCTTCCTGGGCCCGATCAGCACCGTGGGTGCTCGTGACGAGATCATGGAGCAGGTCCAGGACGCCATCGACAAGGGCGCGTCCGTGCTGGCCGGTGGTAAGAAGATCGAGCGCGACGGCGCATGGATGGAAGCTACCGTCCTTGCTGACGTGACCCCCGAGATGCGTGCCTACGCCGAGGAGATCTTCGGCCCGGTGGCCGTGGTCTACAAGGTCAAGGACGCTGACGAAGCGATCGAACTCGCCAACTCCTCGCCCTTCGGCCTGGGTGGTTCCGTGTTCGGCGCGGACGAGGCCGCCGCTCTGGAGATCGCCAAGCGCGTGGACTCCGGCATGGTGTTCGTCAATGAGGTCACCGGCACCGCTCCGGACCTGCCCTTCGGTGGCGTCAAGCGTTCCGGTGTGGGCCGTGAGCTGGGCCCCTTCGGTATCGAAGAGTTCGCCAACAAGAAGCTGCTGCACACCCCCGCCAAGAAGTAAGGCAGGGTTGACCGTTCTCGAACGGTAGACAGACGAAAGCCGCCCCCGCACCTGGAAAAGGTGCGGGGGCGGCGTCGTTCTCGGGAAAGCTTTAGTGGCGCAGGTCCTTGCCCTTGGTCTCGGGAAGGAAGAATGCGACCACCGATGACACGAGCAGCAGCAGGCACACATACACCGAGAAAGCGCTCACGGAGTACTGGGTGCTGATCCAGTTCTGCAGGTAGGGTGCGGTGCCACCGAAGATGGCCACGGCCACCGCGTACGGGAAGGCCACGCCCACGGTGCGCACGCTGGTGGGGAACAACTCCGCGAATACGGCCGGAGTGTTGGCCAGGGTGGCGCCCATGAAGAGCAGGATGAGTGCGGCGGGGAAGACCAGGGACACGAAGGTCTGACCCACCATGGCGTTCATGGGGAAGAACGGCAGCAGCGGAACAACGTTGCCGATGATCAGTGCGGGGCGGCGACCGAATCGGTCGGAGAACTTGCCCCAGAACGGCAGGGAGATGATGAGTACCACGTTGGCCAAGAGGCTCGCGTTGAGCGCGGTGGCCTGGGGCATGCCGTGGACCACCACGGCCTGCTGAACCGCGGACACGGACCACACGTAGTAGCACACGGTGCCGCCAATGGTCAGGCCGATCACGCGGAATGCGGACTTCCAGTTGCGGCGGAACTCGGGCCAGATCGAGGGGCGCTTGGCCTTGTTGGACTTGAAGGTTTCGGACTCGTGCAGTTGTGAACGGCCGACCAGGGCCCACAGGCCACCCAAGGCGCCGATGAAGAACGGAACGCGCCAGCCCCACTCGCTCATCTCCTCGGGGGGAGAGGAACAGGTTCATGATGACGCCCATGAAAATACCCAGGCACGCGCCAATGGTGCCGGACACGTAGATCATGGAGGACCAGAGGCCGCGGCGCTCCGGGGGAGCCATCTCCGCCAGGTAGGTCTGAGCGGTGGGCATTTCGCCACCGTAGGCCGGACCCTGAATCAGGCGTGCGGCCAGCAGCATGATGGCGGCGAACACGCCCGCGGCCTCGAAGGTGGGTGTCACGCCGATCATCAGCGCGCCCAGTGCGATACCTCCGACCGTGGTCAGCAGTACAGCCTTACGACCCACGCGGTCGGCCATCCAACCGAAGAACAAACCGCCGATCGGGCGGAAAATGAAGCCCACGGCAAAGATGGCCATGGCGCCCAGGATGGAGGCCACGGGATCCGACGGGTTGAAGATCTCGCGAGCAAAGTAAATGGAGAATGTCGCGTAATTACTCCAGTCGTATCACTCCAGGGCGTTGCCAATGCCCGTGTTGATGAGGGTTTTCCTGGAAGAGACGGCAATGCCGCCCGGATTGGTCTCCGAGTAAGGGGTGGCAGTTGAAGTAGCCATAACGTGCATCCTGAATCGGTGGAGCGATGCCTCGTGAGGGGCGCCGCGAAAGAAGTAGAAAGTGGCGGGTGCTACAGCTCGTATAGGCAATTGTGCACGATGCGTTCCAGATTACCAAGACCTGTGTAAGATTTTTTACAGTTCACGGGCACATGTCGCGATTTTGTTTCAAATTATTGCCCCAGCGTCTGAAACCACAGACCCAGGGTCATCACCCTGACTTTGTAGAATCATGTATCGGCCACCACACACATCTAAGGGAGATCCATGGCAAGCAACGGCCAGTCCAAGACTGAGCTGTCCGACCAGGACTTGGAGCTCATCAGCCTGCTGCAGTGGGCACCCAGAATCACCTGGGGTGAAGCCGCCGAGATTCTGGACGCACACCCCACCACCCTGGCCGGACGCTGGGAGAAACTGCGCAGCTCCGGCGCAGCCTGGATCACGGCCCAGGTCAATCTCAACGATCCCCGCAATCTGTTGTCCTTCCAGGAGATCTCCTGCGACGCCCAGCAGTGGGACCACGTGGTCAAAGAGCTCGTGGCCATGCCGGAGGTGCTTTCGGTTGAGGCTTTCTGCCGAGAACCGGACCTCGGTCTCACCGTGGTCAGTCGGGATCTGCAGTCGCTCTCGCGCATCATCGAGGAGAAAATCTCCCGCGTTCAGGGCATCGTGAAGATCCACAACATGATCTCCACCAAGCTCCACCGTGCCGGTGACAAGTGGCGTCTGGACAGGCTCAGCGATGAGCAGCGGGCCGCCGCGCAGGCCTGGGTGAAGGCTGAGCAGGAGTCTCTGCCCGTGAGCAGCACGCCGCTGGGCGAGGATCAGCGTCCCGTGATCGAAGCGCTCATGCTCGACGGTCGCGCTAGCGCGGCGGAAATCGCTCGCACCACCGGCCTGCACCCGGCCACCGCCCGCCGGTATCTGCACAAGGTGCTCGCTTCTGGGATGTTGTCCATCCGGTGCGATTTGATCCAGCGGGTCTCCGCATCGCCCATCACGGCGCAGTGGTTCACGCGCCTGGACGCGAATCTGCACGAAACGGCGGCGGAAGCGCTCTCGCACGACCCTCGTACCCGCGTGGTCACGTCCATCACCGGGCGTGCGAACCTGATGGTCGTCATGTGGTTGGGCTCGGTGGGGGAGATCCTCGAGGCCGAACGGGCCATCCAGTCCGCGGTGTCCGGCATCGAGACCCAGGAGACGGTGGTGTCCCTGCGGCCCATCAAGCGCATGGGATGGGTCCTGGGCACGGAGGGTCACGTGGGTAAGAAGTTCGTTTCGCCCGAGCTGCACCTGAGCTAACCTTCTGCGGCCTGTCCCGTCTCCACGACGGGTTCGCCAACGACGCCGCCCCGGCACCTACCAAGGTGCCGGGGCGGCGTCGAGGTGGGGCGTTCGAGAACAACCGGAAGTGGTTCAGTCCTCGCGCTGGTAGCGGATCTGAGCCCCCACCACGGTGGACTCGACCACGGTGTCCTTGATCGCGCGATCGTCCTCCGCGAAGACGTCCCGGTCCACGACCACGAAGTCCGCGAGCATGCCCGGTGCCAGGCACCCCTTGAGGTTCTCCTCGTAGGAGGCGCGCGCCACGGCGTGGGTGTAGTAGTACACGGCCTCCGCACGGGGAAGGATTTCCTGTGGCTGCCAACCGTCCACGGCATCCCCGTCACGAGTCCGCGTGATGGCCGCGTGAATGCCCTGGAACGGATTGGGATCCTCCACGGGTGCATCCGAACCGAAGACGAGTTCCGCACCTGCCGCCCGCAGGCTGTTCCAGCCGTACGCGATCAGGTCGCGATCCTCCAGGAAATCGTTCATGGGGATGTCAGCCGTGCAGTGCATGGGCTGCATAGAGGCCGTGACACCCAGTTGACGGAATCGGGCGATGTCGCTGCGTTTGATGTACTGCGCGTGCTCGATGCGCTGGCGCAGGCCGAAGACCCGTGAAATGGCCTGATGAGTCTCGAACGCGTCGAGCACCTCGGTCGCGGCCTGGTCACCGATGGCGTGAACCGCGGTGGCAATGCCGGCGCTCGCCGCCAGGTGGATCCAATGATCCAATTCGTCCCGAGTAGTCACGGCCATCCCATGGTCCTGGGTGCCCGGCCACGGATCCGACATGTGGCAAGTGTGGGAGCCCAGAGCGCCGTCCGCGAAGAGCTTGAGCGGACCCATTGAAATCCACTCATCGCCCGATGCGGTGCGAATACCGCGACTGATGAAATCGAGAATCTGTTCCTGCCGCAGCACCTTGTGCACGCGGATATCCAGCTCACCGCGTTCCCGCAGTTTCTGATAGGCAAAGAGGCAGTCCGCGCCGTCGATGTCGTGGATGGAGGTGATACCGCGCTTGAGCAGTTCTCGCTGGCCCACGGGCAGGTAATCGTCGATGTTGCCGGAGACATCCGACTGCATCAGGCCATCGCGGATGGGGATGCCCGCCGCTTCCCGGATGATGCCGGTGAGCTCACCGTGCTCGTCCCGCTCGTAGGTGCCGCCGTCCGGGTCCTTGACGTTGCGGTCCAAACCCAGAGTCTCCAGCGCCTTGGAGTTGAGCCACAGCGTGTGCCAGTCCAGGGAACCCAGGGCCATGGGGATGTCCGGGCAGATGCTATCCAGGCTGTGCTTGTCCGGGAACACCGGAACGTCCCAGCCGTTGGCGTTCCACTGTCCGCCGAAGATCCAGGTCTGGGACTCATCCTGCCGCGCCTTCTCCACGAACGGCTTCAGCAGGTCCAGGGCCTCCTGCAACGAGCCGCAGAAACGCATATCGGGTTCCGTGATGGAGCGTGAGTAAATGGCCGAATGAATGTGTCCGTCACCCATGCCCGGCAACACGTACTTACCCTCGAGGCTCGTGCGCTCCGTACCCAACGGAGCCATGTCCTTGAGCCTCCGATAGTCGCCCACGGCCACGATGCGGTCGTCCGAGGTGAGGATGGCATCCGGGTGAGGCATGTCGTGGGAGTGCCAGGTGGCCTGCGGAGTCCACCCCGTGGCCGGGTTCATGGCGTGGACTTTGGCGTTATGGAACAGGCGAAACATCCGTGGGACTCCTCGATGCGAACCGGTGCGGGGTGGACAAGGGCTGACCTCCGATCCTATCGAAGCAACCGGTGGACTGGCGCAGGCTCCTTGTCCCCTTTACCGTTCACGCTGATAACGGATCTGCGCACCCACCACGGTGGCTTCGACCACGGTGTCCTTGACCGCTTGGGCGTCTTCCGCAAACACATCTCGGTCCACCGCGATGAAGTCCGCGAGCATGCCCGGTGCCAGGCACCCCTTGAGGTTCTCCTCATAGGAGGCGCGGGCTACCGCGTGGGTGTAGTAATAAAGTGCCTCCGGTAGACCGATGCTCTCCTCCGGTTGCCAGCGATTGGCGGGCTTCTCCGGTTCCGAACGACATACAGCGGCGTGAATCCCGAAGAACGGGTTGGGGTCCACCACCGGCCCGTCCGAGCCGAAAGCCATGGGGGTTCCCGCAGCACGCAGACTGTTCCACCCGTAGGCCACCATATCCCGGCCCTCCACAAAGTCGTTCATGGGGATCTCCTCGGGGCAGTGCAGGGGCTGCATGGAAGCGGTCACCCCTAATCGCTGGAACCTCAGGATGTCATCGCGTTTGATGTACTGAGCGTGCTCCACGCGCTGGCGCAGCCCGAAGACCTGGGCGATCGTTCGGTTGGCCTCGAACGAGTCCAAGACATCGGTGACGGCCTGGTCACCCACGGCTCCGACATGTGTGCGGTGTGGGAACCCAGGGCGCCGTCCGTGAAGAGTTTGAGCGGGCCAATGGAAATCCACTCGTCGCCGGATCCCGTGCGAATGCCGCGGCTGATGAAGTCCAGGATCTGTTCCTGCCGGAGCACCTTGTGGATTCGGATGTCCAGCTCACCGCGCTCGCGGATCTTCTGGTACGCGTACAGACAGTCTGCCCCGTCGATGTCGTGGATCGAAGTGATGCCGCGCTTGAGCAGTTCACGCTGCCCGTGCGGGAGCATGTCGTCGATATGGCCCGAGACGTCCGACTGCATGAGACCGTCGCGTACCGGGATGGCTGCGGCCTCGCGCAGAATACCGGTCAGTTCACCGTGCTCGTCACGAACGTACGTTCCGCCGTTTGGGTTAGGCACGTCGCGGTCCAGGCCGAGTTCTTCGAGAGCCTTGGAATTGAGCCACAGGGTGTGCCAGTCCATGGACCCCAGCGCCACGGGGATGTCCGGGCTGACAGAATCCAGCGCCTTGCGATCCGGCACCACGGGCTTGTCCCAAATATTGACGTTCCACTGCCCACCGAAGATCCACGTGATGCTCTCATCCTCGCGAGCTTTCGCCACGTACGGCTTCAGCACGTCCAAGGCCTCTTCCAAGGACCGGCAATTGCGCATGTCCGGCTCGAACAGGGAGCGTGCGTAGATGGCGGAGTGAATGTGCGCATCGCCCAGCCCGGGCAGCACCGAACGGTTTTCCATGTCGGTGTGCTCGGTGCCCAGCGGGGCCAGATCCTTGAGTTCCTGATAATCACCCACCGCCACGATGCGGTCATGGGAGGTCAAAATGGCGTCCGGGTGGGGAGTGTCCGAGGCGTGCCAGGCGTTTTGCGGAGTCCAGCCGGCGGCCGGATTCATGGAGTGGATCTTTGCATTGTGGAACAGTCCGAACATTGTTGAACGCCTGCGGTTGCAATACCCGTGCCTCGCCTGGCCTAGGGGTTCTTGTGGACATTACAGAAGTCAGTGACCTGGGGATTTGCGGCCCTTCACAGATGAGCATGGGTAGGGGTCTTGCGCCACGGCCGGTGTCCGCCGGCGGCGAGCAGGGCGCGTAGGCGGTAGTTGTCGAAGTTCCGGAAGCCGCGGGCGACTCGGCGCATCGTCTCGATCACCCCGTTCACGGCCTCGGTGGGCCCGTT
>CAACXA010000316.1_pt1 | contig 12463 bp, 11 predicted proteins | sample 2275811 | NCBI WGS metagenome assembly CAACXA01 (sample SAMEA5312478, study PRJEB27640) | indoor metagenome | biome: indoor environment; feature: uncontrolled; material: tiles wood | place: Germany | collected 2014-07-07 | reverse complement strand
GGATTTCGTGGCCGCACCGTCGATCAGAGCGCATGGCATGCGCGCGGGGTGGTCCTAATGTCGAGCAGATTGCGCGATGCCATGAATGGTGCTTGCGGGAGTTTATTAGCAGTTGGCTGGCTGCCGATCGCCAGGGAACCTATTGGGCGGGGTAAGCCCATTCCCAGCCGTTGTTGTCAGAAGCTGGCTCCAAGAGTTCCGGGAGGATGATGACTCCCTCGGCGGTCGGAACATCGAAGATGATCTTGCCGGAAGTTTTCTCGCCAGCATTTACATCGACCGGGACGGTGTCTTCTTCAGGGAGGCATCCGTAGCCGTTGCCGATGATGTCATTGCCTGGCGTTACATTGCCGTCATTGTCCACCGCGCGGAACCCTCCCTGACGCAAACTCACGGAGGGGTAGTAATTCCCCGCTGCGCTCAAGGTGCTCTGAGGTGCAACCTTCACAGATACATCCATGACTACAAAGTGCCCATTTTTGGGTGGCCGGGCGTACGGCCCGGTGCAGACGGGATCGACTTCGATCGAATGCACCATCATCGAGGCAAGTTCACCATGTTCTGGGGTTGATGTGGTGATTGAAGAGCCAGGCACCATGGGGATGGTTCCCCGGTCGGTCAGCCCGGCCATCTGGGGAGTCTGAAGATCGGAACGTGAGGCAGGAGAGGCTTCATCGCTTGATGCGGGAGCCTCGTTGGCGGGTGCGACGCTCGGGGCTGCCGCGACAGGCTCCTCTGTTTCCCCATTTGAGGAACTACCTACTTTACCCACCGCAATTCCGATGATCAGCGTGAGGACGAGGAGTACCACGGCGCCTATAGCTGCCAGGATCCACGGCCACACCTTCTTTTTCTGAGGTGCAGGTGAGGGGTGGGTAGGAACGTAGGGCATGTCTGACTCCGGGGTTGCGCTGGGAATAATTTCGAAATCTACATGACGCTTCAAGTATTCGATCGGCCAACACGTATGTAAACGTCGACAAAGGGCAAGTATGGGACAGTCAGCTTGGCCGGCCTGGGGTTGAGTGAACGCTTCCTGGGCCACGGGTGGCCATCGGCAGTGGCGCATGTCATACACGCCGCGAAGAAGACCCCGCAACAACTAGTCAAAGCGTGTACAAGTTGGATACGATCAAACCGCGTAGTTCCAGCGATTTTCAGTTACTCCACGCCCGCCCCGCGAGCAAACAGCGCGATCAACCCTTGTTGCCTCGCCACAGATAATATACGATTTCAAATAACATCCGAGGATAACCAGAGGAGGCTCCATGACTGAGAGCACTCAGAACGTTCCTTCCCAGGTCGCGGCAGTTCCGGTGAAGCCGGGCAAGATCATCGCCGTGCATCTGGCCTACGAATCCCGTGCTGCACAGCGCGGTCGCAAGCCGGCGGTTCCTTCGTACTTCATCAAGCCCTTCAGCTCCCTGGCCGGTTCCGGCGCAGAGGTGGAGCGCCCCGCGGGCACCGAGCTGCTCGCTTACGAGGGCGAGATCGCCCTGGTGATCGGCAAGCCAGCCAAGAACGTCTCCCTGGAGAACGCCTGGGACCACGTTGCCGCTGTGACCGCCGCCAACGACTGGGGCGTTTACGACCTGCGCGCCGCGGACAAGGGTTCCAACCTGCGCAATAAGGGCCGCGACGGCTACACCCCGGTCGGCCCCGAGCTGATCGACGCCCGTAAGGTCAGTCCGGACCAGTTGCGCGTGCGCACGTGGGTCAACGGCGACCTGGTTCAGGACGACGTCACCGCCGACGACCACATGATCTTCCCGCTTGCCCAGTTCGTCGCGGACCTCTCCCAGCACGTCACGCTCGAAGAGGGCGATGTCATCCTGACCGGCACCCCGGCGGGATCGTCGGTAGCCCAGCCGGGCGACGTCGTCGAAATTGAAGTTGACGCACCCCAGGCCGACGGCGCTCCGAGCACCGGCCGCCTGATCAGTCGCGTCACCGAGGGCACCGCGAGCTTCGATTCGAACCTGGGCGCAATGCCCGCCGTGGACGATAAGCAGCGCGAAGAAGCGTGGGGCTCCCGCGAACAGGCCGGTCTCCCGGCCGAAGAAAGCAAGGGCCTGCCCGAGGACCTGCGCGCCCAGCTCGAGCAGGCGCCCACCGCTGGCCTGTCCGCGGAGTTGCGCAAGCGCGGCCTCAACAACGTGGTCATCGAGGGCGTCTACCCGCAGAAGGTCGGCACCAAGATGGTCGGCACGGCCAAGACGCTGCGCTTTGTCCCGAATCGCGAGGACCTCTTCAAATCCCACGGCGGCGGGTACAACACCCAGAAGCGAGTTTTCGACGCCGTGGGCCCGGGTGAAGTCATCGTGATCGAGGCCCGCGGATCGGCCGGTTCCGGAACACTCGGCGACATCCTTGCCCTGCGCGCGCAGTTCAACGGCGCAGCAGGTGTGGTCAGCGACGGCGGCGTGCGCGATTACGAGGCAGTCAAGGAGATCGGCTTGCCGGTCTTCGCCCAGACCGCACACCCCGCCGTGCTCGGGCGCCGTCACGTCCCGTGGGACCAGGACATCGCCGTGGCCTGCGGCAACGCGACCGTTCTGCCCGGCGACGTGATCGTGGGTGACGACGACGGCGTGATCGTGATCCCGCGCGACATCGCCCAGGGGGTCGTGGACGCGGCACTGGCCAAGGAACACGAGGACGCCTGGGTGGCCGAGCGCGTGGCCGAGGGCAACCCCGTCGACGGCCTGTTCCCGCCCACCGGCGAGTGGAAAGAAAAGTTCCAGCAGTGGCTGGCCGAGAACCCGGTTCCGGGTAACTGAACCGGCTGACACGGAACTGATCAAGGACAGAGACAACCCATGACCACCCCGGCTCGTACGGAAGCAACTCAGAAACCCGGTAAGGCCCAGTATGCCTACGAGTGGATCAAGGTGCAGATCCTGGAGCAGGCGTTCACGCCCGGATACCGCTTGGTGCTCGCGAACATTGCCCAAACCCTGGGCATGTCCGTGGTGCCGGTGCGCGAAGCGATCCGTCGGCTGGAGGCTGAAGGGCTGGTGACGTTCGAACGCAACGTGGGCGCCCGGGTGGCAATGGTGGACGGTGAGCAGTACCGCTACTCCATGGAGGCCCTGGGGATCCTGGAGGGTGCGGCCACCGCCCAATCCGCGGCGCACCTCACGGCGAAAGAACTCGCCGAAGCCCGCGAACTCAACGCCAAGCTCGAGGAGTCACTGGAGAACTTCGACCCGGAAACCTTCACCGCGGTCAACCACCAGTTCCACCAGATTCTGGCGTGCCGGTGCCCCAACCAGCGCCTCAACGACATGATCGCCGTGGAATGGGAACGCCTGAATCACCTGCGCACCTCCACATTCTCTTTCGTGCCCAACCGCGCTCGCGCTTCCGTGAACGAGCACTACCAGATCCTGCACTTGATCGAGACCCACGCCCCCGCGGACGCCGTGGAGAAGGCAGTGCGCGAACACCGCACCGCCACGCTGCGCAGCTACCTCAACAGCCGCGGAACCAACTGACCAACCGTCCACACCCAGCACACACATTGGGAGTACTCACATGACTACGAACACCGATGCCAAGCCCCAGGGCCTGCCCGATTCCATCCGCCACTACATCAACGGCGAATGGGTGGATTCCATTGACGGAGACACCTTTGATGTTCTGAATCCGGTCACCAACGAGCCCTACATCAAGGCCGCCTCCGGTAAGAAGGCGGACATCGAGGCCGCTGTGGCCGCCGCCAAGACCGCGTTCGAAGAGGGCCCCTGGCCCAAGATGCTGCCCCGCGAGCGCTCGCGGGTGCTGCACAAGATCGCGGACATCGTGGAGTCCCGCGGTGACCAGTTGGCGGCCATGGAGTCCTACGACTCCGGTCTGCCGATCACCCAGGCACTGGGCCAGGCGCGCCGCGCTGCGGAGAACTTCCGTTTCTTCGCGGACCTGATCGTCGCCCAGAGCGATGACACCTACAAGGTCCCCGGCCGCCAGGTGAACTACGTGAACCGTAAGCCCATCGGTGTGGCCGGTCTGATCACCCCGTGGAACACCCCGTTCATGCTCGAGTCCTGGAAGCTCGGTCCCGCGCTGGCCACCGGTAACACCGTGGTGCTCAAGCCCGCAGAGTTCACTCCGCTCTCGGCCTCCCTGTGGCCGGGCATCTTCGAGGAAGCCGGCGTCCCGGCCGGTGTGTTCAACCTGGTCAACGGCTATGGCGAAGAAGGCTACGCCGGCGACTCGCTGGTCAAGCACCCGGACGTCCCCTTGATCTCCTTCACGGGTGAGTCCCGCACCGGCCAGATCATCTTTGCCAACGCGGCCCCCTACCTCAAGGGCCTGTCCATGGAGCTGGGCGGCAAGTCCCCGGCCATCGTCTTCGACGACGCCGATCTGGAAGCCGCCATCAACGCCACCATCTTCGGTGTGTTCTCCCTCAACGGCGAGCGCTGCACCGCCGGTTCGCGCATCCTGGTTCAGCGCGGGATCTACGACGAGTTCGTGGAGCGCTACGCGGCTCAGGCCAAGCGCGTAAAGGTGGGCCTGCCCTCGGATCCCAAGACCGAGGTGGGCGCCCTGGTGCACCCGGAGCACTACGAGAAGGTCATGTCCTACGTGGAGCTCGGCAAGTCCGAGGCCCGTCTAGTGGCCGGCGGTGGTCGCCCCGAGGGCTTCGAGACCGGCAACTACGTGGCACCCACCGTGTTCGTGGACGTCAAGCCGGAGGCCCGGATCTTCCAGGAGGAGATCTTCGGTCCGGTCGTGGCGATCACTCCGTTCGATTCGGATGAGGAAGCACTCGAGCTGGCCAACAACACCAAGTACGGTCTGGCCGCTTACGTGTGGACCAGCGATCTGAAGCGTGCCCACAACTTCGCGCAGGACGTCGAGGCCGGCATGGTCTGGCTGAACTCCAACAACGTGCGTGATCTGCGCACCCCGTTCGGCGGCGTGAAGGCCTCCGGCCTGGGTCACGAGGGCGGCTACCGCTCCATCGACTTCTACACCGACCAGCAGGCCGTGCACATCAACCTGGGCGAGGTCCACAACCCGGTCTTCGGCAAGCAGGACTGACTCTGCGCTGCGGGTCGGTCAGTGCGACCGGCCCGCGGCTACGCAAGCACACTGCACGTGAAACTTTCGAACCCCACCACCTGATCACCCTCATCACGAAGGACAACCATCATGACGAATCCCGCAGACCGGACAATGACGTCCTCGGGCTTCTATGTATCCCAGGAAGCCCCGATCTCCACCGACAACCCGATCAAAACCCCTTCGGTTCCCGCGCCGGACATCCTGCGCTGCGCCTACATGGAGCTCGTGGTCACCGACCTCAAGCGCTCCCGCGACTTCTACGTGGACGTGCTGGGCCTGACCGTGACCGAAGAGGATGAGAACGTCATCTACCTGCGCTCCATCGAGGAGTTCATCCACCACAACCTGGTGCTGCGCAAGGGCCCGGTTGCCGCCGTGGCCGCATTCTCCTACCGCGTGCGCAGCCCGGAGGAACTCGACAAGGCCGTCGCCTTCTACGAGGAACTCGGCTGCCGCGTGGAGCGCAACAAAGACGGCTTCACCAAGGGCATCGGTGATTCGGTGCGCGTGGAGGACCCGCTGGGCTTCCCGTACGAGTTCTTCTACGACGTGGAGCACGTGGAACGCCTGGCTTGGCGTTACGACCTCTACACCCCCGGCGCCCTGGTGCGACTGGACCACTTCAACCAGGTCACCCCGGACGTTCCCCGCGCCACCAAGTTCATGCAGGACCTGGGCTTCCGCGTGACCGAGGACATCCAGGACGAAGAGGGCACCGTCTACGCCGCGTGGATGCGCCGCAAGCCCACCGTGCACGACACCGCCATGACCGGTGGCGACGGCCCCCGCATGCACCACGTAGCCTTCGCGACCCACGAGAAGCACAACATTCTGGCGATCTGCGACAAGCTCGGTGCCCTGCGCCAGTCGGACAAGATCGAGCGCGGTCCCGGCCGCCACGGTGTGTCCAACGCGTTCTACCTCTACCTGCGCGACCCGGACGGTCACCGCGTGGAGATCTACACCCAGGACTACTACACCGGCGACCCGGACAACCCCGTGGTCACGTGGGATGTCCACGACAATCAGCGCCGCGACTGGTGGGGCACGCCCGTGGTCCCGTCCTGGTACACCGAGGCTTCCTTGGTGCTCGACCTGGACGGCAACCCGCAGGAAGTCATTGCCCGCACGGACGAGTCTGAAATGGCCGCGACCATCGGCGCGGACGGCTTCTCCTACACCCGCGCCTCCGAGGGCGAGGAGTCCATGCCCGATTGGAAGAAGGGCGAGTACAAGCTGGGCAACCAGCTCTGACCACTCGACTTTCGTGATTGACGACGACGCCGCCGGGCCGTTCCGCGCCCGCGGCGGCCGAGCGGCGTCGTCGCCAGTGAAACCCGACCAACGCGAGGGAGACCCCATGCTGGAGCAGGAACGCATCACCAAGATCGCGGACGATCTGGCTGCGGCCGAACGCGACCGCACCATGATTCCGCGGCTCACGCAGCAGTACCCGGAGATGACCGTGGAGGATTCCTACGCGGTGCAGAACGAGTGGCGCCGCCGCAGTGAGGAATCCGGGCGCCGCCTGGTGGGCCGCAAGATCGGCCTGACGTCCAAGGTCATGCAGGAGGCCACGGGCATCAGCGAACCCGATTACGGTGCGATTTTCGCCGATCAGGTCTACGAGAACGGCTCCGTGATCAAGCACGATCAGTACTCGAACGTGCGCATTGAAGTGGAATTGGCGTTCGTGCTCAAGGACGAGCTCAAGGGTCCGAACGTGAGCATTTTCGACGTGCTGCGCGCCACCGAATACGTGGTTCCTGCCCTGGAGATCCTGAGCTCGCGCATCGAGATGGAGGGTCGCACCATCGTCGATACCATCTCGGACAACGCCGCCCTGGGCGCCATGGTCTACGGCGGCAACCCGGTGGCCCCGGATGCCGTGGACCTGCGCTGGGTCTCCGCGCTGCTGTACCGCAACGAGACCATTGAGGACACCGGCGTGGCCGCCGCCGTGCTCAACCACCCGGCCAACGGTGTGGTGTGGCTGGCCAACAAGCTGGCCGCCCACAACGATTCGCTGCCTGCCGGGAGCATCATCCTGGCCGGCTCGTTCACCAAGCCCATGTGGGTCCATCCCGGTGACACCGTGCATGCCGATTACGGAGATTTGGGAGCCATTACATGTCGCTTCGAGTGAACAACCTGATTCAGTCCTTCCGAGCGGAGGACGCGGCGAACCTGCCGGGTGCGCTGCCGAGCCTCAAGGACCTCTTTCCGTTGGCTGACGGCGAGCAACCGGTCGTGGGAATCTTCCACTCGTCCGGTGACCCCACCGCCGCCGAAATCCTTGCCGGCACCGGTTTCGACTACCTGCTGATCGACGGTGAGCACTCGACGCTGTCCCTGGAGACCATCCAATCCGTGCTGCGGGCGATGGCCGCCTATCCCACGCTGGGCATGGTGCGGGTTCCGGCCAACGACGAGGTCATCATCAAGCAGTACCTGGACCTGGGCGTTCAGACCCTGGTGGTGCCCATGGTCGATTCGGTCTCAGAAGCCCAGGCCGCCGCGCGTGCGGTGGCTTACCCGCCCGAGGGCGTGCGCGGCGTCGGCTCCGCACTGGCCCGTTCCGGGCGCTGGAACCGCATCCCCGACTACCTGGCGCGAGCGCGCGAGACCATCACGCTGATCGTGCAGGCCGAATCCGCGGCCTCGGTGGAGAACATCACCGAGATCGCGGCGGTCGAGGGCGTCGAAGGCGTGTTCATCGGCCCGTCCGACCTGGCCGCCTCCATGGGGCTGATCGGTCAACAAACTCATCCGGACGTGGTCGCCGCCGTCAAGCACGTCATCACCGAGGTCAAGGCCGCGGGCAAGTTCGTGGGCGTCAACGCCTTCGCCCAGGAACAGGCGCGGGACTACCTCGCCGCGGGGGCGGACTTCGTCAACGTGGGCGCCGACGTCGCTCTGCTCGCCAACGGCAGCCGGGCCCTGTTGGAGGCTTTTCAGAAGTAGGCGTTGTTTAGGCTGACGTCATGGCAACTCAGTTCAGCTCCTGAACTGACCCAGGTCGAGGGACACGGAGAAGGCCCGGGTAGCGCTCGCTACCCGGGCCTTCGATGTCCGGTCCTTTCGGGGCCGGGTCGGGGTTCGTCCAAAGTCTGGACGGGATGATTAGCCACCGGACACCGCGGTGTCGCCGAGTCGGATCGACTGCAGGATGGCCTTGACCGTGGGGACGTCGGTGTAGGTCGTGTCGACCTTGTGCAAGATCTCCTTTGCTTCCTCATGCGACAGTGCCTGGTTGGTCACGGTGGGCGGAGTTGCGAAGAACTCAACCCAGAGTTCACCCGTGCCGGAGCCGTTCAGCAGTGACACCATGCCGGAGGAGTTGACCTGCGTGAGCCCATACAGCGCCTGATCCTTGTCCGCGGACTCGGGGCTGTGAACATACGCGGAGTAGGTGTTCACCGGGCTACCCAGCTGTTCAGTGATGGGGGATTCCACTCCGCCATCTCCCATGGTCCTGGTGGTGGTGAACCACTCCTCGGTGGCCGGTCGCACGTCCGTGGTGGCAACGCGGCCGGTGAACTCGCCCGAGGGGCTCGTCAGCTCCAAGTAGCCTTGGTCAGTTTTCGCCGTCCATGACGACGGGTACTTCAGCGAGTACCGTCCGTCGGGAGCGGTGTAGGTCTCCGTCAACGCCTCCGCTTCACCTTGAGCGGGCGGCTCGGGGGAGGCCTCCGGGGTGATCTCGACGGACTTCAGGATGGCCTGAGTCGTCACACCGTTCTCCGAGGTCACCGCCTTCTCGGTGGCCTCCGCGGCCTCGGCATCCGTCAGGGCCTTGCCGGTCGTGTTCACGCCGGTCTGCTCAAAGGAAGCCCACAGCTCTTCCTTGCTGTTGGTCTTGCCCAACCACACCGTGCCGCTGGCGTTGACCTGAGTCAGTCCGTGCGCCACGACATCCTGTTCGGGACTGTCCCCAGCCTTGAAGCCGGAGTAGAGGCTCACCGTGGTGCCCAGAAGTTCGGTGAGACGCTCAGCGGGATAGGAGTTCTTGTGGTCGAGGTGACGATCCGTAAACCATTCCTCACCTGGGGCGTAGGTGCCGGTTGCGGATACGTGGCCGGTCACGGTGCCGTCAGGGCTGGTCAGTTCCAGGTAGCCCTTATCGGTTGTGGCCTTCCATGAGGACGGGTACTTCACGGAGTAGCTCTCGTCGGGAGCCGTGTAGGTCTCCGTGAGGGCACCCGTTGTCTGTTCCGCACCGGTCGCGGCGGGTTGTGCGGTTCCGCTGTGCGCCGTCGACGACGCCGCGCTCGGCGTGGTCCCGGACGCGTCCAGCGCCGTGGTTTGTTGCGTTTCGGACGCTGTGCTTGCCGGGGTTGAAGTGCTGCACCCGGTCAAGGCGATAGTGGTGGATATTCCAAGGGTTATAGCCCAGTTGCGGGCTTTTCTCTGTGCCATGTCTTCGAGTCTTCCGAGACTGCCGGTGGTTTGCAATGGTAAACGGCGGATCGTAATAGACCTGTGATGTGAACCACAAAAAGTTAGTTGACATGGTTGAACGTTCTTGAGAGGCGTGTGAAACCCCCATCTTGATAGTGTCGTGAAGCACTCGGGCACAAGCGCCGCGCCCCACGACCTGACAGCCAATGAGAGATTCCCATGACTGATACCGAGGCCAATAACACGGCGAATAAACCGTCCGGCTCAGCACCGAGCACCGCATCAGATTCTGCGGAACAGCCGCGGCGCGACGGGCCTGTGATCCGCGCGCTCAGCGTGGTGGAGGTGCTGGGTAACAAGCTTCCGGACCCGTTCTGGTTGTTCGTGATCCTTGCGGGTATCGTCGTGGCGCTGTCCTCGCTGATGGCCAACCTGGGAGTCACCGCCGTCAATCCTGCAGACGGCGAAGAAGTAGCCATTCAGAACCTTCTGACCTCAGAAGGTGCCCAGCGGATGCTGGGGGAGGCTGTCGAGAATTTCGCCACGTTCCCGCCCCTGGGTGTGGTGATCACCGTGCTTCTGGGTGTGGCCGTTGCCGAACGCACCGGTTTGATCAACACGGCCGTCAAGCTCGTGGTCTCACGTGTCTCGGCCGGCTGGTTGACCTTTGTCCTGGCCCTCGCCGGTGTCACGGGTTCCATTGCCTCTGACGCCATTGTGGTGGTGCTGATCCCCCTGGGTGCTGCGGCGTTCAAGGCCGCTGGGCGCTCTGCAGTGCTGGGTGCTGTGATCGCGTTCGTGTCTTCATCGGCCGGCTTCAATGCGTCATTGCTCGTGAATCTGACCGACCCGCTGTTGGGTGGAATCACGCAGTCTGCCGCGCAACTGGTGGATCCGGAGTACACGGTTTCGCCCATTGCCAACTACTTCTTCTCCGCGGCATCTGCCGTGGTGTTGGCGCTGACCATCACGCTGGTGTCCGAACTGGTTCTGACCAAGCTCGCCAAGCGCTTCGAGACCCACGAACTCAGTGAAGATGAGGCCAGTGACCGCGCCGAACAGAGCCCGGGCGATGAGGCCGCGACCATGACCTCCGAAAACCTCACGGTGACTTCCAAGCGCGAGATCAAGGGACTCTATGCGGCGTTGATCGCCCTGGCGATCGGTTTGGCCATTTACTTCACGCTGATGTTCATGCCCAATACGCCGTTCCCCGGTGAGGACGGAACACCGCTCACATCGGTCCTGATCAGTGGTGTGGCCGTTCCGATCGCGTTGCTGTTCTTCCTGTGCGGTGCCGTCTACGGCTGGGTTGCCGGCACGCTGAAGAACTTCTCGGAGATCCCCTCCATGATGGCCTCGGCCATCACCCAGGTGGCCCCGCTCATCGTGTTGTTCTTTGCCGCATCCCAGTTCATTGCATGGTTCGGCTGGTCCAACATGGGCACGGTACTGGCCATCAAGGGCTCGGAGTTCCTCGGGGATGCCGGTGTCCCGACCGTGGTGCTGTTCGCCGGTTTGGTGCTCATCGTGGCGGTGCTCAACATCCTGATCACCTCCGGTTCCGCGCAGTGGACGTTGACCGCGCCCGTGGTGGTGCCCATGTTCATGTACCTGTCGATCCCGCCGGAGACCACGCAGATGCTGTTCCGTATCGGTGACTCGCCTTCCAACGTGGTGTCCCCGTTGAACCCGTTCTTCGCCATGACCCTGGGCTTCATGCAGCGGTGGTACCCCAAGGCAGGCATCGGCACGCTGATGTCCCTGACCATCCCGGTGTCCATCGCAATGCTGGTGGTCTGGTTCCTGTTCTTCCTCGCATGGTGGGGTCTGGGTATTCCGCTGGGCCCGGGTTCTCCCACCCGCTGACCGGACCTAGTGTTAGTTGCGTCAAGACGTGATGCATCTAACAGATAGGTCGATGATGAAGAAGATCAGTGTATCTCTGGCTTCAGTAGTCCTGCTTGTGTCGGGTTGCACCCAGGCAGGGGAACCCTCTGCCGGTGAGGATGTTGACGTGAATTCCCGCCTCGCCGAAGTGCTGGGGGAAAAGACGCTTCAAGCGTGCACCACAGGGGATTACCGCCCTTACACGTATAAGGATCCGGACACGGGGGAATGGAGTGGTATCGACATCGATATGGCCAATAGCTTGGCGGAGTCACTCGATGCCGATATTGAATTCGTGCAAACCTCGTGGGGAGATCTGGTCCCGGATTTCAAAGATCAGTGCGATATAGCCGTGGGCGGGATTTCGTACACCACCGATCGGGCGCAGCAGGTTGCATTCACGGACGCAACGGCGCCGGACGGTAAGACACCCATTGTGCGGTGCGGTGAGCAAGAGAAGTACTCCGACATTGACCAGATCAATCGGGCGAACGTGCGTGTCATTACACCCATCGGCGGAACTAACGAGCGGTTTGCGGACAAGAATTTTCCGGATGCCGAGGTCATCAAGTTCAAGGACAACAACACAATTTTCGATCAGATCATCAAGGGGGACGCGGATGTCATGGTCACGGATGCCTCCGAGACGCGGTGGGTTCAGCACGAGAAACCGGAACTCTGTGCCGTTCACCCCGACGAGCCCTTCGACCATTTCGACAAGGGGTATCTGGTTCCCCAGGGTGATACCGAATGGGAAGAATACGTGGATAACTGGCTCTTCAGGATCCAGGGTGTAGTCGCGGCCTGAACCCGCCGGTCTCCAGGAGCGATCTGGCGATGTAGTTGGTGAGGTTGCGGAACCCGAGCGCGGAGCCGCGCAGGTGTTCGAGCCGGCCGTTGATCGCCTCGGTCGGGCCGTTGGATGTACCAGGACGATCGAAGTAGGCCAGCACGTCGGTGGCCCGCTTGGTCAGGGTCCGGCCGAGCGTGATCACCTCGCTCAACGCACCCGGGACGCCGTGGCTGAGGGAGTGGATCAGCCGCTGCATCAGCGCTCGGCCTCGGGCCCGGTCGGGTTCTCGGTAGGCGGCGATCATCC
>CAACXA010000047.1_pt1 | contig 12669 bp, 8 predicted proteins | sample 2275811 | NCBI WGS metagenome assembly CAACXA01 (sample SAMEA5312478, study PRJEB27640) | indoor metagenome | biome: indoor environment; feature: uncontrolled; material: tiles wood | place: Germany | collected 2014-07-07 | reverse complement strand
CTGCGCATCATCCTGGGGTGGGTGGGCATTGTGAGCATGGTGTCCGTGGGCATCCTGGTGGACGTTCAAGGTGCTTTTCCGGGCTGGATCGCTCTGTGGCCGCTGCTGTCCGCGGCCGCAATCATCGTGGCCGGTAACACCGAGTCCCGGGTGGGGTTCGACCGGTTTTTGTCCTGGCGGCCCGTGGTGAAGTTGGGCGACGCCGCCTACGCGTTGTACCTGGTGCATTGGCCTCTGCTGGTCACGTACCTGGTCATCATGGATCGTCCCTGGGCCGGACCGCGTTCGGGTGTTGCGCTGGTGCTGGTGTCGATTGTTCTGGCGCTGATGCTCACGGCGTTGATTGAAAACCCGCTCAAGGCGTGGACGTGGCCCGAGCAGTCCAAGCGCCGACTGGCACTCGTGATCATCGCGTGTTTAGCGGTGGTTTCCACTGCGGTACTGTCCTGGACCGCCGTGGACGCCCACCGCAGCGCGCAGTTGGAAGCGGAAGCCGCGCGCAACAACCCCGGGGCGGCGGCACTTGCGGTCGAGGATCCCAGCGGCACCGAGACGGATGCGCCGCTGGTGCCGATCATTCAAGGGGATTACCCGAAACCGTCCCTGGGAGAGCCCTGCCCGGAAGAAATGGGTTTGAGTGCCGCAAATCAGACATGGTGTGGAATCACCATCGATGATCCGCAGGCAAGCCAAACGATTCTCGTGGTGGGCAACAGCCACACGATCCAATGGCTTCCGGCCATTGAGGATCTGGCGCGCAGCCAAGGGTGGAACATGGTGAGTTACATTCGGGGAAACTGCATCCTGGGCAGCGCCGATGACCAAGTGAGGGATCAGGCGGAGTGCGCAGAATGGCTCAGTGAGATCGACAAGGTCATCGATGACGCAGATCCGGACTTGGTCGTCACGACAGGCACCCGCTCCTTGGAAGACGGGGGTGAAGACCTGAGCCCGGGAATGGTGGAGAAGTTGCAGGAGTTGTCGCAAAAGACCGGGCATCTCCTGGCTATCAGGGACAACCCTCGTTTCGTTGACGCCCCGGGTCTTTGCGTCCAGGACGACCGGCGAAGCGCGCAGGATTGCACCCCTCCCGCCACCGACATCACGACCTCTCCGAACCCCCTCGAATCCATCGCCGGCCAGAACGAGGGGATCTCCACGGTGGACATGGGGGATCTCATTTGTCCTGACGGAATGTGCGCACCCGTCATCGGCAACGTGATCGTGTACTGGGACAATAATCATCTCACGCAGAACTACGTTCGTTCCTTGTCCCCGTTCTTCGTGGAACGTGCGGAGAAGGCCCTCACCGAGAACGGTTTGCTCTAGGGCGGCAACCGAGCCGCAGCCGCATGACCGTAGAATGAAACGGAAACTACTTGGTGAAAGGGAGCTTTCGTGACCGATGCCGTGCCCACCGCACTCATGGACGACCCGTTCGGCTTGACCGGACTGACCTACGACGACGTTTTGTTGCTTCCCGGCAACACGGACGTGATTCCATCCGAGGCATCGACCAAGACCCGGCTTTCGCGCCGGATCGACGTTGAGGCCCCCGTTCTCTCCGCGGCCATGGACACCGTGACCGAATCCGCCATGGCCATCTCGATGGCCCGACTGGGCGGCATGGGTGTGATCCACCGCAACCTGTCCATCCAGGATCAGGCCGATCACGTGGACCGCGTCAAGCGCAGCGAGTCCGGCATGATCACCAACCCGGTGACCGTGGGACCGGACGCCACCCTGGCCGAGCTGGACCACCTGTGCGGCTATTACAAGGTCTCCGGTCTGCCCGTGGTGGACGAGAACCAGAGGCTGCTGGGCATCATCACCAACCGCGACACCCGTTACCTGCCGGAGTCCGATTTCCAGACCCGTAAGGTGCGCGAGGTCATGACCCCCATGCCGCTGGTGACCGGCAACGTGGGGATGAGCAAGGACGAGGCCCACAAGCTGTTGGCCACGCACAAGATCGAGAAGCTACCCCTCGTAGATGAGCAGGACCGGCTCACCGGCCTGATTACCGTCAAAGACTTCACCAAGGCGGAGCAGTATCCGCTGGCCACCAAGGACGACGAAGGTCGTTTGCGCGTGGGCGCCGCCGTCGGTTTCTTCGGTGACGGTTTCGAACGCGCCATGACCCTGATCGATGCCGGTGTGGACGCACTGTTCATCGACACCGCTAACGGCCACTCGCAGGGTGTGCTGGACATGATCTCGCGCCTCAAGCACGAGTCAGCCGCGTCCCACGTGGACATCATCGGCGGTCAGGCGGCAACCCGCGCGGGCGCGCAGGCCATCGTGGACGCCGGTGCGGATGCCGTGAAGGTGGGCGTGGGGCCGGGCTCCATCTGCACCACCCGCGTCATCGCCGGCGTGGGCGTTCCCCAGATCACCGCGATCAACGAGGCCGCCAAGGCCACCATCCCGGCCGGGATCCCGATGATCGCGGACGGCGGCCTCCAGTTCTCCGGTGACATCGGCAAGGCCCTGGTGGCCGGTGCCGATTCCGTGATGCTCGGTTCACTGCTCGCCGGTTGTGACGAGTCCCCGGGAGAACTCGTGTTCGTGGCCGGTAAGCAGTACAAGGCCTATCGTGGCATGGGTTCGTTGGGTGCCATGCAGTCCCGCGGTAAGAACACCTCCTACTCCAAGGACCGCTACTTCCAGGCGGACGTCTCCGACGACGAGAAGCTGATCCCCGAGGGCATCGAAGGTCAGGTGCCCTACCGCGGCCCCTTGGCTTCCGTGTTGCACCAGCTGGACGGCGGTCTGCGCCAGACCATGTTCTACGTGGGCGCTCACAACGTGGAAGAGCTCAAGATGAAGGGCCGGTTCGTGCGCATCACCCCCGCGGGGCTCAAGGAATCGCACCCGCACGACATCACCATGACCGTGGAATCGCCCAACTACAAGCGCTGATTCACCCCTCCCGCTACTCGCGCACGGTTGCGCGGGGAAAGGATTACCCGTGAGCTACGACATTGAGCTGGGCCGCTCCAAGCGGGTCCGCCGCACGTTCAACCTGGACGAGATCGCCCTGGTCCCGTCGCGGCGTACCCGCGATCCGCAGGACGTGAGCACGCACTGGCAGATCGACGCCTACAAGTTCGACATCCCCGTGGTGGGCGCGCCCATGGACTCGGTCATGTCTCCGGCAACAGCCATTGCCCTGGGTCAGGCCGGTGGCCTGGGCGTGCTGGACCTGGAGGGTCTGTGGACTCGGTACGAGGATCCGCAGCCGGTGTTGGACGAGATCGCGGACTTGTCCACGGACAACGTGCCCGAGGCCACGCGCCGGATGCAGGAGCTCTACAGTGCTCCCATCCAGCCCGAGCTGATCAAGGCCCGCCTGGCCGAGATCCGCGAGGCCGGCGTGATCGTGTCCGGTTCGTTGTCGCCGCAGCGCGTGGTCGAGCACTACAAGACCGTGCTCGAGGCGGGCGTGGACCTGTTCGTCATCCGCGGCACCACGGTGTCCGCCGAGCACGTCTCGCAGAACCAGGAGCCCCTGGACCTCAAGAAGTTCATCTACGACCTGGACGTCCCGGTCATCGTGGGTGGCGCGGCCGGTTACACACCGGCGCTGCACCTCATGCGCACCGGTGCCGCGGGCGTGCTGGTGGGCTTCGGCGGCGGCGCTTCGCTGCGCACCGAGTCGATCCTGGGCATCCACGCGGCGATGGCCACGGCCATTTCCGACGTAGCCGCGGCACGTCGCGACTACCTGGATGAGTCCGGTGGCCGGTACGTTCACGTGATCGCCGACGGCGGTCTGGGCACCTCGGGTGACATCGTCAAGGCGATCGCCATGGGCGCGGATGCCGTCATGCTCGGTACCGTGCTCGCGCGCGCCGAGGAGGCGCCCGGGCAGGGTTGGCTGTGGGGCGCGGAGTCCCACCACCAGCATTCACCGCGCGGGGAACGCACCAGCGTAGGCACCGTGGGTTCCTTGGAAGAGGTGTTGAACGGTCCCGCACGTCACGTGGACGGATCCTCGAACATCATCGGTGCGCTGCGTCGAGCCATGGCCACGACCGGGTACTCGGACCTCAAGGAGTTCCAGCGGGCCGAGGTCGTGATCCGCGGCTGACCACCGTCGGTCGAGTCAGAGTGGGCCGTCCTGCGTGTCGACCGATCCCCGCGGGGGATTTGGGAAACGCACAGGGCGGCCCACTACTCTTGTGTGGTGCTCAAGATCGCTCTCAGCCCCCGGTCGCTCGCCTTTCTGACGGTGAGCTTGATCATTGCGGCACTCTTCGTGATCTTGAGCATGTGGCAGCTGAGCAGTTCCGATCAGGCCGCCACCGTTGCCGATCCGGACAAGGATCGTGTGAAGCCCCTGTCTGAAGTGATTCAACCCGGCGAGGTGGCCACCGCAACCACTGCCGATCACACCGTGGAGATCGCCGGTAGGTACGTTCCCGATTCCACCGTGGTGATCCCCGGCCGCCTCTACGACGGCGCGGAGGGCTACTGGGTGGTCTCGGAACTCGTGATTCGTGACTCCGAAGAGTCGTGGGATGCCGCCAACGGTCCCATGTCCATGGCCGTGGCGCGCGGCTGGGTGGAATCCGCGGATCAGGTGCCCGCGGCGCCGTCGGACGCCGTGACCGTTGCGGGCCGTTTCCTGCCGCCCGAGGCGCCCCTGGGCGACCGCGAGCTTCCCGAGAAGGAACTGGCCTCACTGTCTCCCGCGCAGCTGACCAACGTGTGGAACGCCCCGTTGTACTCCGGGTACGTGGCGGCCGCCGCCGAGGTACCCGCGGGCGAGGAGCTGCCCGTGACCGAGCAGGGTGCCCTGGCAGAAAACGCGAGCGTGATGAGCGCTGAGCTGCGTGATCTGGACATCGATCAGCAGCCCACCGATACGTCCCTGAACATGCTGAATCTGTTCTACGCCCTGGAATGGATCGTGTTCGCGGGCTTCGCGGTGTTCCTGTGGTGGCGCTTCGTCCGCGACGAGTACCTGCGCCGTCAGGATCCTCAGAAGTACTTCTACCTGGAGGGGGACTACTTCTGGGATGAGGACGCCCAGTCCTTCTATTACTGGGACGAGCGCGATCAGTGCTACTACTACTTTGACGACCAACCGGCGGCGACCTCCTCATCCAATGGAGCCTCGACGCGCGAGAACCGCACCCACCCCGAGCACGGAGCCACGCATGAGTGAACCCACCCCTGATCCCCAGCACAACCCCAAGCCGGTTCGTCGCACGGACGGCGTGCGCGTGAACACTCCCGCGGACGCCACTCCGGAGCGCGCCACCGTGCCCGAGAACGTCAAGGCGCGTGCGGCGGCACTGCAGCCGCGACGTCGATTCGGCGGCACCGAGGCTCAGATCCGTGGTGCCCTGACGTTCTACAAGATCTGCGCCTGGGTTTCCGGTACGTTCCTGCTTTTACTCGTGGCCGAGATGATCACCCGCTACGGCCTGGGCTACGACCTGATCGCAGGCGGCACCGACAAGATCACCGGTGAGACCGTGGCGCTGGGCTGGCAGAACCTGGAACTGGAGAACCTGGCCGGGGGAGTGAACATCTCCACGTGGATTCTGATCATCCACGGCTGGTTCTACGTGGTGTACTTGGCGGCGTGTTTCCGCATCTGGTCGCTCATGCGTTGGCCGTTCCCGCAGCTGATTGTGATGGCTCTGGGCGGTGTAGTGCCGTTCCTGTCCTTCATCGTGGAGCGCAAGATCCACCGTTCCACCGAGGTGGAGCTGGCCTCGAACCCCAAGGCCGCCAAGCGATACTGAGCGTGGGATAAAGCGCGCGCTGGTGTTCTAGACTTGAGCCCGTGACTGAAACCCCTGACAACCTCACCGAACTCGAGGACCGCCCGGTTCTTGTGGTCGATTACGGCGCGCAGTACGCGCAGCTGATCGCCCGCAGGGTCCGCGAAGCGAACGTCTACTCGGAAATCGTTCCGCACACCTGGTCCACCGAAAAAATTCTGCAGCGCAATCCGGCGGCCATCATCCTGTCGGGTGGCCCGTCCTCCGTGTACGCACCCGGCGCACCGCAGCGTGACTCCGAGCTGTTCGAGGCCGGCGTGCCCGTGCTGGGCATTTGCTACGGCTTCCAGGTCATGGCCAGCGCACTGGGTGGCTCGGTGGAACGCACCGGAGCCCGCGAATACGGTGCCACCGTGGCCACCGCGTCCCAGGAGGTCACGGGAACCCTGTTGGAGGGCTCCCCGGACGTGCAGACCGTGTGGATGAGCCACGGTGATTCCGTGACCGCTGCGCCGGAAGGTTTCACCACCCTGGCTTCCAGTGACGGCGCCCCCGTGGCGGCCTTCGAGAATCCCGAACGCAAGCTCTACGGCGTGCAGTGGCACCCGGAGGTCAAGCACTCGGCCTACGGCCAGCAGGTGCTCGAGAACTTCCTGTTCAACGGTGCCCAGATCAGTCCGTCATGGTCCACCGGCAACATCATTGACGAGCAGGTCGCCCTGATCCGCGCCCAGGTGGGCGACGGCAAGGCCCTGTGCGGCCTGTCCGGCGGCGTGGACTCGGCTGTGGCCGCGGCTCTCGTGCAGCGCGCCATCGGCGACCGCCTGACCTGTGTGCTGGTCGATCACGGCCTGATGCGCCAGGACGAGGTGGAACAAGTCGAGAAGGATTACGTGGCCGCCACCGGTGTGAAGCTCCACGTGGCCCGCGAATCGGATCGCTTCCTCTCCGCACTGGCCGGCGTGAGCGATCCCGAGACCAAGCGCAAGACCATCGGCCGCGAGTTCATTCGCGCGTTCGAGGCCGCGGAGGAACAGGTGCTGCGCGCCGAGGCCGCTGACGGTAAGCCCGTCCAGTTCCTGGTCCAGGGCACCCTGTACCCGGACGTCGTGGAATCCGGCGGCGGTGAAGGTGCAGCCAACATCAAGAGCCACCACAACGTGGGCGGGCTGCCGGAAGACCTACAGTTCGAGTTGGTCGAGCCGCTGCGCCAGCTGTTCAAGGACGAGGTCCGCGCGGTGGGTCGCGAACTGGGTCTGCCGGAGAACATCGTGGGCCGCCAGCCCTTCCCCGGCCCCGGCCTGGGTATCCGCATCATCGGTGAGGTCACCGAGGAGCGACTGGACATCCTGCGCCGCGCGGATGCCATTGCCCGCGAGGAGCTGACCCGCGCCGGCCTGGACGACGACGTGTGGCAGATGCCCGTGGTCCTGCTCGCGGACGTCCGCTCGGTGGGCGTGCAGGGAGACGGCCGCACCTACGGTCACCCCATTGTGCTGCGCCCCGTCAGCAGCGAGGATGCCATGACCGCGGACTGGTCACGATTGCCCTCGGAGTTGCTGGCCAAGATTTCCAACCGCATCACCAACGAGGTCGAGGAAATCAACCGCGTGGTCCTGGACGTCACGTCCAAGCCGCCCGGAACCATCGAGTGGGAGTAATCCCACACTCGTTGTGATCGAACATCAGTGCCGGTGCGTCGGCCGCGTCACCCGGGAGCGGGTGGCGCGGTCGGCGCACTCGTGAGTAGGAGACTCATGTCTGCAGACGCGCCCCAAGAACGCCCCGAGAACACCACCGAGACCGGGACCGATTCCAGGGTGTCCTTGCGTGCCTGGACCCAGCAAATGGATGCCTATACCGGTCCGGACACACTGCTGGAATTCAACCGCGTGGATAACGTGTGCATCGACCTGGCGGAAGCCAATTCCTCGGGACAGGCGCAGTTGTTGATGGGCCGTCCCACCAGACTGTCCACGATGATTCATCATCAGGACCCCGCCTACGAACGTGCTGCCCGCTCCGCACGTGCGCTGCGTACCAAGATCCATGAACTCTCGGTCATGCACGGACTGGACGCCGCGTATTTAGCGGCCGGAACGGCGTCGTGGTTGACCAACCCGGCCGTGGACGGGCAGCGGCGATTCATCGCACCGGTGCTGCTGGCACCGGTGACCGTGAAGCTACGACCGGACGGTAAGGATTTCGAACTGCAAATTGTGGCTCCGGCGCGGTTGAACCCGGCCCTGGTGCGCCGGTTGCGCGAGGATTACGACGTGGAGCTGGCCACGGGGGAGATGTCTCGCCTGGCGTACGGCACCCGCCGTCTGGATCCCGCGCCCGTGCTCGAGACCCTGCGGCAGCTGGCCGTGGACGTCCCGGGCATGCACGTGGATCACCAGCTGCTCGTGTCGACCTTCGCGGACCTGCACGAACGTCCCGCGGACGAGAACGTCGAGGCGCGCACCGCGTTCGTGCGTGACTTGGCGCGGCTGAAGAACCACGAAGTGGGCAAACTCCCGGTCGTCTCTCCCGTCGAGAACCGCGCCGAGCCTCTCGACCACCGCGATCCCGCGCAGGAACTGTCCCTGACCGATCTGGACCGCAGCCAGCAGGAGGTCGTGGACCTGGCCGAACAAGGCGAGAGCTTTGTGGTCAGCACACCGGTGGGCACTCCTGCCATCGACACCGTGGTGGCCACCGTGGGCTCACTCGTGTACCGCAACAAGAGTGTCCTGGTGCTGGGCGAGTCCCGCACCACGCTCTCCGCCTTCACCCGCGCCTGGAGCCGTTTGGGTCTGGAGTCGCTCGTGCTGCCGCTGGGCTCGCACCTCAACGACGATGACATCGCCGAGCGACTCGTGAACGCCATCGCCCGCAACGAGCGCACTGAAGAACCGGATCTCGAGCAGCTCCACAACACACTGCGAGTTACGCGGGGTCAGCTGCGTGTTCACGAAGAATCGCTGCATGCCGTGCGCCCGCGCTGGCAGGCCTCGCCCTATCAGGCGATGCAGGCCCTAGCGGAGCTGACGGCCCGCGAACCCGGCCCGCAGACGGCCGTGCGGTTCCGCCGATCGGTGCTCGACGCCGTGTCCCACCGTGCCGAGGTCGAGAAGCAACTGGAACGCGCCGCCCGATTGGGGGCCTTCGACGCCGAGACCCTCGCCGGGCCGTGGAACGGTGCTCGCTTGGTCAATGACGACGAGGCCCGCGAAGCCCACCAACTGGCCAAGTCCCTGCTGCTCGAACTGACCACCCTGAAGACCGGGATCCGCAGTGTCCTGGCAGTGTCCGGGCTGCGCCCCGGAAGCACCATCCAGGAGTGGGCGCAACAGCTGTCGCTGGTCATCGAGGTCGGCGACTCCCTCAAGCACTTCACCCCGGACATCTACGACCGACCGGTCACCGACCTGATTGCCGCGACCGCGTCATCGGGCTGGCGCCGGGATCACGGAATCGAGATGACCGGGCTGCAACGCTCACGATTGCGCAAGGCCGCCAAGGAGTACATGCGCCCGGGTGCTCACATCTCGGACCTGCACGCGGCGTTGGTCAAGGTGCAGTCCGAGCGGGACCGCTGGCGCACATGGGCCACGTCCCTCGAGCAACCGGCCGTGTCCGATCGCGCTCGCGAGGTCCGGGACATCCAGCGTCGATTCAGTGAGGACCTCGAGGGACTCGCGATTGCCCTGGAAGGTTCACCCACCGCCGCCACACTGGAATCAGCGGACGTCGAGCAGCTGGAAACCACTCTCGACGATCTGATCAACGACGAGGCCCACCTGGCCACGCTGCCCGAACGCACCATGCTCTTGGACGACCTGCGTTCGCGCGGGTTGGGGGAGTTCCTGCAGGACATGCAGGACCGTCGCGTGCCCGCCCACGAGGTCCGGGGTGAGCTGGAACTGGCCTGGTGGCAATCCGTGCTCGAGGCCATGATCAGCGGCGACGACTTCGTGGCTATGCCCCACGGCAACGAACTGCGACGCACCGAATCCATTTTCCGTCGCGCCGATTCCGCACACGTGGCCTCGGCTCCCGGCCGTTTGATGCACGAACTCGCCATGCGCTGGAGGCACAGCATCCGACGCAGTCCCGTGGCCGCTCGGAACTTGCGGGACATGCTGCGCTCGGGGCGGGTGCGCCCGGACCAGTTGAGCGCGGAGGAAGGGCTCATCAAGCAGTTGGTGCCGGTGTGGACCGCGAGCCCGCTCGTGCTCTCGGCAACGCTGGCCGAGGACCAGCACATCGACACCGTGGTCATCCTGGACGCCGAATCCACGCCTCTCGCCGCGACCCTGCCGGCTCTGGTGCGTGCGGACCAGGTCATCGCCTTCGGCGATGCCCACGCCGGTAATCCCCACCCCTTCACGGTGGCACCGCAACAGAATTCCGGGGACGTCCCACAGCCGGTGGCCGAGCTCGAATCGGCCTTCGACGCGCTCAGCCGCGTGGTCGACCAGCGCGGTCTCACCTCGGTGCGTCGGGCCATGGACCCGCGCCTGTTCAACTACCTCAACTCCGCGTTCTACGACGGCGCTCTCGCTCGCCTCCCGCACGCATCCGAGCTGGTCAGCCCCACCTCGGGGATGTCCGCGGAGTACGTCGAGGACGGCGTGGGTGTCCTGACCGCCGGTACGGAAGGTGTGCAGGCGCCGTCGGCGGAGGTGCAGCGCACGGTGGATCTCGTGTTCGCCCACGCGATGCGTCACCCCGAGCGCTCGCTCGCCGTCGTGACCGCAAGTGCGATGCACGCGACCCGCGTCGCGCAGGCCGTGCAGCGCAGGCTGCGCGAAAACGGTGAGGCCGCAGATTTCTTCGCGCCGGGCCGTGAGTCCTTCCGCGTGGTTGAACTTCACCGCGCCGCCGGGATCGAACGCGACACCGTGATCTTCTCCCTGGGCTTCGGGCGCACCACGTCCGGCAGGTCGACACCCAACCTGGGCGCGCTGTCCGAGAAGGACGGGCGGCAGGCCTTCGTGCGCGGCATGACCCGCGCACGTCGCCACACGCACATCGTCACCTCCATCCACCCCAAGGACACCGAGGAACGTCGCCTGCAGTACGGCGCGCGGGACATGTACCGCATGCTCGAGTTGCTCTTCGGCGAATCTACGACATCCGAGAAGGCCCAGGCGCCGGCTTCGATCGCCGACGACGCCGCGGACGCCCTGGTCGCGGACCTCGCCGACCGCTTGGGTCGCGCGGGCGCCACGGTGCACACGGACTATGCGGACATCATTGACGTGGTGGCGTACGCGGATACCGAGTCCCTGTCTGCGGGTGCCGTGGTGCAGCCGACCGAGAACGGCGAAGCCCCGCGGATTCCCGTAGCCATCGAGTCCGACGGTTCCGATCGCAGCCGCGCCCTCAGTGTGCGTGAGCGCTCCCGCCTGATTCCGCAGCAACTCGAACGGGCGGGCTGGAACTACGTGAGCCTGTGGTCCGTTGAGGTCTTCACGGATCCGCAGACGGTGGCATCGCTGGTGCAGCGGTATCTGGGGCTGAACGCCAAGGCAAAGTCCTCGGCGACCGAGCCCCGTGAGCAGGAAGCTGCTGAGTGGCCGGAGCGATCCGAGGACTCGTCGGCTGACGCGGAGAACGGCTGAGCGGGCCCATGAACGAGGAAAACTCGGCCCCGAAGGCCGGATCCGACGAGCCCGTGGATTTCGTTCATGGTTCTGACTCCGGTCACGAAACCGGGTCACGTCAGGTGGCGGATTCGGATAGCAGCACTGCTTCCGGAAATGCTACCGAGCTTTCCAAACGCCGGCGCCGGGGGCATCGGCGGGTCACCGGTGGTCGTGCGCCGGATCCTAACTTGGCCGTGAACGATCCCGCCCTCTCCGCGCGGCCGAGTGACCCAGATCGTGCCGCGTCCGGGGCCTCGGATGCTATGTCCGACTGGGAACACGAGCTGTGGTTAAAGGAACAGCGTCCCCCGCACTGGGGCTGAAAAACTCTGCCCCCACACGGCACGTCCGAGTTATCCACCTAATCCGCCACCAGGATCAACGATGTTCGTCCGGAGCCGTCCAAGGAGGCCAGACCAGTCGCGGTATCACGCGGCGCGGCCAGTACGACCAGACCCAGGTCGGAATCGGTTCCCGAAGCCGACAACAGCGACGCATCTTGACCAGCATCCTCGGATGCGCTCCACAGCACGGTCACCGATTCCGCCATGGTTTTCCGTTGGTCGTGCCCGGCGCTGTCCGGTTGGTGGACCACATCCACACTGTCACCGGGACGGATGTGTCGCAGGACTGCGGGATCGCTGACACGAATACTGGCCGCAGTGGTGCCGTCTGGCTGGCCTTTGAGGAGTCCCGGACCAAGCACTGAGGATTCCGTCAGGAATTGCCCGGGGACCAGGGCAACCGTGGCAGGCTGTCCCGTTACGAGTGCGGGGTCCGTGAGTGCGTCCTGGGGAACCCAATCGATAGGGACGTCCTGGACGTTCATATCCGAACTGGTCAATGCCTGCCCCGCGGGTATTGGATTGACCACGGTCACCACGGGGGAGGACTGCGCGCTCGGGGGAGCGAACCGCAGGATCAGTAGTGTGAGCGCCACGGCACACAGGGCAGCGGCGACCAACCGGTGGCGGCGGTTCACCGCCGTTCGGAAACGCAGACTCAGCGGATATCGGGGGCGGGCTCGTGGGCTCATGCCCGAACGTTATGAGCATTCACGGGTCCGCGGCGGAGTCGCCAACTCGGTTGGGGATGCGCGCGCGACTTCACAGGCCGCGGTCGCACTGTGGAGTGCCTATGCCGCGGTCATCTCACGACGCGCCGCAGGGGACTGCCGTTCAGGACGAGGAAGCCCCAGATGTACCAGCGCTCGAGGCGGCCTTGTTGGAAGAGGACTTCTCGGAGGAGCCGGACGAAGACGACGTCGAATTCGACGACGATGAAGATGAGCTGGA
>CAACXA010000061.1_pt1 | contig 12670 bp, 8 predicted proteins | sample 2275811 | NCBI WGS metagenome assembly CAACXA01 (sample SAMEA5312478, study PRJEB27640) | indoor metagenome | biome: indoor environment; feature: uncontrolled; material: tiles wood | place: Germany | collected 2014-07-07 | reverse complement strand
AGCCGGCCCATGCTCTCCACGCTGGCGATGTCCGCGTCCTGCTCGAAGGCTTGCTCTGATGAGACCGGCAGGAGAATTAGCGGGTGGGACTCGAGGATCCCGCCGAGTTGACGAATCAGTGTGCCCCGGCGCGCGTAACCAGCAATGAACTGATCAAGACTGGGTTTGTTCCCCCACCATTCCTGGGCGACTGCATAGTAATGCTCGGCGGCCTTTTTCATGCCGTCATCACCGACCTCATTGACCAGAGGCATCGCCAACCGGAACTCCTCCATACAGAGCAAGTACCACAATCGGTAGGCCTCAGCCAGAACGGGCAACTCGATCTCTTCGACGACATACCCCGCGTCGCAGAGGTAGTCCGCAGCCGACTCCAATGATGTGTTGACCGCAGAAGAAGGAGCAGCGACGCCGAAATCTCGGACGAGCCCGACACGCGGACGATGCCCGGGGAGTTTGGCAGCTCGTGCACCGGGAACGAATGCCGGGTCCCGATGACTGAAATCTTCGAGGGCCTTCATCGCGAGACGAACATCTTCAACACTGCGCGCAAGTGGACCTTGAACGGCCATGATTTGCACGGACAATGATGAATCAACTTCATCCGACTGGTATGTCTGCGCCACGCGACCAACGGTGGGCCTCAGACCAACCACACCGCAGGCGTATGCGGGATACCGTACCGACCCTCCGATATCGTTACCCCCTGCGGTCGGCACCATACCTGAAGCGACGGCAGAGGCCGCCCCGCCACTTGAGCCGCCCGGGGTCCGCGAGGAGTCCCATGGGTTGAGCGTCCTGCCGTACAGATCATTGTTGGTGAACCAGCGGTAGGCAAAGGCCGGAGAGTTACTACGGCCCATGATCACAGCACCAGCTCGGCGCAAACTCGCAACGTGCGGACTGTCTTGTTTCGCCGCGGAGTCCTTGAACGCCGGAATGCCGTCCGTGGTGGCATAGCCCGCTACGTCCGAATTCACTTTGGTGGCAACCGGAACCCCATGAAGGGGTCCCAGCTGAGCACCGGACGAACGCTGACGATCGGCGGCGTCGGCCAGCGAAAGCGCGTCCTCTGGTCGCACCTCAACCAGTGCGTTGAGATGCGGGTTGACGTCTTCGATGCGGCTCAGACAGCTCTCGACAACTTCTCTGCTGGAGATGAGCCCTGTGGCGATTGCACGAGCCAACTCGGTCGCATTCCACCGCCATAGTTGATCACCCAGATCTGCACCTACCGTCGGTGAATCGCTGGAAGTCGGGTTGTCTGTCGTCATCGTCAGTCTCCTTCGTATGGTGAACCACATTCTGTCTCATAACAGTTGCCGGTGAGATCATGACGTCATGAGCAATCACCAGAACCCCACGCATTCCATCGAACTAACTCGTGAAGCCACCAACCGCTACGTCGCCCGCAATGCGGCCGGTGTCGAAGTCACTTTCGGCCGTGGCGAGGACCTGATGTCCCCGGTGGAACTGCTCCTGGCCGCCATCGCGGGGTGCTCATCCATCGACGTGGATACCGTTACCTCACGTAGTTCCGAGCCCACGGAATTCAAGGTCGAGGCCAGCGGTAACAAAATCGCGGAAGAAAACGGTGGAAGTCATCTGGAGGACCTGAACCTCTCCTTCAACCTGTCGTTCCCCGATGACGAGGGCGGGCGCAAGGCCGCCGGGCTGGTCGACCGACTGGTGAAGCTCTCGCACGACAAGTACTGCACCGTCTCACGCACGGTAGAACACGGAACCCCCGTGGCGTTCGAGACCGACGTCAACCTGGGTGGCGGCCCAACTACAACAGGTCAGTGATATCGCAGCGCACATTAACCACCGCGTGCTCGCGCAGCGCGGAGGCACGGGCCTTCTCGGCCCGCAATGCCGCAGTGATGCGCGGAGCGATCCCGAAGCCGAAGAACAATAGCGCCCGGTACTGCGGCTCATCCTCGGTCGCGAGGCCGGCCAGGGTCCCCGGATCGCCCTCGTCGGACCAGCCACCCACCTGATCTTTCATGGGCGCGGGGCCTACCACGTTGACCTGCGACGGCAGGTCGAGGTCGCGCAGGGTTGCGGTCAGCGCGTCCCGCGGGCCGGTGAGGGCTGCGGTCCGTACTGCTGGTGGTAGGCCCAGCTCGTGACGTTCCTGCAGTTGACGATAGGCGTGGCCCGACGGGTCCCAGCGAACCAGGGCACCCACCGCCTGATCATGGTCAGCGGTCACGACCACGGTCCCACCCTTCGATGAAGACCGCACGAGTGCCGCCGCATTGAACCAGCGGCGCAGGGTCTGTTCCTCGGCGCGCAGCCACGGCCGCGCCAGCATCTCGTTGCCGTCCAACAGCAGCGCAGCGGCATAGCCGCCCTCGGCGACCGGTTCCGCGCCGGGGGTCGCCACGACCAGCGCGGGTTCGGAGCCCACATTTGCTCGGACGTGTTCGGCACTCGAAGAAATGACGGGAACCTGCGGGAACGCGCGTCCCAGCTCCTCGGCTGTGCGCAGCGCCCCGACTTTGCTCAGCCGCAGGCGTTGAAAACCGCATTCCTGACACTGCCAGCCGTGGGCGTTGCGACCGCACCACGTACACACGGGAGCCTCGCGTCCTGAACGCAGCGACAACGATCCACCGCAGCCTCGGCATCGCGCGGGCGTCCGGCAGCGCTCGCAGGCCACGAACGGCGCGTAGCCGCGTCGTGCCACCTGAACGAGTACCGGCCCCTTCGCGAGGGCCTGCTGAGCCACCCGGAACGCCTCGTGCGGCAGCCTCGCCCGCGCGGCCATGGGATCGCGGGACAGGTTGAACGAGTCCGATGTCGCCTCGACCCTCGGTGAGTGCGTGCGCAGGGTCGCCCGCTCGGGACGCAGGTGGGCCACCCAGCCCGTGGTGATGAGACGTTGTGCCTCCGGACTCACGCTGTAGCCCGTGAACAACGCCGCCGTGTCTTCCTGCTGGGCGCGTAGCAACAAGACGTCTCGCGTGTGCTGATACGGCGCGCGCTGCTCCACATAGCTTGTGTCGCCGTCGTCGTGACAACACACCAGGCGCAGGTCCTCAACGGGTGCGTAGGCGGCGGAACGCGTGCCGATCGCCAAGCGTTTGTAGCCCAGGCACAGCTCCATGTAGCCCCGGTATCGCGGCGTTGGGCCGTCGTCGGCGTGCAGTCGCACGACACGGTCAGATCCCACTAGCGATTCGAGAGCCGCTGCCAGGCGCTCGAGCGACTTGTAGTCGGGCACCACGGCCAACGCTCCGTGCCCGGCCTCATAGGTGGCCGCCATGGCGGATGCCGTCATCAGGGCCCAGTCGTGGTCCTCTGGGGACGGCAACACCTCGACCACAGCACGGGCCGGAGCTCCCTCCGTGGCCGCGGTGAGCCACTCGGGGCCGCCGTCGTAGTAACGCCAGAGTTCACGAGGCACGGTGACCGGCGCGTCGGGCTCCTCCCCCGCCGACGTCGCTGGGTCGGGTTTCTCCGCGTCGGTCGCCTCGGTAGTTTCGGCCGCATTGTCGACGTCGCCCGAAGGCTTCACGTCTTCGGCATCCGACGGCCCGAGCTCGCCGGCTTGGGGATCGCCGTGCGCCACGTTGGCGGCGTCGGCGTCGTGTTTGGTCGTATCGCCCGTTGCCGGTATCGCCTCGGATTCTTCGGCCGCAGCCGCCTTCCGGCGCGCCAGCATTTCCTTGTCGATACGGGCCACTCGCGGTGGCACGGCTACCCGCAGGACGTCCGACACGGTTCCGGCAGAACGGGCGGCCACGGCCTGAGCCAGCTCCACGATCCCCGGCTTGAGCACGGGCAACGGAGAAAGGACCTTGCGGATGCTCAAGAGACGACCGGTCACGTCGGACTCGGCAACGCGGTCCACGATCCATCCGGTCATCAGGCGGCCGGAGAAAGGAACGGAGACCTTGGCACCCACCACGGCGTCCGGGTCGAGACCGGCGCTCACGCGGTAGTCGAAGAGCCGATCAAGGTGGGGAACATAGGCGTCCAACAACACCTTGGCAATGGGGTTTTCGGGTGCCGGGCCTTCAGCCCCCACCGGAAGGTCAGATTTCTTGGGTGCGGGTGAAGGTTCGGGCAACCCGTCCAGGGAGAGTTGCTCCGGGGCGGCGTCCGGGTCGGGAACTGCCCCCGGCCCGGAACGCTCGCTCACAGTCCCGCGGCGGAACGCAACGCTTCGACGCGGTCGGTGCGCTCCCAGGTGAAATCGGGGTCAGTGCGGCCGAAGTGACCGTGCGCCGCGGTCTTGGCGTAAATGGGGCGCTTGAGGTTCAGGTCCTCGATGATGGCCAACGGTCGCAGGTCGAAGACCTCCAGGATGGCCTTCTCGATGCGCTGCGGGTCCACGGTCTCGGTGCCGAAGGTCTCCACGTACAGACCCACCGGGTGCGCCTGACCAATCGCGTACGCGACCTGCACCTCGGCTCGGCGCGCCAGACCCGCTGCCACCACGTTCTTGGCGACCCAGCGCATGGCATACGCGGCGGAACGGTCCACCTTGGACGGGTCCTTACCGGAGAACGCACCGCCGCCGTGGCGGGCCATACCGCCGTAGGTGTCCACGATGATCTTGCGGCCGGTCAGACCTGCGTCACCCACGGGGCCACCGCGGACAAAATTGCCGGCGGGGTTCACGATGATCTTGGTGTTGGACAGGTCCAGGCCGGAATCGGCGAGCACCGGGTCGATCACGGACTGAGAGATGTCGGTGGCCAGCTGATTCAGGTCATATCCCTCGGCGTGTTGCGAGGACACGACCACGGTTTCCACGGACACGGGAGTGTGCCCGTCGTAGCCCAGGGTCACCTGGGTCTTGCCGTCCGGGCGGAGGTTCGGCAGCACGGCCGTCTTGCGCACGCGGGTGAGCTGCTCGGACAACCGGTGGGCAATGGAGATCGGTGCGGGCATGAGCACGTCGGTCTCGTCCGACGCGTAACCGAACATCAGGCCCTGGTCCCCGGCGCCCTGAATGTCACGCGGATCCTTGGCCACACCGGAACGGCTCTCCAGGGAGTTGTACACGCCATCGTGGATTTCGCTGGACTGCTCGCCAACGCTGATCGACACGCCGCAGAACTCGCCGTCGAAGCCGTGCACGGACGAGTTGTAGCCGATGTCCAGGAGGCACTTGCGCACAATGTGCGGGATCTCAACGTACGCCTTGGTTTTGACTTCACCGGCCACGTGAACCAGTCCGGTGGTCACCATGGTCTCCACGGCCACAGAGGACTCGGGATCCTCGGTGAGCAGAGCGTCCAGGATGGAATCCGAGATCTGGTCACAGATTTTGTCCGGGTGTCCCTCCGTCACTGATTCGGAGGTGAAAATTCTCAGGTGGGGGCTAGATTCGGTCACCGTCCAAGACTACCCGTCCACTCAGACTCCCAGTTCGATGCCCACACGATCCACGATGAATTGTGCCACCTCGGCCTTGGAGCCGGCGGCGTGAGCGTCTTCGGTGCCGTGCGCTGACAGCACCGTGACCTCGGTCGTGTCCTGGCCGAACACCTTGGACGTACCCACTTCGTTCACGACCAGCAGGTCACAGCCCTTGCGCTGCAGTTTAGCCCGGCCGAAGTCCAGTACGGAGTGCTCGCCGTCACCGGTTTCCGCCGCGAATCCCACGATTAGCTGCTCGCGGCCCGTGTTCTTGCGATCGTCCACGAGGGCGCGCAGGATGTCCGGATTGCGGGTGAGCTCGATGACGGGGTCCGTGCCGTCCTCGGACTTCTTCATCTTGTGCTCCCCAACCGACACGGGTCGATAATCCGCCACGGCAGCCGCCATGATCACCACGTCCGCGTTCTCAGCGGCAGCTCGGGTCGCGTCGTGAAGCTCCAGCGCGGAGGACACGTTCGAGATTTCGACGCCGCTCGGCAGCTCGGTCTCCACATGTCCCGCGATCAGGTGCACGGTGGCGCCCGCGTCCCGGGCGGCCTGGGCCAGGGCGATCCCCTGCTTACCCGAGGAGCGATTGCCCAAGAACCGCACGGGGTCCAGCGCCTCGCGGGTTCCTCCCGCCGTGATCAGGACTCGACGCCCGGCCAGCGGGCCCGACGACGCCGCTTCGGTGCCGTGCGCGAGAACGGCCAGAGCGGCGTCGTAAATTCGCTGGGGCTCGGGAAGCCTGCCCGGCCCGCTGTCCTTACCCGTCAACCGGCCCGAATCCGGATCGATGACCGTGTGCCCGTGTTCGCGCAGCAGCGCCACGTTGCGTTGGGTTGCGGGGTTGAGCCACATCTCCGTGTGCATGGCCGGGGCCAGCACGACGGGCGCCCGGGAGGCCAGGACCGTAGTCGTCAAAAGGTCGTCCGCCAGGCCGTGGGCGATCTTGGCCATCAGGTCCGCGGTGGCCGGTGCGATGACCACCAGGTCCGCTTGCTGCCCCTGGGAGACGTGATTGACGGTGTCCACGCGATCGAAGACGGACGTGGAGACCGGCTCCCCCGTGAGCGCCTCCCACGTGGGTGCCCCCACGAATTCAAGCGCGGCCGCGGTGGGCATGGGCACCACGTGATGGCCGGCCTCGGTGAACAAGCGCGTCAGCAGTGCAGCCTTATATGCGGCGATACCCCCGCCCACGCCCAGGACCACGCGCAACGGCGCGGTCGATTGGGAGTGAACGGGGGTACCCGAAGCGTGCGGAACCGTCACTTGTCGGTGGGTTCCTCGGTCTCAACGACCTCCTCGACCTCAACGACTTCTTCCGGGGCCACCTCGGCGCTGTCGGAGAACATGGGCGCGGAGGCCTCGTCGGTGCCCTGAGCGAAGAAGTCGCCGCCGAAGACGTCAGCGGACGCTGCTTCCTCGGTCACGAGCTGGCCGTTGGCGGAGAAGCCCGCGTGATCGACCTCGGTGGTCTCGATCAGGTCCTCGTCGATCTCGCGGAACGCGATGGACAGCGGCTTCTCGTTGAGCTGGGTGTCCACGAGCGGACCCACGTACTCGAACAGGCCCTCGTGCAACTGCGAGTAGTACGCGTTGATCTGACGGGCACGCCGAGCACCGAAGATGACCAGCCCGTACTTGGAATCGGTCTTGCCGAGCAACCGGTCGATGGGCGGGTTGACGATGCCTTCGTAATTCGTGCTCACGAGTGAATGACTCCTGTCATGGACTTCTTGGTAATGGGTAGGCTCCTGGCCGTGTGGGCTGGGTGCGTGGTGATCAGCGGTCAGTCCCGCGTCTGGGCGGGCAACCCCATGAGCTCTACAAGTTCAGCGGCGGCGCGTTCCACGCGGTCATTGATCACCGTGTGATCGAATTCTGGTTGCGCCGCAAGCTCTACTTTAGCTGTTTGTAGCCGTCGCTGCTGCTGCTCCGGTGTTTCGGTCCCACGACCGACCAATCGCGCCACCATTTCTTCCCAGCTGGGCGGGGCCAAGAACACGAACTGAGCGGACGGCAGGGTGCGCTTGATTTCACGCGCGCCCTGCAGGTCGATCTCCAACAACACGCTTCTGCCCTGGGCCAACGCTTGGTCCACCTTTTGCCGAGGTGTGCCGTAGCGGTGCGAATTGTGCACCACGGCCCACTCCAACAAATCGTTGTTGGCCACCATGGAATCGAACTCTTCGTCCGAGACGAAGAAGTAGTGCACACCGTCCACCTCACCGGGACGAGCCGCACGCGTGGTGGCCGAAACCGACAACCACACTTGCGGGTAGTGATCGCGGATGTAGGTGGACACGGTGCCCTTGCCGACCGCCGTGGGTCCAGCCAGCACGGTGACGGTGGGTTTGACGGGCACGTGGACCTCCGGAAAAAGAAGTGGCGGAACAGGTGAAAACCTGTTCCGCCACTGTACCAACGGGTCAATCAATGGGATCAAACAGCTGCGTTCACAACAATGTGCCGCTGCTCACCGAATGCTCCGCCGGTGTGGATCTCGACTCACCGGTCAAGGTAGTCGATCAATGCACGTCGCTGGTGCTGCCCCAAACCACGCACCCGACGGGTTCGTGCGATACCGATCTGGTCCATGATGGCCGCCGATCGGACCTTTCCGATTCCGGGGGTGGCTTCGAGCAGATCCGTGACCTTCAGTCGGCTCACGGCTTCATCGCTGTCGCCGCGTTGCAGAACCTCGGCCACGGTCATGGTGCCCTCACGCAGTGCTTTCTTCACCTCCGCCCGCACTGTTCGCGCTGCAGTCGCCTTCTCACGTGCCCGCGCTCTCTCTTCATCTGTCAATGGACGTAATGCCATATGGATCTCTCTCCTCTGGTTGCTCTGCGTGCGCTCCCACACGCCTGCAGTAGCGGATCTGGGGGGTAGCCGCTATCGGAAAAGTACCCGACATTAATAAAGCCGTAAACACCACGAATAGCCCCTGATCAGGGTTTTCTGTGGTGTTTCAGCCTCTTTCAGAGAAGCGATTCATCCATAAAGGGCAGCGCTAAGTTCATCACCGGCTCGCTGCATTGCTGAACGCAATGCGGAAACGTCCGGACCATGGCGTAAGACACCCCGGGATGAATTAGCAAGAACATTCCCGCTGACCTGGCCAAACACCTCGGCCACCGCGTGTGCATCTGCCCCCTGGGCCCCATAACCCGGGGAAAGGATCGGGCCGTTGAAGCCCTGGAGGTTTATCTGCAGTTGTGAGAGGGCATCCGAGACGGTGGCACCAATAACCACTCCGCAACATCCCAGAGTATTATTTTTACCATTTATAACGATTTGGTCACGATTTACCTGTGATGTCCGTTCGGCACGGTTCTCTGTGACGCCCGACACGCTATTTACCGAGGTAGCAGCGGTATTCCGAAGATTTTCGTGCAGTACTGCTTTCAGGATTGTCTTCGCCACCGATTCAGCACCTCCCACGTGCTGAACGCTCGCGCCCTCGGGATTTGATGTCAACGCAAGGACAAAGGTTCCGCGGCCCGTTTCGCGGGCGAGATCCAGGGCCGGCCGCAAAGATTCGAACCCGAGGTACGGACTCAGCGTCACGGAGTCCGCCGCGAGCGGCGAATCATCGGAAAGCCACGCCGTCGCATAGGCGGCCATGGTCGACCCGATGTCACCGCGCTTGGCATCGGCAATGCTCAGGACCCCGGCCTCGCGGGATTCCTTCAGCACACGTTCGAGCACCGCCATGCCGGCCGATCCGAACGCCTCGTACAGCGCCACCTGAGGTTTCAGGGTGGCCGCGTGGCCCTCGGCCGCCTCGACCACGGTCAAGGAGAATTTCTCCAGGCCCGCGACCGAGTACGGCAGTCCCCAAGCGTCCAGCAACGCCGGGTGGGGGTCGATGCCCACGCACAGCGGACCGTGCCTGAGCATGGCCTCGCGCAGTCGTGTCCCGAAAGGCGCACGGGCCGCGGTCGATGCCTCGGGCGACCCGAGCGCGGGTGACGACGCCGCGGCGTCGTCACCCGCTCGATGTGTTCCCTGCTCAGCCACGCGCTTCCCCGGCGAGGACGGCGTCGCGCAGGTTCTTCTCGTGCACCTGCAGGCTGTTGACCGACCACGAGTACTGCCGCTGCGCCGTGATGGCCTGCAGCGCGGCACCGAGCTCGGACACCGTGGTCATGATCGGCACACCGATGGACGTGGCCGCCGCGCGGATCTGGTAGCCGTCGCTGCGTGCCTTCTGCCCGCCGGAAGGCGTGTTGAAGATCAGGTCGATCTTGCCGTCGGTGATCCAGTCCGCCACGGAATCCTCCCCCTCGGGGGCGTCCGTGATCTTGGAGACCACGGTGGATTCGATGCCGTTGCGGCGCAGCACATCGGCGGTGCCGCCCGTGGAGACGATCTCGAAACCGAGGTTCGAGAACATCTTCACGTAGATGACCGCGGAGCGCTTGTCTTTGTTGGCCACCGAGACGAACAGGCGCCCGGAGGTCGGCAACGGCCCGCCCACGGCGGCCTGGGCCTTGGCGAACGCGGTGTCGAAGTACTTGTCGATGCCCATGACCTCACCGGTCGAGCGCATCTCCGGACCCAGCAGCGAATCCACCACGGAACCCTCGGCGGTACGGAAGCGGGCGAAGGGCAGCACGGCCTCCTTCACGGCGACCGGGGTGTTCACCGGGAGGTCCGCGCCGTCGTACTTGGACGGCAGCACGTGCTCGTCCCGCAGCTGGGCAATGGAACGACCCGTGCCCATGAGCGCGGCGGCCTTGGCCAACTGCACGCCGGTGGCCTTGGACACGAACGGCACGGTCCGGGAGGCGCGCGGGTTGGCCTCGATCACGTAGAGGATGTTGGATGCCAGGGCGAACTGGATGTTGATCAGGCCGTTGACGCCCACGCCGCGGGCAATGTCCGCGGTAGCTTCGCGGACACGCTGCACGACCTCGGGGCCGAGCGTGACCGGCGGGAGCACGCACGCGGAGTCACCGGAGTGAATACCGGCCTCCTCGATGTGCTCCATCACGCCGCCCACGTACACTTCCTTGCCGTCGAAGAGCGCGTCCACGTCGATCTCGATGGCATCTTCCAGGAACTTGTCGATCAGCGCGGGGCGGTTGGCGCTCACCTCGGTCGCGTTCTCGAGGTAGCGGCGCAGTGAGTCCTCGTCGTAGACGATTTCCATGCCGCGGCCGCCGAGCACGTACGAGGGACGCACGAGCACCGGGTATCCGATGTCGTTGGCGATCACACTCGCCTCCTCGAAGGTGGAGGCGGTGCCGTTCTTGGGCTGGCGCAGACCGGCGTGGTGGAGCACGCGGGCGAATTCGCCGCGGTCCTCCGCCAGATCGATGGCCTCGGGGGTGGTCCCCAGAATGGGCACGCCCGCGGCCTTCAGGTCAGCGGCCAACTTGAGCGGGGTCTGCCCGCCCAACTGCACGAACACACCCATGAGGCCACCGCTGCGGCGTTCGGCCTCCACGATCTCCATGACGTCCTCGAACGTGAGCGGTTCGAAGTACAGGCGAGTGGAGATGTCGTAGTCGGTGGAAACCGTCTCCGGGTTGCAGTTGACCATGACGGTCTCGTACCCGGCCTCACGCAGCACCATGGAGGCGTGCACACACGAGTAGTCGAACTCGATGCCCTGACCGATGCGGTTGGGTCCCGAACCGAGGATCATGATCGACGGCTTGTCGTGCGGGGCGATCTCGTTCTCTTCGTCGTAGCTCGAGTAGTGGTACGGCGTGAACGCCTCGAACTCGGCCGCACACGTGTCCACGGTCTTGAACACCGGACGGATGTCCAGGGCGTGGCGGATACCGCGCACCACGGCCTCGTCCAGGTGCACGAGTTCACCGATCTGCGCGTCGGAGAAGCCGTGGCGCTTGGCCTCGCGCAGCGTCTCGGGGCGCAGATCGCGGTCCTCTCGGATCAGCTCGGCGGTTTCGTTGAGGAGCTGGAGCTGGTCCAAGAACCACGGGTCGATCGCGGTCGCGTCGAAAACCTGCTCCACCGTGGCACCGGCCAACAGCGCCTGCTGCACGTTGCGTAAGCGCTCCATGGTGGTCTCCTTGGTGCGTTCCACCAGCCGGGCCACGGTGTTGGGGCCGGCCTCCACCGCGGGCTTGGTGAAGTCGAAGGACGATCCCTTCTGCTCGAGGGAGCGCAATGCCTTCTGCAGCGCCTCGGTGAAGTTACGACCGATGGCCATGGCCTCGCCCACCGACTTCATGGTGGTGGTCAGTGTCGGATCCGCGGCCGGGAACTTCTCGAACGCGAAGCGCGGAACCTTGACGACCACGTAGTCCAGCGTCGGCTCGAAGCTCGCCGGGGTCTTCTGCGTGATGTCGTTGGGGATCTCGTCCAGTGTGTAGCCCAGCGAGAGCTTGGTCGCGATCTTGGCGATCGGGAAGCCCGTGGCCTTGGAGGCCAGCGCGGAGGAACGGGAGACACGCGGGTTCATTTCGATGACCACGATGCGACCGGTGTCCGGCTCCACGGCGAACTGGATGTTACAGCCGCCGGTGTCCACGCCCACCTCGCGGATCACGGCGATCGCGATGTCGCGCATCCGCTGGTATTCCACGTCGGTCAGGGTCAACGCGGGGGCCACGGTGATCGAGTCACCGGTGTGCACGCCCACGGGGTCCACGTTCTCGATCGAGCACACGACCACCACGTTGTCGTTGGCGTCGCGCATCATCTCCAGCTCGTATTCCTTCCATCCGAGGATGGATTCTTCGAGCAGCACCTCGGAGGTGGGCGAGTACTGGATGCCGGCGCCGGCGATACGGTGCAGGTCGGCCTCGTTGTAGGCCATGCCGGAGCCCAGTCCACCCATGGTGAAGGACGGGCGGACCACCATGGGGTAGCCGAGGGTTTCGGCGGCGGCCAGGGCCTCGTCCATGGAGTGGACGATCACCGAGCGGGCGGATTCCGCGCCGCAGCGCTCCACCACGCCCTTGAACGCCTCGCGGTCCTCGCCCAGGTTGATGGCCTCGACGTCCGCGCCGATCAGTTCGACGTCGTACTTGTCCAGCACACCGTTCGCATCCAGTGCCAGCGCGGTATTGAGCGCGGTCTGGCCACCCAGGGTGGGCAGAACGGCGTCGGGACGTTCCTTCTCGATGATCTTCTCGACCACCTCGGGGGTGATGGGCTCCACGTAGGTGGCATCAGCGAACTCGGGGTCCGTCATGATGGTCGCGGGGTTGGAGTTCACGAGGATCACCCGGATGCCCTCGTCCTTGAGCACGCGCAAAGCCTGGGTGCCGGAGTAGTCGAACTCGGCGGCCTGGCCGATGACGATCGG
>CAACXA010000167.1_pt1 | contig 12974 bp, 12 predicted proteins | sample 2275811 | NCBI WGS metagenome assembly CAACXA01 (sample SAMEA5312478, study PRJEB27640) | indoor metagenome | biome: indoor environment; feature: uncontrolled; material: tiles wood | place: Germany | collected 2014-07-07 | reverse complement strand
CGAGTTCTCGGGGTCGACCGGGACGTTTCCGTCCGGAGTCTCGTCACTCATGCGTTGCTATCCGTTTCTTCTCAGATCCCACAATTCACCATTCATGCCGCATACGGAATATGCGGTCGACATCATGTACTAGATGTCGAGGAAGCGAATGTCTTTGGCGTTCTGCTGGATGAATTCTCGGCGGGACTCCACGTCCTCGCCCATGAGCACGGAGAACACCTGGTCAGCCGCAGCGGCGTCGTCCATGGTGACCTGCAACAGCGTGCGGTGCTGCGGGTCCATGGTGGTGTCCCACAGCTCGGTGTAATCCATCTCGCCCAGACCCTTGTAGCGCTGGATACCGTTGTCCTTGGGCAGACGCCGGTTGTTGGCCAGGCCATTGGCCACGGCCTGGTCACGCTCGGCGTCCGAGAACACGTACTCGTGAGCGGCGTTGGACCACTTGATGCGGTACAGCGGCGGCTGCGCGAGGTACACGTACCCGTGCTCGATGAGCGGGCGCATGAACCGGAACAACAGCGTGAGCAGCAGCGTGGTGATGTGTTGGCCGTCCACATCCGCATCCGCCATGAGCACGATCTTGTGATAGCGCGCCTTCTCGATGTCGAAGTCGTCGCCGATGCCCGCGCCGAACGCGGTGATCATGGACTGCACCTCGGCGTTGGACAGCGCACGGTCCAGGCGCGCCCGCTCCACGTTCAGGATCTTGCCGCGCAACGGCAGGATGGCCTGGTGTGCGGGATCGCGACCCTGCACGGCCGAACCACCCGCGGAGTCACCCTCCACCAGGTAAATCTCGGACAGGGTGGGGTCCTTGGACGAGCAGTCCTTGAGCTTGCCCGGCATGCCACCGGACTCCAGCAGACCCTTGCGGCGCGTGGTCTCACGTGCCTTACGCGCGGCCAGGCGCGCCTGGGACGCGTAGATCGCCTTGCGGATGATCTCCTTGGCCGAGGACGGGTTGCGTTCGAGCCAGTCACCGAACAGGTCGAACATCTCGCGCTGCACGAAGGTCTTGGCCTCGGAGTTGCCCAGCTTGGTCTTGGTCTGACCCTCGAACTGGGGTTCGCCCAGCTTGATGGACACCACCGCGGTCAGGCCCTCACGGACGTCGTCGCCGGTGAGGTTCTCATCCTTGTCGCGCAGCAGCTTGTTCTCACGCGCGTAGCGGTTGATCAGCGTGGTCAGCGCGGAGCGGAAGCCCTCTTCGTGCGTGCCGCCCTCGTGGGTGTTGATCGTGTTGGCGTAGGTGTGCACCGACTCCGTGAACGCGGTGGTCCACTGCATGGCCAGTTCCAACGACATTTTCTTGTCTTCGTCTTCCACTTCCAACGCAATGACGTCGTCGTGGATCAGATCCGCTTTCTTGGAAGCGTTCAAGAAGGTCACGTAGTCCAGCAGACCGCGGTCGTACTTGTAGACAACCTGCAGGTCACCGTTCTGGTTGGTGTGGGTCTCTCCATACGCGGCATTGACGGTGCCGCCGTCCTGACCCTCTACCGGTTCCTCTTCGGTGACCTTGTTATCGGACCCCGCGATCTCTTCGCCCGTTTCATCCTGGCGGCGCTCGTCCGTGAGGGTAATACGCAGGCCCTTGTTCAGGAAGGCCATCTGCTGGAAGCGAGCGCGCAACGTCTCGAAGTCGAAGTCAACGGTTTCGAAGATCTCGGCGTCCGGGTAGAACGTCTGGGTGGTACCGGTGTCCTCGGTGGCCTCGCCTTTTTCGAGCTGACCCTGCGGCACGCCTCCGTTGGCGAAGTTCATGCGCCATTCAAAACCTTGACGGCGCACCACGGTGTTCACTCGGGACGACAACGCATTCACCACGGAAATACCCACACCGTGCAGACCGCCGGAGACGGCGTACCCGCCGCCGCCGAACTTGCCGCCGGCGTGCAGGATGGTCATGACCACTTCAACGGTGGGCTTGCCCTCGCTGGGGTGCATGTCCACGGGGATACCGCGACCGTTGTCGGACACGCGCACACCGCCGTCTGCCTGCAGCGTGATCTCGATGTGATCGCAGTAGCCGGCGAGTGCCTCGTCAACCGAGTTGTCGACCACTTCGTACACCAGGTGGTGCAGTCCGCGAGGCCCGGTGGAGCCGATGTACATCCCCGGACGTTTCCTGACGGCCTCCAGGCCTTCCAGAACGGTGATATCGCTGGCACCGTATTCGTGCTGTAGGGGATCCTCTGTAGCCACGGGGTCTCCGGTCCTCCTGCGTAATCGACGTAGATCGATTGGTCGGCCCGCATGAATACAGCCGATGAGACAGCGCGCGGCTCATCGGCTGGCGGGACAAAAAGATCTTGTTACCGCAATTCTACCGGATAAAGCGCTCAACGGCCCGCAGACGCCCCGAGGGGCCGATCTGATGGGGGACCACATGAGCCGGGGGTGATTCCGAGATTTACGGCGTCTACAGCCTCATCCGGGACATGAAACGTTGTTATCCGTACGTATCGCGGGGTCCGCGGCCCTGCACGGTCCACCGGCCCTTCTTCCAACTGGGCCCCACGGGCCCCTGGATATCGAGCTTGGTCACGATGCCCTCACCCAAGCGATCCGCGAAAGTCCGCAGGATCTGGGACTGCATGAGGCGCAGCTGCGTGGCGTACGCGGTCGAGTCGCAGCGCACGCGCACCACGGTGTCCTCGAAGCTTTCGGGCCACGTGTGCTCGGCGTTGCGGGCGCCCACCAGTGACGCCCAGTCTGCCAACACGCTGCTGACATTCACCGGAGTTTTCCAGCCACGGTGCACGATCAGCGAATCCACGATGTTGCCCAGTTTGCGCGGATCCCGCGCCGACTTTCCGGGTCCGGAGTAACCGCCCATCTGCCGGGCATCCACGGGGCTGTTGTACCGCTGCTTGAGCGCCGGGGATCCGGTGCCATCCTCCATCGCCTGCCCGAAGAACTTCATGTTCTTGGCCGCGGCCGCCTTGGACAGTCGCGAATCCCCGCGTTCCTGGGCCGCTCGGCGCACACGCTGGAGAGCGGATGCTGCTGCGTCGACGACGTCGTCCCGGCTCGGATCAGCCATGCTCGCCTCGATCGCGTGGGGCCTCGGCGACACCTGACTGCTCCCCGAGCCCTTGGCTAGTGGGAATTTGATCAACCGGTGCCCCGCCCGCCATGGGTTGTTCGGCCTGCATCCGCTCGGTAGTGGGCTGCCCTGTAGCTGCGGCCGGGCCAAGTGCAGGGGAAACCGTGACCTGAACTTCGCCGGGGCTCACGCGCACCACCCGGTGGGGGTTTTCGCGCAAAGCTGGCGGAAGGTCCTCGTCCACCGCGGCTGTCACTAAAACCTGCTCGGCCTGTCGCACCAGCTGGGCCAGCTTCTGTCTGCGCCGCGCATCCAGTTCCGCGAATACGTCGTCCAGGATCAACACTGGTGCCGCGCCCTCGTTGGGGTCGTCGGCCACGTGGACATACCAGGACCCCAACCGGAGGGCGAGGGCCGTGGACCATGTCTCGCCGTGAGAGGCGTAGCCCTTGGCAGGGGTGTCGCCCAGAGAAATCACCATGTCGTCGCGGTGCGGTCCCACCAGGGTGATCCCGCGTTCTTGTTCCTGTCGCGCGACCCGTTCGAAGGCCTGAAGCATCAGCTCGTAGAGGTCTTCCACGGAGAAATGTTCCAGCGCTGCGGCGTCCGAAGAAGGATCCAACGACGAGCACTCGTAGCGCAGCTCTACGTGCTTGGGTCCGTCCGTGAGTTGCTGATAAGCCCGGTCCACCTCGGGTTCCAGCGCCTTGAGCAGCTGTAACCGGGCGCCCATGACGGCGGCGCCGGCCCGCGCGAGTTGTTCATTCCACACGGCCAACGTGGCCTGGTGGGATTCCGAGTTCTGGCGGGAGTAACGAGCCGATTTCAGCAGTGCATTGCGCTGTCTCAGAGCTCGTTCGTAATCACTGCGAGCGGCCGCGAGCACCGGACGCATGGAAGTTGCCAAATCATCCAGGAACTTCCGCCGATGCCCCGGATCGCCCTTGACCAAGGTCAGGTCCTCCGGGGAGAACACCACGGTGTGAAGAATGCCCACGGCTTCCCGTGCGCGCACCGCAGCGGCCCGGTTGATCTGTACCCGATTGGCCCGACCCTCGTTGAGCTCGAATTCCAGAACCGTTTGCTGGCTGGCGCGACGGACCCGAATTCTCACGATGGCTCGCTCGGAACCGGTTTTGATCAGTGGGGTATCGCTGGCCACTCGATGGGAAGACAGGTTGGCTGCCCAGTCGATGGCCTCGACCACGTTGGTTTTGCCCACACCATTGGGACCTACGAAGACGGTCAGCCCGCGGTCCAGGGCCAGATCGAGACTTGCGTAGGTCCTGAAATCCAGCAGGGACAGGTGGTCTACGAACACACGATCACTGGTTGGGCAACCGCACCGGCATCAGCAGGTACTTGTAATCCACGTTGTCCTCGCCGTCCTGCTCTGCCTGGGCGGAGAGAACCGCGGGCTTGGGTGGAGCAGTGAAAGAAAACCGCACGTACTGAGAATCGAACGCGTGCAGGCCCTCCGACAGGTAGGTGGGATTGAACGCCACCGTGATGTCGTCTCCGTTCAGCTGAGCGTCCAGGACCTCGGAGGCCTGGGCGTCCTCGCCCGTGCCGGCGTCCAGGGCGACCTGACCCTGGGTGAAAGCCAGACGAACCGGGGTGTTGCGCTCAGCAACCAGGGACACGCGGCGAACCGCTTCCACCAAATCGGCGGTCTTCACCGCGGCCGTGATGGGGGTGTTCTCGGGGAACAGCGACCGAATCTTGGGGTATTCGCCGTCGATCAGGAGACTGGTGGTTCGGCGCCCCCCGGACTCGAACCCGACCAGTTCCGCGTTGTCCGCCAGTGCCACGTTCACATCACCGGAGGCGCCGAGGGTCTTAGCGATGTCGTTCAGCGTTTTGGCCTTGATCAACGCAGCAGTGGAGATCGTGGGATCCGAGGGGCGCCACGTGAGCTCACGCATGGCTAATCGGTAACGGTCGGTCGCGAGCAATGTGATCTTCTCGCCCTCGATCTCCATACGGACACCGGTCAGGATCGGCAGGGTGTCGTCCTTGGACGCGGCAATGTTGACCTGGCCTACGGCATGGGCGAACTCGTCACCGGTGATGACACCCGAGAGCTCGGGAAGGGCCGGCAGCTGCGGGTAGTCATCGACCGGCATGGCCGCGAGATTGAACTTGGACGACTTACACGTGAGCGTGACTTTTCCGCCGTCGGCTTCGACCTGGACGGGTGCCGAGGGCAAGGAACGGCAAATGTCCGCAAGAAGCCGACCGGAGACCAGGGTGGTGCCTTCTTCCTGGACATCGGCACTGATGGTCAGGCGAGCAGAGATCTCGTAGTCAAAGCTTGCGATCGACAGTGACCCGTTGTCGGCCTTGATGAGGAGTCCGGAGAGTACGGGTACCGGCGGGCGTGGTGACAAGGATCGTGCCGTCCATGTGACTGCTTCAGCCAGTACGTCGCGCTCGACGGAGAACTTCACGGCAATGCCCCTTTGGTCTAAAAAATGTGTAACTCGCCGTGTGCATCGTATCCGCCTTGAGCGGCGAGTATCGAGCCCGCAGCACTGCGGTGGAGTGCGGAAATTTGTAATTACAGGTTCTCGACCGGGCTCGAGGCGGGCCGTGCGGGGCAAGATTTTTGTTATTCGGTGGATTTCTCTTTAAGGGTAAGAGTGTTAATAACCCATGTGGAAACTGTGGATAACTGCCTGCTTCCCGCTGTTTGAACGGTTCGAGCCTGTTGACGTCCTGTGCTTAACTTCGGGTCCGTCTGTGGTCGCTCAGTGCACAACTTCCGCGGTATTCCGCGGGATCCACAGGGTCGTCCCCCGAACACGGATGCTTATCCACCGAAGCACGAACGTTGTCCACAAAGTTTTCCACATTGGCTGATTTCAGGTTGTGCACAACCCGTCCACACGGCCACCGGGAACTGTGCATGGAGCGTCGTCGTCACTGGTCCTGAGCGGTGCGAAGCTGTGGACAAATCACAAAAAGAAGGTCCCGGCCAACTGGCCGGGACCCTGAAGAATTGTCGAAATGCGAACTCAGCCCTCGCGGGACTGCTGCTTGATGCGGTTGGTCAACTCGGTGACCTGGTCGAAAATCTGACGACGCTCGGCCATCAGGGTGCGAATCTTGCGGTCCGCGTGCATCACCGTGGTGTGATCGCGCCCGCCCAGTTCCTGGCCGATCTTGGGCAGGGACATGTCCGTGAGTTCGCGCAGTAGGTACATCGCGATCTGTCGCGCGGTCACGAGCGTGCGGGTGCGGGACTTGGACTTGAGCTCGTCCAGGGTGATGTTGAAGAAGGCAGCGGTCTGACCCAGGATCGAAGCGGCCGTGATTTCCTGCCCGCCGTCCTCGGTGATCAGATCCTTCAGAACCAGCTCGGCCAACGGCAGGTCCACCGCTTGCTTGTTCAGCGATGCGAAGGCGGTGACGCGGATCAGCGCGCCCTCGAGCTCGCGAATGTTGGTGGAGATGTGCGAGGCGATGTACTCCATCACGTCATCGGGGGCGTCCATACCCTCACTAATGGCCTTCTTGCGGAGGATCGCGATACGCGTCTCCAACTCGGGCGGCTGCACATCGGTGATCAGACCCCACTCGAACCGGGACCGCATACGCTCGGCAAAACCGGTGAGCTGTTTGGGCGGCATGTCGGAGGTGATCACGATCTGCTTCTCGTGATTGTGCAGAGCGTTGAACGTGTGGAAGAACTCTTCCTGCGTATGTTCCTTGCCGGCCAGGAACTGGATGTCGTCGATCAGCAGCATGTCCACGTTGCGGTAGATGCCCTTGAACGAGGAACCCTCGTCATCACGAATCGAATTGATGAAGTCGTTGGTGAACTCTTCGGAGTTCACGTAGCGCACGCGCAACTTGGGGTAGAGCCGCTTGGCGTAGTGCCCGATGGCGTGCAGCAAGTGGGTCTTACCCAGCCCCGAATCCCCGTATATGAACAGCGGGTTATATGCCTTGGCCGGCGTTTCTGCCACGGCAAAGGCCGCGGCGTGGGCGAAACGGTTGGACTGGCCGATCACGAACGAGTCGAATACGTACTTGGGGTTCAACCGCGCGGAACTATCCCATTCGGCATCCGAGGGGCTGGTGTCCGTTCCATTAGTGGTGCTCAGCGGTTCACGCGGCCGCGCGGGAGGCGCCGCCTGCGGATCTCGACGCGGGGGCAGATCCTCGTAATGACGCGTGGTCGATTCCGCGGCCATGGTGTCGGTCAGCCCGCTCGGCATCGGACTCGGGTGATCGGTACGCGGCACATCCACGCCGGGGGTGGGAGGTGCGGTGGGGGTGCTGCGGTTACGTTCGGCCTCGAGCTCCTCGATCGAGGGAACTTGTGAATCAACAGCCGGCGCGGGAGCCTCGTTCTCCGGCGGGGTCAGTCCGAGTTCGGTGTCCACGACAAAGGCGACCAAAGTCTCGGGGCCGAAAACCCGGCCCACGGCCTCGTCCAGAACGGCCGCCATGCTGCGGTGCTGGAAGTACTCGCGGGTGCGCTCGTTGGGGACGGCCACCAGAAGGGTGGTACCCATGAGGCCCTGGGGCTCGGACAACGAGATGAAGCCCCGGGACCGGCCCGTCACGCTGGGATGTTCCTTCATGTACCGGACGCATTCGGCCCACTGTTGGAGCAGGGGCTGATTGTCCTGGTGCATGAAATTCTCCTGACGGTAGCGGCGGGTCGAGGCTAGTTTTCCACAGAGTTATACACAGCAGTGGATAAACCAGAGTGGGGGAACCCGTAACGGACAGCCTAGAACATGCATCACGGCACTTCATAGCCCCATTCAGCCATTGTGGAGAACTACAACCTTGTAGTTCGCGCCTGGGGATAACCTCGTTCACAGTCGTCTCCCGGGGCCCTTGTCCACACGATCCACAGCCTGTGAATTCACACCTGTGGAGAAGATCGTGACGAACCCCTGATTTGACCGGGGGCGGGCGATTGACTACTGTAAATCAGTCTTGTGCGTTTATGCTCGGGCCTTTCTGCCGTGCCTACGCACCCAAATACCTACCGCGTGCCCATCCCGTGCAACCGCACGGTTCAAGCACCGTTGTCCCAACCTTGTGGAGTGACTAATGACCAAGCGGACTTTCCAGCCGAATAACCGCCGTCGTGCCCGTAAGCACGGCTTCCGCGCTCGTATGCGCACCCGCGCAGGCCGCGCCATCCTGAATGCCCGCCGTGGCAAGGGTCGCGCTTCTCTGTCGGCCTAAGTTGTAGAGGCCTCGCACCGTGCTGCCAGTCCAGCATCGGATGCGCACCTCGGCGCAGTTTTCTGCAACCGTACGTTCCGGCGCCCGTAGTGGACGCCGGAACGTCGTCGTATCCGTACGCGTGAGTGAGCAGGACCAGCCGACCCGCGTGGGATTCGTGGTCTCCAAGGCCGTGGGTAACGCGGTGGTTCGTAACAAGGTCAAACGCCGGTTGCGAGAACTTGCCGCTGACACGGTCCGATCGCGTCCCACCGGCCACGATGTGGTCGTGCGGGCCCTACCCGCCTCGGCGGGTGCGGCCTGGAGCGAACTTGGCGACGACTACCGGGGCGCGTATTTGAGCGCGGTCCGGAAGGCCGGATAGCAACAGACTTCGGCATTGCCCAGGGCAATGCCGTACCGTTCGATGTGCAAGGTATTGGAGGAGGCGCACACGTGGAAGACCGGGTGGAAGCCGACGCTCTCCTGAACCGAGCGCCTCACGAGTACCGCAGGGCGCACAGTGCACTTGGTGCCATCAAGTACGCTCCGCAGAACCTGTGCATTGCACTGCTCAAACTGTATCGATCCATTGTGTCCCCGCTCTACGGGGATGTGTGCCGTTACTTCCCGTCATGCTCGGCCTACGCACTCGAAGCCTTCACCGTTCACGGTGTGGCTCGCGGACTGGGGTTGAGCGTCAAGCGCCTGTTGCGCTGTCATCCTTGGGCGGCGGGCGGAATCGACCGAGTTCCGGACGGTGGGCGAGAGTTCCACTCGCTGTCCGAAACGCCGAAAATCATGCTGCTCAACCACCCGAACCTCGCGCGTGAGACCACGTGCGACCGCCCAGGTCACCACCACGGCGTGACCCAAGGAGCCAACGTTCGATGAATTTCTTCGACATCATCCTCTTCCCCTTCAGCTGGGCCGTTTCGGCGGTGCTGTGGGTCTTCCACGAATTGCTCACCGCCATTGGCATGGACCCGACTTCGGGTATCACCTGGGTGTTGTCGATCGTGGGTCTGACCCTGGTGATGCGTACGCTCACCATTCCCTTGTTCTTGAAGCAGATCAAGTCCATGCGAGGCATGCAGGAACTGCAGCCGGAAATGGCCAAGCTGCAGGCCAAGTACAAGGGCAAGAAGGACCAGCTCTCGCGCCAGGCCATGGCCGAAGAGCAGATGGCCCTGTACAAGAACCACGGGTCCAACCCGTTCTCGGCGTGCCTGCCCATCCTGGTGCAGATGCCCATCTTCTTCGCCTTGTTCCAGGTGCTGCGCTCTGTCCCCGAGGCCGCCGGTAAGGGCGAGTCGATCCACGTTCTGACCCCGCAGCTGGTCGAGCAGTTCAACGCGTCCACCATTTTTGGCGCTCCCCTGTTCTCCACCCTGATGCAGCCCGGTGCCGGCAACCACACCGCGACCGTGGTGCTGGCGATCGTGATGATCGTGGCGATGTCCGCCACGCAGTTCATCACGCAGAAGCAGCTGACCGTGCGCAACATGAGCGATGCTGCCAAGCAGTCGCCCATGTACCGCCAGCAGCAGATGATGCTCTACCTGTTCCCCTTGGTCTTCGCGATCGGTGGCATCAACTTCCCGCTGGGTGTGCTCATTTACTGGACCGTGTCCAACCTGTGGTCCATGGGCCAGCAGTGGTGGGTTATCCGCAACAACCCCACCCCGGGTTCCCAGGCCGAGCGTGAGCTCAACGAACGTCGTGCCGCCAAAGGTCTGCCCCCGGTGGGCGTGACCAAGGAAGAGCACGAGGAGAAGCTGGAAGAGCAGCGTCAGCGCGCGGCCGCGGGCCAGCGCAAGCAGCCCGTGTCCAAGAAGCGTCAGAAGCAGCAGCAGATCCGCAAGAAGCAAGGGTCCTGAGGGAGAGCGTCGAATGAACGAGAACGATAACAACCAGGACACTGTGGCCGAGGAACAGTCCGGCGACGTCTTGGAAGCCCAGCTCAGCCCCCTTGAGGAAGAAGGCGAGATCGCGGCCGACTACATCGAGGAGCTGCTCGATACCGCTGACATCGACGGTGACATCGACATCGAGGTCCGCGACGGCCGCACGTACGTGTCCGTGGTGACCGAGGACGATCAGGACGCCGAACTCGAGGCCCTCGTGGGGCCCAAGGGCGAGGTTCTGGATTCCCTGCAGGAGCTGGTGCGGCTGGCGGTACTGTCCGCCACGGAGCGTCGCAGCCGCTTGGTTCTGGACGTTGCCGGTTACCGCGAGGAACGTGCCGGGGCGCTACGCGAGATGGCGGAGCAGGCCGTGACCCAGGTTCAGTCCACCGGTGACAGCGTGCACCTGGATCCCCTGTCCGCTTACGAGCGCAAAATTATTCACGACGCCGTGGCCGAGGCCGGCCTGATCTCCGAGTCCGAGGGCGAGGGCGCCGGTCGCCACATCGTCATCTCGGCAGCGGGCTAGGTCTGTGGCACAGTCACGCTCGTCCAAGGCGAACGACGCCGCTCCCGGGCCTTCACAGGCTCCCGCTGAGTCCAGGCCCGCTCCCGATCCACAGCCGGCACCCCCGTTGGAGGGTGCCGAGCTGGAGGCTGCTCAGCAGTTGTTCGGGGACAGGCTCGATCTGGCCAAGCGATACACGGAGCACTTGGCGTCCTCCGGGATCGTCCGCGGTTTGATTGGGCCTCGCGAGGCACCCCGGTTGTGGGAACGTCACGTGCTCAACTGCGCGGTCGTGCAGGAACTGATCCCCGAGAAGGCACGGGTCGTGGACGTGGGGTCCGGTGCCGGACTGCCGGGTTTGTGCTTGGCGCTCGCCCGTCCGGACATCTCCATGACCTTGGTCGAGCCGCTGGAACGCCGTGTGCAGTGGCTCAACGAAGTCATTGAAGACCTGGAGCTGACCAATGTCACGGTGCTGCGAGCTCGAGCAGAGCAGGCGAAGAAGGAATTGAAGAACGTTGATGTGGTGACCGCACGTGCGGTGTCCGCCCTCATCGGCTTGATCGACATCACCCTCCCCTTGCTCAAGGGTAGGGGTCAGCTCCTGGCACTCAAGGGGCGCTCTGCGCAGGACGAGGTCGATAAGGCCAAGAAGAAGTTCAATCGTTTCGGTGTACGGTCAGCCGAGGTGCTCACCGTGGGAGATGATCTGCTGAGGGAACCCACCACGGTGGTCCGCATCGAATTGTGATCCGGGTCAGTGTGAACGATCTCGCTGGGTAAGCTAACCCCAGAACAGTCTGTAACCGTCGGAGAGGACGAGTGGTACGAGTGGAGCAGAACGCCGATACTCGGGACAACCGAGCGCGCGGCCATGACTTCGGTCTTCCACCGGATCCCGTAGCACAAACAGAAAAGGTTGTTCCCGACCGAGGTCGTCATGTTTCACGTGAAACGGACACTCAGCACGGTACGGCAGCGCAAGAAGCAGTAGCGGATACCGCTCTCGGGAGGAAGCTCGTGGAAGAGAACAAACGTCGGGCAAAGCTCAAGCAGTCCAAGATCGATCCCCCTGCTGAAACCCGCTACATCACTATCAGTAACCAGAAGGGTGGCGTGGGTAAGACCAGCACCTCGGTCAACCTGGCTGTGGCGCTCGCGCAGCAGGGGCAGAACGTCCTGGTGGTCGACAACGATCCCCAGGGCAACGCCTCCACTGCCTTGGGGATTCCCCACGGTACGGATGTGGACAGCGTGTACGACGTCTTGATCGATGAGACTCCGATTGCTGATGTTGTGCATGAATCTCCGGAGATGGACAACCTGTGGGTACTGCCCGCCACCATCGACCTGGCTGGTGCGGAGATTGAACTGGTCTCCGTGGTGGCCCGTGAGCAGCGTCTGCAGCGTGCACTCAAGGAGTACGCCAAAGCACGCGAGGAACGTGGCGAACCTCGGCTCGACTACGTGTTCATTGACTGCCCGCCGAGCCTAGGTTTGTTGACCATCAACGCCTTCGTTGCCGCTACCGAGGTTCTGATCCCGATTCAGTGCGAGTACTACGCTCTGGAGGGTCTGAGCCAGCTGCTGAACAACATCAACATGATTCAGAAGCACCTGAACCCGGAGCTTTCTGTGTCTTCGATTCTGTTGACCATGTATGACGGTCGTACCAACCTCGCGTCGCAGGTTGCGGACGAGGTTCGGCAGCATTTCCCCGATCAGGTGATGAACACGATGATCCCGCGCTCGGTTCGTATTTCCGAGGCGCCGAGTTATCAGCAAAGTGTCATCACCTATGACCCCAGCTCCACGGGTGCGCTGTCTTATCTTGAGGCAGCAGTGGAACTGGGGGCACGGTCCCCCAAGGGGTAGCACTTATGTTTCACGTGAAACATTGCTCAACGTTTCACGTGAAACATACTCCAGACACGTGGAAGCGGGTCGCGACCGATAGGGTCGCGGCCCGCTTTTGCGTGTTGAGAGGGGGGTCGAGCACATGAACCCGCTGCGCATGTTTCACGTGAAACATTTACAGACCCATGCGGTAAACACCCCCGTGAAAGTTCGAAGAGAACAAGATGGCCCAGGAACCCTGGAGCGGAACCAACACGGTTTCAAGGATTCTGGAGGCCGCAACACGGCATTGCGGTGAACTAGGACCGAATCGAAACCAAAAATCACGGATAAGATGAACGTCGGATAAACGACGAAAGGATCCCTGTGAGCGAGAAACGTCGCGGCCTCGGCCGTGGTCTTGGTGCCCTCATTCCTAGTGGCCCGGTGACGCAGTCTGAAACGGCTGAAAAGAAGGATGCCG
>CAACXA010000074.1_pt1 | contig 13054 bp, 14 predicted proteins | sample 2275811 | NCBI WGS metagenome assembly CAACXA01 (sample SAMEA5312478, study PRJEB27640) | indoor metagenome | biome: indoor environment; feature: uncontrolled; material: tiles wood | place: Germany | collected 2014-07-07 | reverse complement strand
ACCGCATAGGTATGGCAGACCCGTTCATTGACGAGACCGGGCGGGACATTTCGGACCTTCGGCCCGAAACCCTGCCCGGAGCCAAGGATTCGCTCGAGCTCCTCGACGCCGCCGTGACCGCCATGGGCGGGCAGAGGCGCGACGGGCAGCGGTTCATGGCGGCCAAGGTAGCCGAGGCCCTGGACACCCGCAAACACCTCTTGGTTCAGGCGGGTACGGGCACGGGTAAATCCCTGGCCTACCTGGTTCCGGTGTTCGAGCACGCCCAAACCGCAGATAAACCCGTGATCATTTCGACCGCGACTTTGGCGTTGCAGTCGCAGGTGACCGGTCGCGACGTGCCGCGGGTATTGGATGCGGTCGAGGAGCACCTGGAGCACCGGCCCAACGTGGCCCTGCTCAAAGGCCGCTCCAATTACGCGTGCCTGCACAAGATCGGCGGTGGGTACCCCACCGATGACGACGCCGCTCTGTTCAATCTCGCTGAACCGGCCGGTTCCGCTCGTGGCGGGGAGACGGCCGTGGGTAAGTTGGGCCAGCAGGTCAAGCGGTTGCGCGAATGGGTCGAGTCCACAGAGACCGGGGACCGGGACGACGTGCAGCCCGGCGTTTCCGATGCAGCCTGGCGTCAGGTCTCCGTGACCGCTCGTGAGTGCATCGGGCGCAAATGCCCGCTGATCGAGGAATGCTTTGCCGAGAAAGCACGGTTGGCCGCGGGCGAAGCGGACGTGGTGATCACCAACCACGCGCTGCTGGCCATCAACGCCTTCGAGGGGTTGGCCGTGCTGCCCGAACACGACGTGGTGGTCGTGGACGAGGCTCACGAACTGCAGGACCGGGTCACGGGGGCCGTCACCGGTGCGTTGTCCGGTGCCGCGGTACGCGCGGCGGCGAGCGGCGTGCGTAAACACACCGCGGCCCCGCACGAGGACCTGGACAAGGCTGCGGATGCCTTCGACCGAGCTTTTAACGGCGATCCGAACGGACTGCTGCCGCGAGGATTCACCGAAGAGCAGGTCTACGCCGTGCGGGGAGTGCAGGACGCCGCACGTGCCGGATTGAGCGCGACCAAGGGTGACTCCAACGCGGAGGACGCGGGCCGTCATGCGGCGCGGTCACGGTTGTCCGAGATTCTCGACACCGCTGATCGCCTGCTCACGGCCAACACGGATCACGATGTCCTGTGGATCTCCCGTGTGGGGCGTTGGGAGCAGTCCTCCGGCTACGTGTCACCGGATGCCGGTGAACCGGCAACCCTCAATATCGCTCCGCTCAGCGTGGCGGGCGCGCTGCGAGAAGGACTCTTCGACGGCCGCACGGTGGTGCTGACTTCTGCCACGTTGGCCGTGGGGTCATCGTTCTCGTCCGTGGCCGGTGCCCTCGGTCTGCAGGGTGCGGGCGCTCCGCCGTGGCGCGGCGTGGACGTGGGAAGCCCGTTCAACTACCCCAAGCAGGGAATCCTGTACGTGGCCAGGCACCTACCCAAGCCGGGCCGGGGCGTGTCCTCGGAGCAGTTGGCTGAATTGGCCGAACTGCTCAAGGCCTCCAACGGTGGTGCCCTGGGGCTGTTCTCGTCCCGCCGCGCAGCGGAAGAGGCAACCGAGAAACTGCGCGAACTGATCGACACTGAGATCCTCTGCCAGGGGGAGGCGTCCCTGCCGTCGCTGGTGAAGGACTTCACGGACGACCCCACCGCCAGTCTTTTCGGGACCATGAGCCTGTGGCAGGGCGTGGACGTGCCCGGGAATTCGTGTCGCTTGGTGGTCATCGACCGCATTCCGTTCCCGCGGCCTGATGATCCCCTGGGGACCGCCCGGACCAGGGCCACCGAACGTGCCGGTGGTAACGGCTTCATGGCCGTGTCCGCGACCCACGCCGCGGTGAAGCTCGCCCAGGGTGCGGGACGCCTGATCCGTTCCAGCAACGACCGCGGTGTGGTTGCCGTGCTCGATTCGCGATTGGCGACGGCGCGATACGGAACCTTCCTGACCAAGTCACTGCCGCCGTTGTGGCCCACCGCGGACAAGTCCAAGGTGCTGGGCGCACTGAAACGGCTCAGCAGCTCGCAGTAGTTCCGCGGACCCGGCGCGCGGGGCTCAGTGAGATGACCGCAGTGAAATCCGGAACTCTGCCGGTGCCGCCCGACATCAAACCGGCCCGGTAGGTGAATCTCACCTACCGGGCCGGTTGTGTCATGAACTGTGTGGGTCAGAGGGACCGAAAAATCGATACCACCTTGCCCATCACCGTGGCGTGATCGCCCAGGATGGGCTCGTACTGGGTGTTCTGCGGCAGTAGCCAGGTGTGACCGTCACGCTGGCGGAAGGTCTTGACCGTAGCCTCGTCATCGAGCAGGGCCGCCACGATGTCACCGTTGAGCGCGGTGTTCTGCTGGCGCACCACGACCCAGTCACCGTCACAGATAGCGGCGTCGATCATCGAATCACCGGACACCTTGAGCATGAACAGGTCACCATGACCGACGAACTCGCGCGGAAGTGAGAACACGTCTTCGACCGACTGCTCTGCCGTAATGGGGCCACCGGCCGCGATTCGTCCGACCAGGGGCACCGAAGCCATGGAGTCATCCGGGCTGGTGGTGGGCAACTGCGTGACGTTGTGCAGTGTGCCGTCCGAAGCCTTCGGAGACTGCTCGGCCGGTTCTGGCTCGCCCAGTTCCCGAGCCAGTTCGGCCTCCGAGAGCGGGCGCAGAACTTCCATGGCCCGAGGGCGCCGAGGGTCTCGGCGGATATAGCCAAGCTTCTCGAGCTGGCCCAATTGGTGGGTCACGCTCGATAGCGAGGCGAGGCCCACAATATCGCCGATTTCACGCATCGACGGGGGATAACCGCGCTCACCGATGGCTCGCTGCACCGCCCCCAGGATGGTTCGCTGACGCGCGGTCAGTGGCCGCTGGGGTCGCTGGGACTCCGAACCGGAGGGGGAAGGTGTGCTCACGAGTTGGGGTCCTTTCACCGTTTTCCGACCGCGGGGTCAACCGCGACGTACTCCGTACCCGTCGAGTTCAATCCTGCCGCTTATGCGTGTCAGTGACGTTCGGTCAACTAGTACGGACGTTGCTTCAAGACTAGTGCGCCAAGAGTGAGGACTCAAACACATGTTCGATTTTTCTCTCGACAAGGTTCGTACACCCGTGCTAGAACTTAACGCAGATATTCGAAAACGTGTTCTAACGCCGGGGAAAGGGTTCGAACACCCTGCCGCTTCATCCCGCGGTCACCGGAAAGTTCACCAGGAGGTTGCCATGACCACACATATCTTGCCCACCAGCGCCCAGAGCTTCACTCGCGCGCCCAAGCTCAACCTGACCCGTCGCGGACGGTTCGTCTTCATCGGACTGCCGCTCATTACGGGTGCCGCCGCACTGCTGGTGGTTGCGGTCATCTTCCTGCTTCCCTCCACGGTTCAGGCCAATACCGATCCCGTGGGCGAACCCGTAACCCACTCCGTGACCGTCCAGTCCGATCAGTCCCTGTGGGAGATCGCTTACGCAGCGGACCCGCAGCGCGACACCCGTGAGGTCATGGACGACATCGTGGAGCTCAACGGACTGGCATCCTCGGAACTGTCCGCCGGTCAGCTGCTGGAGATCCCCGCACGCTGAATCGTGTGAAGGCCTGCTCGGCGCTTAAGCTAGGGGAGTGAGCCAAAATCTCGATCGCCTAGAAGCCCTGCCCCTCCGTGAGAACCTGCGGGGCATGTCCCCGTACGGCGCACCCCAACTTGATGTTGCGGTTGCCTTGAACACGAACGAGAACACGCACCCCGTTCCCCAGCCCGTGGTGGACGCCATCACCGAGCGTGTTTCGCGGGCCGCGGGTCAGCTCAATCGCTATCCGGATCGGGAATTCACGGAACTTCGCACGGCATTGGCCGCATACCTGGACCACGGACTGACCGCCGACAACCTCTGGGCAGCCAACGGTTCCAACGAGATCCTGCAGCAGATTCTGCAGACATTTGGTGGCCCCGGACGTTCGGTCCTCAGCTTCGTGCCGACCTATTCGATGTACCCCTTGCTGGCCTCCGGGACGGGAACCAAGTTCATCGCGGGTCAGCGCGCGGAAGATTTCACTTTGACGGCTGAGTCCGCCGCGAAGCAAGTACGTGAGCACAAGCCCGATGTGGTCATTCTGTGCTCGCCGAATAATCCAACCGGCACTGCGCTTGGCCTGGACGTGGTCGAAGCCGTGTACGAGGCCGCGGAAGAATCCAACTCCATGGTCATCGTGGATGAGGCCTACGCGGAGTTCGCCCGATTCGGCACTCCTTCAGCGCTCACACTGCTCGAGGGTCGCCCTCGCTTGATCGTCACCCGCACCATGAGCAAGGCCTTTGCGCTTGCCGGTGCCCGTTTGGGCTATTTCGCCGCGGCCCCCGAGGTCACGGATGCCATCCGTTTGGTCCGGTTGCCCTATCACCTCTCCGCCGTCAGCCAGGCGACCGCCCTTGCGGCGCTCGAACACAGCGATGTCCTGTTGAGCACCGTAGAAGACATCAAGATGCAGCGCGACCGAATTGTCGACGACCTCAAGCGCCTGGGTCTGGAACCGGCCGAATCTGATTCCAACTTCGTGTTCTACGGGGGCATGGAGAACGCCCAGCAGATGTGGCAGAACCTGTTGGATCAGGGCGTTCTGGTGCGCGACGTCGGAATCGCCGGCCACCTGCGCGTGACCGCAGGCACCGAGGACGAAACCACCGCATTCCTGGCCGCAGTGGAGAACTACCTGCAGCAGAAGTAATCCGCGGGTGGAGTCATCCACCCGTCATCCAGCGGGCCCGGCAGGCCCGCGCATTAGACTGAAGAGCGCCGCTGTTTCCGGCAGGCGCACGCAGAATTCGAGGAGTTACACCCCGTGATGTCCCCAACCAACTCACCTCGTACGGCCGTGGTGGAACGCGTAACCAGTGAATCCACTGTCCGCGTGGAACTGAACCTGGACGGCACCGGTCAGTCCAACATCGAGACCACCGTGCCCTTCTACAACCACATGTTGACGGCGCTGTCCAAGCACTCCCTGATCGACCTCAACGTTCAGGCCCACGGGGACACCGACATCGACGTGCACCACACGGTCGAGGACACCGCCATCGTGCTCGGTGACGCGTTCCTGAAGGCGCTCGGTGACAAGCGAGGCATCCGTCGCTTCGGTCAGGCCACCGTCCCGTTGGACGAGGCGTTGGCCTCGGCGGTCGTGGACGTGTCCGGCCGACCGTACGTGGTGCACACAGGCGAACCCGAAGGCCAGCAGTACCACTTGATCGGCGGTCACTTCACCGGCTCGATGACTCGCCACGTGTTCGAGTCCTTCGCCTACCACGCCCAGCTGTGCCTGCACATCGATGTCATTCGCGGTCGGGACCCGCACCACATCGTGGAAGCGCAGTTCAAGGCACTGGCCCGCGCACTGCGCGAGGCCGTGGAACGCGATGCCCGCATGGCTGACGCCATCCCGTCCACCAAGGGAGCTTTGTGAACCCCGGTAACGAACAGGTGACCGAGACCGAACAGGCCCCGTGCGTCGTCGTTCTCGATTACGGCGCAGGCAATGTGCACTCGGCCGTCCGCGCACTGGAGGCCGCAGGAGCACGCGTGAAGCTCAGCGCCGATCCGCAGGACGTGATGGATGCCGACGGGCTCGTCGTCCCCGGCGTGGGTGCCTTCGCAGCGGTCATGGATGGACTGCGCTCCGTTCAGGCTCCCCGACTCATCGACCGTCGCCTCAGCGGCGGCCGACCCGTTCTGGGCATCTGCGTGGGCCTGCAGGTCATGTTCGATGAGGGTGTCGAACACGGTGAACGTTCGGAAGGCTTGGCCCAGTGGCCCGGAACCGTGGAGCGCCTGAACGCACCCGTGGTACCCCACATGGGTTGGAACACTGTGGAACCGCCGCAGGATTCGATCCTCTTCAAGGGCATTGAGAACGAGCGCTTCTACTTCGTGCACTCCTACGGTGTGCAGGACTGGAATTTCGATCAGACCATTGAGCGCATGAAGGCACCGGGCGTCACGTGGTCCGAGCACGGTGGCCCGTTCGTTGCGGCGGTGGAGAACGGCGCGCTGAGTGCGACGCAGTTCCACCCGGAGAAGTCCTCGGCCGCAGGCACTGCCCTGTTGCGCAATTGGCTCAGCACGCTGCCGCGCACCGGCCGCATGGCGGACCGTATGCCGGCGCGGGGCGCGGAGGTCGAAAAGTGACCTTCTCCATGCTGACCATGGTGCTGGGGGCGTTCTTCGCCGGTGGTGCCATTTCGTTCAAGCAACAGAAGAAACCGCTGTGGTCGGTGTTGCTCTTGGCGGCCATTGCCTTGGCGCTGATCATTTACGGCGCGTATTCCTGGTTCACGTCCGTGTAGTTCCCGCCGCGGCGTGGGTCGCGGCATCTTTCGTGCAGTCATTGAGCGGTATCCACCGCCGGTAAGGAGAACCATGTCTCAAGACACCACCCCCCGTTTGGAATTGTTGCCCGCCGTGGACGTGCAAGACGGCCAGGCCGTGCGTCTCGTTCAGGGTGAGGCCGGTTCCGAAACCGGGTACGGCGATCCCGTGGACGCCGCACTCATGTGGCAGGAGGCCGGGGCGGAATGGCTGCACCTGGTGGACCTGGACGCGGCGTTCGGTCGCGGTGACAACATCGACGTGCTGCGTCGCGTGGCCGAGCGGATCGAGATGAAGATCGAGATGTCCGGCGGTATCCGTGACAACGAATCCCTCGAGCGGGTTCTGTCCCTCAACCCCGCTCGCATCAACTTGGGCACCGCAGCCCTCGAGAATCCCGAGTGGACCCAGCGCGTGATTGCCGAGCACGGTGACGTGATCGCCGTGGGCCTGGACGTTCGCGGCACCACCCTGGCCGCGCGCGGCTGGACCAAGGAAGGCGGCGATCTCTGGGAGGTCCTGGATCGCCTCGAGGCCGACGGCTGCTCCCGTTACGTGGTCACGGACGTGACCAAGGACGGCACGCTCAAGGGCCCCAACGTGGACTTGCTGGCCGAGGTGGCCCGTCGCACCGACAAGCCCGTGGTGGCCTCCGGCGGCGTGTCCTCTCTTGAGGACATCGCTGCGCTGCGCGAACTCGTGCCCGTGGGCGTCGAGGGCGCCATCGTGGGAAAGGCCCTCTACGCGGGTAAGTTCACGCTGCCCGAGGCCCTCGACGTGGCCGGTCGCCCGAATGCCTGATAGCTCCGACTCTCGATCGTTGCCCGCGCACATCGCGGCGCAACTACGCTCGGCCGGCGGTAGCGAGGACACCGGCGGCCAGGCGTGGGAGGGTCGCAACCTGGGGGAGGGCACCAGTCACACGCACCTCTTCCCCGACGACGACGGCGCCGCGGCACCCGGGATTTCCGCCGCCTTGGCGGCGTGGCGAGAAGGGCGCGCCTCCGAAACGGATGTCGTTGCGGCACTGCCCGGTATCAGGGTCTTCGTGCCGATCGTGGCCGAGGTCACCCATTCTGAGATCACTGAACACGGTTTGGTGTCCGATAAGGAAGCTGACATGGCCCTGGTGAGTCTGCGCACCGCCGACGGCCGCAAGGCCCTGCCGGTGTTCACCGCTGTGAATGAGCTGTCCGCGTGGAACTCCGAGGCGCGACCCGTTGCGGTGGATATCCGCAAGGCAGCGCTGTCCGCGGTTCAGGACGGATCAGATCTACTGGTCGTGAATCCGGGTTCTGACCCGGCCTTCGTGGTGCGTCGTCCGGCGATGTGGTGCGTGGCGAAAGCTACGGCCTGGACGCCGTCGTACCTGGATTTCTCCGTGGACGACGCCGTTCTGCGTGCCGCCCTGGACATGGAGCACATTGTCTCCGCACGCACCGAGCCGGGCCCCGGAATCAATGGGAAGCGATCGGACGGGGCACTGCTGAACGGCGGCGCCACGGGTCCCGAACTCGTGATCGTGTTGCAACTGACTCCAGGACTGACCCAAGAAATGGTTCAGGCCACGATCGGCCAGTACCAGCAGAAGCTGGTCACCGAGCCGATCATGGCCGAGAACGTGGATTCCTTGGGGCTTCGCCTGACCGCTTAGCCGAACACCGGGCCGGTGAACTTTTCACCGGGGCCGGCGCCGGGGGCGTCCGGGAACGGGGATGCCTCACGGAAAGCTAACTGCAGGGACTTCAAACCGTCACGCAGGGGAGCCGCGTGCTGCGAGCCGATCTCCGGGGCGGCGGCGGTGACATAACCCGCCAGTGCGGTAATGAGTTTGCGGGCCTCATCGAGGTCCTTGAGTTCCTCGGCGTCGTCACCAGCGGCCAGGCCGCACTTCACGGCCGCGGCACTCATGAGGTGAACGGCGGCCGTAGTAATGACCTCGACGGCGGGAACTTCCGCGATGTCGCGCATCTGCTCGTTGACCGCCTCGACGGTCTCGTCTGCTGCCCCGTGCGCGTCATGGCCCTGGGTGTTGTCGTCGAATTCGAAGCGCTCGTTGCGCGGTGCATCGGTCATGGATCTACTCTAAATCAGTCTGGCAACGCGGCGGCGCCGAGCAATATGTGCGGGTGGTGAGGCGATCATCACCTCCACGGTTCGCGCTCACGGCCGCCCATGCGCTAAACTATTTGGCAGTGTGCAAGTGGAGGTAACTCCCACCCGTGTCCGCCCGCGTCAAACCGGGTTGTAGGACTCCGGGTCAGTGACCGGAAATCCGAGATCCACGCCGTGAGGTGTGTGATCCATTCGTATTTCTGATGACAGTGTGGTTTCAACCTCCGCTCGCGCCTATCGCAGCGGAGGTTTTTTGTTGCGGTAGTTCATAGCAACGGGGAAACCCACGAACATCAGGAGATTGGCATTAGCGATCCACGTATCAATGACAGAATCCGTGTCCCGGAGGTCCGCCTTGTCGGACCCGGCGGCGAGCAGGTTGGCATCGTACGCGTCCAGGACGCACTGCGGCTAGCACGCGAATCGGATCTCGATCTGGTCGAGGTCGCACCCAACGCCAAGCCTCCGGTGGCCAAGCTCATGGACTTCGGCAAGTACAAGTACGAGGCCGCGGTCAAGGCTCGTGAGGCTCGCAAGAACCAGGCGAATACCGTGCTCAAGGAAGTTCGGTTCCGCCTGAAGATCGACACTCACGACTACGAGACCAAGGTCGGTCACGCCAAGCGCTTCTTGGGTGCTGGCGACAAGGTCAAGGCCATGATCCAGTTCCGTGGCCGTGAGCAGCAGCGCCCCGAAATGGGCGTCCGTTTGCTCGAGCGTCTCGCGGAAGATGTCGCCGAGGTGGGTGTGGTGGAAACCAACCCCCGCGTCGACGGTCGCAACATGGTCATGGTCATCGGTCCGCTGAAGAACAAGGCTGAGGCTCGCGCCGAGGCCCGTCGTCAGAAGCAGCGCGACGAGTCCAAGGCGGACAACGAGCGGAAGCAGCGGGTGGACACCTCCAAGGCTGCCCCCGTGACCCAGTCCATCGGGGATGCGTTCCCGGAGGAACTGCGGAGCAAGGCAACCGCTCCGGAGACCACGGAAGAAGCACCGGCTCAGAACACCGAGCAGGCCAAAGTTTCGGACCAGGCTGATACCAAGCCCGAGTCCACCGAGGTCGAGGCACCCAAGGCTGAACCCAAGGTTGTGGATGCTCCGGCCGTTGATCCCAAGATCGGTCAGGCTGCTCCGGCAGTGACCGAGACGGAGGAACAGGCGGAGAAGCGCACCGAGGAGGCTTCCACCGAGAAGCCCAAGGCGGCGGCGTCGTCGACCAAGCCCAAGGCGGCCAAGGAGAAGCCCAAGGCTGCTCCCAAGCCCGTCGCGGCCCCGAAGCCCGGTGCCCCCAAGCCCGGAGCTCCCAAGCCGGGTCCCGCTAAGCGCTGAGGCGCGCAGCACACAGTGAATTGACATCGTTGGGCGTGCAACACGCTCAACACAAGCGTGGCCGTCGCTTGCGAGCGGCGGCCCACCGGTGTGCGTCACCGGTTGAACCAAAGGAGACGGCCACCATGCCGAAGATGAAGACCCACAGTGGAGCTAAGAAGCGTTTCAAGCTCACCGGTTCGGGCAAGGTCAAGCGTCAGCAGGCCAACCGCCGCCACTACTTGGAGCACAAGTCTTCGCGACTGACCCGCCGCCTCGCGAGCGATCAGATCGTGAGCACCCCGGGCGAGGCCAAGGCCATCAAGCGGATGCTGGGCAAGTAAGCCAGCGCTAACCAAGTTTTGTGCCGTGAGAACGGCACTGTGAAGTTTGAGATTGTTCCGATCGCGATCGGAACCGAACCGTAAGGAGTACACACGTGGCACGTGTGAAGCGGGCGGTCAACGCCCACAAGAAGCGTCGTGAAATTTTGGAGATGGCCTCCGGTTACCGCGGACAGCGTTCGCGCCTGTACCGCAAGGCCAAGGAACAGGTGCTGCACTCGTACACCTACTCCTACAACGACCGTCGCAAGAAGAAGGGCGATTTCCGTCGCCTGTGGATCCAGCGCATCAACGCTGCTTCCCGCGCCAACGGCCTGACCTACAACCGTTTCATCCAGGGCCTGAAGGCCGCTGAGGTTGAGGTGGACCGTCGCATGCTGGCTGAGCTGGCTGTCAACGACGCCAACGCTTTCGCCGCTCTGGTCAAGGTTGCCAAGGACGCACTGCCGGAGGACACCTCCGCACCGCGCAACGCTGCCTGATCAGGTTCGTGAACTTCACCGAGCGCCTGGGAGACCGGCTGCTGTCCAACACCCGTTCTGATCGGGTTCGTGACGTAGCCGCGTTGACCAGGCGCTCGGTTCGTTCCAAGCGCGGAGTGTTCCGCGCCGAAGGCCCCCAGAACGTGCGCGAAGCACTGCGGCTGGCCCTCTCTGACATGCCACCGCCCGGATTGCCGGGACTTGAGGCTGTCTATGTCACCGAGGCGGAGCTGGAGCGACACCTGGACATCGCCGCTGATCTGGAAGCGGTGTCCGAACGCGGGGGAGTGTTCATCCGCGCGGTCAGCCCCGAGGTGCTCGCGGCCATGACCGACGCCGTCACGCCGCAGGGAATGCTGGCCGTGTGCTCCCTCCCCTCCCTCACACTTGATGCCGCGCTGGCGCGGGCCGAGCTGGCCTGCGTGCTCGTGCGCGTCCAGGACCCCGGTAATGCCGGAACGGTCGTGCGCGCCGCGGATGCCGCCGGCGCCCAGGCTGCCGTGTTCACCTCCGGCAATGTTGATCCGTTCAACCCCAAGGCCGTGCGATCCTCGGCCGGTTCGCTGTTCCACGTCCCGGTTGTCACGGGCGCAGAGATGGCCGAGATTGCCGACACCGCCCAGTTGGCCGGCCTGGGGATTCTTGCCGCGGACGGTTACGCGTCCGTGTCGGTCGATGATCTTGCCGACGCCGCTCTGTTGCGTTCCGCGGGCGTCTCACCTTCCGACGATGCCGCTTACGACCTGTCCCGGCCCACCGCATGGCTGTTCGGCAATGAGGCGCAAGGCCTGACCGAGGACGAAAAAGACCACGCCGATCTGGCCGTGGCCGTCCCGCTCTACGGGGCCGCAGAATCACTCAACGTAGGCACCGCAGCAACGGTGTGCCTGTATTCGTCGGCGCGTGCGCAGCGCCGCGCCCACTCATGACCACCGCGTCCGCGCAGGATCCGCTCACGCGGGTCACCGGCGCGGCCATCCTCGACAGCTCTGCAGCGCCCACGCGATTGCTGGTGGCCCAACGCGCCTACCCAGAGAAGTTGCGTGGTCTGTGGGAGTTCCCGGGCGGGAAACAAGACCCCGGCGAAGGCGCTGAGGAAGCGCTCGTTCGGGAATGCGGCGAGGAACTCGGCGTGACCGTCCGCCTGTTGGACGAAGTCCCCGCTCCGAACCCGGAGGGCTGGCCCCTCAAGGGAACCGCCGTGATGCGTGTCTTCACCGCGGTGGTCACCGATGACCGTGAGCCCGCCGCGGGGGAGGACCATCTGCAACTGCGCTGGGTAGCCCTGGATAACCCCGCAGCGATTCTCGATCTCGACTGGATCCCCGCGGACCTGCCCATAGTCCGGGCACTGCTCGAGCAACTCGCGGTGGTCGGAACGACCACCGCCGGACCCGAGAACTCAGGTGTGGGCACAGCGCTGTCGGGCCCATTGATCGCCGACGCCGCCCACACCGGTGCCCCAGTCACCGGCACCGCAGACACCGGCGTCCCCCGCTCCAGAACCTCCCACAGCGGACGCTGATCATGGCGCAGCACACCGAGACGCGCCGCGACCCCGCCGCGTGGAGCGCCCTGTGGGCCATGGTCCTGGGGTTCTTCATGATCCTGGTGGACGCCACCATCGTCTCTACCGCGGTCCCAGCCATCATGGCGGGGCTCAACGCTCCCATTGGGGGAGTATTGTGGGTGACCAGCGCCTACCTCCTGGCCTATGCGGTACCGCTGTTGATTACCGGGCGACTGGGCGATCGTTTCGGTCCGCGCACCATGTACCTGCTGGGGCTGTCGATCTTCACCCTGGCGTCCCTGTGGTGCGGGTTCGCCGGGAGTCTCGAAAGTCTCGTGGCCGCCCGCGTGGTCCAAGGGCTCGGCGCGGCCATCCTCACGCCGCAGACCATGTCCGTGATCACCCGGATGTTCCCGAGCGAAACCCGCGGCACCGCCATGGGCATCTGGGGCGCCACGGCCGGTATCGCCACGCTGGTAGGACCGCTCCTGGGCGGCGTACTCGTGGACCTGGCCGGTTGGCAGTGGATCTTCTGGGTCAACGTTCCGGTCGGAATCTACGCTCTGTGGCGCGCGGCCAAGTACCTCCCGCGTTTCGAACGTCGCAGCCATTCCCTCGACATCCCCGGTGTTGTGCTCTCCGGTGTGGGCCTGTTCCTCATCGTGTTCGGCGTGCAGGAGGGTCAGAACTACGGGTGGTCCACCGTGGTCGGTCCCATTACGATCCCCGTGGTCATCGGAACCGGTGTGGCCGTGATGATCGCGTTCGTCGCGTGGCAGGCCAAGAACCGCGCCGAGCCGTTGGTCCCGCTCGCGCTGTTCCGCGACCGTAATTTCTCGCTGGCCAACGTGGCGATCGGCGCGGTCAGCTTCACCGTGAACTCCATGATCAT
>CAACXA010000307.1_pt1 | contig 13113 bp, 11 predicted proteins | sample 2275811 | NCBI WGS metagenome assembly CAACXA01 (sample SAMEA5312478, study PRJEB27640) | indoor metagenome | biome: indoor environment; feature: uncontrolled; material: tiles wood | place: Germany | collected 2014-07-07 | reverse complement strand
CCATTCGAAGACCGCCCGCCCAAGGATTTCGGTTTGATTCCCGCCATGACCCTGCGCACGCGCGTGGCCAACGTCAAGGCTGTTCCGGCCGGACACGGTGTGTCGTACGGACTCACCTACCGCACCGAGGGCCCCACGCACCTCGCGCTCATCCCGCTGGGCTATGCCGACGGCGTTCCGCGCGTTGCGACCGGAGCTCCCGTCTACATCGGGGGCCGGGTCTACCCCGTGGTCGGTCGCATTGCCATGGACCAGTGCGTGATCGACCTGGCGCAGGGCCAGACCGTGACACCCGAGGGCCTCCCCGCCGGAACCCCCGTGGTGGACGAAGCCGTGGATCCCATGGTGCACATCGGGGACGAGGCCGTGCTCTTCGGCGCCGGTGACTACCCGTCAGCGACCGAGTGGGCGGACGCTTCTGGAAGCATCAACTACGAGATCGTCACGCGGGTGTCCCCGCGCGTGCCCCGTGAGTACACGAGCCACAGCCATCTGACTCTGGGGGACGTGACGGTGTCTCGCAGTGCCAGCGCCTTGGCTGCCCACAGCCTGCCGCAGGACCCGCGGCCCACGCGTGATTCCTCCGGGGAGTCCTACACCCAGCCGAACTGGACACTGACCCGCTATCCGTCCTCCGCGGAAGAAACCCAGCTGATCGCGCAGAAACTAGCCACGCACCTGACGGCCGGGGACCTGCTCATGCTCAACGGCGAACTGGGCGCAGGCAAGACGACGTTCACACAGGGGCTCGGAGCGGGAATGGGTGTGCGCGAGGGCATCATTTCGCCCACGTTCGTGCTGTCCCGCAAGCACCCGAATCTGCCGGAGGGTCCCAACCCCGGTGGACCGGATCTCGTGCACGTGGATGCCTACCGTTTGGACACCTCAGCGGACATCGACAACATCGACCTCGAAGACACGGTGGAGTCCAGCGTGACCGTGGTCGAGTGGGGTACCGGCAAGGTGGAGCACCTGAACGAATCGCGCCTGGTCATCGACATCGTGCGACCCCGGGGAGCGGTGGGAGCGCCGTCGGCGGCCTTTTCCCTGAACTACGAGATCAACCAGAGCGCGGGCGAGACGGAACAGTCCGGCGCTGGTGCCCAGGGACCGGGCGAGAGCTCCGCGGCGGCCGAGGAGTCCCAGTCCCTCGCGAGCGCTCTCGATGCCCTCAACGAGGAATGGGATGAGGACGAGGAAGACACGGATGAGCCGCGCACCATCATCATGCGCGGCTACGGTCCCCGCTGGTTCGAGCGTCTGGACCTCTGATCGCCGGGCTTAGACTGTTCAGGTGCTTGTGCTGAGTCTGGATTCGTCGTCCATTGCGTCCGCGGCGCTGACCCGTAACGGGGAGGTGCTCGCGGAGTTCGCCACCCAGGACACACGTTCCCATGCCGAGGCCCTGGCCCCGGCCATCTACAACCTGCTGGGTCAGGCGGATGTAGAACCGTCACAGCTGAAGGCCATTCTGGTGGGGACCGGACCCGGCCCCTTCACGGGTCTGCGCGCGGGATTGGTGAGCGGCCGCACGTTTGGTTTCGCGTGGAATCTTCCCGTGTACGGCCTGTGCTCCCTGGACGCACTGGCCCATCGGGCGGCACAGGGCACCACGGAGCGAACCGAGTTCCTGGTCGCCACCGATGCCCGCCGCAAGGAGCTGTACTGGGGCCGTTACGAGGTCCACGAGGACGGCCACGGCCGTTTCGCGGTGTCCGTGGACGGTCCACAGGTCACCGCCCCCGAGGGTCTCCCGAAGCTGCCGGTCTACGGCTCCGGTGCCGGGCTGTATGCCGACCAACTTCCGCAGACCGTGGCGGACTCCACCGACTGGCAACCAACCGCCGCCGATCTCTCCCGCGCTGCCTGGGCGCTGAAGGAGCGGGGCACGGGCCTGAGCACGGACACGTCCCCGCTCTACCTGCGCGAGTCGGACGCCAAGGTGCCCGTGCAACGCAAGAAGGCACTGCGGTGACGGCACACGAAGCGGCCGGTGCGGCGGCGTCGTCGTTGCCGGAAGGCTACGCCCTGCGACCCATGCAACCCGCGGACCTGGACGAGGTCTACGCGCTGGAGACCGCGCTGTTCCCCGAGGACGCGTGGCCGCGCCACATGTTCGACGAGGAACTGGCCCACCCCACTCGACAGTATTGGGCGCTCACGCGAGAGCAGGAGATCGTCGGTTACGCGGGCATGATGTGCATCCCGCCGGTCGCGGACGTGCAGACCATCGCGGTGGCCACGGGGCACGAAGGCAAGGGCCTGGGCAGCGCGCTGTTGCGTGCGCTGCACGAGGCCGCACGCCACGCCCGCGGCACGGAGATTCTGCTGGAGGTGCGCTCGGACAACCACCGGGCGCAGCAGCTGTACCGGCGCTTCGGCTACGAACACATTCACACCCGCCCCGGCTACTACGGGGACGGTCATGACGCGCTGATCATGCGCTGCGAGCTGGTCCCGGCCGGGCCGCCGCAGCGCAGCGCGGACGGAAGGACCATTCATGGCAACCGCTGAACCGCTCGTGCTGGGCATCGAATCCTCGTGCGACGAAACGGGCGTGGGCCTCGTGCGCGGCACCGAACTGCTGACCAACACGGTGTCCTCGTCGATGGATGAACACGTGCGTTTCGGCGGCGTGATCCCCGAGATTGCCTCGCGCGCGCACCTGGAAGCCTTCGTGCCCACGTTGCAGGCCGCCCTCGACGACGCCGGCGTGACGCTCGATGAGATCGACGCCATTGCCGTGACCTCCGGACCCGGCCTGGCCGGCGCGCTCATGGTGGGCGTGGCCGCGGCCAAGGCGCTCGCGGTCGCCACGGGAAAACCGCTCTATGCCATCAATCACCTGGTCGCCCACGTGAGCGTGGGTTTGCTCGACGACAACGACGAGCTGCCCTCGAACCTGGGCGCGCTGCTCGTCTCCGGTGGCCACACCGAAATTCTTTCCGTCCCGGATATCACCGGCGACGTCCGCTTGCTGGGCGCGACAATCGACGACGCCGCCGGCGAAGCCTACGACAAGGTCGCCCGGTTGCTCGGGCTGGGTTATCCCGGGGGACCGGCCATCGACAAGGCCGCCCAGGACGGGGACCCCAACGCGTTCCGCTTCCCGCGCGGACTGACCGCTGGAAAGTACATGGGATCGGCCGAGAAGCCCGGATCGCACCGCTACGACATGTCCTTCTCGGGACTCAAGACCGCGGTGGCTCGAGTGGTGGAGACCTACGAAGCTTCCGGGCAGCCGGTTCCGGTCGCGGACGTTGCCGCGTCCTTCCAGGAATCCGTGGTGGACGTGATTTCCCGCAAGACCGTTCTGGCGTGCACCGAGAACTCGATCGACACGCTGCTCATGGGGGGCGGCGTGGCCGCGAACTCGCGGTTGCGGGCGTTGGTGACCGAGCGCTGCAATGCCCGGGGGATCGAGGTGATCGTTCCGTCGCTGAGCCTGTGCACGGACAACGGGGCCATGGTGGCCGCCCTCGGGGCGCGGTTGGCGGCGGAGGGTCGCGCCGCGACCGGGATCGTGTTCACCGCGGATCCGGGGCTTCCGGTGTCCACGGTGTCGATGGGGGCGGCGTAGCGCTTACCCGGCACCGGGCTGAACGGCGCGTTGGGCAGTGTGTCCCGAGCGCGACTGACGGTGCGGCCCGTGCGTTACGGACGGGTGCGGTTCAGCCCACCGAGTTGCGGTTGCGCTCCACGATGTCCAGGACCACGGCGCGCAGGTCGCCGTTGTGCTCCTTGGCCACGCGTTGCTGCCGCTGGTACCCGGCACCATTGCGGATGATGTCCTCCACGCGCGCGAGCTCGTCGCCACAGCTGAGGTCTGAGGCAATGGGCTCCAGCTTGTTGAGGAGCTCGGTGAGATCCTCGGTGATCAGGCGCTCGTCACTCTGTGCGTTCTGAATGATGATGGCGTCCAGACCGTAACGGGCCGCGCGCCACTTGTTCTCCTGGTGGTGCCACGGCGGCATGGTGTGAATGGTTCCGCCGTCGTTGAGGGTGCGGGAGAAGGACTCCACGAGGCACTGGGTCAGGGCGGTCAGCGCGCTCACGTCGTGCAGGGTGGAGGGCCCGTCGCACACGCGCATTTCCACGGTGCCGAAGCGAGGAACGGGTCGGATGTCCCAGCGGTTTTCGGAATCGTCCTCGATCACGCCGGTGGTCAGCAAGTCCTGAACGTAGGACTCGTATTCGTCCCAGCTCTTGAACTGGAACGGCAGTCCCGCGGTGGGCAGCTGCTGGAACACCTGGGAACGGTGTGACGCGTAGCCGGTGTCGTGGCCGCACCAGTACGGCGAGTTGGCGGAGAGCGCGAGCAAGTGCGGGTAGTAGTTCAGCAACCCTTCGAGAACCGGCAGGGCCTTGTTCTTGTGATCCACGCCCACGTGTACGTGCAGGCCGTAAATCACCATTTGGCGGCCCCAGTACTGCGCGCGGTCCACCACTTTGTAGTAGCGCTCCTTGTCCACGACGGCCTGGTCCTGCCACTCCGAGAACGGATGGGTTCCGGCGGCGAAGATCTCCAACCCCTCGGGATCGGCGACCTTGCGGATCTCGTCCGACGTAAATTTCAACTGCGCGGTGGCCTCGGCTACGTCGTGGCACACTCCCGTGACCATTTCCACGGTGTTCTGCAGGAACTCACCGGTGACGCGAGGGTGGTCGCCGTCCTCGCCCATTTCGGGATTGGACGCGATGACCGCTTCGAGGACTTCCTGGCCGCGCGGTTCGAGCTCCCCGGTTTCACGATCAACCAGGGCGATCTCCCACTCGACGCCCAACGATGAGCGTTCGGAAGAGACGAAATCAATGTGCACGGCAGTGGTCCTCTCATGGGTGCACCGGGGATGTCCCGCAGTCCATGAGCGAGGCCGGGAATTCTTCACCGAATCTCGCACTGCTTAGCGGGTACTTCAGTGTACGGGGTCAACCACCAGCGCCGCGCGACGTTCTTTCCCGATTTCTTGCAAACGTGTCATCACCAGAGTGGCTTTTTCGGTGCCGCGAGGGGCCAGCTGTTTCCTGAGCTGTTCCGGAGTCACGTCCGTGCCGCGCTTCTTGATGGTCAGCGTGCCCACGTTGTGATCCCGCACCCACTTTTTGAGGGTCTTCACGTTGTGAGGCAGCACGTCGCGCACGCGGTACGCCGTGGCCAGCGGGGAGTCATGCAGCTCGTCCCCGGACAGATACGCGATGGTCGGGTGGATCAGGTGCGCGTCCAATTGCTGCGCCAGATCAGTGACCAATCCGGCGCGGATCACGGCGCCGTCGGGCTCGTAGAGGAACTCGCCCACTTCGCCCAGCAGGCCCCCTTCGGGCGCGGGGGAATCCCAAGTCTCGGAGGTCAGTTCCGCGGCGGTCGCGGAACCGTCCGCGCGCGAGCCCAGCACGAGCGCGGCACGGGCCACGTCCGGGCGGCGCACCGCGTTGAACCACAGCACCACCTCGACCACGTCGCCGTGATCGGAAACCCACTGTGCCTCTGCGTCGGCCGGCACCTGATCGTGAGGAATTCCGGGTCCCAGCTTGGCACCCACGGCCAAACCCTGATCGGCCAGCCCCGACACGAAGGAGAGGGGAGGCGAAAACGCCTCGGGGTCGAAAACGCGCTGGGTGCGCCCCGAACCGGTGACCCGACGCGCGGGATCCAGCCAGACGCCGTCGGGCGCGCCATTCTCGAGGTCCGAAAAATCAAGGGTTTCGACGTCGCCGCACACCACGTTCGCGTTGGGCCACCCGGTGAGGTTGACCGTGGCCACGGCGGCGGTCAGCTCGTCCTTCTCGACGGCGGTCACGGTGCGTTCGAGGGCGGCCAGGGCCAGGGAATCCGCACCGATTCCGCACCCGAGATCGGCCACGTGGGTGAGGTCCGCCTGGGCGTATCGGCGGGCGTGCAGCGCAGCCACGGACCAGCGCGTGGCCTGTTCCAGACCGTTGCGGGTGAAGACCATGTGCTGAGCAAACTCGCCGAATTTGGCCTTGGCCTGGGTGCGCAGCTTGGCCTGCGTGAGAGCCGCGGAAACCAACTCGGGGGAGTAGCCTTCCGCGCGCAGCGACTCGGACAACTTGAGCGAGCGCTCGGGATCGTAGGTTCCGATCGAATCCACCAGGTGCAGGCCCTGGGGCGTGAGGAGCTGGGCGAGGGCGTGCATCTCGGCATCGGCGGGGGAATTCACGGTTCCATCACATCACGAGCGCGCTCGCGGGTCACATGTAGTACATGCCCACGTGGTGGCCGTTGATGACCTCCACGCGGATATCCATGTCGTAGATGTCGCGCAGGATGTCCGGCTGCATGATCTCTTCGGGGGTGCCCTGACAGACGAGCGCGCCCTCCTTCATGGCCAGGATGCGATCCGAATAACACGAGGCGAAGTTGATGTCGTGAATCACCAGGATCACGGTCTTGCCGAGCTCGTGGGTCATGCGCCGCAGGAGCTTCATCATTTCCACGGAGTGCTTCATGTCCAGGTTGTTGAGCGGCTCGTCCAGGAGCACGTAGTCCGTGTCCTGGGCAATCACCATGGCAATGAACACGCGCTGCCGCTGACCGCCGGAGAGTTCGTCCACGTAGCGGTCTTCGAATTCGGTGAGGTTCAGGTAGTCCAGGGCGCGGTCGATGTGCTCGGTGTCCTCGGGCCGGAGTCGACCCTTCGAATGCGGGAATCTGCCGAAGCCCACCAGGTCGCGCACCGTGAGGCGAACCGTCAGGGTGTTCTCCTGGCGCAGAATGGACAGCTTCTTGGCCAACTGGTCCGAGGGGGTATTGAGCACGTCGTGGTCGTCCACGAACACGGAGCCGTCGTCCATAGTGACCAGGCGAGCAACCATGGACAGCGCGGTGGATTTGCCTGCCCCGTTGGCACCGATGATCGAAACCACCCCACCGGGTTCGATCTGTGCCGAGACATGATCCACCACGGTGGTCTCGCCATACTTCTTGGTGAGACCGGACAGCTCAATCACTTGATGGACCCTCTCAACAACAGGAACAAGAACAACAACCCACCGCAGAACTCAATCACAATGGACAGCGCCGTATCGAATGCGAAGACGCGCTCCAGGATCAATTGTCCGCCCACGAGCGCCACGATGCCGAGAAGCACGGAAATCGGCAGGATCCAGGCGTGGCGGAAGGTGCGGCACAGGGCATAGGCCAGGTTGGCCACGATCAGTCCGAAGAACGTAATGGGACCCACCAGCGCGGTGCAGACGCCCACGAAGATCGAGCAGACGATCAACACGGTGGTCACAGTGCGGGTGTGGTTGATCCCCAAGCTGATCGCGGTGTCACGGCCCAGGGACAGAACGTCGAAGCGGCGCCGCATCACGATCAGCGGAATGGTGGCGGCGGCAATGATGGCCACGGAGATTCGCAGCAGACCCAGGTCCACACCGGTGAACGAGGCGAACATGGAATCCTGCAGCACCATGAACTCGCTGGGGTCCAACAGGCGCTGCAGCAGCGAAGAAATACCGCGGAACAGCGTGCCGAACACGATGCCGATCAGCAGCACCAGGTGCAGTGAGAGCCCGGATCCCGTGAACAGCCAGCGGTACATGATGGCCGCGAAGAGCACCATGAGTCCGAGCTCCAGCATGAACAGGGGATAGGTCCCCAGCTGGGTGCGGCCCACGGTGCCGATCACGAAGATCAGCACGGTCTGGATCAGCATGAACAGGGAGTCGAAGCCCATGATGGAGGGCGTCAGGATCCTATTGGAGGTGACCGTCTGGAACAGCACGGTGGAGACACCCACGCAGAAGGCGACCAGGACCATGGTGAACACACGGTTGGCGCGGCGGGGGAGCACATAAGCGGCGTTGGCATCCAGGCCCAGGAACAAGTACAGGCCGATGCACACCAGGGCCAGCGCGCCGATGAGGGCGGTGACCATGGCCGGCGACACGGAGCGCACGACAAAGCGTTTGCGCTTCTGCTGGATCGCGTTGGGGACCGGCAGAGCGGCGGATTTGGGGGTCATCAGGAACGAGCTCGCTTCCGCAACAGCATGGCCAAGAAGATTGCAGCGCCCACCACGGCCACCACGGTTCCCACGGGAATCTCGAACGGGTAGCGGATCACACGACCCACGATGTCGCACACGAGCACGAAGCCCGCGCCGAAGACACCCACCCACGGAACCGACCGGCGCATGTTGTCACCGATCATGAGAGACACGATGTTGGGAACCACCAGGCCCAGGAACGGGATGGAGCCGATGGTCACGACCACCACGGCGGAAATGAGAGCCACGATGGTCATCCCCAGCGCCATAATGCGCTTGTAGTTCACGCCCAGGGTCGTGGAGACGTCCTGGCCCATACCGGCCACGGTGAAACGATCAGCGGCGATGTAACCAATCAGGGTGAGTGCTGCTACGAGCCACAGCAACTCGTAGCGGCCCTTGATGACGCCGGAGAAGTCACCGATCATCCACGTGTTGAGCGTCTGCAGCAGATTGAAGCGGTAGGCGAAGAACGTGGTGATCGCTGCGATCACGTTGCCCAGCATGATGCCGACCAAGGGAACGAGCAGCGCGTTGCGCAGCGGGATCTTCTGCAGCACGGCCAGGAACAGAGCGGTGCCGCCCACGGCGAAGACCGCCGCAACGCCCATCTTGCCGAGCAGTGGTGCGCTCGGAACCAGCACGGTGACGGCCAGCAGGCCCAATGAGGCAGATTCCACGGTGCCGACCGTGGAGGGTTCCACGAATTTGTTGCGCGCCATCTGCTGCATGATCAGACCGGCCACGGCCATGGCCATACCGGCAAGGATCACGGAGATGGTGCGCGGAAAACGGGAGACGGCCAGGAGATGAAAGGACTCTTGGAGTCCGGCGGTGTCCCCGCCGGCCACCTGACGCATCAGGGTGGCCGGCGTGACATCCGCGACGCCCACGAACGTTGAGATCACTGCCAGGACGAGCACCGCGAGAGCGGCGATCACCAGGGCACCGTTGGAGCGCAGCAGTCGCCTGAAGGGTCCGGGCCTTCCGGCCTGGTCCGAGCGATTACTTGCTCCGGGTTTTACAGCGGGTTGAGGTTCGGGAGCCGAACCGCCGCCGGTGTTCTCAGGTGCGTGAGCGATGGTGCTCACTTCAAGCTGTCCTGAACTTCAGTGATCATCTTGGGGAAGTTGTTCAGGCCGGGACCCACGATGTACCACGCGGAGGGATCCAGGTAGGTGATCTGGTCTTCCTTCGCGGCGGTGGTCTGGTTGACCAGGTCGTTGTCCAGAACCTGCTGAGCTGCCTGGCCGGATTCGCCCTGACCCACGGCCACGTCGCGGTCGATCACGAACAGGCGGTCCGGGTTGGCTTCGGAGATTGCCTCGAAGGACAGGGACTCACCGTGGGTGCCTTCTGACTGCACATCACCGGCGGGCTTCACGCCCAGGGTGTCGAAGATGATGTTGCCGAAGCGCGAGCCGGGGCCGTAGGCATTGATCTCACCGGCATTGGTCATCAGGAACATGGCGGAACCGGCATCAGTGGCGGCTTCCTTGGTGTCGGCGATCTGCTGGTCCACGCCCGAGAGTTTCTCCTCCACCTCGGATTCCTTGCCCAGGATCTGACCGATGGTCTCCGACTGCTTCTTGAAGGAGGCGACCGGGTCCTTCTGATCCATGGTCAAGTCCACGGTGGGGGCGATTTCCGAGAACTGGTCGTAGAAGTCCGCGGTACGGCCGGAAATGATGATCAGGTCCGGGTTGGCGGCCGAGATGGCCTCCATGTCCGGTTCCTTCATGCCGCCGGCGTTGACGTACTTCTCGTCCTGGTACTTCTCGAATTCGTCCGGCAAGGATGCGGGCTTGGGCAGGCCGTCGACCTCTTCGCCCAGGGCCTCGAAGCTGTCGATGACCCCCAGGTCCATGGAGATCACGGTCTCAGGGTTCTTGGGGACCTCGGTGGTGCCCTGGACGTGCTCCACGGTCACGGTTTCGTTCGAGGCGCTTTCCTCGGAGGAGGACTCGCCAGCGGCTTCGGTGGAGCAACCGGTGAGAGCGAGAAGGCCACCTGCGGTGAGCAGTGCCATGGCCTTGGGGCTGATGCGGTTCATGTCGTTCCTCAAGTGTTCAGGGAAGGTGCGGGATCGTGCGGCCGCGCAAACCCGGCGGCAATGCCAGGTAGGTACGACGGCGCCGTCGAACCCTGACCTGCGAATGCATCGTCTTAGGTTTGCCTTACCTGACAAACTAGCGGGAGGAATTGGGTGTGCGCAAGCTAATAGCGAACGTGTTACTTACCTAATTGTTTTCATCGGCGAGTGAACGTCTGGCACTCGCCTTGACCGACTGCCAGGCCAACCCTAGAGTGACTATTGGCACTCTCCGGGTGAGGGTGCTAAGGGCCAGGCGCTCAATCGGCACCGCGACGACGGTTGGCACGCCAACTGGCTCGTAGCGCATCCACGGTCATGGGACCCCATGAACCACCGTGGGCGCTCACCGTCTCATACGCCTAAAGAAAGGGAGAGATCGTGTCGGTCTCCATCAAGCCCCTCGAGGACCGCATTGTGGTCCAGCCGCTGGCCGCCGAGCAGACCACTGCTTCCGGTCTGGTCATCCCCGATACCGCCAAGGAGAAGCCCCAGGAGGGCACCGTCCTGGCTGTGGGTCCGGGCCGCGTCGACGACAAGGGCAACCGCATCCCCGTGGACGTCAAGGAAGGTGACCTGGTCATCTTCTCCAAGTACGGCGGAACCGAGGTCAAGTACAACGGCGAAGAGTACCTCGTGCTCCCGGCACGTGACGTGCTGGCAGTCATCGAGAAGTAAGTCTTCAGAATCCTTTCTGCGCGGTGCCCGCTGCGCCTACTCGTGAGTGGGTGGCGCACGGGTACCGCGTTTTTCACCCTTAGTTTTCTCGCCCGATAAGGAGCACACATGCCCAAGCAGTTGGCGTTCAACGACGCCGCTCGCAAAGCCCTTGAGGCCGGTGTCAACCGGCTTGCCGACACCGTCAAGGTGACCCTCGGCCCGCGCGGGCGCAATGTCGTTCTCGACAAGAAGTGGGGCGCCCCCACAATCACCAACGACGGCGTCACCATTGCTCGCGAAGTAGAGCTGGACGGCCCGTACGAGAACCTCGGCGCTCAGCTCGCCAAGGAAGTTGCCACCAAGACCAACGATGTTGCCGGTGACGGCACCACCACCGCGACCGTGCTGGCGCAGGCCCTGGTCAAGGAGGGTCTGCGCAACGTGGCCGCCGGTGCGGCCCCCAGCGAGATCAAGCGCGGAATCGAAACAGCCGTGGAGGCCGTGTCCCAGCGTCTGCTGGACAACGCCCGCCCGGTCGAAGGTCAGGACGTGGCCCACGTGGCCGCGATCTCCGCTCAGTCCCCGGAAATCGGTGAGCTGATCGCTCGCGCTTTCGAGACCGTGGGGACCGACGGCGTCATCACCATCGAAGACGGCTCCTCGACCGAGGTCGAGCTGGACGTCACCGAAGGTATGCAGTTCGACAAGGGCTACCTCTCGCCGTCGTTCATCACCGACCAGGAGCGCCAGGAAGCCGTCCTCGAAGACAGCCTGATCCTGCTCTACCAGGGCAAGATCTCTTCCGTGCAGGACCTGATGCCGGTTCTGGAAAAGGTACTGCAGGCCAAGAAGCCGCTGACCATCATCGCGGAGGACGTCGAGGGCGAGGCCCTGTCCACCCTTGTGGTCAACAAGCTGCGTGGCACCCTGGACGTCGTCGCGCTGAAGGCTCCCGGTTTCGGTGACCGCCGCAAGGCGATCATGCAGGACCTGGCCGTGCTGACCAACGGCACCGTGATCACCCCCGAGTTGGGCATCTCGCTGGACAGCGTGGACATGTCCCAGCTCGGTACCGCGCGCCGCGTGACCGTGACCAAGGGCCAGACCACCGTGGTTGACGGCGGCGGCTCGGCCGAGCAGGTCGCGGACCGCGTGGCCGAGATCAAGGCCGAGGTGGAACGCACCGATTCCGAGTGGGATCGCGAAAAGCTCCAGGAACGCCTCGCTCGCCTGGCCGGCGGCATTTCCGTGATCAAGGTGGGCGCCGCCACCGAGGTCGAGCAGAAGGAACGCAAGCACCGCATCGAGGATGCCGTTTCCTCCACCCGCGCCGCTCTCGAAGAGGGCATCGTGGCCGGTGGCGGTTCCGCTCTGGTGCACGCGTCCAAGGCGCTCGACGGCGCCGAGCTCGGTCTCGAGGGCGACGCCGCCACGGCCGTCGGTATCGTGCGCCGCGCCCTGGTTCAGCCCCTGCGCTGGATCGCCGAGAACGCCGGGCAGGACGGCTACGTCGTGGCCTCCCGCGTGGCGGACCTGGAACCGGGCCACGGCTATAACGCCGCGACCGACGAGTACGAGAACTTGGTCTCGGCCGGCATCATCGATCCGGTCAAGGTCACGCGTTCCGCTCTGCAGAACGCAGCATCCATTGCCGCTCTGGTACTCACCACCGAAACTCTGGTGGCCGAGAAGAAGAACGACGATGAGGATCACCATCACCAGCACTGATCTGCTGTGATGAAATCCACGCTGACCGGCGGCTTTCCCCACATCACGGGGCGGGCCGCCGGTTTTTCTGTGCGGGCACTCCGTACCTGTCACCACATGCGATGACGATCCATCTCACACCGATTCCGCGCTGGAACGTGCGGGGGTTAAGGTGACAACCATGCCCGAAACCATTGCTCCGCGGCCGACCGCGACCGACGTTCGACCGGATGTCGTCTCGCGTTATTCCGGTTTCCGAAAAGAAGTCCAGGGTCTGCGCGCCGTCGCCGTGCTGCTCGTGGTGATCTACCACGTGTTCCTGGGCCGAGTTTCGGGTGGTGTGGACATCTTCCTGTTGATCTCCGCGTTCTTCATGACGCTCTCGTTCGTGCGCAAAATCGAAAGCGGCCGCCCCTTGGCGATCGGCCGGTACTGGCTGCACACGTTCAAGCGGCTGCTTCCCCTGGCCACCGTGGTGATCCTGGTGACCGTCGGGCTGCTCACGGAATTCCCCGAATCCTCGGTCGCCCAATTCCGCTGGGAAGCGCTGGCCTCCGTTTTCTACGTGGAGAACTGGGCGCTCGCGGCGTCGTCGGTGGATTATTACGCGGCGGATCATTCCACGGCCTCGCCGTTCCAGCA
>CAACXA010000315.1_pt1 | contig 13153 bp, 11 predicted proteins | sample 2275811 | NCBI WGS metagenome assembly CAACXA01 (sample SAMEA5312478, study PRJEB27640) | indoor metagenome | biome: indoor environment; feature: uncontrolled; material: tiles wood | place: Germany | collected 2014-07-07 | reverse complement strand
CCGCACCCGCCTCAGCAGATCCCGAACCATCACCGCCTGATCCCGAACCGCCGCCGGCACCAGCTCCGGCACCCGCACCCGAACCGTCAGCACCTGCACCAGAGCCACCGGCGCCGGCCTCAGCTGAACCGCCGCCTGCGCCCGCCTCACCCGAACCGGAACCGCCCGGACCGTCCGCGCCACCACCGGCACCGCCAGAGCCCTCGGCTCCGGCGCCGCCGGAACCATCACCACCGACACCGTCGCCAGAGCCGGATCCGCCCTCCGAGCCTGCCTCTCCCGCGGCAGCGCCGCCGGCGCCACCCGCCGCGCCACCCTCAGCGCCAGCAGTGGCATCATCGCCCGCACCTTCACCGGACCCTTCGCCCGAACCACCGGTCGCACCACCTGATGCTCCGTTACCGGCACCTTCGGATGCGCCACTTGTGGCGCCACCCGTGGCCCCGGCGGTCGCGGCGGCGTCGGTGTTCGAATTCTCCGCATTCTCGCCGCCGCCGCCGCACGCCGTCAGCGCCAATGCTGCGGCGAGCGCGAGAGGGGCCAAGCCCTTGTAAGCCTTTTTCTGCATGATGTCTCCTATCCCTCGAACGAGGGGTCATCAGTGTCAGTTGTGATGCAGCTCACGCTACCGGACGGGCAACGAAAAACCCGGGCCGACGCACACGCGCCAACCCGGGTTTCCCTAGCTGTGAGTTACTCCGTCAGGGCGCTGCGCATGGTGCGCAGGGCCACGGAGAGCGCGGCAAGTTCCGCACCGGCGTCACCGCCGGACGACATGCCCTCGATCTCGCCGAGCACATCGCGCAACCGCGCCAGACGGTCCTGGTTGTCCTGCTCCCAGGACGCCACCTTCTCCTGCGCATTGCTGCCCGGGGATTCCAGTGCCTGGGCCGCCAGCGCCACGAGTGTGGAGTAGAGGTCCTCGCGCATGGAGATCCGTGCCATGTTCTCCCACCGAGTGGTCTGCGGGAGCGCGGTGATGCGATCCAGCAGATTCTCCAAGCCGTAACGGTCGAACAGGGCGAAGTAGACCTTGGCAATGGTCTCCACGGTCACGTGCTCATCGCCCTCGGACGACGACGCCGCGTGCTCACCGGCCCGCTCGCCCGCCACCTGAACGCCGCCGGCCTGAGCCAGGCGTGCGACATCCAGCAGTGCGAACGCGTCGAGGAGCTCGGCCCATTCGACCGCCAGGTCCTTGGGCACACCCTGACGCTCGGCCAGTTCGGTATCCGCGCTAACGCGCTCCTGGGACTGCGAGCTCATGAGCTGCTGTTCGCCGAAGCGCAACTGCACGGTGGGCTTGTAGGCATCCACGAGTTCCTGGATGGTCGCCTCGGAGTCGCTGCGGTTGAGGAACCAACGCACCACGCGGTCCAGCAGACGCCGCATGCGCAGGGTCAACTTGTTCCACATCTCCAGCGGAACGTCCGTACCCAGCTCGGCGTGACGGGCCACGTAGGGCTCCAGCTCGAAAATCTCCACGGCGGCGGTGAACACCCGTGCCAGATCGGCCAGGTTGGCGCCCGAGTCATCCACCACGCGGTAGGCGAAGGCGATGCCGCCATAGTTGATGATCTTGTTGGCCACCATGGTCGCGATGATCTGCTTGCGCAACGGGTGGGTCTGGATGTCCTCGCCGAACTTCTCCCGGATCTGCGTGGGGAAGTAGTTCTCGAGTGTCGCGTCGAACCAAGGATCGTCCGCCAGGTCGCTGTGGGTGAGCGCTCCCGTCAGCTGAATCTTGGTGTACGCGGTGAGCACGGACAGCTCCGGACCGGTCAGGGACTCACCGTTTTCCGCTCGCTCGCGCAGCTGCTCGTCCGTCGGCAGGAACTCGAGTTCCCGGTCCAGGTCGGCTTCGTCCTCGAGCCAGTGCATCAACCGGATGAACGTTTCCGCGAACTCCGGTCCGCGAGCGCGTTCGGTGGTCAGGAGCACGTTCTGCGCCACGTTGGTGCGCAGCACCAGGTCCGCAACCTCATCGGTCATGGACTCAATGAAGTCCGCGCGCTCGTCCTGACTCAACTTTCCGGCTTCGACCATACGGTCCACCAGGATCTTGATGTTGACCTCACGGTCGGAGGATTCCACACCGCCGGAGTTGTCGATGGCGTCCGTGTTGACGAGAATTCCGTTGCGAGCAGCCTCGATGCGACCCAGTTGAGTGGCGCCCAGATTGCCGCCCTCGCCGATCACCCTGACGCGCAGGTCTTCACCATTGACGCGGATGGGGTCATTGGCCTTGTCCCCCACGTCCTGGTTGGTCTCAAGGGATGACTTCACGTACGTGCCGATTCCGCCGTTGTAGAGCAGATCCGCCGGAGCCAGCAGGATGGCTCGCACCAGTTCCTGCGGAGCCATGGCTTCCACGCCTTCCTCCAGGCCGAGCGCATTGCGGACCTGCGGACTGATCGGAATGGACTTCTCCTGGCGCGAGTACACGCCGCCGCCCTCGGAGATCACGGACTTGTCGAAGTCCTGCCAGGACGTACGGCCCGCGTTGAACAACCGCTCGCGTTCCTTGTACGACGCCGCGGTGTCCGGATTCGGGTCCAGGAACACGTCGCGGTGGTCGAAAGCTGCGATCAGCTTGATGTGCTCGGAGAGCAGCATGCCGTTGCCGAACACATCGCCTGACATGTCGCCGATGCCCACCACGGTGAACGCCTCGGACTGGGTGTCGACACCGAGTTCGAAGAAGTGCCGTTTGACCGACTCCCACGCGCCACGAGCGGTGATGCCCATCGCCTTGTGGTCGTAACCGACCGAGCCGCCGGAAGCGAACGCATCACCCAACCAGAAGTTCCGGTCCAGTGAGATGGCGTTGGCGGTATCGGAGAACGCTGCGGTTCCCTTGTCCGCCGCGACCACCAGGTAGGAGTCGTCCTCGTCCCTGCGGATCACGCGATCCGGGTGCAGGACGGTGTCCCCCTGGGGCGTCTCCGGAGCCTCGGCGGCGTCCTTGGAGTCATCGTCGGAGACCTCCGCATTGGGCTCGGCGTTGGAGTCATGGGTGATGTTGTCAGTGACGTCCAGCAGCGAGGCGATGAACAGCTTGTAGGCCTCGCGGCCTTCCTCGAGCCACCCTTCGCGGTCCTGCTGCGGGTCCGGGAGCTGCTTGGGGAAGAACCCGCCCTTAGCGCCGTCCGGCACGATCACCGCGTTCTTGACCATCTGCGCCTTGACCAGGCCGAGCACCTCGGTGCGGAAGTCTTCACGACGGTCGGACCAGCGCAGACCACCGCGGGCCACGTGTCCGAAACGCAGGTGCGTGCCCTCGACGCGCGGGGACCACACCCAGATCTCGAATTTCGGGCGGGGATGCGGGGCCGCGTTGATCGCCTGCGGGTCCAGCTTGAACGCCATGGTGGGGCGCTCCTGGTACACGTTGGTGCGCAGCGTTGCACCGACCACATTGGCCAGGGCACGGAAGAGCCGGTCCGCATCCAGCGAGGGAACGTCGTCCAAGACCTTGTCGAGGCGTTCCCGGGCGGATTCGCGTGCCTGCGAGCGTTCCTCACGCCCCTGTTCGGTGTCCTCGAAACGCTCCGGATCGAAGCTCGAGCGGAAGTACTCGGACAGTTCGCGAGTGGCTTCCGGGTAGTCCAGCAGGGTGTCCGCAATGAACTCGAACGAGTTCGCGTAGCCCAACTGCAGGAGGTAGCGCACGTAGGACCGCAGTACGGCCACGGCGCGCCAGCTCATGCGCTCGGTCAGCACCAGGCGGTCCAACGAATCCGACTCGGAACGGCCGGAGAGGATCGCGCACAGGGTGTCCTCGATGAGGTCCTCGGTCTTGGCGTCCTCCGGGCCGTGGGTGTCCACGCCCGCGGGCAATTCCACACCGAAGTCGTACAACTGGAATTCGCGCCCGTCGGACGGGGTCACAGTGTACGGGCGCTGATCCAGCACCTTCAGCCCCATGTTGTGCAGCAACGGCAGCAGCTCGGTCAGCGACAGCGCCTGGGTCAGGTAGATGTTCAGACGCACTTGACCGTCGTGTTCGGCTACGCGCACCTCCGCGGGGAAGTCCGGGTCCCGGCCCCACAGCTCTTCGCAGCGCTGCAAGTCTTCGACGGCCTCGTCGATCTCGTAGTCCTCGCGGTACGCACCCGGGAAGGCGTGGGTCCACAGGGGAGTCAGCCGAGCGGCGTCGTCGGAATCGAAACCGAGGCGGATGGCGCGGGTGAGCGTATCGGGCCACGAACGAACGGCCGCGCGCAGGCGGTGCTCGAGGTTCTCCTGATCGAATTCACGCACCTCGCCGGTGTACGGCAAACGGATGCGGAAGAAGAGACGCGCCAACGAGGACGAGGTCAGCCGCACCTCGAAGTCAATGGCCTCCGCCTGGAACACATCCTGCAACTGCTCCTCGATGCGTTCGCGCACGGAGGTGTTGTAGCGGTCGCGCGGCAGGAAGACCACCGCGGACATGAAGCGGCCGAACGTGTCCTGACGCAGGAACACCCGTGTCTGGCGGCGTTCGTTGAGCCCCAGCACACCCTTGGCCGTCTCGTAGAGCTTGTCGCTGGTCATGTGGAAGAGCTCGTCGCGCGGGTAGTCCTCGATGATGCCCATGAGGTCTCGCGCGGAGTGGCTGTCCGGGAGGAATCCGAAGCGCTCGATCACGGTTTCCACCTTGTCCCGCACCACGGGCGTCTGGTGGGCCGGGACCGAATAGGCGCGGCGGGAGAAGAGGCCCAGGATCAGGTACTCGCCGGTGACCGTGCCGTCCTTGGCGAACGTGCGCACCCCGATGTAATCCAAGTATTCACGGCGGTGGATGGACGAGCGACGGTTGGCCTTGGTGACGAACACGACCTGGTGGTCTTCAGCGTGGATGCGCCCCAGACCCGTGAGCTTCTGCGCGTGGCCCTCCGCGCCCGCTTCACGGAGCAGGCCGAGCCCGGTCTGCGGGCGCGAGTGCAGGGCAGCGTCGTCGCCGTTCGTCTCAAGGTCGTAGCGCTTGATGCCCATGAAGACGAAGTTGCCGGCCCTCAGCCAGTCGAGGAACTCCTTGGCGGAATCCACGTCCGGCAATTGGGAACCATCCTCGAACTGGATGTCACGCAGGCCGTCCAGGGTCTGTGCAAGCTCCGCGACCGTGGCGTGCATCTGGTCTTGGTCCTCGTCCACCCGGCGAACGTCCGAGACGAGTTTGCCCAAATACTGCTTGAGGTCCTCGCGCTCCGACTCGTTCAGATCGCTTTGCAGTTCCATGCGGATCCAGGACTCGATGACCGTGGTGGTGGACCCACCCTCGCTCGAACGCGGCGTGGCATTGGGAGTCAGAGGGACCAGCGGAATGGCGGCCGTGTCCCCGGAAGAGGCCGTTGAGATGTTGGGGACCTGGTCCAAGGACTCCAGCTCGTGCTCGGCGCCCATTCGGGTGGCGAGCAGCAGAGGGTGAAGTACCAACCGGGCACCGCCCCACTTGGCGGCAATCTCGGTGGTCAGTGTGGAAACCAGGAACGGCATGTCGTCCGTGACCATGTAGAGCTCCGTGCCGTTGGAGCCCTGTCGAACATCCACGCAGAGTTCACCCTTGTTTCGGTACTTACCGACTTCGCGGTGGTGCTCCGCGAGCTTGCTCAAGGTGTCCTGACTGTGGGTGGCCACATCAGCATCCGGAACCGTCCGGTAGTACTCGGTGATCCACTGCTGGTCTCCGCTCCACTGCGGGCGTTGCCACACCGCCGGGATCACTTGGGTGTCGGTCGCTTCGGGAGAGGTCACGTCTGCATCACGCCTTTGCTCGCAGTCGAGATGAAATGAACACACGGCAATCAGAAACCCGAACGCTCGCCTGCCCGTCATTGACGTCATGACTCGCGGTCGGCCACGTTGCCGAGTCTGCTTCCACCCTATGGCTCCCCGCCCACCAGAGCCACTGTTGTGGTTGAGCGGGGAGTGAACGTTGCAGCGTCCACGGTCCACGGTGTCTGCACACATACAATGTTGGGGTTGACCGCCCAGCGAACGCGAGAGGCCCAGAGCTTATGACCAATGTTGGACCCGCAGGCGTAGTCGAACAGGCGGTGGACACCGGCGAAGCGAAAGCAGCCACGTCTTCCGGGCAATTGGTCCACCGAGGAGTGCTCGGTGGTGCATTACTCGGATGCACCACGTCATTTGCTGTCTTCGCCGCCGTGAGCACTGATTCGCCACTGGTGGGTGCCCTCGTGTTCCCGGCGGGAATCACCATTGTGATCCTGATGGGCATGGAGCTCGTGACCGGCGGTTTTGCCATGGTGCCCATGGCTGCGATGGAAAAACGCGCCACGTGGGCGGCCGTACTGCGCTATTCGATCATGGTGATCATCGGCCACCTCATTGGCGCGCTGGCGTTCGCATTCCTCTTCAGCGTGGCCCTGAACGGATTTGGCACCACCGATCCGGGGCGGTTGGGCCAGGAGTTCGCGGCGACTGCAGAGGCCAGCACTCTCGAGTATCAGGCCATGGGAGCCGCCGGGATCGGTACCGTTTTCGTCAAGGCCATGCTGTGCAACTGGCTCGTGTGTCTGGGTGTCTTCATGGGTCTGACGTCCAAGGACACCGTGGGAAAGATCGCCGCGATCTGGTTGCCGATCATGGTGTTCTACGGCCTGGGTTTCGAACACGCCGTGGTCAACTTCTTCATGATTCCCATGGGCATGTTCATGGGTGCGGACGTGAGCATTGCCGACTGGTGGCTCTGGAACCAGATACCGGTGCTGCTGGGCAACTTTGTGGGCGGATTCGTGTTCACGGGCTTGGCGCTCCTACTGGCCTTCCGGCCTGAGCAGGATTAACCGCCTCGCCCACGGTTCGTGGTTTGTCACCCCGGGATCTCGTGTGGTTCCGGGTACGGCAGGGCTTAGATCGTGGCCCCACCCGGTGCCGACGCCGCTGCGGTCACCTCATCCGCCGTCACGGTCACCACTTCCCCGTTTTCCAGGCTGCGCAGTTTCCGGTTCAGGATGTGCCCGGCCGTGAGGCGAATGAACGATCCGTGGCTGACGATCATCACGTTCTGCCCCGGGTAGTCAGAGATGATCTGCTGGAGCACCGCCACCCCTCGGTCCACCAGGTCCGCAGTGTGTTCACCATGCTGTTCCATGAACGCGTGGCGCTCTTCCTCGGTCATGTGGCTGCAGTCGTAGCCCTCAATGTCGCCAAAGCTGCGCTCGATCAGATCGTCATACACTCGCGAGACTACAAGACCGACCGCTTCGCCGATGATTTCCGCAGTCTCCCGAGCACGGGACAGCGGTGAGGAAACCAGTACGTCCCAGTGCTCTCCCGACGCCGCCAGCTCGCGGCCCACTTCACGGGCCTGTTCTCGGCCGGTCTCGTTGAGGGGGATGTCGGTGCGGCCCTGCAGCCGGCGAGCGAAGTTCCAGTCGGTCTGACCGTGGCGGATGAGGGAAAGAGAGGAATCAGTCACGCCTCAACGCTACCCGCAGTCACGAACTTGTCCTTTTTTGCACCCGCCACCCACGAAAATGCACATGCGGAAAAGAACGCACATAAATGAGTGTGGCCCGGAGCCTCCGTCGATCGGAGATTCCGGGCCACACAAGAAAGCAAAGGTCTAGGCGCGGCGATCATCCGTCTCGATGTCGATGCGCTCCTTGCGGAGGGTGTCCTCAATGACTTCGGTGCGCTCGGTGCGTTGGGCCACCAGGCGGACACGCTGGTAGGGAACGCGCACGGTCTGGACCACGGCCTCGGTGCGGTACAGGATGAGTTCGTCCTCGCCCAGGGGCAACTCGCGACCGTCCAGGAATGACTGGCGTTCCTCTTCGGTAATGGGGGTGCGAACCACATCGGGCTCGTCGTGTCCGACGGTCACTTCCTGACGGACAGGCTCTTCAATCACGTACTTGCGGAGACGGAGCTTGCCGGTCTCCTCCTGCTGACGGTTGATCACCAGGCGCTCTTCATGACGAACCACGGATGCGGCCTGGTCATCGAGCATTTCTTCACGATGCGAATCCCGCGGGTCCTGCCCGGGAACGCTGTTCTGTACTGCCATCCTGACCTCCTGAAAGAGTGTGTTCTAGAGATTATCAGCCGGGTTATGTTGCGACCTACCGTGTAGCATTTGGAGCTACCCCGGTGGGTCCCGAAAGGATGAGCTGATGAGCTATTCGGATGATGGCAACGGTTATTTCACACGTGCCCTGGACGCCGAGGACCGGGGCGAACTCTCGCAGGCCGAAACCGCATACCGGCAGGCGATCGAGTTGTTCAAGGAGACCCAACAGACCCAGCGTGAGCTCGCAGCGTGCCACTACAATTTGGGCCACCTGTACGTGGTCATGAACGTGCGGGACAAGGCGATCACCGAGTACCAGCGCTGCTTGGAGTACTTCGGACAGATTACGGACAGCAGCAAACCCAAGGGTCGCGCGCATTTGATCCTGGGGTCGTTGTTCGTGGAGGACCGAGACTACCCCCGCGCTGAGTCCCACTTACTGGACGCCCTGGGGCAGTACTTGGACGCGCCGCACGAGCCCAAGGATCAAGCGGAGTGCTACGTCAACCTGGCGCGCGTCTACAACGCCACCAAGCGCCGGGCCCAGTCCGTCACCGCGTACAACCGCGCGTTGGATTTCTATCAGGCAACCCCTGATTCCCAGCGTGACCAGTCCGATTGCTACACCGAGTTAGGCATCGTCTACCAGTACCTGGGCAAGATGGAGGAGTCCGCTGCCGCCTATGGTGAGGCCGCACGTTTGCGCCAGCAGGCCTCCCACCACCATCGCCACCACAAACACAAGGGTTCCGATTCATGAGCTTTCCGCTGATTTACGGTTGCATGGCCCTGGGCGGGCCGTGGGATCGTTCCGAGATCACCAGCACCCAGTTCGACGCCGCTCACACCGCCGTGCGCGCCGCTCACCAGACCGGGTTCGACCTTTTCGACCACGCTGACATCTACGCCGCAGGAAAGTCCGAGACGATCTTCGGCCGCATCCTCGCGGAGGATCCGGAGCTCCGCCAAGGAATCAAGCTGCAGACCAAGTGCGGCATTCGCATCCCGGGCAATACCGGCCCCGAAGATTCCCCGGTGCACTACCGCCTGGATCGGGACACCATTCGCGCGAGCCTTGAGGGCTCGTTGGAGCGGTTGGGCGTGGACAGCGTGGAACGGCTGATCCTGCACCGGCCGGACCCGTTGACCACTCTGGGTGAAACAGGCCAGGCCCTGGATGATCTGCGCTCAGAAGGTTTGATCAACTCCGTGGGGTTGTCCAACATGACCTTGCGCCACGTCGCGGCGTTCCAGCAGGTCCTGTGCACTCCGCTCACCGCCGTTCAAATTCAGATGAGCCTGGCCCACCGTGACTTCGTCGAAACCCAGATCCTGGGCAATCAGACCGAGGGCACCGAGTACAACTTTCCCGAGGGTCTACTGACTCATTGCGCGGCGGACGAGATCGAAGTCCAAGCATGGGGCGCCATGGCGGACGGCATCTACTCCGGCCGCCAGGCACCCCAAGGTGACCGGACCGCGGAGGCCACGAGCGGCGTCGTCGAACGCCTGGCTGAACGCATGAATGTCTCCCGCGAGGCCGTGGTCGTGGGCTGGTTGCTGCGCCACCCGTACGCGATCCGCCCGGTGGTGGGGACCATGAACCCGGAGCGGATCCGCGCGTGTGCCCAGGCACCGCAAGCCGCCGAGGACATGACTCACACGGACTGGTATGAGCTCTGGACGGCCGCGCGCGGTCATTCATTGCCGTAAGTGTCGTGTCCTGGGGTTCCGAGCGAAAAGAGTATTGTCCGAAGTGAGGCCTGACTAGGGCACGAAGTGATCGTCACCAAACGGTGACCTTCATAAGCTTGCTCCTGGCAGCCCACATGGCTATTTTCTTTTGTAAAGGAGCCGTCGCGGGCTGCGACGGTTGACAGGGAGAGTATCCATGAACCGACCTTGGCTTACCCGCACGCCTGGGCACGTGGTGTGTGAACCGGATGAGTTCAGTTATCGCACCGACCTTCCCGTGGTGGAGGCGACCGCAACTCGGTCCTACGCGATCGATGAACTCACCACCGTGGAATTACGGGTCGCCCCCGGCCAGCACCAACTGGTCATCACCCACGGCGACGATCATTGGGTGGAGACGATCGGCCTTTTCGACGACGCCGCCCCGGACCTGCCCATTCTCCGGCGCCTTCCCAACCCCACAGGTTTCGCGACCGATTTCGAAGTGGGCTGCACGGTGACCTCGCACTCGCAGCGCGGACTGGCCAAAACGTTGAAGCAGCTACGTGATCGGCTCGACAACGCGCCTCTCGCGCTGTGCGTCCAGGATCCCGAGGAGCCCACCGCGATTACCGCGGCGTGCTGTCACATGGATCCGGTGGAAAACACCCTCATGTGGTGGACGTGGCGAACCCTGCCGGAATCCGGCTGTATGGTTCGCACCCGCGCGCAGTTGCACCTCACGGCGGTGCCGCAGGGAGTGGCTGCGTAGCCACTCTCCGCGCTCAGAACGGTGACGGCGCCGTGTACGGCTCCAACAGTTCCCGCTGTTCCTTGTTGAGCCGCAGAACTGTTTGTGTTTCCGGGACGAACAGCGCGAGTTGGGTCAGCGCGCGAACGCAGGGAGCGCCGTCGGCGGCGTCGACAATTTCGAATCCAAGCTCGAGCGTTGCCGCCTTGGCCGAGACCACCCAGACGCGCACCTCCGTGGGGACGTTGCGGTAGGCCAGCGGGCGCAGGTACTTGACCCGGTGCTCGGCAATGAGTGCCTGGGTGCCCTCCGGGAGCACCGAGAAGAGGGGAATCTTGGCCGGGGCCACCTGCTCGCCCGTGCCCACCGGAACGCCGAACGTGGCGATGCGGGCTTCCTCGAGTACGCGGATGACCTCAACGTTGTTCACGTGCCCGTACGGGTCCATGTCGCCCCAACGCAACGGGACCTGACAGGTGACGGAGCGTTCCAGGTACTCGTTCGATCGCATATCGGCGCTCCTCACGTGCAGATTTGTCATGGTCGCCGGCAGCTCACGGGATTGCCGGGGATGAATGAGATGATATCCGCGTCCGCGTTCTGATGGGGGTATTTGGGTGACGGTTCAGGAGCCTGCCGAGACCAAGCGGCATCGTTGGCTCACCCTGCTGGTTGCGGCGTTAGCAGTGGCCGTGGCCGGATGGCTAGCCGTCTGCTGGGCCGTGCTGGAGCACCCCCGCACGGAGGAACCCGCGATGTCCGATGCGCTGCTGGTGCTCGGCCCTCCGGATACCCAACGCATGGCCACAGCGCAGGGATTGATGGAGCGTGGCATCGCGCCCGTGCTGGTCATTGCGACCCCCGACGCTCAGCCCGATGATCCGCCCGCCATGGTGCAGTACTACGAGGATAAGGATTTCTGCACCCCGCGCACCGATTACGAGGTCATCTGCTTCCAGCCCAATCCCTCCACCACCCAGGGCGAGGCCATGCAGTTGCGCGACCTGGCCGCTGAGCGCGGTTGGGACACCGTGACTGCCGTGACGTTCAAACAGCACGTGCCGCGGGCGCGCATGATCCTGGAGCGCTGCTATCACGGTGAGTTACGGATGGCCGCGACCGACTACGAGTTCACACCACTGCGCACGCTGCGGCAGTACGTGTACCAGAGCGGCGGGTACGTGAAGGCCTGGCTCACTCCCGGGTGCGAACAGCAGTTGCCAGGCAACCCGAAAGAGTTGGATTGAGGTTCTCGTGAGTGATCTTCAGTGTCCCGCCACGGTGGTTTTCGTCGCCGACGCCGCTGCGGCCGACAACCTGCCCACCTCGCGTTTTCGTGTGGCCCAGGTGATGTCTCCGTATGTCCGCACGCCTATGGATTTGGTAGGCGCCGTCGAGAACGCAGCCGATGAGTACCGCGGGGAATGCGTGGCGGTAGTGGCCCCGCGACCACTGGTGATCGAGGCCTTGGATGAGGTCTCCGCTGGTGGGTCTTCAGCAACTCCGTCCCCGGATGACCCGTGGGTTGCGGTGGACGTGGATTCCGCCGGCTGGACGCTGTTGCCCACCGAGCCCTGAGGGTCCTTATGCGTGTCTGACCACGTTCCTAACGTGGGGCTTCATGACTAGCGAGCCCGCGATCGGAGAGTGCGTGTTGACCGTGATGTCCCGGTGATGGGGCCGAGCCATGCTGCGTGTGGTGCCGCTGCATGGGTGGCGCTGACCGCCGACTACACCCTGCAATTTTCCGACTTTTCTGTGCCGATCGGCTTCGGTGTACTCCCCGTGGGTGACGCGGGGGTGGTGACCGGCGCCCTGATCTGCGCGGGCGCCGCGCTGTTGCCGGATATCGATCACCCCAACGGAACCGTGGCGCGCTCTCTGCCGCCATTCTCGGGATGGTTAGCGCGGATCGTCTCTCGGTTGTCGGGCGGCCATCGACGAGGAACTCACTCTCTGATCGGGCTGCTCGTGTTTACCCTGCTGGCCTGGTTGTCACAAAACGCCGCCCTTCCCGTGGGCGACGGGCTGCGCTGGTTGGCGGAGTCGAGTGGCGATGATTCTGCACCCGCCGTTGTTGCGGCGCTACCCGGGCAGGTGTGGCCGTTGGCCGCGGTGCTCTCGGTGTTGATGATCGCGTTCGCGGTGAAGGTCCTGGCGTTTCTTCCGGACCGGATTTCGCATGCCAACTGGCTGGTGGCCATCGGCCTGGGAATCGTGGTGGCCACCAATCCCCCGGACCATCCGTGGTGGTTCGTGATTGCCGTGGCTTTGGGGTGTGCGGTGCACATGATCGGCGACATGGTGACCACGCAGGGGATTCACTTGCTGTGGCCGTTGCGCCCTCGTTTACCGGTGCCGTCCACGTTTTACCGGGGCAGATCCTTCGTGCGATTTCCCGTTCTGGGAAAGGCCGGGTCCGGCATGGAACTGGCTGTGCTGACGCCCATCAGCGTGTACGCGATGGTCGGTCTGGCGTGCGCCTTGGCAGCATGGGGTGGCATGACTCTGGGGTGATGCAGTTGCGACGGGAGGCCGTGCACGGCGATTCGCCAAACGCATCAGGCATCGGGTAGGCTACTCAACGTTGTTCACCGGCGGAAGCTGAGTGAATAAACAAGCGCGAGTGGCGGAATAGGCAGACGCGCACGGTTCAGGTCCGTGTGCCCGAGAGGGCGTGGGGGTTCAACTCCCCCCTCGCGCAC
>CAACXA010000228.1_pt1 | contig 13237 bp, 10 predicted proteins | sample 2275811 | NCBI WGS metagenome assembly CAACXA01 (sample SAMEA5312478, study PRJEB27640) | indoor metagenome | biome: indoor environment; feature: uncontrolled; material: tiles wood | place: Germany | collected 2014-07-07 | reverse complement strand
AGCAGGGTCAGCAGCGACACGAACACGCTGACACCGACCAGCAGGTAATCCAGGCCGGTTCCGCGGGCAACGCCCGCTTCCAGGAGCCCCACCTTGCCCAGGAAGCCGGAGAACGGCGGAATGCCACCAAGGTTCAGGGCCGGGATCATGTACAGAATGCCGAGCAACGGTGAGATCTTGAGCATGCCCGCGAGGCGATCCACGTTGGTGGAGCCGCCACGCCGTTCGATCAGGCCAGCAACCAGGAACAGGCTGGTCTGCATCACGATGTGGTGGGCAATGTAATAGACCACTGCCGCCAACGCGGCCTCGGTCCCCACTGCGATGCCGAAGATCATGTACCCGATGTGACTGATCAGCGTGAACGAGAGCATACGTTTGATGTCGATCTGGGCCAGCGCACCCAGGATGCCCACCAGCATGGTGAGCAGGGCGACCCACATGAGTAGGTCGTTGATCTGTGTTCCGGGGAACAACAGGGTCTCGGTACGGATGATCGAGTAGACGCCCACCTTGGTCAACAGGCCCGCGAACACGGCGGTCACCGGTGCGGAGGCGGTCGGGTAGGAGTCGGGCAGCCAGAACGACAGCGGGAAGATTGCGGCCTTCACGCCGAACGCGATGAGCAGCATCAGGTGCAGCTGCATCTGGGTGCCCTGCGGCAGGTCCGCCAACTTCATGGACAGATCGGCCATGTTCACCGTGCCTGTGGCGCCGTAGATCATGCCGATCGAAATCAGGAACAGCACGGAGGAGATCACCGAGACCACCACGTAGGTGACGCCGGCACGGATGCGCTGCACGGTTCCGCCCATGGTCAGTAGCACGTAGGAGGCGGTCAGCAGGATCTCGAAACCCACGTACAAGTTGAACAGGTCTCCGGCGAGGAACGCGTTGGAGACACCGGCCACCAGGATCAAGAAGGTGGGGTAGAAGATCGAGATGGGGCCCTCGTCGTCGCCGTCGGCGACGCCCTCGCCCGCCGCGTAGATCAACACCGCCAAGGAAACGACCACGGAGACCACGAGCATCAGGGCGGACAGCTGGTCGACGACCATCACGATGCCGAAGGGTGCGGCCCAATCACCCAGGTGGATGGCCTGCGGGCCCTGGTTCCACACGGTGATCATGATCATCACGTTCAACGCCAGAGTCACGCTCATGGCACCGATCGTCACGAAGCGCTGCAACCGGTTCCGGTGCACGATCAACATGTTCATCGCGGCGCCCAGGAAGGGGATCACCACGGCCAGCGGAGCTAGCTGCGCGAAGTCATAGTTCATGATCGACCCTCCTCTCCGGTGTCCTCGGGTCCGTGACCCTCATGGCGATGGCCCTCTGCGTGTTCGACGTAGTCCGGTGATGAAGGGGCAGCCAGGTGCTGTGCTCGGTGATGTCCGGGGGACTCAGTGGCTTCCTCTTCGTTGTGACGTGGCCGTACGGGCGGAGTGTCCGAGTCGGTGAACTCGGAGGAGTCCTGGGGCATGGCGTCGTCGTCCTCGGCGTCGTAGGCGGACTGCTGTGCCACGCGACGGTCTTCAAGGTCGTCCTGGATCTCGTCGCGGCGGGCCAGGGTCCAGGAGCGGTAGATCATGCTCAGGATGAACGCCGTGGTGGCCAGCGAAATCACGATCGCGGTCAGGATCAACGCCTGCGGTAGGGGATCCGAGTACTCGGATCCGTCAAGATCCTTGTTGTAGAGCGGAGCGAATCCGGGGGCGCCACCCGCGTGCAGGATCAGTAGGTTGGTGGCGTTGGTCAAGAGCATGATGCCCAGCAACACGCGGGTCATGGAGCGTTCCAGGAGCAAGTACACGCCCACGGAGTACATCACGCCCATGACCACGAGCAATGTCAGGTTGACAGTCATCCCTGCACCTCCGTGGGGTTGCCACCCGTGGCCGAGGCTCCGGGTCCGTTGGACGTGGTTGCGGAAGCGGAGTCCCCCACGCGCTGCGCGGAGACGGACGGACCGCTGCGGGTCACGCGGATGCGAGAACCACCGCCCTTCTTGGTGGTGCCGTCGAAGGCCTCACGTTCCTTACGCTCGTCGATGCGCCCGCCCAACGAACGCAGGATGTCCAGGACCAGTCCGATCACGATCAGGTAGACACCGATGTCGAAGATCACGGAGGTCACGAATTTCACGTGGCCGAACACGATCATGTCCCACTCGAACGTGTAGCTCTGCATGACGGTGCCACCGAAAAGCACGGGCACGATCGAGTAGAGCGAGGCGATGGCCAGACCCGCACCGAGCATCCAACCGGCATTGACCGGGGTGGCCCGTTCCAGTTCGTAACGGCCGCCGGCCAGATAGCGCAGCGTGAGCGCCAGGGCGGCCATGAGGCCACCGGCAAAGCCGCCACCGGGGTCATTGTGCCCGGCGATCAGCAGGTAGATGGAGACCATCATGAAGGTGTGGAACAGCAACCGTACGATCACTTCGAAGATGATGGAGCGCCGTTCGGGTGCCAGCGTCCGGCCGGCCAGGATGAACGGGTCGGCATCCGGGCGTGATGAGAAGCGACGGGCCAGATCCAGCTGCTCGGTGTTGACGTTCTGCGAATGGGCGGCCGCGTTCATCGTGCGGATCATCTTGAGTTCAGACGTGTCCAGCTGGTGCCGCTCGCTGCGCAACCTGTCGCCACGGCTCTTCACGAAGATCAACGAGGCGATGCCGGTGGCCGCCACGACCAGCACGGTGATCTCACCGAAGGTGTCCCACGCGCGGATGTCGACCAGGATCACGTTGACCACGTTGGCGCCGTCGCCCTCTTCGTAAGCCAGGCGAGGCAGGTCGAGCGAGATGCGCTCGGCGGAGCGGGACGAGATCGAGAAGGCCGCAAGGGCCATCATGAACAGCCCGAACGCCACGGCGAAGATCACGCGGAAGGCCTTGCGACCGGCGGGTCGGCGGTTCCACAGTGGACCGGGCAGCGAACGCAGCGCCAGCACGAAGGCCACCAGCATGATGGTCTCCACGAGCGTCTGGGTCAGCGCCAGGTCCGGGGCACCCTGCAGGGCGAAGATGAGCGCAAGGCCGTAACCGGTCACGGAAACGAGCAGCACCGCGAGGAACCGCTTGCCCGCGGTGAGCACCAACAGTGCCGCCACGATCATGGCAATGCCGGTGACCAACTGGCCCGGGGAATCCGCGTAGCGGGTGTCGGCCAACGGCGGGGTTTCGTACCAGAACAGCGCGATCAGGGGCACCACGATCGCGGTAACCAGGATGACCGACAGGTAGAACTTCAGCGAACCACGCTGTGTGCGACCGGTGACCCACACGGCCACCAGGTCCAGTGCGTTGACGATCTTTCGGTAAACGAAGTCACCGGTGGGAACCTCCGGCAGCCTGTCCTGGAACTGGCCCACGGGGCGGCGAGCGAAGTACAGCACCGCACCCAAGGCGATGATCAGCGCGGACAGGCCCAGGGCCACGGTGAATCCGTGCCACAGCACCAAGTGCACCCCGGATTCGGCGGCGTCGGAGAACTCCTCCTGATAGGGCTTGATACCGGCTTCCATGGGCTTGGGGTACAGACCGAACACTACGGTGAGGACTGCCAGAACGGCCGGGGCCAGGATGAAACCCCACGGGACCGGCTTGAAGTCACCGATGACCGACTGGCCATCCTCTGCGGTGTCCAGTTCGGAGAATTGTCCTGGCTTGCGGGCGAAGCCACCCCACATGAAGCGCGCGCTGTAGGCGAAGGTCAGGATGGAGCCGATGACCACGCCCACGAGCATGATCATGCCCAGGGGTTCCGCGCTGTGGTCCACGAGTGCGGTGAGCACGGCTTCCTTAGTCACGAAACCGAACAGCGGTGGCACACCCGCCATGGACGCGGCACCGATGAGCGAAACGACGAACAACTTGGGAGCACTGCGCCCCACACCCGAGAGCCTGCGGATGTCTCGCGTTCCGGCCTGGTGGTCGATGATGCCCACGCACAGGAACAGGGTGGCCTTGAACAGACCGTGGGCCATGACCATGCCCATGCCGGCCATGGCCGTGTCCGCGGAACCAAAACTGATGACCGCGGTGATGAAGCCCAACTGACTCACGGTGCCGTAGGCGAGGATGAGTTTGAGGTCGAACTGGCGCAGGGCCACCCAGCCGCCGAAGATCATGGTGGCCAGACCCAGGGAAACCGTGACCGGCAACCACCACTCGGTCGCGGCGAACCCCGGAGCGAAGCGTGCCACCAGGTAGATGCCGGCCTTGACCATGGCCGCAGCGTGCAGGTATGCGGAGACCGGCGTGGGTGCGGCCATGGCCGCGGGAAGCCAGAAGTGTGTGGGGAACAGCGCGGACTTGGAGATCGCGCCGGCCAGGATCAGGATAATGGCCGCGTTGAGGGTGGCGGACGTCGCCATCAGTTCCGGGGCGGCGTCGACAATCTGTGAGACGCGGTAGGTCCCCGCGGCCTCGCCCAGCATGATCATGCCCACGAGCATCGCCAGGCCACCCGCGGTGGTGATCACGAGCGCCTGCAACGCGGCGCGACGAGCGGCGAGCTTGGTGCGCGAGTAGCTGATCAGCAGGAACGACAGGACCGAGGTGATTTCCCAGAAGACGAAGAGCACCAGGAGGTCGTCCGCGGTGACCAGACCGAACATGGCCCCGGCGAACGCCACGAGCTGCGCTGCGAAGGCCCCGATCCCGTCCGCATCGGACTTGAAGTACAGCGCACAGTAAATCAACACGAGTGCGCCCACACCCAGGATCAGCAGGCTCATCATGTAGGCGAGCGCGTCCATGCGGAAGGCCAGGGTGATCCCCAGCTGCGGGATCCACTCGAGGGTGCTGTACCACTCGCCGGATTCACCGTAGACGCGGGGAGTTTGAGTGAACAGCCAAATCAACGAACCAAGGGGCACCAGTGCCACGGCGTAGAAGCCGGATCGTCCGGTTCGTTTGAGGATCGCTGGCGCACACAGGGCTGCAAGGCCGTGGAGGAGCAGCACAGCGAGCATAGAAACCTAAACCTCTCTGAAGGTCACAAACAGCATGGACATGACCCCCACGAAAGGCACGGTTCTACCCAGGCGGACGGGCCGGAAGATTCCTGCCAATCCTAACAAAGCGCATAAATGACACATCCACATTTTCCTCTGGGTGAACCGAGGAACGAAAAGCTCGCGCGCCACCCCGTTAATTCTTTACCCGCGGGTCACATCTGGGCCCTAGGGTGGGGGCCATGACCACTCAAGCCCGGGAGACCGTGGGAACGCGCGCACAGGTCCTCGCCTGGTGCTTGTGGGACACGGGATCCTCAGCGTTCCACGCGATCATGCTCACCTTCGTGTTCACCGTGTACCTGACAAGTTCGTCCTTCGGCTCACCCGAGCACACGTCTGCCGTGCTGAGCGCGGGCATGGCCATCGCGGGCTTCTTCATCGCCCTGACCGCCCCGTTGATCGGGCAGCGCTCGGACGCACCTCGCTCCCGTTCCCGCTTCTTGGGTGTCAACACGGTGTTGCTGGCGCTCTTCACGGGCCTCGCGTTCTTCGCCCGCCCCGAGCCGTCCTTCCTGATCTTCGGTGTCGCAATGATCGCCATCGCCAGCATCGTGGCCGAGTTCGCCGAGGTCAGTTACAACGCCATGCTCCCCGGTCTGGCCGGCCCCCGGAAGATCGGTGCGGTTTCCGGTTGGGGCTGGGGTGCCGGCTACTTGGGCGGCATCGTGGCGTTGGCGTTCGTGCTCTTCGGCTTCGTCCAGCCCGGTTTTCTGGGGATCGCCACCGAGGACGCCCTCAATTACCGTTCTGTGGCCCTGTTCAGCGCCGTGTGGGTTCTGGTGTTCTCACTGCCCCTGATGCTGCGCGCTCGCAGCATGCCCTACCGCCCACTCGAGATCGACGACGACGCCGCCTCACCCGCCCCGCGCCGCGGCATCTTGGCCTCGTACAGAGATTTGTTCCGCACAATTGCCAGGGTCTGGCGCCGTTCCCCCGCCACCGTCTACTTTTTGCTCTCCTCCGCCATCTTCCGCGACGGGCTCGCCGGTATCTTCACGTTCGGCGGCGTTCTTGCGGCGGGTACCTTTGGTTTTTCGATGTCCGAGGTCATCATTTTCGCGGTGGTCGCCAATATCGCCGCAGCGCTCGGCGCGATCGTGGGCGGCAAGTTCGACGACGCCGCCGGCCCCCGTGCCGTGATCGTCGTGTCGCTGCTCGGCATCATGGTCGCGGGTTCCGTCTTGTTGTTCTGGGAGGGCTCCACCGCGTTCTGGGTGTGCGGCCTGGCGCTGTGCTTGTTCGTGGGACCTGCTCAAGCGGCGTCGCGAACTTACCTGGGACGACTGACCCCGTCCGGTCGCGACGGGGAGATGTACGGCCTCTACGCAACCACGGGTCGAGCCGTCAGCTTCCTGGCACCCCTGATGTTCGGCATTTTCGTCACCGCGTTCGGTGCCCAGATCTGGGGCATCCTGGGGATCCTGAGTGTGGTGGGCGTGGGGTTGCTCCTGCTGCTGTTCACGCCCAAGCCGCCCAAGGGCTTCACGACCGTTCAGGCCTGATGACACCAGAACGCCGCAGATGCCTTACACGGCATATACGGCGTTCCACTCCATCGAGTAGGGGGCGTGGACGTCCTATTCGACCGGCGACCGGTGAAAGTTCACATGGCTGCGCGAGGCCGTGGGGCCGCGCTGACCCTGATACCGGTTCCCGTAGGCACCGCTACCGTAGGGGTGCTCCGCGGCGGACGAGAGCTGGAAGAAGCACAACTGCCCCACCTTGGAACCCGGCCACAGCTTGATGGGGAGCGTGGCCATGTTGGACAGTTCCAGCGTCACGTGGCCGGAGAATCCGGGGTCGATGAACCCCGCGGTGGAGTGCGTGAGAAGGCCCAACCTACCCAAGGAAGATTTACCCTCGAGTCTCGCGGCGACGTCGTCGGGGAGCGTGACCTTTTCGTAGGTGGCGCCCAGGACGAACTCGCCGGGATGCAGCACGAATGGTTCGTCTGGGTCGACCTCGATCAACCGCGTGAGCTCGGGTTGCTCCTGGGCGGGATCGATGTGCGCGTACTTGTGGTTGTCGAACAACCGGAACCACCGGTCCAGGCGCACGTCCACGCTGGCGGGCTGGATCATGGCGGGGTCGTACGGTTCCAGCTTCACACGGCCGGAATCCATGAGGCTGCGAATATCACGATCGGAGATGAGCACGCTTACACGGTAGTGCACCGGTACCGGTCACACAGGTTTTATCATGACCACCCGCGCGGCAGGATCCAGTCCTTGCGCGGTTTCACGGTCGACCACAGCACGCAGCTCCGGGGACCACTCTCCCTCCGGCAGTTCGCGGAAGCCCAGGCGCGCGTAGTAGGGCGCGTTCCACGGAACGTCTCGGAACGTGGTCAGGGACAGTCCGTCCAAGCCTTGGGTCTCGGCCCAATCACCCACGGTGTCGATGAGGGCCGCACCAATGCGCCGCCCGGCCAGCCTGGGGTGAACCGAAACCTGCGCGATGTGGGCATTGGCCCCGATCAGCTCGACAGCGCAGTACGCGGCCGGCTCTCCGGCGTCGTCGGTCGCGACCCATAACCGGCCCGCTCGTTGGAAGCCACCCAGCCAGGTCAGACTGGGCGGGACGTCCAGTGCGATCTCAGGCATGCCAACGTCCTCGAAGATCTTGCCCGCGGCCACTTCCACAGCTGGGAGCGAAATCAGGTCACGCTGATCGGCTGGCCGGATCATGGGCGCTCCTACCTCGTGGTTCGGGGGCCTGGGAAGAAAGTCCCCGCTGAAGTTGTTGTAGACTCGGTGGCGTTCAATCGGGCCGTTAGGTCTGATTGGTGCAACGCGCGGCTGTAGCTCAATGGTAGAGCGCACGCTTCCCAAGCCTGATACGCGGGTTCGATTCCCGTCAGCCGCTCCATATCGCGCCACCACCCCGGGAAACCTTTCGAGGACCCGGGGTTCGTGTTACTTATTGCACGCGTCGAGGAGCACCCATGCTGCGCACCATGTTTACCGGCAAGATCCACCGAGCAACCGTGACCCAGGCCGACCTGCACTACGTGGGATCCGTGACCGTCGACCAGGACCTCCTGGATGCGGCCAATATCCTTCCGGGCGAGCAGGTCTCCATCGTGGACATCGACAACGGCGCCCGTCTTGAGACGTACACGATCGCCGGCGAGCGCGGCAGCGGTGTGGTCGGAATCAACGGCGCCGCAGCCCACCTGGTGCACCCGGGCGACCTGGTGATCCTGATTTCCTACGGGCTCATGGACACCGCGGAAGCCCAGAATTACAACCCCCACGTGGTGCACGTGGACGAGAACAACAAGATCGTGGCCCTGGGCTCGGACCCCGCGGATGCCGTCACCGGTGACATGGTGCGCCCGCCAAAGGCGCGCGATCACACCGAAGCCCAGGAAGACGCCGCTGTAGCGGCACTGTAGCCACGGCGGTGGCTCCCGGACCTTCTCTCCCGCGAGGAGAACAGCACCCGAACTTCGTTGCAGAGGGGACTCGCCCGTGAGCGGCGTGTTTTCCGGATTCTTCATCATCTGGGCCGTGATCGGGGTGGGATTCCTGGTGGGCCGCTCGGGCTTCCTGGGTCCGCACGGGCAAGTGGTGCTGTCCAAGCTCTCGTTCTACGTGGCCTCACCGCCGCTGCTGTTCCTCACCATTTCGCAGGCGGACATCGCCCAGATGTTTTCCGCTCCCCTCTTGATCGCAGCCGTCTCCGCATGGGTCACCATGCTGTTGTATGCGGCCGTTGCCCGCTTCGCCCTCAAGCGCGACGCCGCCACCGTGGTGATGGGGTCACAGGCCGCCGCGCAGGTCAACGCCGCCAATCTGGGTATCCCCATTGCGATGTTCGTGTTGGGGGACGCGTCTCAGGTGGCCCCCGTGATGCTGTTCCAGCTGGCCGTCAATTCACCGCTGTACCTCACGATCATGGACACGCTCACGGACGGTCACCGGCCCACTCCGTGGTCGATCATCAAGAACACCTTCACCAATCCCCTGATCGTGGGATCACTGCTGGGCATCCTGTTCGGTGCGACCGGATGGCAGTTACCCGACCTGGTCCTACAACCCATTGAGCTGGTGGCCGGTGCGAGTATCCCCGCCATGCTGCTGGCTTTCGGCATGTCCCTGGTGGGCTCGCGTCCCCTGTCCGACAAGCGTGAGCGCACCGACGCCTTGATCGCCTCGTTCGCGAAACTCTTCATCCACCCCGCCCTGGCACTGTTCCTGGGGCTACTCCTCGGCTTGGACGGCCACGTCCTCTACGCCGCGGTGATCATGGCGTCATTGCCCACCGCTCAAAATCTTTACGTGGCGGCGGTACGGTATAAACGCGCAACCACTGTGAGCCGTGACACGGTCCTGGTCACCACGGTGTTCTCGATGGTCACCATGGCAATCATTGCCGTAGTGCTTTCGTGACCGCGTCGGTCGACAGGTGTGAGATGCCTCACCCATAGACTGAGTAAATGCTGAGCAGCCTGATGACCCTTCCGGGTCCATGGGCTCACTGCCCAGTGGATGACCTTGTCACAGGGGAGGAATCATAGTGAAAGCCACTCACACACCACGCAGGGCGCGGAGGGGACGCCGGATCCGCAGTGCGGTTGCGCTCGCGGGCGCGTCGGCAATGTTGCTGACGGCGTGCGGTTCGCAAGAATCGGGCCCGCCCACGCTGACGTGGTACATCAACCCGGACGACGGCGGGCAGGCCACCATTGCGGAACAATGCTCCGCGGCCTCTGACGGGAAGTACAAGATCGAAACGTCCCTGCTGCCCCGCGATGCGTCCTCGCAGCGAGAGCAGTTGGCCCGGCGATTGGCCGCCGGCGACACGTCCATGGACATCATGAGCCTGGACCCGCCGTTCGTTCCCGAGCTCGCCGAGCCCGGGTTCCTGGCCAAGCCGCCGGCGGACGTGGTCGAAAGGACCACCTCGGACACCCTGGACGGCCCACTCGAGGGCGCCAAGTGGGACGGTGAGATCGTGGCCGTACCGTTCTGGGCCAACACCCAGTTGCTCTGGTACCGCAAGTCGGTCGCACAAGCCGCCGGTCTGGACATGTCCAAGCCGGTCACGTGGGATCAAATCATTGACGCCGCACGCAGCCAGGACAAGTATTTGGGCGTTCAAGGCACCCAGGCCGAGTCCATGACCGTGTGGGTCAACGGACTGGTCGCCTCGGCCGGCGGCCAGATCATCACCTCCGGCGAAGAGGGCCAGGACGCAGAAATCACCTTGAACAGCGAGGCCGGTGAGAAGGCTGCCGAGATCGTGGGCACCATTGGCGAGGAGGGCCTGGGCGGACCGGGTCTACCCACCCAGGACGAAAACTCATCCATGATCCAGTTCCAGGGGGACATGGGCTCGTTCATGGTGAACTGGCCCTTCGTCTGGGCGGCGTCCAACGCCGCCGTGGAAGAAGGTTCACTGGACAAGTCCCTGGTGGACGATATCGGCTGGGCCCAATGGCCCCGCGTCAATGCCGACACCCCGTCCGCCCCTCCGCTGGGTGGTATCAACATTGGTGTGGGTGCCACTTCCGAAAACCAGGATCTCGCCTGGGAGGCTGTGGAGTGCATCGTCACCCCGGAACACCAGTCGCAGTACTTCGCGACCAACGGCAACCCGCCGTCCTCCGCCAAGGCCTTTGACGACGCCGCGGTGCGTGAGGCGTACCCGCAGGCTTCGGTCATTCGGGAATCCCTGGACAACGCGGCACCGCGCCCGCAGACTCCGTACTACAACGAGATTTCCACCGCCATTCAGCAGGAGTGGACGCCACCGCAGAGCGTGAACGAGAACACGCCTAAAGAGACCACTGCCTTTATTGAGCAAGTCCTGAAGGGAGATGCGCTGCTGTGAGTACCACCGTCGATTCTTCGACCCGAGCACCTGGGACCCAAGCGCCCAAGGCCAAACGGCAGATTTCGGACCGCGTCCGGGCGGAGCGAAAGCTCGGTTGGCTGCTGGCCGGCCCCGCGTTCATCATCATGTTGCTGGTGACCCTGTACCCCATTGTGCAGGCCCTGTACGACTCCCTGTTCTCCTTCCGCCTCACCGCACCCGGGGACAAGGAATTCGTGTTCCTGGGCAACTACGCCACGGTTTTCTCCGACTCCCTGTTCTGGCAAAACCTGGGTGTCACCCTGTTGATCACAGTGGTCACCGTCCTCGTGGAACTCGTGCTGGGTCTGGCCCTCGCACTGGTCATGCACAGTGCGATCAAGGCCACCCGCGGCCTCCTGCGCACCGCGATCCTGGTGCCCTATGGAATCATCACCGTGGTCTCCGCGTTCGCGTGGTTCTACGCGTTCGACATCACCACCGGTTACGTCAACAACTGGTTCGACTGGGTTCCCGGTATCGGACCGGACTTCAACTGGTTTGCTTCTCAGGGTCCCGCGTTGACCATCATCATGGCGTCCGAGATCTGGAAGACCACCCCGTTCATCTCGCTGTTGCTGCTCTCCGGGTTGGCACAGGTTCCGGGGGAACTCTCCGAAGCGGCCCGTGTGGACGGTGCCTCCGCGTGGCAGCGCCTGACCAAGGTGATCCTGCCGAACATGAAGGCCGCCATCATGGTGGCCGTGGTGTTCCGCGCGCTGGACGCGTTCCGTATTTTCGACAACATCTTCATCATGACCCAGGGCCAGTACGGCACGGAGGCGCTCTCGCTGCTCGCGTATCGAACCTCCATCGGACGCCTGGAAATCGGCCTCGGCTCGGCGATCTCCGTGATCTTGTTCCTGTGCGTGATGCTCATAGCATTCACCGCGATCAAGGTCTTCAAGGTGGATCTGGCCGGCTCTGGGAAGGGTAGGTAAACCGCCATGTTGAGCACTAAACAAAAGCTCGGATGGGCCATCGTCACCGTATTGGTGTTGATCTACGCGCTGTTCCCGGTGCTGTCCATCCTGATGACCTCGTTCAAGTCCCCGGCCGATCTGAGTTCCGGCAAGTTCTTGCCCTCCCAGTTCGTCACCGACAACTACGAACAGATCTTCGTGGGAGACGCCAAGGACCTGTTCCTGCCCGCGCTGTGGAACTCCATCGGCATCTCGCTGATCGCCACGTTCATTGCCGTGGTGCTGGCCACCCTGTGCGCCTACGCGATCGCCCGCCTGGACTTCCCGGGCAAGCGCATCGTGTTGACCACCGCGCTGATGGTGTCCATGTTCCCGGTGATCTCCATCGTGACGCCGCTGTTCAACCTGTGGCGTCAGGTGGGCCTGTACGACACCTGGCTCGGTCTGATCATTCCTTACCTGTCCCTGACCCTTCCGATCTCCATCTGGACGCTGGCCGCTTTCTTCCAGCAGATCCCGTGGGATCTGGAGCGCGCGGCCCAGGTCGACGGCGCGTCCACCTGGCAGGCGTTCCGCAAGGTGATCGTTCCGCTGACCGCACCCGGTGTGTTCACTACCGCGATCATTGCGTTCTTCATCGCCTGGAACGACTTCGTGTACGGAATCGGTTTGACCTCCACATCGGCGGCCCGACCGGTCCCTGCGGCACTGGCGTTCTTCACGGGTGCCTCGCAGTTCGAGGATCCCGCCGGCGCCATTTCCGCCGCGGCGATCATCGTGACCATTCCCGTGGTGCTCTTGGTCCTGGCCTTCCAGCGCCAGATCGTTTCCGGTTTGACCCAGGGCGCGGTCAAGGGTTGATCCCCGCCGGTCCCTCAACACTTCAAGCTCAAGCACAGTAAGGACTGAGTAGACATGGCAGCTATTACCATGCAGAACCTCGTCAAGAAGTACGACGACGGTTTTCCGGCGGTCAATGACGTCTCCATCGACGTGGCCGACGGCGAATTTTTGATCCTCGTGGGCCCCTCGGGTTGTGGTAAGTCCACCCTCCTGCGCATGGTCGTGGGACTCGAGGACATCACCAGCGGCGAGTTGCTCATTGACGGCGAGCGCGTCAACGACAAGGCTCCCCGCGACCGCAACCTGTCCATGGTGTTCCAGAACTACGCCCTGTATCCGCACCTGACCGTCTACGAGAACATTGCGTTCCCGTTGCGGTTGTCCAAGGGTCAGTTCTCCAACGACGAGATCGACCGTAAGGTCCGTGCGGCGTCGGACACCCTGGACCTCGACGATCATCTGGAGCGCAAGCCGGCCAACCTGTCCGGCGGTCAGCGGCAGCGTGTGGCCATGGGCCGCGCGATCGTGCGTGACGCGGATGCGTTCCTCTTCGACGAGCCGCTGTCCAACCTGGACGCCAAGCT
>CAACXA010000144.1_pt1 | contig 13332 bp, 9 predicted proteins | sample 2275811 | NCBI WGS metagenome assembly CAACXA01 (sample SAMEA5312478, study PRJEB27640) | indoor metagenome | biome: indoor environment; feature: uncontrolled; material: tiles wood | place: Germany | collected 2014-07-07 | reverse complement strand
GCATCGACCGCCTGCCCGACCGCCATGTGGCCGCCGTCCAGCACTTGGCAGCCCAGCGACTTGGCCGCGGTCACGAGTTCGGTGGCCAGCGGCAGGTAAACCACGTCCGCAATCCACTGCTGCGCGTTGAGCAGGGCGGTATCGAACGGGGTGCCCGGGTGATGATGCATGCCCACGGGGGTCGCATTGACGACGCCGCTCGCCCCCTTCACGAGCTCGGGCGCCTGTTCGGGTGAGACAGTCTCGACGACGGCGCCCGGGTACCGCCCGGCTAGGGCTGCGGCGCGCTGAGCCGCGCGAGCGACGTCGACATCCACCAGATCCAGGCGCTGGACGCCCACGGTGAGCAGGGCCTCGGCGACCGCGGAACCCGCGCCGCCCGAGCCGAACTGGACCACGCGTTCCAGGTTGACCCCGGGCAGGCCGGCACGGAAACCGGCCGTGAACCCGGAGCAGTCGGTGTTGTAGCCAATGAACTTGTCGTCCCTGATCAGCACGGTGTTGACCGCTTCGATCGCGGCGGCCTGGGGATCCACCTCGTCCAGGTGCTCCAGCACGATCTGCTTGCACGGGTGAGTGATGTTGAAGCCGTTGAAGCCCAGATCCCGGCCGGCGCGCAGCAACTCGCCCACGTCCGATCCGGGGCGATTGATCACCGTGAGGTCCACGGGCCGGTAGAGGTAGCGCACGCCGTGGTGATCGGCTTCGCGCTCGTGCATGGGTGGGGTGAGGCTTTCGGTGATGCCGTCGCCGATCAAACCGATCAGGAAGGACTCATTGCGAGTGGACATGCGGTTCCTTTCGGGGAATCCGTGGCTACTGAGGTGACTGGATGCGTTGATGGGTCGGCAGGTGCCGCGGCGACTAGCGAGGTATCGGTGACTACGGACGCTGCGGGAGTTGCGAGGCCAGTTGGGCGGCGGCGTCGTTGAGCAAAGGCAGGTGCTCCTCGAGGCCGGCCAGGTCGCAGCGATAGACGGGGGCGGCGAGCGCGAGCGCGGCGACGAGCGGCCCACCCGGGGTCATGACGGGCACGGCGACGGCGCACATCCCGTCATCGTGTTCCTGGTCCTGGGAGGCCCAGCCGCGTGCGCGGGTTTCCTCGAGGATCCGCCGCAGGTCGTCGCGATCGGTGAGGGAGCGGTCGGTGCGCTGGCCCAAGTCGATGGTGGCGACCAACTCGTCGCGCGTTTCTTGCGGGCTGAAGGCGAGCAGCGCGCGGCCAAGGGATGAGGTGTGCAGCTCGCCGCGGTCTCCCGGGTCGGTGGTGATGCGGTGGTTGGGGCCGTCCACGGTGTGCACGGTGAGGAAACGGTCGCCGTCCAGAACGGCCAGCAGTGAGCTTTCACCGGTGGCTTCGGTGAGCTTGCGGAGAATGGGGAGCGCGACGCCCGAGTATCCCCTGGCCGTGGCGACCTTCTGGCCCATCTGGAACACGAGCAGGCCCAGGCGGTACTGCTTGGTGGTGGCATCGAACTCAGCGAAACCGGAATCGACCAGCGTGGTGAGCAGGCGGTAACAGGTGCTGAAGGCGTAGCCGGAGTCGGCGACGATCTGGCCCGCGGTGGCCCCGTGCGGGTAGTTGGCCAGCAGTTCCAGGAGCGTAAGTCCTTTGCGCACGGTGCCGGAGCGATCGGCTGGGCGCGCCTTGTCCTGCGTGCCTGCCTCGCCTGCCGCGTCCGCCGCCGAGACGGTGGCCTGGGTGGGGCTCATGATGTGCTCCTGATTGTTTTTCGTCGGGTACTTGACGAACAGTGTGACTCACATCATGCTTGTGTTTCAAGTATTTGAAAACTATTTCCAATATTTGGCAATCACCGCAGCGGGGACGTTCGATCCCACGCCTTCCGTGAAGGATGACTTCTCATGAGCACCACCCACCACACAGGCTCCCCGGGGGCCGAAAACCCGCCCAACCATTCGGCCGGGACTCCCGCCAAGACCCCGAAGAAGGCCGCGCTCGCGAGCTGGATCGGCTCGGCCCTGGAGTACTACGACTTCGCCGTGTACGGCACTGCCGCCGCACTGGTTCTGAACCACTTGTTCTTCCCGGAGGAAACCTCCCCTGGCGTCGCTATTCTGCTGGCCATGGGCACCGTGGGCGTGGCCTACGTAGTTCGCCCGCTCGGTGCGCTGATCATGGGCCCGCTCGGCGACAAGTACGGGCGCAAGTTCGTGCTCATGCTGACCCTGTTCATGATGGGCGGCGCCACGTTCGCGGTTGGCTGCCTGCCGACCTTCGATCAGGCGGGCCTGCTGGCTCCGGCCTTGTTGGTGCTGTGCCGCGTGATCCAAGGCCTCTCGGCCTCCGGCGAGCAGGCGAGCGCTATTTCCGTCTCACTCGAGCACTCCGATGACCGCCACCGCGCCTTCACCACCAGCTGGACCCTGCAGGGCACCCAGTTCGGCACATTGCTCGCGACCGCCGTGTTCATTCCCTTCACCCTGATCCTCACCGAGGAACAGCTGTTCAGCTGGGGCTGGCGCGTACCGTTCTGGGCCTCCGCCGTGGTGGTCTTCGTGGCGTACATGATCCGCCGCCACTTGGAAGAGCCGCCAGCCTTCGAGGAAGCTCAGGCTGAGGGCGCCGAGGTCAAGCGCACCGCTCCCCTTACCACGCTGCTGAAGTACCACAAGGCAGCTGTGCTCCGTATTGCCGCTGCCGCCATGGTCAACACCATCAACGTGGTGTTCCTGGTCTGGTCGCTGTCCTTCGCAACGTCCATCGTGGGCCTGGAACGCTTCACCATGCTGTGGGTCTCGGTGGTCGCGAACTTCGTGGCACTGTTCACGATTCCGGCGTGGGCACTTCTGGCGGACAAGATCGGCCGCAAGCCCGTGTTCGTCGTGGGCGTGCTGGGTGCGGTGGGCTTCATGTTCCCCTACCTGGCCGCCGTGTCCGCCGGTAACTGGACGCTCATCTTCGTGCTGGGTGCGCTGCTGTCCGGCTGCTTCTACTCCATGGCCAACGGCATCTGGCCCTCGTTCTACGCGGAGATGTTCCCGACCCGCGTCCGCGTGACCGGCCTGGCCCTGGGCACGCAGATCGGCTTTGCGATCTCCGGTGGTCTGACTCCCATCCTGGCCACCTCCGTGGCCGGCGCGGACGGTGCCCAGTGGATGAACGTGGCCCTGGTCGTCGCTGCCGCGGGATTGATCTCGGTGGTCGCAGCGCTGACCGCCAAGGAGACCAAAGACCGTTCCCTGGACGAGATCGACGACCTGCACACCACGCGCACCGAGGCCCTCGAACTGGGTGCCCTGGACCGCAAGGAAACCGCGGCTGCGGGGCGTCGCTGACGCAACCTCGTGATCTCCTGACCTGACCCACGCGACCCGGCCCGGGCGGCGTCGTCACTCCTGATGAGTGGCGAGCCGTCCGGGTTTGGTGATGTGGAGGGCAAAGGAGGCGAGGATGCCGACCACGGCCGCGGCCATCGTGAGCATGAACCCGCGCTCGGGCTGCACGGACAGCACGCCGCCCAAGGCAGCGCCGAGCGAGACGCCAAGCACAAGGCAGGTGGTGAGCATGGTCATCACCGAGGCGATGCGGTGCGACGGCGCGATCCGCTCGCCGCGACCGAACGAGCTCACGAGCATGGTGCCCACGCCCACGCCGATGATCACGAACAGGCCGGCGATGACCGGGGTGCTGGGCAGGGTGACCAGACCCAGGCAAGTTAGGCCGATGATGGAGGCGCCGATCGCCACGCGCAAGGACAAGGGGAAGCGTTCGGGAAGGCGGGAGACCAGAATGCTTGCGACCGCGCTGCCCGCACCCATGAAGCCGTAAATGACACCGGTGTAAGCTTCCGTGCCGCGCAGCACGTTGACGGCGGTCAGCGCGGTCTGGGTCGAGCCGAACACGGTACCCACGCACAGGCACACCATCATGGGCGGCAGCGCCTTGGCGATCGAAATCTTGCCGATGCCACCCGCCGCAGTGTCCTCGACCGTGGCCGCGCCGTGCTCGGTGCGGTGGCGCGCCAGGTACATGATGAACGCGCCCTGGCCCACGATCACCCACGCCATGATGGTGAGCAGAGCGGGGTTGGGACCGAGCAGTCCGACGAGCAAGCCGGCGATCACGGGACCCAGGATGAAGCTGGTTTCGTCGCAGGCAGTTTCGTAGCCCAGCGCGCGGGTGATCAGTCGCGGTTGCCGACGCCGCCGCGCCAAGCCCGACCAGTGCGCCCTCGCGATCGCGCCCACTTGCGGGTTCGCGGAACCGACCAGGGCAGCGCACACGAGGATGAGGGGGGTGGGCCCGTCATTGACGACCGTCAGGAGCAGGGCCGTGAGGCTCAGCAACTGGATGAGCGTTGCGCTGACAACCACGGGCAGCGGACCGAAATGGTCGATGAGCCTGCCGACCAACGGGGCGCCAACTGCTGAACCAAGTCCCACGGCTGCCACCGTGATGCCGGCCAGACCAAGACTCAGTCCAGCGCCGCTGACGTACAGCAGCAGCCCGAGTTGCAGCGTGGCCGCAGGCAGGCGACCGATGAAGGCCGTGATCAGGAACGGCCAGCCACCTGCGGCAACGAGCGAATCCTGTGCTGAGAGTGGCGTCTGCGCCTGCGGGGCGGGCGAGCTGGGCAAAAGGATCCTCCGGGTACATCAAACCACCGCACACCCGACCACACGTGCGGACCGATCCCTCTAAGTTCGTCTCAAATGGTACTCGCGAATCGGTCATCCGGTGCGGGCGGAGGGTTTGGTCACTGGGGGTCGCTTGGTCGATTGTCTGTGTGCCGGTGGAACCCTTCTTAACACATGATGTGCCGTTATAACCCTTTCCACTGGGCTGCATGGCCCTAAAGGCACCTGAGATGTTGACTGCGGTCCTCACGACGCACCATGCGTGGCACCGGCGAGCCGTCACGCCATACTTGGAGCATGGAACAGGGTTTGAGGTCCGCCGAGTTCGGTCCGCCGGGACCCCTGCGCGACCGGCTGGTGTTGCTAATCCTCCGCGGTCAGAAGACGGCGACGAGTTCGCTGGTTTCGGACTACGACGTTGAAGGTGAACCGCTGCCTGAGCCAGGTGAGCTGGAGCTCTTGCTGAACTCCAATGACCGTGGCGTTGCAGTCCTTGAGACCATCGCGGTCACCATCGTGCCGTTGAGCGATATCCCCTGGTCCCATGTGGTTGCCGAGGGCGAGGGCCACACCTCGTTGACGGACTGGCGCCGGGACCACGAAGAGTACTGGGCCGCCCACTCCCCCGCCGGCCAACTCGATGACAGCACGCCAGTGGTGATGCAGGAGTTCCGGGTGGTGGAGCGGCTGGTGGCAGATTAGAACCCTCAGATGCACACCAGGGGCCGCTAGAACCTTTCCCACAAGGGATGAAGGTTCCAACGGCACTTCCCGTGTAATCGATGGCTCTAACGGCACACCGGGTGCACCCTGCACGGACCACCAAAACCCATGCACTGAAGCACGAGACGTAGATCACATTTAGGCGCATAGTGTCTTCATGGCACACACGAATTCGAACAACTCCGGCCAGCACACCGTGGTGATTGGCGCCGGGACAGCAGGATCCATCGTTGCGGGGCGGTTGGCCGCGGCCGGTCACACAGTGACTCTTCTGGAGGCCGGCGGGCAGGACACGAACCCCGCCATTGCAGAGCTCCCCCGCCTGGGCGAACTGTGGCACAGCGCGGAGGACTGGGATTACTTCACCGTCCCGCAAGAACACGCCTCCGGCCGGGTCATCCACTGGCCACGGGGCCGCGTCCTAGGCGGCTCCCACGCACTCAACGCATCCATCTGGGTACGCGGTAACCCACTCGACTACGACGACTGGGCCGCGGCGGGTTGCGACGGGTGGTCTTGGAGCGACGTCGGCCCCGTTTTCGAAGCCCTGGAAAATTACGACGGCGCCGCGTCGCCTGACAATCTCAACCCCCGCGGCAAGGACGGACCGATTCCCGTGGTGGGCAACTACAAGCGCAGCCCAATCTTCGAGTCGATCATTGCCGCGGCGGAAGCGGTGGGTGTGGAGTTCAATCCCGATTACAACGGTGACCAACAGGACGGCGTCTCTTACGAGCAGCTGACCATCCGGAACGGAAAACGCTGCACCACCTACACGTCGTACGTGAAGCCGCTGGTCGAGGCGGGGAAGATCACGGTTCGCACCGGGGCGATCGTGGAGAAGTTGCTGATCGGGGGCGGCGCGGTGGTCGGTGTGGAGCTGCACGCCGGCAACAACCAAGAAGTCGAAGGGGTGGAATCAGAGGACCCCGCGGCCAGGGAAACCGGATCGGGCGATGTGATTCGCGCCGATCAAGTCATCCTGTGCGCCGGGGCGCTGGACAGCCCCAAGATTCTGATGCGCTCGGGCATCGGCCCGGCCGACCACCTGCGGGATGTGGGTATTGATCCGATCGTGGATCTGCCGGGTGTGGGTGAGAACCTGCACGACCATCTGCTGCTGCCCGTCATTGCGGAAGCCACCAGCCGGGCCGTCGATCACCAGGTGGACGAGCAATCGATATCGCAAACGCACCTGTTCTGGCGCTCGGGACCGGAGCAGGATCGACCGGACACCCAACCCATCCACTTCTGCGTCCCGATGTACGACGACACCATGACCGGACCCGCCAATGCGTTCACACTGCACAGCGGCCTGGTGCGGCCCTATTCGCGCGGGACCATCCGCCTGACCGGGCCGAGCAGCGCGGATCCCGCCGAGTACGATCCGCAGATCTTCGCAGATCCGCGGGATCGGGAATCGTTGCGAGCGTCGTTCCGGCAAGCGCGGGAGATGGTCAGGAGCGCGCCGTTGGCCGAGGACTGGGGTGCACGGGAGGTCTATCCCGAGTCCGACCTCGCCACCGAGGAGGAAGAGAACGCCTACATGGACCGGGCGGTGACTACCTACCACCACCAAGTCGGCACCTGCAGGATGGGCACCGATCCGATGGCAGTCGTGGACCCGGCGACCCTCAAGGTGCACGGGGTGGAAGGGCTCCGCGTGGTCGATGCGTCGATCATGCCGTCCGTGACCACGGGAAACACCAATGCACCGTCGGCGATGATCGGCGAGAAGGGCGCACGGATGCTGCTGGGTGAGGAGTAGGCCGCATCTCCTGGCGCGCTAGAACCCTCAAATACACATCAGGGGCCGGTGGAACCCTTCCCGCTAGGGAAAAGGGTTCCACCGGCCCCTGAGATGTCCGCGGCGGCTCTAACGGCCCACCACGTGCACAGCCAAGCTACTTGGGGCAAGGATGCGCGTAAAACCTACTGCACCGCCACCTTCGCGAACGGGTAGTCGGTGTAACCGCGAGCCCCGCCACCGTAGAAGGTCTTGCTGTCCGGCTTGTTGAGCTCCAGGCCATCGCGCCAGCGCTCGACCAAATCCGGGTTGGCGATGAGTGCCCGGCCAACCACCACGGCGTCGGCGATGTTGTCCTGCACAATGTGCTCGGACTCTTCCAGATCCGTGTGCTCGCTGAACCCGCTGTTGAGCATGAACGGACCGCCGAAGCGAGTGCGCAGATCCTGCACGAACGGGCTGTCGATGTCCTTGTACAACATGGACAAATACGCCAGACCCAGGTCCTTGATGCCGTCGACCAGGACTTCGTACGTGGCCACGGCGTCAGCGTGATCGGCCTCCACCGCGCCCTGCACGTTGTGCTGCGGCGAGATTCGGATGCCCACGCGATCGGCACCGATTTCCTCGGCCACCGCGCGCGTCACCTCGATCACGAAGCGCGCACGGTTCTCCGGGGAACCGCCGTATTCATCAGTGCGCTGATTGGATGCCGGGGTTAGGAACTGCTGCAACAAGTAGCCGTTGGCACTGTGCAGTTCCACACCGTCAACACCGGCGTCCACGGCGCGGCGGGCGGCGGCCACGAACTCATCGCGCACGTGCGGCAGGTCCTCGAGTTCCAGGGCACGCGGCTCCGGAGTATCGGCCTTACCACCCGGGATGTGAATCGGCTCACCCGACGCGATGGCACTGGGAGCTTCACCCTGCTGCCCGCCGGTCAACGCGGGGTGGACCAGACGTCCGGCATGCATGATTTGAATGAAGAACAGGCCACCGCGCTTGTGCACAGCCTCGGCCACGCGACCCCAGCCGGCAGCCTGCTCATCCGTGGCCAGGCCCGGCTCGTTCATGTAACCGCGGCTCACCAGCGTGGGGAACGTGCCCTCGGAAACGACCAGGCCGGCCGATGCACGCTGGGCGTAGTACTCCACCATGATGTCCGTGGGCACGCCGTCCGCATCTGCCCGCATGCGGGTAAGCGGGGCCATCACCACGCGGTTATTCAGTTCGTACTTGCCCACCGTCAGCGGGTCGAAAAGAGTAGTCATATGCATCCTTCCACGGTTCTCTCCGGGTCGCGGCAAATAACCCGCCCGGACACTTTCCGAAGACAACAACGCAATGCGGCCCCGAGACATTCCAACGGCGCCGGCCCTGGTGTCCATCGGCTGGCGCCGGACCGAGCGGCGTCGTCGACCGCTACCTAGAAATCACCTTGGGCGCGGCAACTGATTTGAGGCCCTCGACCCCGAATTCCAAGCCGTAACCGGAACTCTTGATGCCGCCGAAGGGAACGCGCGGATCCACGGCCCCGTGCTTGTTGATCCACACGGTGCCTGCCTCGATGCGCTGGGCGACCTCGACCGCGGCGTCCGGATCCGAGGACCACACGGAGGCGCCCAAACCCACGTCCAACCCGTTGGCCATGGCGATCGCATCGTCCAGGTTCGAGTACTTGATGATCGGCAGCGCGGGCCCGAACTGCTCCTGGGTGACGAGCGGGTTGTCGTTGGGCAGGTCCGCGACCAGCGTGGTCGGATAGAAATAACCGGGCTGGTCAGCCTGCGGATCACCGCCGATCAGCACCCGGCCGCCACCATTCTTGGCGTCCTCCACCAGGCCGGCCACGATGTCGTACTGCTGCTTGTTCTGCAGTGGGCCCAGCACGTTCTGCTCCTCGAGCCCGTTGCCCATGGGCATTTGCTGGGCCACCTCAACCAGGGCGTTGCACACGTCGTCGTAGACGTCTTCGTGCACGTAGAGGCGCTTGAGGGCAGCGCAGGTCTGGCCCGTGTTGATGAACGCGCCCCAGAACAGGTCGCCCGCGATCTTCTGAGCATCCACGTCAGGCAAAACGACACCGGCGTCGTTACCTCCCAGCTCGAGCGTCAGGCGCGCCAGTCCATCCGCGGCGGATCGCATGATGGCCTGGCCGGTCTTGGTGGAGCCGGTGAACATGATCTTGTCGATCCCTGTGTGTTCGGTCAGCGCCTTTCCGATCTCTCCGCCGCCCGGGACTACATGCAACACGTCCTCCGGTAGCGCCTGATTGAGCACGTGGACAAGCCCCAACACGGACAGCGGCGTGTACTCGGAGGGCTTGACCACCACGGTGTTGCCCATGCGCAGCGAGGCGGCAACCTGCCACACGGTGATCATCATGGGCCAGTTCCACGGGCCGATCGCACCCACCACTCCCAGCGGCACGTAATGCAGTTCGGCCTTGCCGGATTCATCATCCACGAGAACTTCCGACTCCATGGGCGTGTCCGCATTGGCGCGCAACCATGCGGCACATGCACCCACCTCGAAGGCCGCGTTCGGGCCGTTCTTGATCGGCTTGCCCTGCTCACGGGAGAGCAGCTCCGCGAGCGCCTTCGCGTTGGCCTCCACCGCATCCGCCGCGCGATGCAGGTACTCGGACCGTTTGGCATGGCCCGACGCCGCCCACTCCGGTTGCGCAGCGCGGGCCGCCTCGATCGCCCGGTTCAGTTCGGCGACCGTGGACTCGTGGACCTTGCCCACCAGCTCCCCCGAGGCGGGGTCGAGAATCTCGCGACCGGAGGGATCTGCAATGGCTGACAACAGTTCTTGATACGCGCTCATGGGTGCTCCTTGGATGCCGGTGGTCCGCCAACGGCTGGCGAAGGCCTCGTTCTGCATCCATTGTGGCTTGTGTCACGCCGCTCATGTTGTCTGCCCGTGCAGCCGTCTTGCTCCTCGGTGCAGGCGAGGGCTCCGGCGTTCACCTCGCGACGTCTCAAGCAGCACCCCGCAGCCAATGACAAGTGCCCAGCACTCCTGGACAACGCCTTGCGGGTGTGAGCTGGCTAACAATGGGATAAACCTGTTGAAACCCGCATCGGAGGCTCACCGTGCAGCAACCTACTCGCCTCGCGAGGCGTCATCTGTCCACCACAGCCCTGGTATTCATGATCATCGCCGCGTCAGCGCCCTTGACCGTCCTCGCCGGCGGCGTGCCGACCAGTTTCGCGGTATCCGGTCTTCTGGGTGTGCCCGTGGGTTATCTGATCCTGGGACTCATCCTCGCCGTATTCGCCATTGGATACGGCGCCATGAGTGGGCATGTTCAGAACGCCGGAGCGTTTTACGCGTACGTGGCCGAAGGCCTGGGAAATAGACAAGGCATCGCCGCCGCCATCCTGGCATTGGTCTCCTACAACATGATGCAGGTTGGTCTGTATGGACTGTTCGGCTTCTCGTTGGCCACCTTGATCACTGGTCTGACCGGCATGACGGTTCCGTGGTGGCTCGCTGCGCTGGCCGGGTGGGTGATTGTCGGTGTTTTGGGTGTTAACAGCGTGGACCTCTCCGCCAAGGTACTGGGCATTTTGGTCGCCTTAGAGTTTCTCGTGGTGGGTGTGGTCTCCGTCCTGGCGCTCGTAGCCGCCCCGGAGGGAATCGGGTTGCAAACCCTTGACCCGCAGAACTTCTTCACTCCCGGAATCGGAGTGCTCCTGGCCTTTGGCATCGCGGCATTCATGGGGTTCGAATCGGGCGCCATTTACTCTGAGGAAACCAAGAACCCCCGGAAGACCGTGGCCCGAGCAACCTACATTGCAGTGGCCGTGATTGCCGTGTTCTACATGTTCTCGTCCTGGGCGTTCTCCGTGGGTGTCGGGGCCTCAAACATCGTGTCCTCATCTCAAGAACTCGGGCCGGACCTGGTGTTCGTGTGGCTCGCCGAACGCAGCACACTGCTCGCCGACGTCGCGAACGTCCTTTTCATCACGAGCTTGCTCGCTGCTCTGGTCGCCTTCCACAACGGCGCCGCCAGGTACTTCTTTGCACTGGGCCGTACCGGGGTGCTGCCAAAGAAACTCGGACTGACATCCGTCAGGACCGGAGCTCCGTTTGCCGGGTCCCTTGCCCAGTCCTGCGTGGCGATCATTGTGATTGTGGTTTTCGCCATAGCCGGAGCAGGTTCACCGCTGGGAGATCTGTTCCCTGTTCTGACTCTGTTCACCTGGCTGACCAATGCCGCAGCCTTTGGTTTGGTGTTCCTCCTGGCCGTCACATCCATTGCGGTCGTGGCTTGGTTTTCTCGCAATCACCACGGACACGGTGTGGGCACTCGCGTGGTGGCGCCGGTGATCTCAGCACTCGGGTTGCTCACCGTGGCCGCCCTCATCCTGGTCAACTTCGATCTCATGATCGGAGCGGAAGGCCCATCACCGCTGGTGGCCATCATGCCGGGCATCATCATTGGCTCGGGTGTGGTGGGACTGATCTGGGGTGAGGTCATCAGGCGACTCCGCCCGGACGTGTACCGGGCCATGCAGCACGAGGATCAGATCCCCGAATCGCAAGAACTTCCCGTGGTCACCAACCACCCTCATTCCTGATTCGATCAACAACCCATTCACCGGAGGAATTACCATGAGCAATCCCCATGTCGTAGTTGTCGGGGCCGGTTTCGCCGGCCTGGTCGCCGCTCGCGAACTGCAGATGGCCGGCGTAGACGTGGAAATCGTTGAAGCCCGGGAGCGTATCGGCGGACGAGCGTGGACTGAAGAACGCATGGGTCGCCCCCTCGAACTCGGTGCGACCTGGGTGCACTGGATGCAACCGCACGTGTGGTCCGAGATCACGCGGTACGACCAGAGCATCTACCCCAGCCCATTCTGTGATGACGCATATTGGGTCACGGGTGATTTGGTCAAACACGGTTCCGAGGCGGACCTCGAAGCGGCGATCGACCGCCCCATGCAAAAGATTTTTGAGGACTCTCGCGAGTTCTTCCCGTACCCCTACGAGCCACTGCACGTACTGGACGAAACCAGCGGCAGCACCCCGGAACTTCGCCGGCGGTTCCTGGCCGCGGATGAAGGCAGCGTTTTGGATTGCCTACGGGACGGCTCCTTCTCCCAGGAAGAGATCGATCTCTGCAACGCTTTCTGGGCCGCCGGGTACATCGGGGACCCGGAACTGGGGTCGCCGCTCATGGCCAAGCAGTGGGCTGCGCTGTCCGATCATCGGATGAGCCTCATGGAGGAACAAACACTTCGGTACAAACTCACGAACGGCATGCGGGGAATCTACGAGAACATCGCCGCCGACCTCAATTGCCCCATCAGGCTCAACACCCCGGTCGCGTCCATTGACCACCGGTCGGCCGGCGCCACGGTCACCCTGGAGAACGGCGAACGCATTTCCTGCGACGGCGTAATCGTCACGGTGCCCGTGGGTGCGCTGCCCACGATCGAATTCACTCCGGCGCTACCCGAAGGCATGCGCAACATCGTCGACAAGAAGTGGAACTCCACCGGATGCAAGATCTGGGTGAAGGTCAAGGGTCACCACAGCATCCTTGGCTACGCACCCACCCCCGCCAAAATGGCGATCTTGCGCAGCGAGTTCTTCATGGACGACGACACCACCATTTGCGTGGGATTCGGCCCCCACCACGACCTGGTGGATCTCAACGACCCGAAACACGGTCAGGAAATCATCAATCAATGGCGACCGGACTTGGAGGTCGTGGACTCCACCGGCCATGACTGGGTGGCGGACAAGTGGAGCGGTCAGGCTTGGGCCACACTGCGTTCGGGGCAGTTCACCAACGGGTGGCACCACTTCCGCGCTACCGATAGCCGGCTGCATTTCGCGGGGGCGGACTGGGCGCGGGGCTGGCGCGGCGTCGTCGTGGACGGCGCCATCGAAACTGGACTGAGCACGGCACGCAACATGATCAAGGAACTGAAAGTCTGAGCCCAGCCAACGGCTCCCGGCCGGGTTCGGGCTGAATACGTCAGGACCCGGCCAGAATGCGCCGCCGGTAGGCGGACGGTGTTTCGCCGAACTCGGCCTTGAACGACTTGCTCGCGTGCGCGGGATCCAACAAACCGTATCGGCCGCTCACCGCCTGTACGGTCTCGTCCGCGAGCGCGGGATCCGCAAGATCACCTCGAATGGCATCCAACCGCTTCAGACGAATGGATGAGGAGACCGTCAGGTCCTGGGCCGCGAACCTGCTGTGCAGCTGCCGGACCGACACGTACAGCGCCTTGGCAATG
>CAACXA010000158.1_pt1 | contig 13370 bp, 11 predicted proteins | sample 2275811 | NCBI WGS metagenome assembly CAACXA01 (sample SAMEA5312478, study PRJEB27640) | indoor metagenome | biome: indoor environment; feature: uncontrolled; material: tiles wood | place: Germany | collected 2014-07-07 | reverse complement strand
GCGTCGACACTGGCCAAAGCGGGTTTTCCGCTCAGGTCCGCGACCACGGGTGTGCCGGCGTCGCGGGTATCGCGAATGAGCCGACCAAAGAAGGACGACGGAATCACGTCCGCCGGCTCCGCACCCGTGACCACCAGAACATCCGAGGCCAACGCATCCACGAAGGCAGTACCGTACAGGTCATCCAACTCATGACGGGACAGCTCCGGCGGCGGCATGTGCGCCTGGGTCTCCCGATCTTCACCGCGCAAGTCGTAGACATAACCACCATTGCCGTAGCTGTAGCGCACGGCGTTGACCTGCATACCCATGCCGTCGAGCATGGTGCGGATCAGCGACCCCAACTCTCCGCCGAAGGGTCCGTTGATGGAAATTTCGGCCCCGAGCGACCCGGCCATACGGGCCACCCACAGCCCCTGCCCGCCCGGATGCAGATGAACATCCGACTCGTGGTCACTGCGATTGCGGTAGGCAGCGGGCTCGGTCATCTCCACCACCAACAACGGGGTGGGAACCAAAATCGATACGCGGGGCTTGTTCCCGGTAGGCGTCGGAGTCATGGCCGAAAACTACTACGAGTTAGGCCCTGGTGAACAGTAGGCATCGGTGTCACCATGGGGGGATGAACGCCATCGCACCCGTACGCATCCTGGAAGGCCAAGCCGCCAGCGATCACACGCAGAAAGTGCTGACCGCGTACTTCAGCGAACTCGATCACCGCATCGACGGCGGTTTCGATCCTGACCTCACCGAAAGCACCTCACCGGAGCAGGTCACGCCACCCAACGGCGATTTCTTTCTCATGACGGAACTGATCTCCGGCGAGGTCATTGCGTGCGGCGCGGTCCGCAAGCTCGACGACACGACCGCCGAACTCCGGCGCATCTGGGTCACGCCCGATCACCGCGGCAAGGGTCATGCCCGCACACTCGTTCGCTCGTTGGAGAACAAGGTTCGTGCGCTGGGTGCCCACACCGCCGTGGTCTCCCTTAACGAAGAGATGGTCGAGGGCATCGCCATGTTCCGCAAGCGCGGCTACGAACCCGTGGAACCCTTCCACGAGAACACCACGGCCACCGTGTTCCTGGGCCGGAAACTCTAGCTGCGGGATTCCTTGGTCTTTTTCTGGTTGGCCTTGTCGATGGCATCAACCAGCTCGTCCTTGGTCATGTCCGAGCGGCCCTCGATGTCCAATTCCTGAGCGATCTCGTACAGGTGGTCCTTGCTGGCATTGGCGTCGACGCCGCCCGCGGACTCTTCCTTGTTGAGCCCACCTTTTTCGGCACGATCGTCCGAGGGTCCGCTCTCGTCCTTGGGCTCCCAGTGGTCCCCCACCTTCTCGTGGGTGTGCTTCACCGCTGACCACGCGGTGCGTGCCGCCCGCGATGAGCTGTCGTACTCGTCCTTGGCGGAGTCATAGGTCTGCGCGAACGTGTCCTGGGCCTTCTCATCCGAACGTTGCAGAGTAGACGGAATTTCGTCCTGAATCGCGCGACCGTCCTTGTTTGCCTTGGGCATGATCTGCTTCCTCTCGCGAGACACCGATAGGTAGTGTGCTGGCAATTTTACGCGCGGCCAGGATGGCTCGCTCGCTCAACAGGGCGGCCCAAGTCTTACTACCTTCGTGAAGCCATTGAGGAGTCACTTCCACGTATGGAAGAGACCTATCGAATCGCAGCGCTCGTAGAGCGTGTTCACTCTGGTGAGGAACCTGTCTTCGACTTGGAGGATGTGGTGAAGGACCTTGGCCTGGACGATTAAGATCACGGCAACGGCCAAGAAGCAGTTGGGGAAGCTCGACAAGACCATCGCAAAGCGCATCGTCCAAAAAATCGCTCAGGTCGGTGAACTCGAAGACCCCCGAGTTCACGGGAAGGCGCTGACTAGCCCTCTGTCAGGCCTCTGGCGTTACCGCGTTGGTGATTACGGAGCCCTCGCCGAAATCCGTGACGAAGAGATCGTCATCCTGATCCTTGAAGTGGATCACCGGTCTCGGGTGTATCGCTCTCAGTAGCCAAGCGTCGGCGATCAACCACTGAAGAAGAATCTCGTCAGGTGGAAGAACACCGGCGCCGCGAAGATCAGAGAGTCCGTGCGGTCCAGGATGCCGCCGTGACCGGGGATGATTGCGCCAAAGTCTTTGATGCCGCGATCACGTTTGAGACTGCTCATCACCAGGCCGCCCACGAAGCCCATGAGGCACGCGATCAGCGACAGCAAAGCGGCTTGCCACGGCGTGAACGGGGTCAGCCACCACAGTGCGGCACCCAGGGCGGTCGCGGAGAGCACTCCCCCGATGAAGCCTTCCCACGTCTTGTTGGGGCTCACGTTCGGCGCGATCTTGTGGCGGCCCAGGGTTTTGCCCCACAGATACTGCAGCACGTCAGAGCCCTGCACCACCACGCACACGAACAGCAGGAGCGCACCGCCCTCCACGCCGCCTGAGCCCACGGGAGAACCGTCCGCCGCGGACTTGCCCTGGTTGAAGGCCACCGGCAGTTGCAGGATCGCGGGCAGATGACTTAGCGCGTACACGCACACCATGAGCCCCCATTGGCTCAGGGCCGCGCGGTGCAGGAAATGATCGGTTCTGCCAGACAGCGCCAACAGCACGGGCAGGAAAAGGAACGCGTAGACCGGGATGAAAATGGCGAACATCCCGTACCAGTGCTGGAAAACGAAAAAGTAGTGCAGTGGGGTCAGCACGGCCATGATCCAGATCAGCGCGCGGCCGTCCTTCTCGCCGGCCGGCACCAGCGCCATGAACTCCCGCAGCGCCACGAGCGAAAGCAGCATGAACAGCACGAGCATCACGGTTTCGCCGAGCGCCAGGCTCACCGCGAGCACACCCACCATGATCCACCAGGCGAAAATCCGCTGCCGTACGTTGATCAGGGTGTTCCGCAGACCCTCCTTGGTGGTGCGCCGAAACATGATCTCGGCGACCACGGTCGCCACCACCAGAAACACCCCAACGCCGATCAGCAGCCGAATCGACTGCGGACCGATCAGCCCGATCTCGGTCATGACTCAGTCTCGCTTCGTGAGTTCGCGGGCAATCCACCGCAGTCGCGTAACCACCGTGAGCGCGGAGGCTGCGGCAATGAGGATCAGCGTCACGAACAGCATCCAGCCGCGCGGCAGATTGAGCAGCGGTTCGATCATGGTGGCCAAGATCCCGACCATGAGCGTCCACATCCGCTGTTGCTTGGCCATCACGCCACCGAAGAACTGCCCCGCTCCCGCACTCACTCCCAGCGTACGCACGTAGGCGGTCAGGACGGCGAGACTTCCTACAAGCCAGCCCAGGGTCACACCGCCCTCCATCGTCGACGCCGCATAGCCGGCTCCCGCAAGCAGGGCCAGGTCCGAGATCCGGTCCGGCACCTCGTTGAACAGTTCACCGGTGGGTGTTTTCAGTCCGCCCTCCACCGCCAGCATCCCGTCGAACATGTTGCACACGAGGCGCAACGGGATGGTCACGGCGGCGATGATGAGTAGGAGGAGGCGAGCGGCGTCGTCGAAATGTGCGGAAAGCACCAGACACAGGCAACCCAGGAGCGCGAAGCCGACCGAGGCCACGGAGATGTGGTTGGGTTTCAGGCCCGCCCGCTGCAGGGCGGCCGCGATGCGCGTGGCCCAGCCGGTGGTGCGCTGCGGAATGGGGCGGCGCAGGGGGTCCGGCGCGTTGGGGGGATTGGTGCTGGAGCCCATGGATCACCTCGGGAGTGCGCGGATCGGTTAATGCCACCTTGGCACACTCGGTCGTTACCCTGATGGACCCCGGCGAACGGCCTGTGGACTTTCGCGTTCTACGCGTGGCGCACGTCCGGAGATTCCTTGTCCCGCAGCGCAGCGGTTTCCAGCTGGATGGTCGCGTGGTCGAAGGAGACCGGGAAGTGCTCGCGCACGCAGCCCAGGACCGCTTCCAAGATCTCCGGGGCGTGACCGGAGCTGAAGCACCGGTCCTCCACGACCACGTGAGCGGACAGCACGGGCAAACCAGTCCCGATGGTGGACGCGTGGACGTCATGAACATCGCGCACGTGCTCCAGCTCCATGATGTGCTCGCGCACCTCGTTCAGGTCCACACCCTTGGGCGCGAACTCCATGAGCACACCCACGGTTTCGCGCAGCAGCCGGAAGGCGCGGGGAAGGATCAGGGCGGCAATGAACAGGCCGGCGATGGTGTCCGCGCGCTGGAACCCGGTGGTGTGGATGACGATCGCGGCGATGATCACGCCCATGGAGCCGAGGGCATCGTTGAGCACCTCGAGGAACGCCGCGCGCATGTTGAAGTTCGAGTCCCGGGCGGACGCGAGCACCGCCATCGCGGCGATGTTGGCGACCAGACCAATGACACCGAAGATCAACAGTTCAACCGAGGGGATGTTACTGGGTTCGAAGAGGCGCCGAATGCCCTCGATCGCTGCGTAGATGCCCACCCCCAGGAGCAGCACCGCTTGACCGAGCGCCGCGATCACCTCGATGCGGGCGAAGCCCCATGTGCGACTGCCACTGGGTGGGCGCAGCATCATGGTCGCCGCGATGACGGCGACCAATAGGCCCGAAGCATCCGCCGCCGCGTGGGCGGTGTCCGTGAGCAGCGCGAGACTCCCGGTGATCACACTGCCCACGGCCTGGGCAATCACGATGATTGCCGTGATACCGAAAGCAATCACCAGCCGACGGCGCATGCCCCGGTCCGCGGTCTGAGGCACGTGGGAATGGCTGTGGTCGTGACCCATGTTCGTCACCCCTCCTCGGGAACAACTTGGCCGGTGATCTTCTCGTGGCGCTCACGATGATCGCGCAGGGATCCTGCGGCGTGGGACGCGGTCATGAGCTCATCGGCCATCGCCACCAATTTCTCCAAACGCCCGGGGTCAACCAGTGAGAACCATGACGACCGCCCCTCAACGCGCACCGAGACCAGGCCGCAATCCCGAAGGCACGCCAGATGTTTGCTCACCGTGGACTGCGCAAGCTGCATGTGATCGACCATGTCTCGCACTCGATGCTCGCCCGTGGCCAGGTCTTCCAGCAGGGCCAACCGGGTTGGTTCCGCCAGAGCGTGGAAGAGCGCTGCGTAGGCGCTGCGGTCCTCGAACCACAGGGGCCCGCTCGAATGGATTTTCATCGTCATATGACGATCATATCGTCCATTAACGATGATTGTGTAGGTCCGCGCTGAACCGTCACGAGCGGGCAGAATGGGCGTCACAGCTGCTAAGCACTGCTCGACCTCGGAGGGTACATGACAGGTTCAACGGTCCGCCGAGATCATGCCGTGGCAGCGGGGTGGGGTTTTGCGGAAGCCACAGTGTTCTTCATCGTCCCGGACGTGTGGTTGTCCGCGGTGGCCATGAAGAGCCCGAAACGCGGCCTGAGGTGCGTGGCCTCCGCAACCGCCGGCGCGGTGCTGGGTGGCGCAGTCACTCATCTGTGGGGTGCCAGGACAGATGCAGCGCGCTCGGCACGGGCGCTGGTCACGCTGCCCGCGGTCTCCCCAGCCATGGTGCGCCGGATCGAAGAGGACTACTCCGCCAAGGGATACACAGCTTTGCTGACGGGGCCGCTGCGGGGCACCCCGTACAAGATTTATGCGCGGACCAACGGACTATTGGGGCGGCCCCTGCCTCGGTTTTTGCTGTGGTCCGTTCCGGCGCGGGCTCCGAGATTCATCCTGGTCACCGCGGCCATTGGCGGGTTGGCCGTGCTGGGGCGAAAACTCCTGCCGGACGCTCCTGAGTGGGTCCGGTGGAGCGTCTTCGCCGCGGGTTGGATCGGCTTCTACACGTGGTTCTTCAAGAACGTGGGCCGCTAAAGCTGGCCTGGATGCGCAAAGCCGACCGAGCGGCGTCGTCAGCAAGGCGTGAATCTGGCCCCGGCCGCATCGAAACCATCTCGTAACGGCTTACGGCACGGTAACCAGTGGTTACCGTGCCGTAAGCCGTTATCAAATGGCTCTCACCGGGTGAGCCTTGGAAAAGCTAACTACCCCTCCAGGATCCAGCGAGCGATCTCCTCCACGTCCTTGCGCGCGGTGGGAGTCCACACCATGAGCGAGTAGGTGTGGGGCGCACCCTCGGTCACGATCGTGGTGGTGTCCACGCCCGCGAGCTGCAGCTCCGCCACCGTATTCATGGTGTCCGGGTAGAGAATGTCGCGGTCGCCCTGAGTAATCAGGGTGCGCGGCAGTCCCTCGAACGAGCCGTAGATCGGGCTGACCAGCGGGTCGAGCACGTCCCGCCCCCCGGCCCACCAGCGACCCGAGGCTTGCAGCCGCTTGACGCTGAGCATGTTGTCCTTGGACTCGTAGGCCGAGATTTCGGGGTTGCTGAGCGACGCGTCGACCCACGGCGCAATGAGCACCAGGCCGTTCAGCGACTCACCCTGCTCGCGCAAGCGCTGCGCCTGGGCCAGCGCCAGGCCACCGCCGGACGAATCACCCATGAAGTACACGCGCTTGCCGAGCGAACGCGCCAACTCGAGCGTTCCGTCCGCGAGCGGCTGCACCTCGTCCACGGTGTGCAGGGGCGCCAGCGCGTAGCTGGGCACCACGACCGTTGCACCGGTGTGTTTGATCAACTCGTCCAGGTAGCGCCAGTGCGTACCCAACATGGCGTTCACGTAACCGCCGCCGTGCCAGTACACGATCACGGGCGCCACGGCACCCCACGCGCGAGACTTGGGTTCAACCACGAGCACGGGTCGGCCCGCCACCATGACCTTCCGGAAGTTCACGCGTTCGTGCATGGACTTGTGCGGAGCGGCCTCGGGTTTGTCCTTACTCAGTTCCTCGCGAGCCGTTTCCTCCTCGTTCGGCATACTCGGTAGCAACGGCAACAACGCGTCCGTCGCCTTGAGCGCGGGATCCGCCTTGCGCAGCTCCACTTCCGAGAATGCCATGGCCTTCACGGGGACGACGCCGCTCGCGGAGTTCCCTGCCGCAGCGTCTGTTGTGGGGGTTGAGACGGGGGTGGGAGTCGTTCCCGGCGCGGCAGCCGCACCGGCAATCGCGGAGGTGGAGGCCTGAGCCGACCCGCCATGTGCACCCGCACCGACCGCAACGGGGGCAGCCGACCCGCCGCTTACGGAACCGTCGCGATCCGAGGTGGGAGCGGCGTCGTCGCGCTGGGAACGGGAACCCGAATCCGAATTTGAACCGGAACCCACCGCGGCGGTGGCCGCACCGCCAGCGGCACCGGCGGTGGCGCCGGCGCGCACGAGGGACTCGCCCTCAACGTCCACGCGCGGCAGGATCTTGTCCAGCCAACGCGGCAGCCACCAGACCTTTTCACCCATGATCCGCATGACGGCCGGGATCAGGAACATGCGGACCACGAACGCGTCCAACAGAACGCCGATCGCCAGGGCGAAACCAATGGGTTTGATCATGGACAGGTGCGCGAAGATGAAGCCCGCGAACACGGAGATCATGATGATCGCCGCGGCCGTGACCACAGCGCGACCGGCCTTGAATCCATACACCACGGCCTGACGCGCCGGGTGGCCGTGGACGTAGGCCTCGCGCATGCCGGAACCAAGGAATAGCTGGTAGTCCATGGCCAGACCGAACAGGATGCCGATCATCAGGGTGGGCAGGAAGCTCAGGATGGGCCCGGGATCGTGCACGCCCATCAGATCGCCACCCCAACCCCACTGGTACACCGCGACCACGGCACCCAGCGACGCCAGGACCGAGAGCAGGAAGCCCAGGGAGGCGATCACCGGAACCACGATGGAGCGGAAGACCATGAGCAACAGGAGCAGCGAGATGATGATGACCACGCCCAGGTAGAGCGGGAGCTTCTCGCCGAGTAGCTGGGAGACGTCGATGTTCGCGGCGGTCGTGCCGGCCACGCCGATTTTGACGTCCTCGCCGTTCAGCGCGTCACCGTTGAGGCCGCGCAGGTTGTTGACGAGCTCCTCGGTGGCGGCATCAGCCGGACCGGATTCCGGGATCACCTGGATGACGCCGGTGCGGTTGTCATCGGTGGTGACGCCGGGCAGCACGTTGGCTACGTCGTCCTGTTCGGCAATGCGGTCGGACACCAAGTTGATCTTCTCGGTCGCCTCGTCATCGCTGAGGCCCTCGGGCATATCGACCACGGCCACGAGCGGGCCGTTCTCGCCGGCGCCGAAGTCCTCGGCAATGCGCTGGTAGGCCTGGTACGAGGTGCTGTCCACGGCTTCGGTGGAAGCATCCGGCAGACCCAGGCGCATGTCCTGAGCCGGCAGTGCGAGCACCACCAGGACGCCCACGCTCAGCAGCGAGGTGATCCAGGGGTGGCGCAAGTGGAACGGCACGTCGTGTTCGTCGATGTGCTGCTCGTCAGGGGCGGCGTTGCGCTGCTTGCGGGGCAGCGCCTTGCGCCCGGCCAGGGAGAGCAGCGCGGGGGTCAGGGTGAGGGTGATGAGCAGGGCGATCAGCACGGCAACGCCGGCCACGGTACCCATCAGGCCCAGGAACGGAATGCCGGTGATGTTCAGCGCCACCAGTGCGACGATCACGGTCAGGGCAGCGAAGAACACGGCGGTGCCGGAGGTACCCACGGCCATGCCGATGGATTCCTTGACCTCCATACCGCGGCGCAGCTGCTGACGGTGGCGGTTCAGCACGAACAGCGAGTAGTCAATACCCACGGCCAGGCCCAGCATCACGCCGAGCATGGGGGTCACGGACATCATGTCGATCACGCCGGAGAAGGCGAGCGTCGCGGCCGTGGAAATACCCACGCCGATCAGCGCGGTCAGCACCGGCAGGATGGCCGGGACCAGGGCGCGCAGCATGACCAACAGCACGATCGCCGCGATCACCACGCCCACGATTTCCGCCGGGCCCAGCAGGGCCGAGATGTCCTGCGAGAGCTCTTGGGAGAAGTCCACGCCCACGCCGTCGACCGAGTGGTCTTCCACGGCGTTCATCACGGCTTCCTTGGCATCCGCGGTCACGGACGTCTGATCCACGGTGAAGTTCACGACCGAGATGGCGGAGTTGCCGTCCTCGGAGACCACGCGGTAGTCGCCCATGCGTTCCATGGCCTGCTCACCGGATTCCAGCTGAGCCTGCTGCTCCTGGATCTGCTGCGGGTTGATGCCGCGCTGCTGCAGGATCTGGTCCGCGTTGGCGCCCGGAGGCAGGTTCTCCTCCAGCTGCCGGATGGCCTGCTGGCCCTCCTCCAGCTGCTCGCGACCGTCCACGAGTTGCTGACGTCCGTCATCGAGCTGGGCCTGCGCCTCGAACGGGTTGGTGGCGCTGTCCACCTGGTCGATGCCCTCGGTCGATGCCACGGCATCGGCAATACCCTGCCGCTGTTCCTCCGTGAATTCCGAGCCGTCCTCGGTGTAGAACACCATGCGGCCGGTGCCCTGGTTGGCCTCGGGGAGCTCGTCCTGCAAACGGTCGGCGAGTCGCTGGGTTTCGGTGCCCGGAATGGTGATCGCGTTGGACAGCTGCACGCCGGAGAACGCCACCGCACCCACAGAGATGGCCAGCACGGCGATCCACGCAACAATCACCGCCCACGCGTGACGGGCCGAGCCGATGCCCAGCCGGTAGAGAAGTCGTGCCACGGAGAATCTCCTACTTGTAAGTAGCGATGGTCATGTTCAGTTACGTTCCGCGATAGCGGGTCTCGCCGACGACGCCGCTCGCGCGGGCTTGCCGACAAAAGGTCAGGTATGTCAGGTGTTGAAGCCGCGGCCCAGAATCTTGAGGGTCTCGGTCAGGAGTTCGTTCCACTCACTTCGGGCTTGGTCGTTCAGTTCCCCGCCGGTGCGCAAGAGCCATGCGTCCATGCACACGGCCATGGAGTTGATGATGGAAGTGGCCACCAGCTGCAGTTCGAGCTGGCTGTGTTCGGGCAGCCGTTCGCGGAGCACGTGCTCCAACTGCTCGGTGGCCGTATTGGTCACGCGGAAACTCCAGAGCGCTGCGGTCGGTGATTCTTTGACCTCAGTTGCCTGGATCAGGAGCGGGCGCAGCGCTTCGACCAGGCTGTGAGCCCGCATCGCCGTGCACAGATCCCGATACACCGAACCCAGTGTTTGATCACCTAGCTCGGAAGGGTCCGGAAGTTCCGCAAGGATTGCCCCGATGAGATGTGAAACCAATTCCGAGAGGTACTCGTACCCCGCATCTTCCGCCGATGAGAAGTGGTTGAAAATGGTCCGCCGGGAGACGCCTGCCTTCTTGGCCAGGTCATCGACGGAGAACCCCTGAATGCCGTGGAGATCAGCCAGCTCACCCGCGGCCATCACAATGGCGCGCCGGTTGTGCCACTTGAGAGCACCCCGCTTGTCCTTGGGGGCTTCCCCCTGGCATGAAAAGTTCACGTGTCAACAGTAGGGCACTTGTTGCACTCTGTGCACCTTCTGAGCCTGAGTGTGAGCAAGCAGACTTCTTGGGGAAAGCTGGGGGTGCTTCTTAGGCGTTGGCGCTTCTCGTTCGGTGTGCGCAGCCGGCCGGGCGTCAGGCGTTTAGTGGCAACCGTCGGGTTCCCGCAGGCAGGCGTCAGGCTTCAAGCGAGGTAGCTCCGTTGGATTTCCTCGGGGACCATGCCACCGCCGGTCAGCCAAGCGATGTGGGTAGCGTTCTGCAGCCGCTGATCGGTGAGGTTCATTCGCTGACGATAGTCCGCATCGGTGGTGATCCACTGCGGGCCATCAAGGGCTGCCGCGGCGGAGGGCTCGGCGAGTATTCCCTCTGTTGCATACAGCGCTTTGACCAGATCTTTCATCCGCTGATCGGCCACCGTGTAGTAACCCTCGATGAGGCCCTGCATGCGTCGCCCCACGAAACCTGATGGTCTCCCTACGGCCAAACCGTCCGCCACCGTGTGGGTGTCCAGCCCTAGTTCAGCCACAGAGATCTCATCGTGGAGTCCGGTGTAGACGCCCAGCATCATGCACGGCGCCGCGGTGGGTTCGGCGAAGACACAGTGGACGGCATCTCCGAATTCCAGCTTGAGTCCATAGGCCACCCCGCCCGGTGCACCACCGATGCCGCACGGAAGGTAGACGAACAGCGGGTGATCCACATCTACCGTGATTTCCTGATTCGCCAGCTGCCGCGCGAGCCGTCGGCCCGCCACGGCGTACCCGGCGAACAGGCTGACCGAGTGCTCGTCATCCACGAAGTGCGTGGTCGGGTCGGCCTGCGCGGCTTTACGTCCTGCCTCCACCGCAGCGGTGTAATCGGTACTGTGCTCCACCACTTCAACACCCAAACTGCGGAGCAGTTCCTTCTTCCAGGCTTGCGCGTGCGTTGACATGTGAACGGTGGCTTGCAGCCCGAGTGCGGCCGCGGTGATACCGATGGACAGCCCCAAATTTCCGGTGGAACCCACGACCACCCGGTGCTCGGCCATGAGTTCGCGGAACGGATCCGAGCTGAACACGCGATAGTCCGTGATGCCGGCAACTTCATCCTCATGGCCGGCCACAGTGAGACCCGGGGTCAGGCTCTGAACCGTATCCGTGTCGTTCTCCGCAGCGCGGTTCGTGCTCTCGCCGACTTCAGCAGGTGACGGCAGCAACCCCGCCTCCATGACCAGTGATTCCGCGTACTCGAGAACCTCGTGCACTCCTCCGCGAGCCTTGATGGAGCCGCTCACGGGCAGAACGTCGTCGCGCTTGAGCAGCAACCGGCCCGCCGTCAGGCCCAGTTCACGTTGCATGTCCGGCGCGGCATGAAGCGGTGACTCGATCACTCCGCGAGCGTCCCCCGTCTCCGGAAACGCCTGGGCAATCCACGGGGCGAACCGCTCGAGTCGCGCGGCGGCGTCGTCCACGATGTCCGACGAAAGTTCCGACGCGACCAACCCCGCCGCGGTGGTGGTCACGGCCGGGTTGAACCACGCGGATGGTTCTTGATCTGCCAACCGAGCGAGGAACGGGTCGTCGCGAAAGTCGCCGCGCACTGCCATCACGCCTGCTGCGCCGCCACGGACACGCTGGCCGGATCGTCACCATTCCGTGCGGCACGCAGCAACGCCGTCAGGTTCTCCTCCGTCGGAGTGGTCGGATTGGATGCAGGGATGGCCTTCAGGGAGCGCTCCACGGCCTCCGCGATCCCGTCCTCGGTGAAGCCAATGTCCGCGAGCGCCCGGGGCGCATCGATCTCGCGATACAGGGAGCTTAAGGCCTCGGTTGCATCACCGGAGTCGGCGCCGAGAGCATCGGCCAACCGTGCCGAAACCTCCGGCACCGCGGGGGCGTTGAACGCCAAAACGTAAGGCAAGACGGTCGCGTGGACCTGCGCATGCGGAAGATTGAACGTCCCACCCAGCACGTGCGCAATCTTGTGATGCATTCCGGAGCCGGCGGATGCGAAGGACAACGCAGCAAGGTAGCAGCCGTACAACGCCATCTCGCGGGCGCGCAGATCGTCCGGATCGGCGGTGATGCCACGCAGGGCAATCGTCAGGGCGCGAGCGCCTTCGAGCGCGAACGTCCGATTGATCGGATCCGCCTTGGGCGCCCACAACGAATCCACGCAGTGGGCCATCCCGTTCAGGCCGGACGCGACCGACAGACCCACCGGCAGGGAACGGGACAGAGCGGCGTCGTAAATCACGGTGACCGGCAGGACCTTGGGATCCAGGCCGGTGGTCTTGGTGCGGTTCTCGGTCAGGCCCCACATGTCGGTGGCCTCGGAGCCGGCGTAGGTCGTGGGCACGGCGATCAGCGGCAGACCGGACGTGAGCGCGACGGCCTTGCCCAGACCGATGGTCGAGCCGCCGCCCACGGTCACCAGCGCGTCGACCTTAGCTTCCGACGCCGCCGCGCGCGCCTTCTCCGCGAGCTCCACCGGGACGTGTTGGACCACCTCGTCCCACCACAGGCCGGGCTCGAGACGGGCGGTGATCTCCCGGGCGGCCCGTTCTGCGGATCCACCCGTGATGATCATGGGACGCGTGCTGCCCAGCCGCCCGAGTTCGGCTGTGAGGAATTCACCGGCCTTGTCGGAGCCAAACAACACCCGCTGGGCGGCGGTGCTGTGCTCGAACACCATGGGCTGATTGTCACCGGGCTTGGTCTGATTGGACCGTTGATCACTCACGAACATCCCGCTCTCTACGCACGAAGACTGGTTGGCTCCAGTCTGTCAGGTGCGCCGAGTCGACCCCAGAGCCATTTCGTGACGGTTTACTGCCGAGTATGGCGGCTTACCGTGCAGTAAGCCGTGATCAGATGGTGCCCGCTGCTTCCTCCCAGGTCCGGTACTGCGCAGCCAGCCGCACGGGAGCGTTGGGAGCGCCAAATCCGCGGTAGCCACCGCGGCGTTCCACGACCTCCACGAACACTTCACCGAGGGTCGCGGTGTAGAAGTGCAGGAACTCACCGTGCTCGTCGCGGTCGTA
>CAACXA010000129.1_pt1 | contig 13478 bp, 9 predicted proteins | sample 2275811 | NCBI WGS metagenome assembly CAACXA01 (sample SAMEA5312478, study PRJEB27640) | indoor metagenome | biome: indoor environment; feature: uncontrolled; material: tiles wood | place: Germany | collected 2014-07-07 | reverse complement strand
CCAGATCCGTGCCCACGGGCTTCTCGAGAGCAAGGCTGAGGTCCTCGGGCAGCGAGTCGAGACTCTTCAGGGCCTCGCACGCCTTACGGGTCACGGCCGGTGCCAGCGCGAAGTACAGGCACACCGGCCCCTCCACGTCGTCGAGCAGCGAGGCCAGCTGGGATGCATCGGCCACGTCGCACTCGATCCAGCGTGTGGTCTCCTTGACCCGCTCGACCGAGGGTCCGGTCGCGCCCACGGAATCGAAAGCTTTGGCGACCGTTTGGGGCCAATCGGCACCCCGAACGTCGTCGTCGGGTCCCAAGGGACCGGGGAAGGCGTCGCGAGCGGAACCGATCACGGTGATGTCGCGCTCCGGCTGTTCGTTGAGTAGCGTGCCGAGGCCGGGAAGGAGAAGGCGAGCGGTGAGGTCTCCGGAGGCGCCCAGGATGACCAGAGTCCTGATGTTGTCCATGCCCCAACGTTATGGCACGCGGGTGAACCGTTCCGCACCGCTTGTTCAGGTGTCTGCAGGGTGCTGATGATTGAATTCAGTCATGAGCACCCCTCTCGAGGAATACGCGCTACTGGCCGATCTCCACACCGGACCGCTGGTGTCCCGAGACGGCAGCGTGGACTGGTTGTGTTTCCCGCGCTTCGATTCCCCCGCGGTGTTTTGCGCAATCCTGGGCGACGAGGACAACGGCCGCTGGAAGGTCAGCGCCGTGGACGGCGAGGTGGTCTCGCGTCGCTATATCCCCGAGACGTTCGTGCTCGAGACCGAGTGGCGCACCCCCACAGGTCGCATGCGGGTCACTGATTTTCTCCCACCCAGTGATGTCCACGCCGACCTAGTACGACGCGTGGAATGCCTCGAGGGAACGGTCCAGGTGGAGCACGACCTGCGTGTTCGTTTCGATTACGGCCGGGTCACCCCGTGGATTCGTCGGGTGAAGCTCAACCCGCCCGGCGACCGGCCCCACGAGCACGACGACGCCGCTCGCGCCTCGAATTCCGGCGTCGAACCTCACCCGGTGGGTACGAACCAGGACCTGCGTGAACAAGACGGCCAGGGGCATTTGGAGCGCTCGTTCAAAAGCCGGACCGACGCGGGGTCCTACAAGAACTTCCGTTCCAGGGTGCGCCACGCGGCCAAGAAGGCTGCCGCTGGGCGGGACGTGCAGCACGGCCTGCTCGCCGTGGCAGGTCCGGATGCGCTGCTGCTGACCGGACCCCAATTGAAGCCCTACCTGATGGATCATGACCACAAGATCGTGCCGTCCCGGGGAGAGAAGTCGCACGGACCCGGCGCGGATATCCGCGTGCTGGAGGGGTTGCGTCGGGGGCATCGTGGGACGTTCGATCTTTCCGCGGGTGAGCGGATGGACTGGGTGCTCACGTGGTGTCATTCCTACGATCAACTCCCCGTCCCGGCTCAACCGGGTCTGGCGCAGGAGGCCACCGAGGAGTTCTGGCGCGACTGGGCCTCGGACGTTGTGTGCGACGGTGAGTACGACCAAGCGGTGTCTCGTTCACTGCTCGTGCTGCGTGCGCTGACCCATTCGGAGACCGGCGGCATTGTGGCCGCGCCGACCGCGAGCCTTCCCGAGGATTTCGGTGGAGAACGCAACTGGGATTACCGGTACACGTGGCTGCGGGATGCCGCGCTGACCATCGAGGTTCTGGTGCAACACAACCACCAGGACGGTGCGTTGTTGTGGCGTGACTGGTTGCTGCGAGCGGTTGCGGCGGACCCGGATCAGCCGCAGATCATGTACGGCATCGACGGGCGGCGGAACCTGCCGGAGTACGAGCTGGAGCACCTGAGCGGTTACGAGCAATCCTCGCCCGTGCGCGTGGGTAACGGTGCGGTGGACCAGTACCAGGCGGATGTCGTGGGCGAGGTGATGATTGCACTCGCCACCCTGCGGGACGCCGGTATTCGCGAGAACGACTATTCGTGGGGGTTGCAGTGCAACCTCATCGCCTTTTGCGAGATCCACATGAACGTTCCGGACAACGGGATCTGGGAGATGCGCGGCGAACCGCACTTCTTCACGCATGGTCGCGTGATGATGTGGGCCGCGTTCAACGAGGGCATTCGGGCGGTACGGGAACACGGGCTCGTGGGCGACGTCGACCACTGGACCGCCTTGCGCGACCAATTGCACGACGAGATCTGGGAGAAGGGCTACAACAAGGAGCTCGGGATTTTCACCCAGACCTATGACAACACCGAGGTGGACGCGTCTCTGCTGCAGCTGCCGCACACCGGTTTCATCGAGCCGGACCACCCGGCCATGCTGCGTACCGTCGCGCGGATCGAGGAGGACCTGCAGGGCGACTACGGGCAGGTCTGGCGCTACCGCACCTTCGAATCCGGTGAGTCCATGGACGGTCTAGCGGGCCACGAGTACCCGTTCGTGATCTGCACCTTCTGGCTGGTCGAACAGTACGCCCGCTCCGGTCGCTTGGACGAGGCCCGCGATCTCATGCGCACCACGGTCGGGTTCGCGTCCGACCTTGGCTTGCTCGCCGAGGAGTACGACGTCGCCGCGCACAGGATGGCGGGCAACTTCCCTCAGGCGTTCAGTCACCTGGGCTTGATCCGAGCGGCGGACGCGCTGCGGGAGGCGGGGAACGATTTAAGGTCTCCCGCTCCCACCACAAAAGTTTGAGTCTTAGTGGTCGGAAGCGTGTACTGCTACCGAATTCTGGCTAGAACTCGAGTAACCCAGCCGTTGAGACACTTCATTGGCAGCGCTGACGGCTGCATCCGCGATGATGGACGCTTGGTACTCGCTGACCCTGAACCTGGGCGCGGCCACCATGATGGCCGCGATCAAATCCCCGCGATGATCTCTGATGCCAGCGCTGATCCCAACTTCATCAACCGAGGCTTTTCCGTAGTTCATGGCTACGCCTGCTGTGCGCACTTGGGTGAGTTGCTCGCAGTAGTCATCTAGACGTTGATCGGTTGGCTCGGCCATGCTCACCGCCCCGGACCGTAAAAGTGATTTCACGCGTTCGGTTGATTGTTCAGCCAGGAAAATCTGGACTGAAGAGCTGTAAGCAGTGTTGTAGCGGGCTCCCAAGGGTGAGGTGTGCTTGATCTGGTGAGAACTGGCCACTTGTTCCACACACACAGATTCGTATCCGTTCCACAGGACAAGTGCGGTGGTTTCCCCGGACTGTGAGGTGAGATCTTGAAGGACCGGGTAGGCGACACGGCGAACATCCATATTCGCTAGAAGAGGTGCCGCCACGGAGATCAATCCCATGCCGAGTCGAAACTGACGCGACATAGGATCTCGTTCGACCAGGTCCGAGGATTCGAGGGTTGATAGCAACCGGGACGCCGTGGACTTATGGATACCCACTCGATGGGCGATTTCCGTCACCCCCAAGAGCGGTTCCTCTGTGGAGAAGCAACGGAGGACCGCAAGGGCGTTGTCGATGACGGAATTGCTGGTGCGCTGGTCTGTAGCCCGAGAGTCATCCGCTGATTTCATTCGTGGTCCTTGTGTGCTGATAGCTGGGGCAACCGATGGGGTGTCATTCATCAATATGGTGTGGGTCGAAGTCACGCGGTCGCACCGGTCACCTCGACCCACACCCTTGGTCCATTTGTAACGGGAATGACTCACTCATTCCACTTCGTAAGGGGCTTATGCCTCCACGATGTTCTTTTCCGGTCCGTAGGGGAACCCGGTGATGTTCTCCGCTCCGGACTCGTTGACAACCAGGATGTCGTGCTCTCGGTAGCCACCTGCACCGGGCTGGCCTTCCGGCACGGTGATCATCGGCTCCATGGATACAACCATGCCTGGCTCCAGGACGGTGTCGATATCCTCTCGAAGCTCCAATCCCGCTTCCCGTCCGTAGTAATGGGATAGCACGCCGAAGGAGTGGCCGTAACCAAAAGTTCGGTTCGGAAGCAGGCCATGAGAAATGTAGATCTCGTTCAGCTCAGCAGCGATGTCCTTGCATACTGCCCCGGGCCTGATGAGCTCCAGCCCGCGCTCGTGAACCTCGACGTTGACGTTCCACAACCGAAGGGATTCTTGATCTGGCTCACCCAAAAAGAGTGTGCGTTCGAGAGCCGTGTAGTAGCCGCTCGTCATGGGGAAACAATTGAGGGAAAGGATGTCACCTCGCTGCAATGCACGGGTAGTTGCCCAGTTGTGGGCTCCATCCGTGTTGATGCCGGACTGGAACCACACCCAGGTGTCTCGAATTTCACTGTTCGGAAAAGTTCGAGCAATTTCATGAGTCATGGCTTCGACGCCGATCAGCGCAACCTCGTATTCCTTGACTCCTTCTCGGATGGCCGCACGGATTGCCTCTCCGCCCAGGTCGCCGATACGAGTCCCGTGCTTGATGACCTCAATTTCCTCAGCCGACTTGATCATGCGTTGACGCATGACGGCCTGTGAGACATCAACAAGGAGGGTGTCGGCAAACGTTTCCTGGAACCGATTCCGAATACTGAGAGGAACAGTGTCGTCCTCGATTCCTATTCGGCGTGGAGAGATCCCCCGCTCAGAGAGTGCCTGGCTCACGCCGAAGTAGAAGTTGTCCCGTCGCCAGTCCGTGTAAACAATGTTCTCGCCGTAACTGCGCCGCCAAGGCATGCCGGCATCAATGTTGGCCGTGACCGTGACCGTGTCTTCGGGCGTAACAACTAGCGCATAGGAGCGCCCAAAATATGTGAAGAGGAAATCGGAGTAGTACTTGATGTTCTGGTAGCTCGTGAACACCACAGCATCCAGTTCCTGTTCTGCCATGACTTCGCGGAGTCCTCTGAGCCTCCGTTCGAATTCGGCATCAGAGAATGTCAGCGGGGTTTTTTCACCGTTGTGCAGGACTTTGAGACGTTCGAGTTCTGAGACGGAATGGGCAACGGCGTGGGGGTTGGACATGGGGATCCTTTCGGGACGGATGATGTGAGAACGACTGCGATCAATGAGTGAGTGGCCGGCCAGCGGTCTCCTTGGAGACAGCTACGGCGATCAAAGATCCAAGTGCTGCGACCACCAAGTACCAGGCGGGCGCCAGTGGGGTATTGAGGGCTGAAATCAAGAGGGTGGCCATGAAAGGCGCGGTACCGCCGAACAAGGCATTGGAGACGTTGAAGCTGACGGCAAAACCGCTATAGCGCATTCGAGTCGGGAAAGACTCGGCCAGGAAGCTAGGCAATGTCCCGTCGTTAAGGGTCAACATGGCTCCAAGGACAACCTGAAGTATCAGGATCAGGACGAATGAGCCGGTGTCCAACAACATGAAGATGGGCACTGTCAGCACCATGAAGCTGATAGATGCAGCCATCAGGACTTTCTTGCGGCCGAATCGATCGGATGCCATGCCTGTCAAGAAGATGAATCCCACGTATGTGACCAGGGCGATGGATGTGGCGATGAAGGATTCTGTCTCGCCAAGCCCCACTTCCTCATGGAGGTATGTGGGCATATAACTGAGCAATATGTAGAAGCCCACCGCGTTCAGAAGTACCGCACCGATGGTGCGAAGCAGCGTCCACCAGTGGTACTTGAACATGTCCCGCACCGGAGTTGATTCCGTCTGTTCCTGCTCTGCAAGTTCACGGAACACGGGCGCGTCTTCTAACCGGTTACGAATGTAGCGACCGATGAGGCCCATTGGTCCTGCCAGGAGGAATGGGATTCTCCAACCCCATGACAGCATCTGGTCGTCGGTGAGGATCGCGGTGAGCCCGGCGACGAACAATGAGCCGAAAAGTAGGCCGCTGGCCGTACTGGCTGGTACCACGGCTGCATAAATTCCTCGCTTGTGGTCTGGGGCGTACTCCACGAGGAAGGCCGATGCGCCCGCGTACTCGCCTGCGGCCGAGAAGCCTTGGACCACGCGAACGACCAGCAACAGTATCGGTGCCGCAATGCCGATAGCGCGGTAATCAGGGATCAGAGCTATGGCGAAGGTGGCCGCTGACATCACCAAGATGGAGAAGGACAGGGCCACGGTCCGACCGATCTTGTCTCCGATGTGTCCCCACACGAACCCGCCAATGGGTCGGATGAAGAACGAGATGGCGAAGAGCCCGAAAGTGGCGAGCAGGGCCGTTTGTGGGTCCGAGTCTGGGAAGAACACCCGAGAGATGGTTGCGGCCAGATAGCCGTAAACCGCGTAGTCAAACCATTCCACGAAGTTTCCCACGAAGCTCGCGGCGATGACTCGGCGTCGCTCGCTGTCAGTGACCACCTTGGAAGTGGTGCTGGATGTTTGTTGTGCCACGGGATTCCTTTCGAGCGACCTACCGAGAGAGCAGGTGTGTGATTGGTGGCAGTGGAGAACTCACTTGCTGAAGAGAAGTGTTGCAGTGAGTGCAAGTTGGTTGTGTCAATGTAGGCCTCGCCACCCACTGGGGTCAAGGATGAGTACAGACTTAACTCTGCTGTAATCTCCCGGAAACAGAGTGCAGAGACGATCGTCCCCTAGGTGATGGGTGTGTCGAGTCAACATGCGGGGTTCCGGCAAGAGTTTCAATAAATGCAACAAGGTTGCGTAAAAAACAACTTTGACTGATACTCGACCTACTGAGGCCCGCCAGTGCGGTGGCCCGTCCAGCATTTCCACTGTTTTCAAGGAGCATCCATGAATGGGAAGTCGAGCAACATCTTGATGGAGGACCTTGAGTCCGCAGACCCCGAGGTGGCGCACGCGATCAACGACGAGCTGCTGCGCCAACAGAACACTCTGGAGATGATTGCCTCGGAGAATTTTGCGCCAGCGGCAGTGATGCAGGCTCAAGGTTCCGTCCTGACCAACAAGTACGCGGAGGGTTACCCGGGACGTCGTTACTACGGCGGATGTGAGCACGTTGACGTAGTGGAGCAACTGGCGATCGATCGGGTCAAGGCGCTGTTCGGCGCAGAACACGCGAACGTGCAACCGCATTCGGGGGCGCAGGCCAATGCTGCCGCCATGTTTGCCCTGATAAAACCTGGTGACACCATTCTTGGTCTGGATCTGGCCCACGGTGGTCACCTCACGCACGGGATGAAACTGAATTTCTCGGGCAAGCTCTACAAGGTGGCTTCATATGGGGTCTCGGAGGATAGCCACGAGATCAACATGGACGAAGTGCAGGTGCTGGCCCAGGAGCATCGCCCACAACTGATCGTGGCCGGCTGGTCTGCCTACACGCGACACCTGGATTTCTCGCGATTTCGAGCCATCGCGGACGAAGTGGGGGCTTACCTCATGGTGGATATGGCCCACTTTGCTGGGCTAGTGGCCGCTGGGCTGCATCCCAACCCAGTTCCATTCGCGGACGTGGTAACCACTACTACTCATAAGACACTCGGTGGTCCACGAGGTGGCGTGATCCTGTGTAAGCAAGAACATGCAAAGAAAATCAACTCGGCAGTCTTCCCTGGACAGCAGGGCGGTCCTCTGGAGCATGTCATCGCAGCCAAAGCCGTCTCGTTCAAATTTGCTAGTGGTGAAGACTTCCGTGATCGGCAGGCGCGTACTCTCAAGGGCGCCAAGATTCTCGCTGATCGCTTGAATTCGGATGACGTGGCTGCCGCAGGCATCGGCCTGGTGAACGGTGGCACTGAAGTGCATCTCGTGTTGGTAGATCTCCGCCACGCTGAGCTGGACGGGAAGCAGGCCGAGGACCGGCTGCACAGAGTGGGTATTACGGTCAATCGGAACGCGGTCCCATTTGATCCTCGACCGCCCATGATTTCCTCAGGGTTACGAATCGGAACTCCTGCGTTGGCCACCCGTGGCTTCGGGCCGGAGGAATTTCATGAGGTGGCGGACATCATCGCTGAATGCCTCATTGGTGAGGACTCCGAGGAAGGTCGTTCCTTATTGAAGCAAAGGGTTACCGGCCTGGCTCAGAAATTTCCATTGTACGGGGATCAACAGTCCCACTGAATTTATTGATTCTTGATCCCGTCCCAATATTGAACTTTCATACGAAAAAGCTAGAGACGCCTAGAATTAGGCGATGATCGGAGTTTAGTGATGGCTGATCTTCTGCCGGAGCACCCGGATTTCCTGTGGCGCAATCCGGACCCCAAGTCCTCTTACGACGTAGTGATCGTGGGCGGCGGAGGGCATGGCCTCGCCACCGCCTATTATCTGGCCAAAAACCATGGAATCACTAATGTCGCCATCTTGGAACGTGGTTGGCTCGGGGGCGGCAACATGGCCCGCAACACGACCATCATTCGGTCCAATTACTTGTGGGACGAATCGGCCGGTATTTATGAGCACTCGCTCAAGTTGTGGGAGCAGCTTCCTGAGGAACTTGAGTACGATTTTCTTTTCTCCCAAAGGGGAGTCATGAACCTGGCGCACACGCTTCAGGATGTTCGCGAAAGCGTGCGCCGTGTTAATGCAAACAAGCTAAACGGTGTGGACGCGGAATGGATAGGCCCGGATCAGGTCAAAGAATTATGTCCGATCCTGAACACGAGCGAAGACATTCGCTACCCGGTCATGGGAGCAACTTTCCAGCCCAGAGCAGGTATCGCAAAGCATGACCACGTGGCATGGGCCTTCGCCCGAAAGGCGGATGCCATGGGCGTGGACATCATTCAAAACTGTGAGGTCACCGGGTTTGTGAAAGATGGTGACCGAGTGGTGGCCGTGGAAACGAGCCGTGGACGCATCAACGCGGGCAAAGTTGCCTTGGCTGCAGCCGGCCACTCGTCAGTGCTTGCAGAAATGGCTGGATTTCCACTTCCCATCCAATCGCACCCCTTGCAAGCGCTCGTATCCGAACTACACGAACTCGTTCACCCCACGGTGGTCATGTCCAACCATGTACATGTGTACGTCTCCCAAGCGCACAAGGGCGAACTGGTTATGGGCGCTGGCGTCGACGCCTATAACGGCTACGGCCAAAGGGGATCCTTCCACGTGATTGAAGAGCAGATGGCTGCCGCAGTAGAACTGTTCCCGATCTTCGCCAGGGCACATGTTCTCAGGACCTGGGGCGGAATCGTGGATGTCACCTTGGACGCATCGCCTGTGGTCTCCAAGACCCCGGTGGACCAAATGTACGTGAACTGCGGCTGGGGTACGGGTGGCTTCAAGGGCACTCCGGGAGCCGGATTCACCTTCGCCCACACAATTGCCAACGACGAACCGCACTCGCTCAACAAGCCGTTCAGCTTGGAACGGTTTGAGACGGGCATCTTAATCGACGAGCACGGTGCGGCCGCGGTGGCCCACTAAGGAGGGAGCAACATGCTGCAGATTGAATGCCCCTGGTGTGGGCCACGAGATGAGACGGAATTTCATTACGGGGGTGAGGCGCACGTGCCGTATCCCAAGGATCCGTTCGCGCTCGATGACCAACAGTGGGCTCGGTTCTTGTTCTATCGAGCCAATACCAAAGGCCTGCTGTCCGAACGATGGCTTCACAGCGCGGGCTGCAGGCGTTGGTTTAACGCGGTGCGAGACACCGTGACTTACGAATTCAAGGCTGTCTATCAGATGAGTGATCCTCGCCCCGAAATCGGAGGTGCACAATGAGTGATCAGAAATGCCGCTTCGCGGATGACCGGGCACCCGGCCACAGCATTGACCGTTCATCCACCCTGGAGTTCACAGTGGATGGAACACGATATTCCGGACATGTGGGTGACACCGTGGCCTCAGCTTTGCTGGCAAACGGAGTAATTCACTGTGGTAGTTCCATGTATCTGGGTAGGCCACGGGGTATCTACAGTGCCGGGGTGGAAGAGCCCAATGCACTGATCAAGGTGGCACCGCGACGTCCGGAGGATGTTGCGGAGTCCATGCTTCAGGCGACCACCACCGAGCTCACACCTGGCATGGATGTGACCTACTTGAATGGTTTCGGTCAACTAGATCCCGCCCCGGACCGTGCCTACTACGACAGAAAATACGTCCACGCAGAAGTTCTAGTAATCGGCGGTGGCCCCTCCGGATTGGCTGCAGCACGTCAGGCGGCCACCTCGGGTGCACGGGTGATCCTGATAGATGACCAGCCGGAATTGGGCGGGTCACTGCTCTCCGGACGTACGGAAGTAATTGCGGACGGCACTGCTCTGGATTGGGTCGATGAAGTTGCTTCTGAACTTTCTGAGAGCCCGGAAGTTGTCGTGCTGACCCGCACCACCGCCATCGGTAGTTATGACTCCAATTACGTAGTGGCATTGCAGCGACGAACCGATCACCTCTCAGATGCCCCAGAGGGTGTTTCAAGGGAACGGGTCTGGCACGTTCGAGCCAAACAGGTCGTATTGGCCACGGGTGCCCATGAGCGGCCCATCGTATTCAAGAACAATGACCGTCCGGGCGTGATGATGGCTTCAGCGGTGCGTTCCTACTTGAATCGCTACGGGGTGGTGGCGGGAACTGACGTAGTGGTGGCCACTACCAATGATTCTGCATACCAAATGGTGCGGGACCTTGTTGGCAGCGGCATTAATGTCGCTGCGGTGATCGATTCCCGCCCCGCGCTGAGCGCTGTGGCTAGTGCCGTTGCCAAGGAACTCAGCATTACGGTTCGCAGCGCCAGTACCGTCATTGATACCGAAGGCAATGAGACCGATGGGCGTGTCAGCGCCGTCGTCATCAGTGAACTGGACGAATCGGGTGAACTGATCGGTGACACAGAGCGCCTCGAAACAGATTTACTCGCCGTCTCCGGAGGGTGGAATCCAACAATTCACCTACACAACCAACGGCGTGGACCCATGCGGTGGAACGAGACGCTGTGCGCGTTCGTGCCCCGTCAGGCGGTTGCTGACCAGCATCATGCGGGCGCTATAGCAGGAACTTTCGATCTTGCGGGCTGCTTGGTGGAAGGTGCCCAAGCGGGCGCGAACGCCGCCCAGGGCGCGGGTTTCAACACGGTTGCCGAGCCCGTCACTGCGCCAGCGGAATCGTTCGGGAGTGTGCGTCCGCTTTGGCTGGTGTCCGGTGCAGAGGGAGACCCTGATAGCTGGACGGAACACTTCGTGGACCTACAGCGGGATCAAAGCGTGCGGGACGTCATGCGCTCGCTGGGCGCCGGCATGCGCTCGGTGGAGCACGTGAAGCGATACACCTCCATCTCCACTGCCAACGATCAGGGCAAAACCTCAAGTGTGAACACGATGGGCGTTATCGCCCAGGCATTGGGCGGAGAATCACCGGATGATATTGGCGTCACCGCGTTTCGTGCGCCATATACGCCGGTGTCCTTCGCAGCTTTGGCCGGACGCCAGAGGGGTGAACTCTCCGATCCCGCACGTCTGACGGCTGTGCATTCTTGGCACCTTGCGCACGGAGCTGAATTCGAGGATGTAGGGCAATGGAAGCGTCCCTGGTTCTATCCCCAAGAGGGTGAAGACATGGATGCAGCGGTGTTTCGCGAATGCGCGGCAGTTCGTGAATCCGTGGGGTTCATGGACGCTACGACTCTCGGCAAGATCGAAATTCGAGGCAAGGACGCCGGAGAGTTCTTGAACCGTGTGTACACCAATGCCTTTAAGAAACTGAAACCAGGTATGGGCCGGTACGGCGTGATGTGTACGGCTGATGGGATGGTTCTCGATGACGGCGTGACATTGCGTTTGGACGATGACCGTTACTTCATGACCACCACGACCGGCGGGGCCGCTGGGGTTCTGGATTGGCTGGAGGAGTGGTTGCAGACCGAATGGCCCGAACTTGACGTTGTGTGCAGCTCGGCCACGGAACAGTGGACCACGGTGGCAGTGGCTGGCCCTAAGTCCCGAGACGTGATCGCCAAACTTGCGCCAGAACTTGACGTTTCAAACGAATCCTTCCCCTTCATGGCCTTCAGAGAGGTCTATCTGGCCAATGGCATCCCTGCTCGAATTTGCAGAATCTCATTTTCCGGGGAGCTGGCATTCGAGATCAATGTGGCGACCTGGTGGGGCTTGGCCGTGTTTGAGGCGGTGTGGGAAGCGGGCCAGGAATTCAACATCACTCCCTATGGGACGGAAACCATGCACGTTCTGCGGGCGGAGAAAGCCTTCCCGATCGTGGGTCAAGACACTGACGGCACGGTGACACCCCAGGATTTGGGTATGGATTGGGTGGTGTCCAAGACCAAGGACTTCATCGGTAAACGGTCCTATTTCCGCAAGGGTCTTGAAGGTCAGGAGCGAAAGCAATTGGTTGCGGTTCTACCAATCGACACAAATTACAGACTTCCGGAAGGTGCCCAGCTCGTCATCAAGGGGACGCCCATCACACCGGAGAAGGGGCCTGTCCCGATGGAAGGGCATGTGACATCCAGCTACAACAGCGCAGCGATCAACCGCACCTTCGGGCTGGCTCTTGTGAAAAACGGGCGGGAGCGCATTGGAGAGATTCTTCAAGCACCCCTGGACGGAAAGCTGATCGACGTGCTCGTGGCAGAACCCGTTGTTTATGACCCGGAAGGAAAGCGTCGTGATGGTTGAAATGACAGTGGAGATCCCGTCAGAGTTGCGGAGCAGCCCGGCCGCTCATCTTGCAGAGGAGATGGAGGTCGCGGGTGTCGACGGCGCGAGAGGCGTTCGTATCAGAGAGATCCCGTTCCTGACCATGGTGGGAGTCCGAGTAGTCCCCGGAACTCCCTCGGCAACGGCAGTGACGGAACTGACGGGAGTCAATTTACCGTCACGATGCGGCGAAGTGGCCGGTTCGGCTGGCGACAGTTCCGTGCTTTGGCTGGGGCCGGAAGAATTCTTGGTAGTGACCGTCGACGAAATACGTCATGTCCCAGGGCTTGATACGCGATCTGACCGGGAGCCCGGGGCGTTAGCGACTCTTGCAACGAATCATCTGGCACAAAGGTTGATCGCGGTGCTCGGCGAACGTGGATTGCCTGGTCAAATAGTTGACCTGTCTGCTAATCGAACGACCTTGGAATTATCCGGACCTTCGGCGCGCTCCGTGTTGGAAAAAGGTTGTCACGTGGATCTGCACCCGCGCAGTTTCGGTCCTGGGCAGGCGGTTTCCACACTTTTGGGACCCGTTCCGGTGGTGTTGTGGCAGACGGAAGACACTACCTACAGGATCATGCCCAGAGCTTCTTTTACGGACTACACGGTCCGATGGCTCTTGGATGCAATGCTGGAGTACAGCCAAGTTGAGGTGCCCTAAGTGGCACTGAGCGCTCTGGACTTGTTCTCTGTGGGTATCGGCCCCTCGTCTTCCCACACGGTGGGGCCGATGCGCGCTTCAAGACGTTTTGTGGATGGTTTACAACGGGACGGGTTGCTGGCCTCAGTAGACCGCGTTCATTCACAACTTTTCGGGTCGTTAGGCGCCACGGGATGGGGCCATGGTTCAGACAAAGCAGTGATCCTCGGCCTTATGGGGGAAGATCCTGAAACCGTGGACACCGACATCGCAGATGCTCTGGTGCAGCGGACCACTGATGCCGGTCGTTTGAAATTGAGTGGAAGTCACGAGATTCCGTTCGATCGCTCGCACGACGTGATCATGCACCGCCGCAAGTCCCTGCCTACCCACCC
>CAACXA010000109.1_pt1 | contig 13562 bp, 8 predicted proteins | sample 2275811 | NCBI WGS metagenome assembly CAACXA01 (sample SAMEA5312478, study PRJEB27640) | indoor metagenome | biome: indoor environment; feature: uncontrolled; material: tiles wood | place: Germany | collected 2014-07-07 | reverse complement strand
TGCAGCTTCTCCAGGGCGTCGGAGAACTCGGCGGTGAGGGTGAGGGACATGCTGGACATGGTCTCAGCTGCAGCATGCCGCGGCGGTCATCAGGCCTTCCGCCGACCAGGATGTTCTGGGATGCGTTGGCGCAAGGTGGATTTCGCGTTCACCCACGCTTCCGCATCTGCCGAGACCCACTTCGCCAGGTCAAGGGCGGACGTCAGATCACGCTGCAGATTTCTGCGGTGTATCGGCTCATGGTGAGCTGCGCGATTACGGACGAACGTGAGGCTCTTCATCCGCCCGGCGACCTCTCTCTGCCGTTGCCAGAGATCCTTGGGGCCGTTCTCGAAGGCCCTGTGTGTCGCTGGAACCCAGAGCGAGGTCAAGTATCTGGACTCGACGAGGAAGCGCCAGAAGCCGAGACTGAGCTCGGCAATCACTTTGCCGTGGATCTCAGCGTCTTTGCCGTGGCGGGTTGCCCGCTGGCGGGCCTTGGAAACGTCCAAACTGGCGCGATCATCGAGAGGAGCCAGGTCGAACCAGCTGATTCCTGGGCGCTTCTTCTGCGCCCATTCTGCAAGTGCGGCGTCAATGGCATTCCTGATGATCACTTCGACCATCGAGGTGAGCTCCAGCACCGATGCAGAAGCAGACATGTTCCACTCGTACAGCTCGAACGCTCGCTGATTGCTGCCGTCAGTGTCTGCGAAATAGGAGGAGAGCCGCTCGTTGGTCAGGAGTCGGCGCAGCTCGCCGTAGTCCCACTCACGGGACGGTGGCGCGGGTGGATGAGGCGTTGACATCGCTCTCTCCTGCGGTAGAGTCTTCCGCGAAGACCCCGGAACGATCACTGGCCGTTGGCCACATCGCCGGGGTTACTTTTATGCCCGACACCGCGACTAGGCTCACGGCCTGCTGGCGCTGCTCGTGACGGAGTCACCGTGAGCCTAGTTGTAAGAGGGCATGACGTTATTGGCTCGGGCCGGGACGTGTGAGGCCGGGGGCTGATCGCCACAGGCGGTATGCGGTCGATGGTAATTGAAGTGGTTGACCCACACCCCGATCGCATCCCGTCGGGCGTGTTCGCTGGTGTAGGGGCGGGCGTAGAGCACCTCGTCGGCGAGCAGGCGGTTGTACCGCTCCACCTTGCCGTTGTGGCGCGGTGTGTAGGGGCGGATCCGCTGGTGCCGGCTCGCGAGGGCCTCGACGGTGCGAGTGAAGTCGCGGGCCTTGTAGTTGGCGCCGTTATCAGTCACGACCCGGTGCAGCCGGGTGATGCCGTGGGCGGCGAAGAAGGCCCTCGCCCGGCAGAAGAACCCGATCGTGGTCACCGCCCGTTCGTCCTCGAGGGCCTCGGTGTAGGCCAGGCGCGAGAAGCCGTCCACGGCCGAGTGCAGGTAGGTGTAGCCGACCTTCGCCCCGGGCCCCCGCTTGGCCGCCTTCGCGGCGTCGGATCCGCGGCCGTGGGCGCGCCAGCCGCCGCCGTCGGGGATCTTGCCGACCTTCTTCACGTCGAGGTGGATCATGTGTCCGGGCCAGGCGGCGCGGATCCGTCTTGGAGTCCTGCGCGAGCTCTCGCCCTCAGGGGTCAGATCCCGAAGGCGGGAAATCCCCAGCCGGTGCAGCCACCGGCCCACGGTGCGCAGACTGATCGCCACAGCGCGGTCGATCAGGTGACGATGGATGCGCCTCGCCGACCATTTGCGCTTCCGACGGAGGGTCTCGATGAGCTCCACGACCGCCGCCGGGGTGCGCGTACGGCTCTCGTGCGGGGTCGAGGGGCGGTCGACCAGCCCGGCCTCACCGTGCTGGAGGTAGCGGGTCACCCAGGTCGCCACGGTTGGTCGGGAGACGCGGAACTCCGCGGCCACGTGGGCTTTGGGGATCCCGTCGTCGAGGTGGCGCAACACCATGCGCAGCCGGCCGGTCGGGGTCAGGGGTGCGTTAACGTGAGTCATGAACGGGCTCTCTCGTGCGGATGTTTGTGTAGGAACTTCCATCCTGTGCCGAGGAGCCCGTTCCTCATCTCATCGACGCACCCGCACTAAGAACCTCATGACCCACAACAGCTAGCGCCCCACTGAGGGTTCCGGCAGGTGAGTCCGCCATGGGGATCTCGAGCGCGGACAAGCTCTCACAGGGTCGCTGGGGGCAGTGAATTATTTGTTACCCCTCTGTAACCGGCCTGGTCGGCTGGGTGAAACAGCCTGCCCGTAGGTTTCTTCGTAATGGTGACGACCGAAGGAGCCACGCATGTCACTGGATACGCGTCAACAAGGTCTGCTGGATGACCTTGACACACTCGCTGTCGATGAACCGTTACGGCACCGGCCCAACCGGTGGATCGACGGATACAACCCCGAGAACGAGACACAGTGGAATCGTGAGGGCCGGGGCATTGCCCGCCGGAACCTGAACTGGTCCATTTATGTCGAGTTCTTGGGTTTCGTGGTGTGGCAGCTTTGGTCCGTGGCCGTGGTGGCCATGCCCGCGGCCGGTTTCTCGCTGAGCACCTCGCAGCAGTTCTGGCTGATCTCGGTGCCCAGCCTCGTGGGCGCCACCATGCGTTTCCCGTACACGTTCATGGTTCCGATTTTCGGTGGCCGCATGTGGACGGTCATCTCCGCCCTGCTGCTCCTGCTGCCGGTCGTAGGCATGGGGATGTGCCTGGGCAACCCGGACACCCCGTTCGGTGTGCTGCTGGCGGTGGCCGCGCTCGCCGGTTTCGGTGGCGGCAACTTTGCCTCGTCGATGACCAACATCACCTACTACTTCCCGGCCAAGGAGAAGGGCTGGGCGCTGGGTCTGAACGCGGCCGGCGGAAACCTGGGCTCGGCCGTCGCGCAGTTCACCGTGCCGATTGTCATCACCGCCGGTGGTGTGCTGTTGACCGGTGGCCCTATGGTCAGCCTGGCCGGCTGGTTCTGGGTTCCGTTCATCCTGCTGGGTGCGGTTGGCGCGTACTACTGCATGAACAGTCTCTCCCACGCCACCGCGGACGTCAGCTCGTATCTGGCCGCCCTCAAACATGGGCAGTTGTGGGTCATCGCGGTGCTCTACATCGGTACTTTCGGGTCGTTCATGGGCTTCGCCAGTGTGTTCCCCAAGCTCATCGCGGACACGTTTCCGCAGTTCTCCGCCTTCACCATCGGCGCGGCCACACTGTCCCTGGCGTTCCTCGGCGCGCTGGTCGGTTCCCTGGCTCGTCCCTACGGTGGGAAGCTGGCCGACAAATTCGGCGGTGCCCGCCCGACGATCGCAGCGTTCGCTGTCATGGCCATCATGGCGCTGGCGATCATCGGGCTGCTGCGGCTGGGTAACTTCTGGCTGTTCCTGTTGGGCTTCCTGGTCCTCTTTATCGCCTCCGGCATGGGTAACGGTTCGACCTACCGGATGATCCCCACCGCGTTCTCGCTGGCCTACGGCGACGACCAGAAAGCCACGCGCGCCGCGGCGTCGTCGTTGGGCATCATTTCCGCGATCGGTGCCTACGGCGGGTTCCTGATCCCGCAGGTACTTCGCATCGTCCACGAGAACACGGGCGGGTACGACGGCGCATTTATCGGTTTTGCCGCCGGGTACCTGGTGCTGCTGGCCATCACGTGGGGCGTCTACGCCCGCAAGGGCACCACGTTCGGAGACGGTCGTGTCTGAATCCCTCATCACCCAAGAACCGCCCGCGAGCCACGGGGTGGCCAGCCATTGCCCGTACTGCGCCCTGCAGTGCGCCATGACACTGACCCCCAACTCGGACGCGAGCGAACCCGTGACGGTGACCGGGCGCGAGTTCCCGACCAACCGCGGCGGACTGTGCCGCAAGGGCAGCTCCGCGGCCAAGGTCCTGGGCCTGGGGGATCGGATCACCCAGCCGATGATCCGCACGGCCCACGGACTGGAACCCACCACGTGGGACCACGCGCTGACAGCGATCACCGAGGCGATCCGGGGCACCCAGCGTGAGCACGGCCGCGACGCGGTGGGGATCTTCGGAGCCGGTGGGCTCACCAACGAGAAGGCCTACGCACTGGGCAAGTTCGCCCGCGCGGTGCTGCGAACCAGTCGGATCGACTACAACGGCCGGTTCTGCATGTCTTCGGCGGCGGCCGCCGGTAACCGGGCCTTCGGTTTGGACCGCGGCCTACCGTTCCCACTGACCGATCTGGACCGCGCGCACGCCGTGCTACTGATCGGCTCCAATGTGGCGGACACCATGCCCCCGTTCGTCCAGCACCTGGCCTCCGCGCGGGAGCACGGCGGGCTGTTCGTGATCGACCCGCGCGAGTCCGCCACCGCGGACCTGACCCGCTCGGAGGAACGCGAGTGCGGGATCCACCTGGCACCGACCCCCGGAACCGACCAGGAACTACTGCTGGGCCTGATCCACGTGGTCATTGCCGAGGGCCTTTACGACGCCGCCTACGTGGCCTCCCGCACCAATGGTTTCGCCCGGTTCAAGCGCACCGCCCAGCGCTACTGGCCTGAACACGTCCAGAGCCTCACCGGTGTCCCCGCCGCCAAGATCCGGGCGGTCGCCCGCGGGCTGGCCACGGCCAAGGACAGAGGCGCGTTCGTCCTGACCGGGCGCGGCGTGGAACAGCACACCAATGGCTCGGACACCACCAGCCTCGCCATCAACCTGGCCTTGCTGCTGGGGCTGCCGGGCCGCGAACCCGGCGGGTACGGCACCGTGACCGGGCAGGGCAACGGCCAGGGCGGGCGCGAACACGGTCAGAAGTGCGATCAGCTGCCCGGCTACCGTTCCATCAACGACCCGCAGGCCCGAGCGCACGTGGCCTCGGTGTGGGGCATCGATGAGCAGGACATCCCCGGTCCGGGGATTGACGCCACCCAACTGTTGCTCTCGTGCGGCACCGACCACGGGGTGCGCACACTGATGATTCACGGCTCCAACCCCGTGGTCTCCGCCCCGAATGCCACACGGGTGACCCGTGCACTGGCCGACCTGGATTTCCTGGTGGTCAGTGACTTCGTGCTGTCGGAGACCGCTCAGCTGGCGCACGTGATCCTGCCGGTGGCGCAGTGGGCGGAGGAAGAAGGCACCATGACCAACCTGGAGGGCCGGGTCATCCGCCGTCGTAGGGCGCTGCCGTTGCCCGGCGCCGCGCGCGACGAGCTGGCCGTGCTGGCCGAGCTGAGCACCCGGTTGGGTTCCACCATGTTCTTCGGAACGGCGGAGCAGATGTTCGAGGAGCTCACCCGAGCCTCGGCCGGTGGCCGCGCGGACTACTCGGGTCTCAGCTACGACCTGCTCGACCAGGAGAGGGCGTGCTATTGGCCCTACCCGGCGGGCAGCGCGGGCACACCGCGCCTGTTCCGGGACTCGTTCCCCACCGCGGACGGCCGTGCCACCCTGGCGGACGTGTCCCCCCGGGCGATTGCCGAGCGGATCTTCGACGGGGCCGAGCTGACCCTGATCACAGGCCGCCTGCTGGGCCACTACCAGTCGGGTGCCCAAACTCGACGGGTCCCGGAACTGCTCGCCTCGGATCCTGACGGGCGAGTCGAGATCAACCCGGAGACCGCCCACCTCTACGGGGTGGTCGAGGGGCAGCTGCTCACTTTGCACAACGAGCGGGGAACCGTGCAGGCCCGGGCTCGGCTGTCCCGACAGATCCGCCGCGACACCCTGTTCATGCCCTTCCACTTCGCAGGGTCCAACAGTGTGAACCGTTTGGTCTCCTCGGCCACGGACCCGCTGTCCAAGATGCCGGAATTCAAAGCCACCCGCGTGTGGGTGTCCCAGGAGGAACAGTGCGTCGCATAGTCATCATCGGTTTCGGCCCGGTGGCCGCCCGCCTGATCGAAGAACTCGAGGAACCCCTTGCCCAGAGCCGGGTGCACGTGTGCGTGATCGGGAGCGAGCCGGAAGGTGCCTACAACCGCATCCTGCTGGCCAACCTGGTCACCGGGCATAGCACCCCGCAAGACCTGGACCTCGCGTGCGATGAGACCAACTTCCCGGAGGGGGTAACGTTCCTCACGGGTACCACGCTCAGCGACATTTCCTTGGACGGGCAGTACCTTCACACCACTGATGACCGGTTGATCTCCTTTGACGATCTGATCTTCGCCACCGGAGCGCGCGCCGTTCTGCCGCGGGTCCCCGGATTGGACGTTCTGGACACGGATCCGTGCCACCTGGATTCCATCCCCCTACCCGGAGTGCACCCCTTGCGGGACATGTCCGACGCTCGGCGGTTACGCGAGGTGGTCGAGACGGGCCAGGATGTCCTGGTCCTCGGCGGTGGGATTCTGGGGATCGAGCTTGCGCTCAACCTTGCCGAGCACGGAGTGCAGGTGAGCTTGATCCACCGTGGGCAGGACCTGATGCCGCGGCAGCTGGATCCTGACGCCAGCCGAATGCTGGCCCACGTGCTGAGGCAGGCCGGTATCCAGGTGATCCCCGGGGGCATCAACGGCGTGCGCAGTGAGGGTGGTCGCTTCACGGGGGTCGTCTTGGACGATGGAACCGTGCGAGAAGCCGGCGCGTTGATTCCGGCCATCGGAGCGCAGCCCCGTACCGAGTGGGCCAAGAAGGTGCGGCTACCGACCCATCGTGGGATTTTGGTCGATCATCAGTTGCGGGTCCACGGCACCTCGAACATCTACGCGATCGGTGACTGCGCGGAGGTGCTGTGCAGCAATCCCGTGTGCCCAGAATGTATGGCTATCGACTACCAGGATTCCGCCCCGAGCGGGCTGATCGGCCCGGGGTGGCAGCAGGCGCAAGCCCTGGCGGACATTCTGGACGGCACCCACAACCGCGTTCCTTCACAGGTGTCGCAACTGATCACCATGAAGTCGCAGGCCGTGAGCCTCACCGCTGCGGGCTCGGTGCACGCTCGAGCCTTCGAGCAGCCGAGAGTCGACGTGGCCACCTGGGAGGACCCACGCACCGGGCGTTACCTCAAGGTGGTCTCGCGCGATCGGAACATCCTCGGATTCGTGGCTCTGGGGGCGCCGGAGGCCGGTGCCGAACTGGCCATGCTGTTCGAACGATCCGGTGCCGCCCCGGGTGACCCTTCCGTGTTGCTTGCCGCGGACACCCCGAGCGGCGCGGATACCGCACCGGAACTGACCCCGGAGTCCATCATCTGCCGGTGTGCGGGGGTGGCCCTGGCACCCATTCAGCAGGCCGTGTCCGCCGGAGCCACCACCGTGGCCGAGGTCTCCAAATGTTCCCGCGCCGGCACCGGTTGCGGCGGGTGCAAGGACAAACTCGAATCCGTGGTCTCCCAAGCCATGGCAGCCTGAGCCGCCACACCGACCACTTGTATGCACCACAGTCGCCAAGGAGAACCGCCATGACCGTTCTGACTCGCGAGACCCACTCCACCGCCGTCGAAACCCTCACCTGGACCCCCGTGGTCGAAGAACACCGTCTGGAACGTGACGTCGGCGCGGCCGCCCTGCTCAAGGGCCGCCACATCGCCCTGTACCGGACCTGGAACGACCGGCTGTACGCGAGCTCCAACGTGGACCCGGACACCGGTGCCTCCGTGCTCTCCCGCGGGATTGTCGGCGAATCCGGTGGCGTCCCCACCATTGCCTCGCCCCTGCTCAAGGCGGTCTTCAACCTGGAGACCGGTGAGTGCCTGACCAATGACGAGCTGTCCGTGGAGACCTACCCCGTTCGAGTGGTCGACGGAATCATCCAGGTCGGCCTGGATTTCTAGGTCCGACGCAGGCGCAATTTACACGGCCGTAAGAAAGTGACAACGGCCGGGCGACATTCGATTTCTACCGTGGAGACACGTTCCAACTCCTAGGAGAACCCCATGCCCGAACTCATCAACATCCGCGACCTCCCGACCTCCGTGTCTGAACGCAGGGTCGTGGTGGTCGGCGCGGGGCCCGCAGCACACCGCTTCGTCACGGCCCTGCGCGGGCGCGGCGACCGCAGCGACGTCGTCGTCCTGGGAGAAGAAAGCGTGGCTCCCTACGACCGCGTCAACTTGGCCAAGCACTGGGACCCGGACCACGATCTGAGCCTCACCAACGTGGGTATGTGGAACGAACGGACCCACCTGGTCACCAATGCGTGGGTCAACAGCATCGACCCGGAGCGCAAGAGCGTGCACGTCAACGGTGAGACGGAACTAGCCTACGACGAATTAGTGCTCGCGACCGGTTCGGCCGCCACCATGCCTCCGTTGCCCGGCAATGACCTGGCCGGAGTCTACGTCTACCGCACCGTGAACGATGTCGATCGGATGCGGGCCAACGTTGAGGCCCTCAGTAGCGCCCGCGGCCCCGAGAAGCCGCCCCAGGCCGTGGTGATCGGCGGCGGACTGCTGGGTCTCGAGGCCGCCGGCGGGTTGGTCAAGTACGGGTTCGAAACCCATCTGGTGCATTCGCGGGACTGGCTGATGTCCTCGCAACTGGACGAGGGCGGCGGGCGGACCCTGAACCGGGCCATCGAGCAGCGCGGGATCGAATTACACCTGGGACAGCGCCCCAGCGCGGTGCTGCCCGCCGCCGCGGACCCGTCCACCGTGGGCGGGGTGGCGGTGGGCGAGGATCTGATCGAGGCGGACCTCGTGGTGTGGGCCATTGGCATCACGCCCCGTGACGAGCTGGCCCGCGACGCCGGTTTGGAGACCGCGCCCAACGGTGGCGTGCCCATCGACACCGCGTGCCGCACCGCGACCCCCGGGATCTGGGCGATCGGTGAGGTAGCCAGCTTCGACGGAACGTGCGTGGGCCTCGTGGCACCGGCCAACGCCATGGCCGAGGTGGTGGCCGCGCAGTTGACCGGCGGTGACGACGAATTCACCGAGATCGACGACGCCACCAAGCTCAAGCTCCACGGCCTGGACGTGGCCTCCTTCGGCGACTCGCTGTCCCGGAAGAGCGGGACCCTGGACGTGGTCATGTCCGACCCGGTCGAGGGCGTCTACCAGAAACTCGTCCTTTCCGACGACGCCAGGACCCTGCTGGGCGGGGTGTTCGTGGGGGACGCGGAACCGTACGCGAGCCTGCGCGCGCTGCTGGGCCGCCAACTGCCCGGAGCGCCCAAGGCCTATCTTTCCGGCGGTGGCGACGTTCCCGACGCGGAAATGCCCGACGATCTGGTGGCGTGTTCGTGCAACAACGTGACCGTGCACGAGATCAAGCAGGCCGTGGGTCAGGGCTGCCACGACCTGGCCTCGGTCAAGAAGTGTTCCAAGGCCGGGACGCAGTGCGGATCGTGTGTGGGACTGGTCGGCAAGATCATGACCAAGGAAATGGAAGGCGCCGGTCTCGAAATTTCCAAAAGACTGTGCGAGCACTTCGAACTGTCCCGTCCCGAGCTGTTCGAGGCCATCAGGTTGTCCCGCCTGACGAGCTTCACCCAAGTCATCGAGAAAATCGGGACAGGCCGCGGTTGCGACATCTGCAAGCCGGTTGTCGCCAACATTCTGGCCACCGCCTTCCACGAGCACGTGTTGGACGGCGGCCGCGACGGACTGCAGGACACCAACGACCGTGCTCTGGCCAACATGCAGAAAGACGGCACGTATTCAGTGGTCCCGCGCATCCCCGGGGGCGAAATCACCCCCGAGAAGCTCGCGGTGATCGCCCAGGTGGCCAAGGAGTTCAACCTCTACACCAAGATCACCGGTGCTCAGCGTATCGACCTGTTGGGCGCGCGCTTGGAGCAGTTACCGCAAATCTGGCAGCGGCTGATCGACGCGGGCATGGAATCCGGTCAGGCCTACGGAAAGTCGCTGCGCGCGGTCAAGTCCTGCGTGGGTTCGGCGTGGTGCCGCTACGGCGTGCAGGATTCCGTGGGCATGGCCGTGCATTTGGAGAACCGATACCGCGGACTGCGTAGCCCGCACAAGCTCAAGATCGGCGTCTCCGGGTGCGCCCGTGAGTGCGCCGAGGCGCGCGGCAAGGACGTGGGGGTGATCGCCACGGACAAGGGCTGGAACGTCTACGTGGGCGGTAACGGCGGGTTCACCCCCCGGCATGCGGAACTGCTCGTGAGCGACGTCGATGACAGGATGCTGGTCAAGGTCATCGACCGGTTCTTCATGTATTACATCCGCTCCGCCGAGCGGCTGCAGCGCACCGCACCGTGGGTCGAGTCCTTGGAGGGCGGCATGGACCATCTCCGCGAGGTAATCCTGGAGGACTCGCTGGGGATCTGCGACGAACTGGAATCGGCCATGGGCGATCTAGTGGCCGACTACCGCGATGAGTGGGCCGAAACCCTCAACGACCCGGTGAAGCTGGCGCGTTTCACGCCGTTCATCAATGACCCGCAGGCAACGGACGAGACCATCGTGCAGGTGCCCGAGCGCGGGCAGGTGCGTCCGGCGACCGCCGGTGAGCGCGTGATGATCTCCGTGCCGACCATCGGGATCGGTGCATGAGTGATTTCGACTGGAACGGTTGTCCGGTCCTGCTCGTGGGAACCGGCCCGGCCGCGCCGCTGGAGGTCGCCCGGCTGATCCGCGCCGGTGCCAGGGTGAGCGTTGCGGGCACCGCGGAGCAACTGTGTGCCCGCGGGGATGCGCTGGCTAGGGTGGCCCGGCGGCTGGGTGTGAAAGCGGACCCGGCCCGGGAATCGGTGCGCACCGCGTTGGAAGCCTGCACCTTCGTGGGCGCGGAGGCCGCGGACTTCGACGCCGACGCTGCAGCGTCCGGTGCCGCGGCCGTGGTGTGCGCCGCCGACGACGCCGCGGAGACCAAGCGGTGGCGTGCCTTGAGCAGGAGGCACGGCAAACCGTTCTCGACCCTGCGCTCGGGCAGGCCCGGTGTGGCCCTGGTGGGTGGTGGTCCCGGTGACCCGCAGTTGATGACGGAGGCGGCCCGGCAGCACCTGATGCGGGCGGACGTGGTGCTCTACGACAAACTGGCACCCACCGCGGTGCTCGAGCAACTGTGCCCGGGAGCCCTGCTGGTGAACGTGGGTAAGGACCCCGGCCATCACAAGATGCCCCAATACTTGATTGAACGGGCCCTGGTGGAGTTCGCCCGCGCCGGGGCGTGTGTGGTGCGTTTCAAGGGCGGGGACCCGTTCGTGTTCGGACGCGGCGCCGAGGAACGGCGGACCCTGCAGGGGGAGGGCATCGAGGTCACTGTGGTCTCCGGGATCAGTTCGAGTATCGCGGTGCCCGCGGCTGCCGGTATCCCGGTCACGTGCCGCGGCATCAACCGCTCCTTCACCGTGATCTCCGGTCATGAGGTGCCCGCTCCCGACGAGCTGGAAGGCCTGGTCAAGGTGGGCGGCACCCTGGTGGTGCTCATGGGGTTGGCGCACCTGCCCGAGCTCATGGCCGGTCTGGTGAAGCACGGCCTGGATCCGGAATTGCCCGCCGCGGTGGTCGAAAAGGGTTCCACACAGCGGCAGCGGGTCTTTGCATCCGCAGCGCGCTCCATTGCGCGTGTGGTATCCGACGAGGGAGTGAGCTCCCCTGCGATCGTCGTGCTGGGGCACGTGGTCGAACTGGGCGATGACCTCGCGCGGTTGATCGAGAGAGTTTCAAACGAGCGCTCAGAAGAGTCTGAGCCACTGAAGTCTCCGCTCACACGCGGGCCCACCGCGGAACCCGCAGCCGAAATTCGGGACGGCGGGATCCCGGGCCGGGGGATTCGCGATGGTCGGATTCAGGAGGAACCTGGGACGGCGTCGTCGACGGTCAAGGCGAGCGAGAAGGTGCTCGTGGCTCCGTCGGATTCCCTGACCGGCTTCGTGATCGCTGTGACCGCCTCACGCCGGGCCGAGGACCAGGCGGAGGCTTTCGAACGGCGCGGCGCCACCGTGCTCAAGGCGCCTACCATGCGCATCGTGCCCACCGAGAACGACGAGACGCTGCACCGGGCCTCCGCCCAGGTGATCGAGGACAAACCGGGGGTGCTGCTGGTCACCACGGGGCACGGTGTGCGCGGATGGTTCGAGGCTGCGGAGGCCGGTGGAACACGATCCCAACTGTGTGCGGCGCTCGAGGGCGCTGACATCCTCGTGCGCGGAGCCAAGGCCCGTGGGGCCATCAAGAGCCTCGGGCTCGTGGAGCAGGGGGTTGCATCGCAGGATTCTACGAGCTCCCTGGTGGACCTGGCACTGAGCCGCGGCGTGGCCGACAAACACGTGGTGTTCCAACAACACGGGGCCGTGGACCACGCACACGTGGAACGCCTCGAACGCGCCGGCGCGCGCCTGACCGTAGTCCAGCCCTATCGATGGGAACAGCCCCGTGATGTGGCCGCAGTCTCCCAGCTGATGCTGGCAATCATCAAGGAACACGTCAACGCCGTGACCTTCACCTCCGCCCCCGCGGTGGAAGCGCTATTCGAACGCGCCCAGAAGGAAGGGACCATGGAGCCATTGCTCGAAGCACTGCGTCACCGTGTGCTCAGCGTGGCCGTGGGGCACGTAACCGCGGAGCCGTTGCAGCGGGCGGGAATCACACCGCTGATCCCGGACCGCCCCCGCATGGGGTCCCTGGTGCGGGCACTGACCACCCACCTGGAAAGACAGACCGTGGACCTGCCGCACACGCCGTTCGGACAGGTCACCCTGCGCGGCGCGCATCTGCTGTGCGGGGAACGCCGCGTGGAACTGCCCTCCCACCTGGCCAACATCACACGCGTGGTGATGCAGGCCGCAGGGGACTTGGTGACTCGCCAGTCCATCCGCCGTGAAGTGCCCGCGGCGCCCAGCGACCACGCCATCGACATGGCCATATCCCGGATCCGAAAACTCACCGGGGAACCCAAACTGATCCTTACGGTCCCCAAGATGGGATTCCGGGCCAACGTGAGCCTGTGACACAGCGGGGGCCGTGGCCGTGGTTGCGTCCTTGGCGCCCGCTTCCACGCTTGCGGTCCTTGCGTTGGGAGGTCCCGGTGTGAGGTCTGGGCGCTCACAAGGTGGCGGCGACGGCGGCGGCCAGCCGCGCATCAGAGGTGTACAACGCGGTCGTGTCGAAGGTCGAGGCGGTGCTCATGATCTCGTCCGCGCCGGTACGCACGAGCAATTCACTGATTGCGCTCAAAACCTGGTCCTCGGTCCCCGCGATCACGGGGGCCAATGCCTTGGCCACGTTGCGTTGCTGCCGTTGCGTCAGGGAATCCGGTAGCGACGTCGTCGGCTCGAGCGGCGGAAAAGCTCCCGTGAGGCGCGATTCGGACATGGCCCACGCTTCGGGCAGAGAGAGTTCGCGCGCCTCGGAGGGAGAATCCGCAACAAAGATCTCCGTGGAAGCGATCAGGTACGGCTCGTCCAGTTGCTCGCTGGGGCAAAAGGTGGAGCGGTACTCGTCGAAGGCCTCCGGCCCGGCGGTGAGCAACGGTCCACCGACCACCGCCGGCAGACCCAGGCGCGCCGCGATCTTCAAGCCACTTCCGGTCCCCAACACGAATAGCGGGATGTGGCCGTTGTGGGCCGGGCGCATCGTGATATCCGCCCTGCCGGTCAGGTATTCGCGTACGGCTTCAATGGCGGATGCGAAGTCTTTCGGTGGCGCGGACATGGTGCCCAGGGCCCTGCGCACGGGCTCAGTGAACCCCAGGGAACGCCCAAGTCCAAGGTCGAACCGTTGCCCGTGCAGGGCGGTGAGGACGGC
>CAACXA010000207.1_pt1 | contig 13750 bp, 10 predicted proteins | sample 2275811 | NCBI WGS metagenome assembly CAACXA01 (sample SAMEA5312478, study PRJEB27640) | indoor metagenome | biome: indoor environment; feature: uncontrolled; material: tiles wood | place: Germany | collected 2014-07-07 | reverse complement strand
GCGGACCGAAAGGTCCGATTCCACGAACCCCTGCCCACGGACCGCATCGAGTTCAACTGATCTGGATTCGTTGGGTCCGGCCGACCTGCCCCGACTGTCACGGGACCGAAACCCCTTACGGGGCGAGCGGCGTCGTCGTAAAGTGACCAGCGGAAACGTCGAGGGAAAGGCAGCGAATTATGAGCGCGAACGAACTGTTGGTGGATGCGGCGCAGCGACCCGCGCAGGTGGGAGGCGAGGTACTGGACGGCATCACGGATGACGTGCTCAATTGCATGCCGGAGGGTAAACACAACTCGATTGCCTGGCTGATCTGGCATGCCGCTCGGCAGCAGGATATGCAGATCGCTCACCTTTTCGGGGCAGAGCAGGTCTGGACCGCGCAGGGCTGGGACCGGAAGTTCGACCTGGACCGGGACGCGAACGATTTCGGCTTCGGTGACACCCCAGAGGACGTCGCGCGCGTCCACGTGACCGACCCAGATCTGCTGCAGGGTTATCTGGACTCCGTCACCGCGGCAACGGTCGACTATCTGCGTCTCCTGAGTGACGCGGACTTGGACGAAATCATCGACGAATCCTGGGATCCGCCCGTCACGCGCGGGGTGCGGATCGTCTCCACGATCGACGACGCCGCACAGCACCTCGGCCAGGCTGCGTACGTTCGCGGGCTGGTGCAGGACACCTGGCACGGAAAGTACTGAAATGTCGCGGAATTAAGCGGTTAAGTGGGCAAGGCGACACTGTTTATCAACCCTGGATTCATCTAGGATTGCTGTACTGACTATCGGTGTCGAGGGCAAACGTCATCGAGGTCAAGAATCTGGGGAGATTACAACTGATTATGGCTCGTTCACGTGCACGTCACACGGCGGCCAAGCGCCCATCCATGGCCTTGACCGCTTTCGCTTCGTTCTCTGCCTTGGTGGCGGTCAGCGTTGCGCTGAGCAACGGCTCAGCGCCGGCACCGTGGGAATCCGCGTACGCCAACGAGTCCTCGGGCGAGTCGTCCGAAAACCCGCAAGATCGCGGTACGTTCGGCCAGCCCCAGGCCGATGAACAGGGCGAATCCCGGCCCTCCTTGTTTGCCGCCGTGCCCGATGACGCACTCATTTCGGACGTTCAGGACACCCCCCAGGATTACGTGGCCAGCCAGGTGCATAACGTGTCCGACCGCGGAACCGGTTCCGCGCCGTCGTCGGTGGCTCCTGCCAAACGGGCCCCCGCCACGTTCGAGGGCGAACTTCCTTTCAACACGATCATTGCCCCTGCCCAGCCGCCCACGGTGCTGGACGGCGGTCAGTTCGGCTGGCGCGTAGCCCCGGACACCAAGGAACGCGAGTTCCACAACGGCACGGACATCTCCACCTCTGAGGGCACCCCGGTCGTCGCTGCCCTGGAAGGCACCGTCACCGCGGTGTTCTGGGACGAATGGGGTGGTAACCGCGTTGAGGTTTCCCATGCGGACGGAGTGAAGACCACTTACAACCACCTCAAAGACGTGATGGTTCAGGTGGGCGACCCTTTGAAGGCATCCGAGCAGCTCGGCACCATTGGTCAGACCGGCCTGCGGGTGACCGGCCCGCACCTGCACTTCGAGACCTGGGTCGAGGGTAAGGCAGTGGACGCACAGTCCTTCGATTGGGAGACCGGAGAAGGCATCATCCCCGCCTCCCGACCCAAGTATTCCCTGGAAGATCAGGCCCAGACCGATCAGGCCACCACCGACAACGGTTCCGTACCCGGCACCGACAACGGCCCCATGTCCGATGTCCCCGAGGATGAGCAGGAACGAATCATCGCGCTGAGCCGGGAAACGGCTCCGGCGGAGGATGTGCCGGCAGAGTCATCTGTCTCTGATTCCGGCGATGGCGACGGCGCGGGTGCCGGTTCCGGCGACGGTGCTGGTGCTGAGCCTGGTCCGGTCGCGGAGCGGCGCGCGGCAGAGGCACAGCCGAGTCAGTCACGTGAACCGGGGGATTCGGCCACTCAATCCCATTCCGCACGACCCGATCAGAGTGGCGGCTCGCAGTCTCCCTCGACTGAGTCCCGTTCCGCTCAGCCCAGCCCGTCTCGGAGCTCCTCCAGCTCCAACGACGACGCCGAGGGTCGGGTGAACGCGGGCAGCCCGTCCGGCGCTACCTCCGATGCCACGAAGTCCCGCCCGAGCGGCGGTCCGTCGCAGGGAAGCGGCTCCGGCGCGTCGTCGAACACGGCTGAAAAGGACAACGGTAAGAAGCCCGACGCGACCAAGAAGCCGAAGCCGAGTCAGCCTGCCACGACCTCCGAGCCCAGCGAACCTGCGTCAACGGGCGACCCGGTCAAGCCCGCTCCCGCCAACACCGGCAAGCCGAAGCCTCAGCCGACGCCTACTGACACTGGCAAGCCCAAGCCGCAGCCGACGCCTACTGACACGAAGAAGCCGGCGCCGGTCGAACCCACTAAGCCTGCAGAACCGACCCAACCGGCCGATCCGCCGAAGGCTCCGAAGCCCGAGACCACCAAGCCGGCCGTCCCCGGTGCGCCGGTCGAACCGGGAACCCCGCCGGAAGACCCCAAGGGCGATACTCCGTCAAACGACAAGCCCGCAAAGCCCACGGTCAACCCGTACGAAGCAGATATCACCACGCTCACCACACTCGAGCAGCTTCAGCAGCGCACTCAGGTGTTCGTGAATCAGCAGCTAAGGCTGACTCCGGAGCAGCAGTTCGGCACGGGTTCGCAGTTAAACGCTCAGCTGCCGTTGTTGTCGCAGCAATTGGTCACTGTCAAGGTGGATCAGCAGGATCCGAAGTTCACGGCCCAGCTGACTGCAACGCAGGAGGCGGTCGAGAAGGCCGCAGCCGCCCCGAAGGACAAGAAGCTCACGGACGCGGCCACAGTGGAACTCACCAAGTTGCAGACGATGCTCGCTAAGGTCCCCACCTACGTGGACCCCGCCTCATCACCGGCTCGCTGACCCACCCGACTGGCACGCTCAGCTGATCGGCCTGACCGACCCACGTAGTGGATTTATGGTTCCCTATTCCCTTTTCGGGCACGAAAATCGGGGATAGGGAACCTTAAAACTTTCGCGTAGGCGGGCCCAGGTTCCTGGCCAGAAAGTTGAGCCATGTTCGACGCCGCTCGGGCTCCCAAAGATCGCGCCAGACAAGCACTTGCACGTCCCAGCCGGAATCGCGGATGAGCTGGATCCGGTAGTTTTCGTCCTCGTAATGAGATCGCTTCTTGTAGTGGACTTCCCCGTTGTACTCGATCGCGGTCATTGAATCGGGCCAGGCCAGATCGATGTAGAAATGTCGTCCTTGCGGCGTCACATGATAGTTCGTCCTGGGTGGTGGGAACCCGTGGCGTAGCGCGATGAGCCGGGTGAGCGTTTCGTTGGGTGACCACACCTGGTCGTATGCAGCTCGAAGAGCGGCGCGGACGCGACGTACCGACGGCGAAGTGGGTGGGAACAACTCGAGTGCATCCTCGATCACGTCCGCGGTGAAGTCTCGCAGGGTCACTTTTTCATCGACAACGATTCTGCGTGACAGTAAAGCGTCAACACACGCAATGAGTCTCCACACCGACAGATAGGGAGCCGCCACGACCAGAGCCTCGACCGGATGCGCGACAAAACATCCCCAAGGGCCGTAATAACGGCTGAGACCGCGGGACTTGGTCATCCGAAGCTGACCGGCGAAAGTCCGAACGCGGGTTCCGTGCCACGACAGATGGGGAGTCAACTTTGCCGTCTCAAACTCAGACTCCCTCTCTCCCGCCCGGTGGCCCAGCAGCGGATTGACCCAGCTCTGTGTTTCCCCGATGGGCAGATCCAAGAGTTCGAGTGCGTTCAGTCCGGTGACACGCAGATGGTTATCGCGCGTCCGCAGGTGCTGCTGCAGAAGCGCCGCTCTCTGGAGGGGAGACAACGGCTCGGAACTTTGCGCCCAGACCCCTCTGGCGAGCAATTGCATGGTGGGGTCTCGAATGAGCTGCTCATTCCGGCGACCCCAGTCGGCGAAAGACTTCACCACTGGACGCTCACCCAGGTCAAGAGCGGGAACACGTTTCATGCCTGGAACCTACGCGAATACCCGCCGACGCGGATTTCGTTATCCACAGGCTGCGGTTCCCCTGTCTCTCAGGACCTCCGTGACGGAACTGTGTCTGGACATTGGTGAAGTTTTAAGGTTCCGTATTACCGAATTTCGCCTCCGAAAACGTAATAGGGAACCTTAACTCATGCTGGTGGCTGGTGGCTGGTGGCTGGAGGCTAGAGGCTGGAGGCGCGGTGGGGAGAGCGGACTAGCGGCGGGGAGCTAGCGGCCCCTGCCGCGGATCCGCAACGACCGGGCGAAGACGATCGCCAACAGGCCCATAAGAGGCACGAAGAGGATGGCCAGTCGCAACCCCACGGAGTCCGCCAGAGCACCCACCAGCGGAGGCGAGATCAGGAAGATCACGCGCATGCTCCAGCTGACCAGGGTGAGTCCGGTTCCGGGTTTGAGCCCGGGAGCGCGGTCTGCCGCGGCGTAGGCGCTGGGCACCAGGGTCGCGCAACCGAAACCGGCCAGGCCGAAGCCCACCAGGGCCATGGGAACGTTGGCCGCGATGATCACGGTGCCCATGCCCAGGAAGATCAGGGCACCACCGAAGCGCGTGATGTTCACCTCCCCGAAGGCATTGATCATCCGGTCGCCCAGCAGCCGTCCGATGAACTGCGCACTCACCATCACCACGTAGGCGAAACCCATCACGGTCACCGGAGCGTCCAGAGTGTCTCGAAGATACACGGCACCCCAGTTGTTGCCGATGTCTTCGACCAGCACCCCGGACATCGCAATCACAGCGAAAGGCACGAGCGCCAGCAGCGCCTTGCCCGCACCCGCGGGGATGATGGGCACACCAGCGGTATCCGTCATGACCTCCGCGGGAACTTCGTGACTGTCCGGGAGGGAGAACCGCATGGCACCCAGGGCCACCGCCGCGAACAGGACGCCGCTGAGCGCCAGGTGCAAAGGCAGCGGTAAGTGCAGCGCGATCGCCGCGGTGCCCATGAGCCCGCCCAGCACGGCACCCACACTCCACAGGGCGTGCATCGAGTTGATGATCGAGACTCCGGCCAAACGTTGCACCCGCAGACCCTGGGCATTTTGAGCGGTGTCGACAACGGCGTCCAACGCACCCGCCAGCAGCAGCCCCACGAAGAACACCGCCACGTGTGGAATGGAGGCCGCAAAAAACACTGAACCCGCCAGGAGTACGGATCCCACGGCGGCAGCTCGGGCGGTTCCGAAGCGTCGGATGATCGGCGCGGGTAACGGCCCCGCCACCACACCACCGATGGGCAGCGCGATCAGCACCAGCCCGTACATCGCGTTGGTCAGCTCGAACATGTCCTTGATCTCCGGAAGCCGCGGCAGCAGGTTCGCGTAAATCGCACCGTTGGTCAGGAACAGCAGCGACACGGCGATGCGGGCTTTGAGGATGCGCGATGGACTCACGGGAACCAGCGTATGGCCTGAGTCAATACGACGTGAAAGCGGGCCCGCACCTCACCTGGAGGAACGGGCCCGCTGGCCGTGCGGGGTGCTGACGGTAACGAGCTAGTTGTTCCGGAACTCCCAGGGGTTCTCCGACATGGCCTCGTCGTAGGCGGAGCTCCACTCTTCGCGCCAGTAGCGCATGTCCGCGCTGTCTTGCGCGCTCGCCGGCTCACCCGCAACGAACAAGCACGGACGGCCATCGGGCGCGGTTTCACAGGCGTCCTGGCTGGTCCAGGCGGTTGCGATTCCGTTCTCGTCACGCGCGGAGTTCGACGGCGCCGCGCTGGCCTTGCTCGAGGCCCCGGCGCTCGGCGACGCGCTCGCGGAAGCCGACGGGCTCACGGAAGGCGAAGGAGCGGCGTCGTTGTCGAAGCGCGAGTCAAACGAATCGTTCCACTGCCTGCGATCGGGGGTGACCGTCTCCGGGGAGCGCGGGTCGTCGAAGCCCTGCTGGGAGCTGGCCGGGTACCAGTAGTCGGCGGTGGGCAGCTTGAGCTCGTAGACCCCGGACTCGGCAGTCACTGAGCTCTGCTTCGGTGCCTCGCCGGTTGCCCGCACCGAGGTGAAGCCGTTGCGGGTGTGGGCGTCCAACCGGTCGCTGACCTCGATGCCGTCCAGCAGCACCTGACCGTTGGTGGTTCGGGCGTCAATCACTGAGGCCTTGACGGAATCCGCACTCACGGAGCCGAACTTGGACGTGGCGGTGATCTCATCGAACGCACCGGTCACATGCACCAGCCCGTGTTCCGCGGTGAGGTCGAGGGAGGTGTCAGTGTCACTCTCCGGCACCGTGATCTCGATGTTGTTGATGGCGCTGTTCCACCGCGAGGTCTGCTCGGCTGCGTCCACGCGGATCACGCCGTCGGATTCCTGGGGCGCACGCTGGTCGCCCAGGCCCCAGCCGAATTCCTGCCACTTGACCTCAACGTTCTCGACCGTGGGACTCGTGAGGACGCGAACGTTGGCGCTGTCCGAATCCACCACGATCTTCGAGGCCTCGGAGGAAGCGGTCCAGGTGTCGGTGCGTTCCTGGGTCATCACCGCGGCTGTTGCGGCACCCGCGCCGCCCACCAACAGGGTCAGCGCACCCAATCCGCCGATGATGCCGGTCGCTGTGTTCCAGCCGCGGCGCTGACCTCGGTTGATGGGCGGGTTGGTGGGGTGCGGTCCCGCAGCGCGCGAGGAATCGTAAGGCACCCGGGGTGAGGGTTCGGGCGATCCGTGGGGAGCGCCGTCGGGCTGGGAGGGAGGAAAATGTGTGCTCATGGCGGTGTCCTAAAGGGAGTGGTCCGGGTAGCCCAGGTACTTGAGAACGGCCAGCACACGGCGGTTGCCGGACGCTGACGTCACCCCGAGCTTCGTGAAGATCGAGCCGATGTGCTTTTCCACGGCCGATTCGGTCAGGTACAGATTCGTGGCGATGGACGCGTTGGACAGGCCCTGCGCCATCAGCCCAAGGACCTCGCGCTCGCGGGGCGACAGCAGTTCCAGGTCCTCACGCTGGCGGGAGCGCACCAGAATCTGGGTCAGCACCTCGGGGTCCAGGACGGTTCCGCCCTCGCCCACGGTCTGCACGGATTCCAGGAATTGGTCCACGTCCGCCACACGGTCCTTGAGTAGATAACCCAGGCCTTCGCGGCGCGAGGCAATCAGCTCGGACGCGTAACGCTCCTCCACGTACTGGGAGAGCACGAGCACGGCCACCTGCGGGTGCGCGGAGCGGATGAGGACCGCGGCGCGAATGCCCTCGTCCGTGAAGGACGGTGGGAGCCGCACGTCCACCAGCGCAAAGTCCGGCCGGTGTTCCTCCACGGCCTTCACGAGACCCTCGGCGGTGTCGGTTTCGGCGACCACTTGGTGGCCGGCGTCGGTGAGGAGACGGACCAGGCCGGCTCGCAGCAGCACGGCGTCTTCGGCGATCACGATACGCACGGGGTCACGCTCCTTGATTTTCGACGACGTCGCTCGCGGCCCGGCTGCCCGACCGCACGTTGCGGTCGGACTCGTTGCTGTCGGAGTCGTGACGGTCCGGTTGGTTGGCGTTGGCGCTGGTGCCGGTGCGAGCCGGTGTGTTCAGCGGGAGCTGCACGATGACCTCGGAGGGCCCACCCGTGGGGGAGTTCAAGAAGAACTGGCCGCCCGCGGAGCGGATCCGGTCTTCGATGCCGGACAGGCCACCACCGGGTACCACCCGTGCGCCGCCGCGGCCGTAGTCGCGGATTCCCGCCACCACGGTGGAGGTGCCTGGGATGTCACCGTCCTGGATGGAGACGGCCACGTCAGCGGTGCGGGCACCGGAGTGCTTGATGGCATTGGTGAGGGACTCGGAGACCGCGAAGTACACGGCGGCCTCGGTCTCGGGCGTCAGTCGGGGGACGTTCACGTTCACGTTGACCGGGAACGGGGCCTGAGCGGCAACCGCGGAGATGGCGGCGTCGAGCCCGCGATCCTCCAGAACCGCCGGGTGGAAACCGCGCGCCAGGCGGCGGAGCTCCGTGATAGCGGCCTTGGTGGTTCCGTGCGCCTCGCTCACGAGTTCCTTGGCGTAGGCGGGGTCGGTGTCGATGCGCGACTTGGCCATCGAGAGGTTCATGGCCACCGACACCAGCTGGGGCTGAACGCCGTCGTGCAGGTCGCGTTCGATGCGGGAGCGTTCGGTGTGGGCGCCGCGGACCGCGGATTCGCGGGCCTCGGTCGCGTATTCGACCTGGCGGCGAGCCTCGGCGGCCTCGCGGCGGAGAGCTGCCGACTCGCTCATCCGCAGCAGGGTAGCGGACAGGCCGCGGTGGGCCAGGGTGAGCAGGGCCAGTAGGACTACGCCGATCAGGAGGCCCAGAATGCTTGCCAGCACGCCGGTCCATTCGGGCCACCCCTGAACCGGGGTGAAGAAGCGCTGCGCAATGGAGTTCTCCGGAGCGAACAGCGGCGAGAACGCGCCCACGATGCCCGCGCCAATGGTCACGAGCGAGAACACGGCCAGCGCACCCAGGATGAACGTGAGGATCAGGTGCAGGAAACCCAGCCACATGGAGCTGTCGGTCGCGTCCAACCACAGTTGGTGGGGAACGCGCACCCAGTCCGTGCGCGGCGTGCGGCGCCGCTGCGGGTCACGCAGGTCCAGGCCGAACGACGACGCCGAGCGCCGCCGTTCCAGCCACACCGCCGCCCAGATCACGTACACGGTTCCGGCCAGGACCAGCAGGCCCAGACCCACCGCGGGGATCATGGCGACACCCGTGAAGATCAGGGTGCCGATCACGATGATCCAGAAGAAGTTCAGTAGTGCGTCAATGACCAGGTCCGTGGCTCCGAAGAACATGGTCTTGGGAGAGAAGGTGCTCCACTCGCGTACGGAGTCCTGGGAGACGGTAGAAGAGCCGCGTGAAGGAGCCGGAGACTGCGGCGGCTGTGGCGGCTGCGGAGTTCCGTGCGGCGGCAAGGGGCGGGTGTGCTGCGTGTCTGCCGGAATCGCTTCCGTGGGTTCCCACGGTGGAGTCGGGCGCGGGTCTGGAGTGGTCATGTCCATAACGCTACGGTTCTGCCCCTGTTTTCCGCGCCAGAGCTAGCCACCGAGTCGGGGTGGGGTTTTCCCCACCTCCGGCGTTCGGGCTCGCGTTGGAGGCGGCCAGTGAAGTCGAAGCGGGCGGCGTCATCTCACTCCACCAACGCGCGGCTTCCTCCAACACACGTGTGTACCTGCATACACTGATGCTCATGAGCGACGGCGTTCAGACCCACTCCGCCCCCACCCGGGCCAATGGCTCCGTGGCGCTCGCGGACCGTGACCTCGCCTCGGACGCTGCACGCGTGGGATGCGTGATCGCGGTGGTGTTCATTCATTTGCTCATGGTCACTCTCACTGCGGATCCGGACACCGGCGAACTCGTTTCCGTGCTGGTCCCCGAGGAACAGGCCTGGTACTGGTGGGCCACGTGGATCCTGCAGGTCATGCCGCTGTTCTTCGTGGTGGGCGGCGTAGCCACGGCGGGGGCGCTGCGGCGGCGTCGAGCCAGGGGAGCCGCACCGGCGGAATACGTGCGGGAACGCACGCTGCGACTCATGCAACCGGCGGCCGTGCTGTGGCTGGTCTTCGCGATCAGCGCCATGGCGGCCTTGGCGCTCGGGGTAGGCGAAGAGCTCGTGACGTTCGCGCTGTCCGGCATGGGAATGTCCCTGTGGTTCTTGGCGGCGTATCTGATCGCGCAAGCGCTGGCGCCCGCCTTCTTGGAATTGCACGAACGCATGGGCTGGGTGTGGTGCTGGTTCTTGCTCTCGTGCGTGGTCGCAGTGGATCTCTTGCGGATGGCCACGGATCAGCAGTGGTGGGGGCTGCTGAACATGCTGTTCGTGTGGCCGCTCATTCAGCAACTCGGGTTCTTCCGGGCGGACGGATGGTTTGCGACCCGCGGCACGCTCACGCTGCTCCTGATCGTCGCCGCTTGCTACGCGCTGCTGGCCGTGTGCGTGTTCTCAGGGCGTTATGCCCCGGACATGCTCACCAACCTGAACCCGCCCACGGTGTGCATGGTGTTGTTGGGGCTGGCCCAAGCGTGCCTGCTGCAGGTGTTCACCCCGGCCCTCAACCGACTCATGCACTGGCGGCCCGCTCAGGCGGTCACGTATGTGGTGGGAACCCGTGCCATGACCATTTACCTGTGGCACCTGCCGGTGATCATCCTGGTGATGGCCGCGTGGTTCTTCGCGGGCGGTTACGATCCGGTTCCCGGTTCAGCGCAGTGGTGGTTGTTGCGGATCCCGCTCGCTGTGTTGTGCTGGGTGGCCGTGCTGGTCGTGGCCACGGCGTTGCTCCGAGTGGAGCGAGCTTCGGCCAAGCCGTGGGGCAAGCTACGGCTGACACCGCTGGCCGTCCTCGTCGGGTTGATTTGCGCGGTGGTCCCGCCGCTGCTGGAGATCGTCACTCTGTTGACTCCGGCCCTGGTGCTCTGGGGTGCTGCGGGATCCGTGGTGTGCCTGGTCATCATGAAGTGGGGCGTTGTGCCGGGGCCACGAGGTGTTCGTTGACGTACCCGAGCAGGGTGGGCATCAGCGCGGGATGCAACTGATGACCCATGCCGGGGATCTCGATGAACGTGGCACCCGGAATGGCCTCCGCGGTCGCGGGCCCGCCATCAGGGCGCACGATCTTGTCCTTGTCACCGTGAATCACCAGTGTGGGCGCGGTGATGTCCGAGAGCACCTCCGCACGGTTTCCTGACGCACGGATCGCTCCGATCTGACGCCGCATGGCCGCCGATTCGCCGTGCGGGTTGAGCGATCGATCCCAGTGGGCCGCGGCCAACTGGGCCTCGTAGGCTTCATCGATGGGGTACCCCGGCCCCGCCAGGTGCCGTCCGATGATCGTGCGGCCCCTGATGTACACGGAACGATTGGGCGCTCCGGGGAGCATCAGCATCGCGGCGGTGGAGGTCGCGGTGGTGCCGACTTCGGGATCGCCGGTGGTTGAACAAATGGAGACGAGCCGGCGCACCAGCTGCGGATGATGAGCGGCCAAGGATTGCGCGATCATCCCGCCCAGGGAGAAACCGATCAGGTCCGCTCGCTCGATGTTCAGCGCTCGCATGGTGTCCGCGACGTCTTCGCTCATGTCCTCCACGGTGTACTGGTCTTCGGGGAGGTCGCCGCTCAGCAACTGTCGCGCGGAGGGCGCCTTGGAGGTGGCACGGAAGGACCTGCCCTCGTCCCGGTTGTCGATGCGCACCACGCGGAACCCCTCTGTGACCAGGGACTTCACGAACGAGATGGGCCACGCGGTGAGGTCGAAGGCCAGGCCGGTGATCATGATGACCGCGGGGCCGTCCACGGGCCCATCGATGCGAACGCACATGGTGCGGCCGTCACCGAGATCAGTGATTTCCTCCGCGCCCGAATCTCCCGGCCCCGCGAGCAAGGTGGGCAGTTCCTGGAGAACGGGGGCGGCGGCGTCGTCGAACCGCAAGAACTCGTCGACCACGGGCCGTGACCGAAGTTCGCGACGGTCCGCCAGATAGCTCATGGACATGAGCCATGGGCTGCGGGTGCCTTGCTTGGGGAGGCCGTCCAGGGCGCGTTGGACGTACCCGGCGTCGAAGTCGAGTAGTGGTTTGGTCTTGAGGCCCTCCGGCGCGAGCGGTCGCACGGAGGCGGCGCCAATTCCGTCCATGTGTGCGAGCAAGCGCGAGAACCAATCCACGAGCAAACCGATTTTGAGCGTCCAGGACGCGTTGGTGTACCCGATCGCGAACGCGAAATTGGGCATGTCGCTCAGCATCACCCCGCGGTAGGCGATTTTCTCGGTGAGGTCCGCGGGTACGCCGTCCAAGCTGAAGCGGGCCCCACCGAACAACAACACGTTGAATCCCGTGGCGGTGATCAGGATGTCCGCGGAGATGTCCTCACCGCTCTCCATGCGCACGCCGGTCTCGGTGATTTCGTCTATGGTGCCCGTGACCACGTGTCCCGCCTCGGACTTGAGGGCGCGGTAGAAATCCCCGCCCGGTGCCACGCACACGCGCTGATCCCACGGTTTATAGGGCGGGTTGAAGTGTTCCTTCACGGAGACGTCGTCGGGCAATTGCGACTTGTTGACCGCAGCAATTGCGCCCTTGACTAGGTGCGGCGCGATCTTGCTGGTCTTCCACAGGAACCGCTGCTGGCGCGTGGCCACCGCGCGCGCCAGATGCGAGGTCCGCTCCTCACCGAGTCTCGGCTTGAGCGCTTTGGCCAGCTGATTCTCCTTGGGGACGGGAATGATGTAGCTGGGCGTGCGCTGCACCATGGTCACGTTCGCGCCCCGCTCCACAAGCGACGGAAGCAGGGTGACGGCGGTGGCGCCGCTGCCGATGATCACCACGTTCTTGCCCGTCACCTCCGTGTCCTGGGGCCACAGCTGCGGGTGGATCACGGTGCCGCCGAACTGCCTCAGTCCCGTGATGTCGGGTTCGTTCGGCTGGTCATAGCGGTAGTAACCGGTCGCATTGAACAGCCACGTTGCGGTGACCTCCCGATACTTGCCCGTCCCGCTCGGTTCATTACTCGCCGACGACGCCGCACTGTCACCTTGCGTGGGCGCCGCCCGGGCGGTGCGTTCCGCGGTGACGCACCAGTGACTGTGTTCGGAGGACCAGTCGGCAGCGACCATGCGCTGGTTGAAGCGGATCAGCTCGTTCACGCCGTATTCGTGAGCGGTGTCGCGGATGTATTGCAGGATGGCGGGGCCTTCGGCAATGGACTGCGGTCCGGTCCACGGTCGGAACTCGTACCCGAAGGTGTACAGATCCGAATCCGCACGCACCCCCGGGTAGCGGAACAGATCCCACGTGCCGCCGGTGGCATCACGGGATTCCAGGATGCCGATGGTCTTGTGCGGATGCTCCTGCCGGAGTTTGCACGCAGCACCGATTCCGCTCAGACCTGCACCGATGATCAGGATGTCGAAGTGCTCAGCGTCCGTGGACATGGTTCATGAATAGCAAGTGTTCCTGCGATTTACATGATCAGTCCAGGTGGTCCCATACGCTGAGGTCTTGCCAGCCGACTGTCACTGTGCGGAGGTACTTGGCTCCCTTGACCTCACGGGCAGCCTTCTCTGTGGCGAAGACTCCCAGGGGTGCCGGATTGCGATCCGCGGAGACGTGGGAGTGGCGAGTCCGTTTGCCCTCGAACACGATGAAGAGCTGATCGCCGTCCCCCACGGCGGGCGCGTCCGGAACGGTGAATCGTTCCCACATGACGCGGTACGTGGGACGAACAGAGAGTTGTTGCTTTTCGATGGAGCGCGCATCGAACTCGGTGCGGGTCACCGCCACGAGTGGAGCGTCCGAAGACTCCGGGTGCTGTTGGAAGACCAGGAATGCCTCGGGATAGCTACTGCGGAAGTTGAGAATCTTCTCAAGGATGGATGTGAACGGACGGTTCATGAATTAACCATGACCGACATCCATGCCTTTGTCTGCACTGTTCGCGTTTGTGAAGGCAAATTCGTCAAGTGTTACCGGCTCTTCAACTTTGAGCGTGGTGCTGGGTGTTCACGCCGCGATCGGTCGGGGCGCATAGCCAATGATGCGGCATCTGTAGTTCCGATGGTTGCGGTACCCGCGCCCGACCCTCTTGATCGTCTTGGCGGTCAGGTTCGCCGCCTCGGTGCGAGCGTTCGTGACCCTGGTTCGGCAGAAGGTGAGCAGCTCACGACGCCAGGCCAGCAGGGTCCGGAACAGCGC
>CAACXA010000289.1_pt1 | contig 14028 bp, 10 predicted proteins | sample 2275811 | NCBI WGS metagenome assembly CAACXA01 (sample SAMEA5312478, study PRJEB27640) | indoor metagenome | biome: indoor environment; feature: uncontrolled; material: tiles wood | place: Germany | collected 2014-07-07 | reverse complement strand
GCCATGGCGGTGCGCACCACGTTGGCCAGGTTCTTCTCCTGCTCCCCGGTGGGGAACATCGTGTTCTCGTTGGTGTACTCGTGGTTGTTCACGAGCACGCCGGTCAGACCGTTCGGATCCGGCAGGATGTCCAGGTAATCGGCGTTGAAGCCGAACTGCTTGGACTGGGCCTCCGGGGTCTGGTTCTCCGGATCGAAGTCCGGAGCATCGTAGAACAAGGGGTCACCCCAGCGGATGATCGGGGACCAGTCGTAGCCCTCCGGGACGTTGAAATCGTCCACGGTCATGTCCACGGGCTTGATCGGGTTGAAGTCCAAACGACCGCGGCCCTTACCCCAGTACGCGTAGGTTGCATTGGCGGGCTCAGAGGTACCGGCCACGACCCCCACCGTGACGGCACCTGCCAGGCCGAGGCCCAGAGCGGAACGGCGGCTGACCGCCGCAGAAATGATGTCGTGCGCGTACTCGTTGTTGGACTGGTTGCAGTCCGGGTTGGTGCACTGGCTGCCGCACTTGAGCTCACACGTCAGCGGGCTGCGCTTGCCGTTGACGTGGCCCAGCATGGGCAGGAGCTTGCGGCGTTCGGGCGTTTGGGTCATGGAGTCCCCCTGGGTGACGACATGCGGATAGGCATGTCAGCGAGTTCTTTCGATGCATAGCTCATCACCCGTGGGTGATCCGGGTGCGACCGCAGATGAAACGGGAGGTTAATTGCTTGGCTACCCATCGGCGGATGTGCCGATGCCGTCTCGACCCGGTCCACGTGACCTCGTGTGTCATCAGTCTCATCGAATCCTTCGGTCCTGACTAGGCTGCTCATGCGGAGACTTCCCGATTCGCGCCAGCCGTCACCCAATACCGGTGGCAGGAAACGAAAGGCCCCTCCTTGGATATTCGCCGCGCTATTGATCAGTCCAGAATGTCCGTCTACCAATGGGTCATCGTGGCCATGGCGACCTTCTTGAATGCCCTGGACGGCTACGACGTCCTGGCGATGGCGTTCACCGCAACCTCCGTGACTGCGGAGTTCGGGCTGTCCGGTTCCCAGCTGGGTTGGCTCTTGAGCGCTGGCCTGATCGGCATGGGCGCGGGCGCGCTGCTCCTGGGGCCTTTTGCAGACCGCTACGGACGACGCAACATCCTGCTGGTCGCACTGGTGCTGAACGGCCTGGGCTTGTTCTTGTCCGCAACGGCAGGGAGCGCCGTCGAACTGGGGCTGTGGCGCGTGCTCACCGGGGTTGGCGTGGGCGGCATCCTGGCAACCATCACGGTTCTCACCAGCGAGTACTCCAACCAACGCAACCGCGGCATGGCCGTGAGCATTTACGCGGCCGGTTACGGAGTGGGTGCCACGCTCGGCGGTATGGGCGCAACCCAGCTGATTCCCGCCTTCGGCTGGCGTTCGGTTTTCCTCACCGGCGCGATCTTGACCGTGGTCGGAATCGTGCTCACCGCCCTGATCCTGCCGGAATCCGTGGACTACTACCGTGCCCGCCGTCCCCGGGACGCCGCCGAAAAGATCGCTCGCATTGCTCGCCGCATCGGCCTGCCGAGCGACGTCGTTCTGGGCCAGCCCGACGCCGCCGCAAGCAACCAGGGCAGCGTGACTCAACTCTTGAGCGGCCGTTACCGCGTGCCCACCCTGATGCTGTGGATCGCGTTCATCGTGATCATGTTCGGCTTCTACTTCGCCAATTCGTGGACCCCCAAGCTGCTGGTCGAGTCCGGCATGACAGAGCAACAGGGCATCGTGGGCGGCATCATGCTGACGATGGGCGGAACGTTCGGTGCGCTGCTCTACGGCGCGATCACCACCCGCCGCGATGCCCGCCTCACCCTGCTCGTGTTCTCGCTACTCTCCGCCGTGACGCTGGTGGTATTCATTTCGACCACGTCCATGCCGACCCTCGCGTTCTTCAGCGGCGTGATCGTGGGCATGCTCATCAACGGTTGCGTGGCCGGCCTCTACACCGTGGCACCGCAGACCTATGCTCCCGCCGTGCGAACCACCGGCGTTGGCTGGGGCATTGGCGTGGGACGCATCGGCGCGATCCTGGCGCCCGTTCTGGTGGGCGTGCTGCTGGACGCCGGGTGGACCCCCACGCAGCTCTACATCGGTGTGTCCGTGATCGTGGTGCTCGCCGCGCTCGCGCTGCTCAAGCTGCGGCTGTACGAGGTGCCTATCGAGCCCGGGGCTGAGTCGCACGCCGCCGAGGCGAGCGCGGTGCGCTAACTCACCAGGTGTGCGTGGGCCCGGCGGATCCGGTCGAGCCACCAGTCCCGTCGCTCCCCCGTGACCGCGAATTCATCCAGCAGGCCTTCGTCCACGGCAACGTCTCGCACGGCGATGAAGCCGTCCTGCGGTTTGAGCGGTTCGCGGGTGACGTCCCCTTCCATGAGCGACAAAGTTCCCAGCCCGCACGCGTACGGCAGCTCAGGTAACGCTGCGGCCAAGGCAACGCCCGCGCGGATTCCCACCGAGCTGTCGATCGCAGAGCTGACGACGGCGGGCAGCCCCGCGTCCTGCACGATCTCAAGTGCTCGACGCACTCCCCCGAGCGGGGCCACCTTCACGATGATGAGATCCGCGGCCCACGCTCGGGCCACGGCGAGGGGATCTTCGACTTTGCGCACGGACTCGTCCGCGGCAATCTTCAGATCGATGCTCTTGTCCCGCAGCCGTTGCCGCACGGCAGCCAAGCCTTCGATGGTGGCCACGGGCTGTTCGGCGTATTCAAGGTCGTACACCGCCAACTCGGTCAGCGCCACGACGGCCTGATCCTGGTCCCAGCCCATGTTCGCGTCCACGCGAAGCTCCGCGTCAGGAAGGAGGTCGCGGACGGCGGCCACACGAGCGACGTCGTCAGCCAAGGACTGGCCGCGCTCGGCGACCTTGATCTTCACGGCGGGGACCGCGCCGCCGTACCCGGCGAGTACGTCACCCACCCGATCCGCGGGGACGGCGGGGACGGTTGCGTTGACCGGGATGCTCTCGCGAACGGGAGCGGGGAACCCCTGCCAGGCGGCTTCGATGCCAGCGCGGAGCCACTGCGATGCTTCGGCGTCCTGGTATTCGGGGAACGGACCGAACTCGCCCCACCCTGCGGGACCCCGGAAGATCGCGGTCTCGCGGACCGTGACCCCACGGAACTTCACGCGCATCGGGAGTGCGACCACGCGAACGGTATCGAGGAGAGCATCAACGGGCGGGAGATCCAGGGTGTGTGGGGAGGTCATGCTTCAAGGGTAGGTCCGCCCAATGGGAACGCTCGTGAACGGGTCGCGAAGCACCCGGGACATGCGAACGGCCCGACTGGAACATCCAGCCGGGCCGTTCACGCGGGTCCGTCAATCCCACCGCGCGGCGGCGGGGGATGAGGAATTTAGACCCTACTTGTCCTCGTCAACGCCCATGCCCGGGACGGAGTTGTCCTGGGCTGCGTCCTTGACGGCCTTTTCGATGCGCTCACCAATGGTGGCGTCCACGTTCTTCCAGTATTGGAAGGCGTTGGACAGCACCGGCTCCTGCACGCCGTCCAGGGCGCCGGCAACGGTCTCGACGAACCCGTCGCGCTCGGCATCCGAGAAGACCTCGCGGACCAGAATGCCTGCCTGCACAAAGTCACCGTCGTCCGCGCGGAGGGCTTGCGACTCGCGCACCAGGGCGCCGTCGTCCTCCCAACCGTTGTCCACGGGGCCGGTCTCGTCCGACCAGGAGTCACCGAAGGAGTTGGGTACGTACGTGCGGCGGTCACCGCTGTCGTGGTACCACATGTTGCCCTCGAAGTTGTAGGTGTGCACCTCGTTCTTCGGGCGGTTGACCGGCAGCTGCTGGAAGTTGGTGCCGATGCGGTAGCGCTGAGCATCCGCGTAGGCGAAGTTACGGCCCAGCAGCATGCGGTCCGGGCTCATGCCGATACCGGGAACCACGTTGGCCGGGGAGAAGCCGGCCTGCTCGATCTCCGCGAAGAAGTTCTTCGGGTTGCGGTTCAAGGTCATGGTGCCGACCTTGTGACGCGGGTAGTCCTTCTTGGAGATCGTCTTGGTGACGTCGAAGGGGTTGAAGCGGTAGGTCTTGCCCTCTTCGTAGGGGATGACCTGCACGTACAGATCCCACGAGGGGTGCTCGCCGCGCTCGATGGCGTCGAACAGGTCGCGGCGGTGAGCCTCAGCGTCAGAGCCGGCCAGTGCTTCGGCCTCTTCGTTGGAGAGGAACTCCACGCCCTGGTTGCTGATGAAGTGCCACTTGACCCAGAACTTCTCGCCGGCTTCGTTGACCCACATGAAGGTGTGGGAGCCGTAGCCGTTCATGTTGCGCCAGGTCTTGGGCAGGCCACGCGGGCCCATCAGGTAGGTCACCTGGTGAGCGGACTCGGGGTTCTGGGTCCAGAAGTCCCACTGCATGGTGCCGTCACGCAGGCCGGAGTCCGGCAGACGCTTCTGCGAGCGGATGAAGTGCGGGAACTTCATTGGGTCGCGCACGAAGAAGATGGGGGTGTTGTTACCGACCAGGTCGAAGTTGCCCTCTTCGGTGTAGAACTTCAGCGCAAAACCGCGGACATCGCGCCAGGTGTCCGGGGAGCCCAGCTCGCCGGCCACGGTGGAGAATCGAGCCAGCATGTCGGTCTTCTTACCGGGCTGCAGGAAGTCTGCCTTGGTCCACTTGGAGACGTCCTCGGTGACCTCGAAAGTACCGAAAGCGCCGGAGCCCTTGGCGTGCGGACGACGCTCGGGAACGTTCATGCGGTTGAATTGCTGCAGGGTCTCCACCAGGTGGTGGTCGTGCAGAACGATCGCTCCATCGGGACCGGTGGTCAGCGAGTTGCGGTCGCTGACGGCGGGGATGCCCGCCTGAGTGGTTGAACCAGTGCCGTGCGGCATGGAATCCGTCATCACTTACTCCTAGGTTGGGTTAGGGACGGGTGAGAGAACCGGTCGACCCAGGTGGGCTTTCCGGAGTTGGGAGGGTCTACGTCAGGGTCATCGTCTTGTCGACCCGGTGAGCCGAGCAATCTGAACACACACCTTGGTAGACCACGTCAGCCACGTGGATGTTCATCCCATGGGTTTCGGTGGGGACCAGACAAGGAGCGTGCCCGACAGCGCAGGCGACGTCCTCGATGCGCCCACACACCGTGCACACCGCGTGGTGATGATTGTCGGCCACCCGAGTCTCGTACCGGGCAGGAGAGTTTGCCAGGTCAAGCTGACGCAGCAATCCGGCCTTGGTGAGCGAGTGCAACACCACGTAGATGGACTGCACGGTAATGCTGGGCATCACCGTGCGGACGGCTGCAAGCACCTCGTCCGCGGTCGCGTGTGGGGATCGCTCCAATGCGTCCAACACCGCCAACCGAGGCTTGGTGACCCGCAGTCCGGCCTCACGGATCCGCGCAGCCCACGACAGGGGTTCGACGGCGCCGTGGCCGCCGTTCTCCTGGTCCTGCGGCTGCGAGGAAAGTGTGGTCGAGGTCATAGGTTCAATATGTCATATTTTGAGTTACTCATCAAAAGGTTTCGCGGGGGTTAACGAAGCGTGGCTGTTCATGCCGGCGAAACTACCGCCCGCCTGCCGGGCGGTGAGGACAGGGCCTCGGCGGCATCCCACTTTCCGACCCGCCGGGCGAGCCGCGGCCGCAGAGCGGGCGCCCATCGCGGGAGCCGCGTTTCCCGAAGTGAAAAAGGGATTTCATCCTGGAATCACCGGTGACCGGGACTTCCGGATTAGTCCCCTATTGTGCGGGCAACGAATTCGAACTCGTTGAAAAACCTTGCGGTAACTAGACTCTGGTGCCACACTGAGGTCAATCGGCACATCAATGATGAATGGCGCCGTGGGTCCTGTTGGGGAACGGGACTGATCCATTGGGGGAAACACATGTTCATAGCTTTAAGCACGCCTTTAAATAGCGTGGCCAGCATCTCGGAATCCGCGCAATCGATCCTACAAAGTGGCGGCCGACTACTACTGATGATCGCCATGGTGCTCTTCCTCGCCTACATGCTTTTCATGCTGTGCGCCGTGACAATCTCCAGCGCGTTCACTACCTGGCAGACGCTGCGGCAGCACTCCAGGGGCGGCGTTGCGACGGCGATCGCCGGCGGGTCACATGCATTGCACGCGGGTCGTCATGTTCGGGGCAGACACACGGCCACCACCGTGAATAAAGCTGCACGTCAACGGTAAAGAATCCGTCATGATCATATTTTTTGGGAACAGGATCGATTTGGTCCTATGGCTCGCAATTGCCCTGGTACTGGTTAGCGTCCTGTACGGATTGACGTTGTTGGTGCTTTCTCGTTTTGAACCTCGTGAACACAGAGTTCGCCCAGGTCACGCTATAAATTCCGATTCAGGAAAGACCGTGGTCTTCGTAGTTCCGTGTTTGAACGAGGATCGCGTCCTGGAAGCCAGCTTGGACCGTCTAACCAGTCTCACTTACCCGCGGACCCATATTCTCGTGATTGATGACGGGTCCGATGACGGCACCGCGGACATCGTTCGTTCACATCCGGACCCACGCGTTCACCTGTTCCAACGTGTCCTACCGGAAGCTCGTCAAGGCAAGGGTGAGGCTTTGAACGCGGCCATCCGCCACCTCGTGGCGGGTGAGTTGATCGCCGGGTTGCCGCAATCCGAAGTGATCGTGTGCGTCATGGACGCGGACGGCCGATTGGACCCCCACACTCTGGGCGATGTCATGCCCCTGTTCTCCGGCGAGCAACTGGGTGCCGTACAGATCGGGGTTCGCATCAACAACCGGCAGCAGAACTTGCTGGCACGGATGCAGGATATCGAGTTCGTGCTGTTCACCCATGTCTTCCAGCGTGGGCGCCGGCACCTGGGCAGCGTGGGGCTGGGCGGCAACGGTCAGTTCGTGCGACTGTCCGCGCTCACGGGATTGGGTCCGTCCCCTTGGTCACGCAGTCTCACCGAGGATCTGGATCTGGGTGTGCGCTTGCACATCGACGAGTGGGACATCGAGTTTTGCTCCACGTCCTCCGTCCATCAGCAGGGTCTGGTGGACGTCAAGCGGTGGATCAAGCAGCGCACCCGCTGGTTCCAGGGCCACCTTCAGTCCTGGAACCTCGTGCCCTGGGTCCTGCGTGATCTCGCGGGAACGCGCCGGGCGGACATTCTGTACCACTTGACCAGCCCCTTCCTTCTCTTGGTCACGTCGTTCCTGAGTGCGGCCTTCGCGTTCTGGGTCCTCGACATCCTGATCGGGATCGTCCTGGGTGAAGCGGTGGTCTCGCCATGGTGGCTTTCGGCCTACCTGGTGGCATTCGGCCCGGCTGTTCTGTTCGGTCTCGTCTACTGGTCGCAGGAGAAACATCACGGATTGAATCCGCTGGCGGCCATTGCACTGATCCACGGGTACGTTCTCTACGCCCTGCTCTGGTACGTGGCGGGCTGGAAGGCCGCCTACCGCGCCGTCGTCGGTCAGAACTCGTGGTCCAAGACGGAACGCAATGTCGAAAGCACGAACCAAGTGGATGCGTCCGCGGAGGAGCTGACCGGTGAGGCCTTACCTGAGGAAGTTCCTGGCAGTGCTGTTGGGAGTAGTGCTGCTGGCACTGTTGGTCACGGCGGGAGTCAATAACATGTGGCGATTCCAGCCCTGGGCGGACGGGGAAACCCGTGGCCGGTGGACGGCGCTGTACAACGGCTACGGCCGCACCGTGGGCACGGACCAGCAAGTTGTGCTGGAACCCAAGGCGGCGACGTCCGCGGATGTCACCCACGGATCGCTCGTGCACACGAGCGAGACCTACCAGGACGCCGATTTTCAGATCACGGTGAAAACCGAGGAACAGGTGCGCGAAGGTTCTCCCAACGTGTGGGAGGTGGGCTGGGTGCTGTGGAATTTCCGGGACAACGATCATTTCTACGCCGTGGCTCTCAAGCCCAACGGCTGGGAGATTTCCAAGCAGGATCCCAAGTACCCGGGAAGTCAGCGATTCTTGGCCACAGGTGATGACATGACGTTTCCCATCGGTGAGGAATATCGAGTTGAGGTCAAGCAGGACTGGCCGCAAATGACCGTCAGCGTCAATGGCCATGTACTGGCCAAGGTCGTTGACAGGGAGCGGCCGTATCGCGGCGGCTCCATCGGTTTGTACACGGAAGACGCCCGGGTCCGCTTCATGGACCTCAGCGTGGCCGCCGCACCAGGCGACTGACGCTGGCTATCGGGGCGCCCTGGGCCGGCGCCCCTCAGGAGAGAGATCATGGTACGAGTAACCCCCCTTCAACCCATCACCGTCATGGCCGTCTACGGCACGCGCCCCGAGGGCATCAAGATGGCGCCCATCGTGTTGGCGCTGCAGAACGATCCACGTTTCCGAGTGCGGGTGGTCGTGACGGGCCAGCACCGGGAGATGTTGGACCAGGTCAACCAGAATTTCGGCATCGTGCCGGATCACGACCTGAACATCCACTCCCCCGGTCAAACCCTCACGCAGATCAGCGCCCGCACGCTCGAGGGGCTGACGCGGATCCTCCAGACGGAACGTCCAGATGCCGTGCTGGTGCAGGGCGACACGACCACGTCGTTCATTGGCGCTCTGGCCGCCTTCTACTCCGAAATCCCGGTGGTTCACACCGAGGCCGGGCGACGCACGGGGAACAAGTCATCGCCGTTTCCGGAGGAGATCAACCGCCGACTCACGGGCCAGATCGCGAGTTTGCATCTGGCCCCGACCGCCGAGAGTCGCGAGAATTTGCTCCGGGAAAACGTGGCGGCGGCGGACATCGTGGTCACGGGAAATTCTGTGATCGATGCCCTGTTGGTCACCGTGGCGGCACAGCCTCGGATTGACGACGCCGCTCTGGTCCAGCGGCTCGACCGGGGTCACCCGGTCGTCCTGGTCACGGCGCACCGCAGGGAATCGTGGGGCGAACCGCTGAAGTCAGTGGGCCGCGCGATCGCAGCCTTGGCACGGAGGCATCCCGACCACGATTTCATTTTCCCGGCGCACCGCAATCCTCTGGTGCGAGAGTCCATCGGGCCCGCCATTGAGGGGTGCGAGAACGTGATGATGATCGAACCGTTGCCCTATGCGCAGTTCTGCGCGCTGATGGAACGGTCGAAGATCATTCTCACGGACAGCGGGGGCGTCCAGGAAGAAGGCCCTTCATTGGGCAAGCCCGTTCTGGTGATGCGCGAGACCACGGAACGCCCGGAAGCCGTTGACGCGGGAACGGTGAAGTTGGTGGGGACCGACAAGAACACCATTGCCCGTGAGGTGTCCACACTCATCAGCAATCCCCTCGCGTACGAGCGGATGTCACGCGCGCTCAATCCGTACGGCGACGGCCGCGCCGCCGAACGCACGGTGCACGCGCTCGCCCGGCACTTCGGCATGGGGGATGCCGTTGAAGAGTTCAGCTTTGGCGAACCGTCGTTGGTGCGCACCGCTGTCGGCTAAGCCTTTCGCAAGGTGTTCGGGCTTGGACGGACACCCATTTCTCGATCCACATCACGTTCAGGCGGGGGAGCCATGAGCAAAACTTTTGAATTGACGCGGGGCCAACGTGCGGCCTGGGTGGCGGGGCTGCTGGTGCTGGTACTCGTGTCCGCCGCCGTAGTTTTCGGGCTGACCAACGACTCGTTGCGGGAGGGTCAGGGTTCACCTCTGGCCAGGGAGTACACCACCGTCTCCGACGGGGATCCGGGCGGCTCGGAAGCGGCTTATGCCGAGAAGTTCGGTCAGGAGGGCAAGGCGTCCACGCTGGTGCTCTATGACAAAACGGGCAAGTCCGCCTCGGACGGCGAGCTCTACGCCGTAGCGACGGGGAACCTGGTGACGCATTTCGGCACCGCGGAGATCAAACCGGTGGCTGATTACGCGGACAAGGCCATGAGCGCTTACGACGCGGTGGTGTACATCGGGACGGATTCAGCGGCCACTCCCCCGGAGGGTTTCCTGGATGATGTTCTGACCTTGGACACTCCGGTGATGTGGGTGGGCGAGAATCTCAACGCCATGTCGGGCGGCCAAGGCGACCGAGCGGCGTCGTTCCGTGAAAAATTTGGCTGGGACTCGGGCGAGACCCAGACCGTGAGCAGCGACCTGCTGTATTCGGTGCGCTACAACGACCGGGACGTGGCGCGATACACCGATTCCGTGGAGACCGTGGAATCGCCCGTCGTGGGATCCGGCGATTCCGTGGAAGTGCTGGCCAGCGCGCAGTGCCGGAAGGACGACGCCCCGGTTTCGTGCGTGGCTGACGACGCCGACGGCGCTCAGGACGTCCCGTGGGCGGTGCGTTCCAAGAATCTGACGTTCGTGAGCGAAATTCCACTGGATTACATCGACGAGAATGATGTCTACCTGATCTATTCGGACTTGTTCTATGGTCTTCTGGCCCCCGATACCGCCCCGGTCAAGCAGGCCGCGGTGCGTCTGGAAGATGTGGGACCCGAGTCCGATCCGGCCGACCTGCGTGCCATGGCCGATTATCTTCAGGGTGCCGGTGTTCCGTTCCAGGTGGCCGTGATGCCCATTCACATTGCTAAGACGCCCGACGAAAACGACTGGTACGGGCTGAGTCTGCTGGACCGTCCCGAGATCGTGGACGCGCTCAAGTACATGCAGGATCGCGGCGGCACGCTGATTCAGCACGGCACTACGCATCAGTTCGGCACGAGCGACAATCCGTACAGTGGCCGGACGGGCGAGGATTACGAGTTCTACCGCTTCGGATGCAGCGCGACGGCGCAGCAGCCGTTCGAGTTCGGCGAGTGTAAGAACACCTCGTACATTCGCCAGATCGGCAGAGTGTCCGAGGACGCCGTGGAGCAGCACAAGGCGCGCATCGAAAAAGGACGCCAGGTCATGATCGACGCCGGACTGGGCGAGCCGGAGATCTTCGAAACCCCGCACTACGCCGCCTCACCGAACGCCTACGCCGCAATGACCGAGGTCTACAACGCCCGGTACGAGCAGAGCGACTACTTCGCGGGGATTCTTTCCGGCGAACCCAGTGAGGCCGGGCGGGCCTACAGCCAGCACTTCCCGTATGCGGTGCATGACATTTACGGCAGCAAGGTGTACCCGGAGAACCTCGGCAACATCACCGAGGCCGAACAGAACAACCACGCCACCCGCGACCCGGAGTTCCTGATCTCCCGGGCCGAAGCGCACCTGGCCGTTCGAGAATCCACGGCGAGCTTCTTCTTCCACCCCTACCTGGACATCAACTACCTCAAGGAGACGGTGGAGGGCATCCGGGGGCTGGGGTACGAGTTCGTGCCGGTCACTGACCTTCAGTAGGGCCGCCCTGGTACGACGCCGCCCGAGTTTTGGTGGACGGCACGGGCTCCTGTATTCCATCCAGGGCGCCGGCAACGGTCTCGACGAACCCGTCGCGCTCAGCATCCGAGAAGACCTCGCGGACCAGAATGCCTGCCTGCACAAAGTCATCGTCGTCCGCGCGGAGGGCTTGCGACTCGCGCACCAGGGCGCCGTCATCCTCCCAACCGTTGTCCACGGGGCCGGTCTCGTCCGACGAGGGACCAGCGACGGCGCAGATGACGTCCTCGAGGCGTCCACAAAGCGTGCACTACCTCTGAATTCGCGAAGACTGTCTTTACAAGCGCGTTCAGTGGCGGGTAAACATGCGGCCGTTTCACCCCAAGCTCTTCTGCTGCGATGGCACTGTTGAGTCCCAGTCGGCGAGCTAGAATATCGAGAAGTTTCCACGCGTTTGAACTCCACCGTCTACTAAGGCGCTGATACCAGCTTCTGCGAGCCACTTTGATCGCATCCACGAGGTGGTGCGCATAGTTCACGGCTCCCATCGATACTTCTGCAAGCTGAGGAACGATCAGTACTTCATCGTCAGACTGGTAAGTAATTGAGAGCGACGGGTTGTCGCTCATGTCCTCCAACGGCCCTGCGGAGTCTGATACCGCCACATTGCGAGTCACGCCCAGTGCCGCAACACCAACTGCATAAGCACCCCCCGTACGACCGAATCAATTTCTGATCAGTAAATGGAGTTCCAGTTGCAACTCTGTGTCACTTCAAGGGGCTAGAATAATAATGAATATCTAGGCAAAAACTCCATTGCTCTTATAACTGCAGGGGCTAAATTGACCTGAAGGGAGAATCTGAATGGAACTTCAAGGACAGTTTTTTATCATGGGCACAGGCCCAGTCACACAAAAATTTCGAGAAGAGTTCGAGGATGACGGCCTCAGACCACCCACGACTGGGGTCGGCAGCGCAACTAGCGGCACGGAGCCGTTGCAGGAGATCGTATCCGCCTGGTTTTACCTCGAAGCTATGTCCCCAGGCCTTGCTGGTGCTATAGCCTCCGAAGCAGTTCACTCTGTGCACTACATCGTGAGTCGGATGACGCACTGGTTCAAATCCGGCGAATCCCTGGCCCCTGACGCGAGGAATCACATAGCCATCACCTTAGGCGGTCCGAACGACCCAACTCGGCGTGACATAAAGATCGAACTCGGACCCGATTACAGCGCCGATGACATTGCGAAAATTGTCCGGTCGACCCTGGAGAACCCGAATATCTGACCAGGTGCATTTTGCGTTCCGCCCTTCTTGCAAAGCCGCTTGAATCTGCCTACAGCGAAAGGAAACTACGGCCTTGGCTAAGCCGCCATTCCAAGGCGAGCGAACCTGACACGTAAGCGTGTGCCTGAACCCTGCAGCAAAAGGCTCATAGACTGCCTTCTGACCCCCGAACCACCAAGTAAGGCAGCGATCCACAGTGTTCAACCACGCATCCTTCATCTGGGGTGCCGCAGATATCCTCCGCGGCACCTACAAGCAGCACGAGTACGGCGACATCATCCTGCCGTTCACGGTCCTGTTCCGATTGGATGCCGTATTGGCGCCCACCAAGGAAGCTGTCCTTGAGGCCATCGGCCCCACCTATGTGGACACCGAGCCGCCCATCGCCATGCTCCGCAATCGCACGGATCACGGCTACAGCTTCTTCAACCGCTCCCAGCACGATCTCAAGTCACTGCAAGGCGATCCGGACAACCTCGAAGAGAACCTCCGCGACTACGTCAACGCGTTCTCCGGCAACGTTCGTGACATCTTCCAGCGGTACAAGTTCGAGGACACCATCGTGGACCTCGCCTCCCACGACCTCCTTCTGCAGATCCTCCAGCACTTTTCCAAGGCCAACCTCCACCCAGACGCGGTCAGCAACGAAAAGATGGGCCATATCTTCGAGGAGCTCATCCGCAAGTTCGCTGAGGCGTCCAACGAAACCGCCGGTGAGCACTTCACCCCGCGCGAGGTCATCGACCTCATGGTCACGCTCCTCCTCAACGGCGAGGAAGACCTCTCAACGCCCGGAGTGATCCGTGAGGTCTACGACCCCACCGCCGGGACCGGCGGCATGCTCTCCGTCGCCGACGACAAGATCAAGAAGCTCAACAGCCAAGCCCAAGTCAATCTCCTCGGCCAGGAGATCAACCCCGCCTCCTACGCCATTTGCAAGGCGGACATGGTGGTCAAAGGCCAGCCCATCGACAACATCGTCCTGGGCAACACCCTCACCAGCCCTGCGTTCGAGAACCGCACCTTCCATTACTGCCTCTCCAACCCACCTTTCGGCGTGGACTGGAAGCAGAACCGCAAGGAGGTCGAGTCCGAACACACCCTTGCCGGGTTCAGCGGCCGCTTCGGCCCGGGCCTCCCCCGTGTCTCAGACGGCTCGCTCCTCTTCCTTATGCACCTGATCTCCAAGATGCGCGAGCCCAATGCCGGCCAGCCGGAAACAGCCGCTGGCCGCGCGGCTATCGTTCTCAATGGTTCTCCGCTTTTCACCGGCGGCGCAGGCTCAGGCGAGTCGAACATCCGCAAATGGGTCCTCGACAACGACTATTTGGAAGCCATCATCGGCCTCCCCACGGACATGTTCTACAACACCGGCATTTCCACTTACATCTGGGTGTTGTCCAAGGACAAGGCCCCGGAGCGCCGTGGCAAGGTTCAGCTCATAGACGCCACCGACATGTTCGTCAAGATGCGCAAATCCGT
>CAACXA010000106.1_pt1 | contig 14241 bp, 11 predicted proteins | sample 2275811 | NCBI WGS metagenome assembly CAACXA01 (sample SAMEA5312478, study PRJEB27640) | indoor metagenome | biome: indoor environment; feature: uncontrolled; material: tiles wood | place: Germany | collected 2014-07-07 | reverse complement strand
ACGGTGTCGAACGTGTGCCATTCCCAGTTGTCTTCTTCGACATTGGCCAGAGCCGCGCACATGCCACCCTGGGCTGCGCCGGTGTGTGACCGGGTGGGGTAGAGCTTGGTCAGTACGGCAGTGCGGGCGCGCTGGCCGGATTCAATGGCGGCGCGCATGCCGGCGCCACCGGCGCCGACGATAACCACATCGTACTTGTGAACCTGCATACCAGATGCTCTTTCTATGTGGATGAGTAAGTGAAGTGAACGTGCCCGTTCCGGGTGATCAATAGATCAAGCGGCGAAGCCCTGAGGCTCCGCCGCCCGAGTTATCACACGGTGTGGCAGAAGGAAGCGAGCAGCTCCGGATCGGCACCGGCGGGGCAGGGATCGAAGGTGAAGATCACCAGGGTGCCCAGCAGGATGACGAAGCCCGATGCCAAGAACAGCAGGACCTTCAGCCAGAAACGGGTGACGTTACGCTCGGCGTAGTCGTCGATGATGGTGCGCACGCCGTTGGTGCCGTGGAGCATGGCCAGCCAAAGCATGACCAGGTCCCAGACCTGCCAGAACGGATTGGCCCACTTGCCACCCACGAAACCGAAGTCGATGGCGTGAACGCCTTCGCCGACCATCAGGTTTACGAACAGGTGACCGAACACCAGGACGACCAGCACAATGCCGGACAAGCGCATGAACAACCACGCGAGCATCTCGAAGTTGCTGCGGGAGGCACCGGAACGGTTGTACTTGACGCCGTTCACCTCGAGGTCCCGGCTACGGGGGACCTGGATTTTGGTCTTGAGAGGTGTGCTCACGGAATCAGCCTCCGAATACGATCGACAGGTGGCGGATGAGGAACGGAATCATGACGATGACCCACAGGGCGATGACGCCCCAGAGCAGGCCCTTTTGATTCTTGGTGCCGCCCTTCCAGAAGTCGATCAGGATGATCCGCAGGCCGTTGAAGGCGTGGTAGACGATGGCTGCTACGAGCCCCGCCTCGCCAAGGCCCATGATGGGGTTCTTGTAGGTTGCCATCACCGCGTTGTAGGCCTCGGGCGATACCCGGACCAACGCGGTGTCAAGGACGTGGACCAACAAGAAGAAGAAGATGGCCACGCCTGTAATACGGTGGGCAACCCAAGACCACATGCCGTACTGGCCGCGGTAAAGGGTGCCCCTGGATGAGTTCGCCACGGAATAACCTCCCTGTGTCGCTCGTCGTCGTGCGCACTGGTTTGAACTAAAAAAACGGGATTCGCGCTGCTACACGGCTTAAGCGGAGCCCTGGCTGGCTCTGTCATGGATGATGCGCTATTTCGATCCAAAGATACCAGCCTGCGGGTGAATTCCTGACAACGTGTCGCTAACCGCACCGGGGCGTAATCCCGCACAATTACGGCACGTTTGTGTGCTCGAATTAACCGTCAGTGCGGGGTTGAAATTAGACCGTCCACAACACAGGCCACGTGTGTGATCACGGGGGATGTCCCTGAGCGCGCCGGGCGGGCCGTAAACTGGCGCTCGTGACTTCGCCATTACAACGATTCCATCCGTTCATCCCCGCCGGTGGTGTGGGTTCGCGGTTGTGGCCGCTCTCGCGAGCGGATGCTCCCAAGTTCCTGCTGGACCTCACCGGATCCGGCTCCTCTTTATTGCGCGCAACCTACGACCGACTCGCGGGACTGTCCGCGGGACCGGTGATGGTCGTGACCGGGCGAAGCCACGCCGGGGCAGTCCAGGAGCAACTGCCAGAGTTGACCGGTGATGACCTGGTGCTCGAGCCATCTCCCAAGGATTCCGCCGCGGCCATCGGTCTCGCGTGCACGCTGATCGCCCGCCGCGACCCGGACGCCATCATCGGTTCGTTCGCGGCCGACCACGTGGTTGAGCCGGCCGAGACGTTCCAAGCGGTCGTTAAAGAGGCGGTGGAAGCAGCAGCCACCGGTCGCATTGTGACGATTGGCATCACGCCGTCCTCTCCGGCCACCGGCTTCGGATACATCAAGGCGGGGGAGTCGCTGGGCCTCGAGCAGGCACCGCATGCACTCACCGTGGAACATTTCGTGGAGAAGCCGGACAAGGACACGGCGCGTGAGTACGTGGCCAGCGGCAACTACACGTGGAACGCGGGGATGTTCGTGGCGCCGGTGGGGCTCATGCTGCAGTACCTGCGACAGAGCGAACCGGAGCTCGCGGACGGGCTGAACGTCATTGCGGATGCGTGGGACACCGACCGCCGCGATGCGGTGCTGGACGAAGTGTGGCCCACCCTGACCAAGACGGCCATCGACTACGCCGTGGCTGAACCCGCAGCGGCCGCCGGCGACGTCGCCATGGTGCCCGGCGATTTCACGTGGGAAGACGTGGGAGACTTCGCCGCGATCAACCGCTTGAACCAGGTGGACCCCAGCGGGGACTCGGACGTTGCGATCCTGGGCAAGAACAATCGTGTGCTCTCTGATGAGTCCTCGGGCATCGTGGTCTCGGACACCGGCCGACTGATCGCCCTGATCGGTGTGCAGGACATCGTGGTGGTGGACACCCCGGACGCACTTCTGGTCACCACGGCCGAACACGCCCAGCGCGTCAAGGACGCCGTGAACTCCCTGAAGAAGAACGGCGACACGGACGTCCTGTAGTCCATGACACAGTCGACGGCGCTGCTCAGCCCAGATCGGGTCTCACGGCGGTACGCTGAAACCCATGTTGGATCTTCCGCTGCCGTCCGCCGATGACATCGGCCTCCCCCCGGCCATCGGGCCATTGCTGTCCCATTACCTTCCCGGGCTGATTGCGTTCCGGCGCGACATCCACAAGCATCCGGAGCTCTCGTACGAGGAGTACCGGACCACCGATCGCATTGTCACCGCGCTCGAGGCGGTCGGGTTGAACCCCGTGCGCTTCTCCGCAACCGGTTGTTACGTGGACGTGGGGCGCGGTCCCGTCATGGTCGGCCTGCGCGCGGACATCGACGCACTCCCCATCCAGGAGAACACCGGCCTCCCGTACGCCTCCGTGAATGACGGCGTGATGCACGCGTGCGGTCACGATGTCCACACGACCATCATGGTGGGCGTGGCCCAGGTGCTCTCTGACCTGCACCGATCCTCACCGTTCGCCGGAACCGTGCGCGTGGTGTTCCAACCCGCTGAGGAAAAGCTTCCCGGCGGTGCGTTGACCATCATCGATCAGAACGTGCTGGAAGGGGTGCCGCGCATGTTCGCGCTGCACTGCGAGCCCAAGGTGGACGTCGGCCACGTGGGAACGCGCATCGGGGCCATCACCTCTGCCTCGGACACCGTGCGGATCGAACTGTCCGGCCGCGGTGGCCACACGTCACGTCCGCACCTGACCGAAGACCTCGTCTACGCGATGAGTCAGATCGCCGTGAATGTGCCGGCCGTGCTCTCGCGCCGGATCGACGTGCGCTCCGGCGTGGCCGTGGTGTGGGGTCAGTTCCATGCCGGCGTGGCGCCGAATGCCATTCCCGTCTCCGGTTTCATGGCCGGGACCATGCGCTGCCTCGACGCAGAGGCCTGGCACCAAGCGGGCGGCTTGCTGGACGAGGTGGTCGAGCAGGTGGCCGCCCCGTACGGAGTCACGGTGGAGCTCGAGCACATCCGCGGTGTACCTCCGGTGGTCAACGGTGAAACTGAAACCACGCTGTTGGAGATCGCAGCGCGCGCGGAACTCGGTGAGGACAGCGTGATGCTCGTGGAACAGTCCATGGGCGGTGAAGACTTCGCCTGGTTCCTGCAGCACGTCCCCGGGGCCATGATGCGTCTGGGAACCCGTGCTCCCGGCGGTCCCACCTACGACCTGCATCAATCCGACTACGCTCCGCAGGAAGAAGCCATCAGCTGCGGAGTTCAAGTGATGGCCTCCACTGCGCTGCGAGCCATTCGCCTGCGCGTGCGAGAACTCCACGACACAACGGACTCGGCACTCGTCGAGTAATCCCGTGGCTACACTGAGACTCTCTAAAGTTTCTGGGGAGTAACTAAGTAGCCTCCCCACCCAGAGAGTCTCTTCTCTCGTATCACCGGAGGACAACGATGACCCCTCGTTACTCGCGCGCGTTGAGCGCCATTGCACTGACCGGCGCGGCCGGCCTGGTTCTCGCCGGTTGCGGCCAGGCACCCGAAGAATCCAACGGCGGCAACTCGCAAGCCAAGGATTTCAAGGGCTGCATCGTCTCCGACGACGGTGGCTTCCAGGACCGCTCGTTCAACCAGGCATCCTTCGAGGGCTTGCAGGCCGTCAAGGACAAGCTGGAAATCGACATGAACCAGGCCGAGTCCCAGTCCGAGACCGAATTCGAGCCGAACCTGACTTCCATGGCCCAGGAGGGCTGCGACCTGACCGTGTCCGTGGGCTTCTTGCTCGCTGACACCACCAAGAAGGTTGCGGAGGCGAACCCGGACAAGAACTTCGCGATCGTCGACGACCAGTCCATCGAGGCCGACAACGTCAAGCCCATCGTGTACAACACGGCTGAGGCCGCGTTCCTCGCCGGTTACCTGGCCGCGGGTGCTTCCGAGACCGGAAAGGTCGCGACCTACGGCGGCATGGACATTCCCACCGTCACCGTGTTCATGGACGGCTTTGCTGACGGCGTGAACTACTACAACGAGCAGAAGGACGAGAACGTGGAGGTGCTGGGGTGGAACAAGGAGTCCCAGAACGGCACGTTCCTGACGTCGTTCCAGGATTCATCGCGCGCCAAGACCATCACCCAGAACCTCATCGGTGACGGCGCAGATGTGGTTCTGCCCGTGGCCGGCCAGGCAGCCCAGGGCACATTGGACGCCGTGAGCGAGGCGAACAACGGTGGCGACAACGTGCGTCTGATCTGGCCCGATACCGACGGCTACGAGACCCTGGACACCGGCAAGGAATACGTCCTGACCTCCGTGCTCAAGGAAATGTCCACCTCGGTGGAGGACGTGGTGACCCAGGCGGTCGACGGTAACTTCGACAACAGCCTGTACGTGGGCACGCTGGCGAATGAAGGTGTGGGCCTTGCCCCGTACCACGATCAGCATGACTCCGTGAGCGAAGAACTCGACAAGGAAGTTCAGCAGCTGAAGCAGGACATCATTGACGGCAAGGTCAAGGTCGAATCCGAGAACGCGCCCCAGGCGTAAGTAGTCACCGCCCCCGGGCAGGAGTGAATCTGTGAAGTTAGAGCTACGTGACATCACCAAGAAATTCGGCGGTTTCACGGCCAACCAGAACGTGAATCTGACGGTTGAGCCGCATCAGATCCACTGCCTGCTCGGGGAGAACGGCGCGGGCAAGTCCACCCTCATGAACGTGCTGTACGGGTTGTACGAACCCACCTCGGGCAGCATCGAGATCGACGGTGAGCCCGTGACGTTCTCCGGGCCCGGTGAGGCCATGGCCGCCGGGATCGGCATGGTGCACCAGCACTTCATGTTGGTCCCGGTGTTCACCGTGGCCGAGAACGTGGCACTCGGTAACGAGGCCACCAAGGGCGTCGGCTTGGACCTGAACACCACCCGAAACAGGATCCGCGAGATTTCCGATCGGTACGGGTTCCAGGTGGACCCGGACGCGATCGTCGAGGATCTTCCCGTGGGAGTTCAGCAGCGCGTGGAAATCATCAAGGCCCTGGTACGCGAGGCGGAAGTGCTCATTCTCGATGAGCCCACCGCGGTGCTCACGCCCAAGGAAACCGATGAACTTCTCAACATCATGCGGCAGCTGCGCGACAACGGCACGTCCATCGTGTTCATTTCCCACAAGTTGCGCGAGGTCAAGGCCGTCTCGGATGTGATCACCGTGATCCGCCGTGGCAAGGTCGAGGGTCAGGTCGGCCCGGATACATCCACCGATGAACTCGCCGCACTCATGGTGGGTCGTGACGTCTCACTGACCGTGGACAAGGAACCCTCGAACGCGATCGGCTCCGCTCTCGAGGTCACCGACCTCACGGTGGTGGGGGAGAACGGCGTGGTGTTGGTCGACAACGTCTCCTTCGCCGTAGCACCGGGAGAGATCCTGGCTGTCGCGGGTGTGCAGGGCAACGGTCAGACGGAATTGACCGAGGCCCTCGTGGGGCTGGCCGACCATGTGTCCGGTTCCATCAAGCTCGAGGGACAGGAACTGGCCGGGCGGGGCGTACGCGAGGTGCTGTCGGCCGGCGTCGGGTTCGTTCCCGAGGACCGCTCGACCGAGGGTCTCGTGGCCCCGTTCTCGGTGTCCGAGAACCTCGTCCTGGACCGCTACAAAGACCGTGAATTCGCGTCGGGCCCGTCCCTGAAACTCGGCGCGATGCGTGAGAACGCGCAGCAGGCCGTGGACAGCTACGACATCCGCACCGGATCCGTGGACGCCCCGGTGTCCACGCTGTCCGGCGGTAACCAACAGAAAGTCGTCATCGCCCGGGAGCTGTCGCGCCCCCTCAAGCTGTTCGTCGCCTCCCAGCCCACGCGCGGCGTGGACGTGGGTTCCATTGAATTCATTCACAAACGCATCGTGGCCGAACGCGACAAGGGCGTCCCCGTGATCATCGTGTCCACAGAACTGGACGAGGTGTACGCGCTCGCGGACCGGATCGCCGTGTTCTTCCACGGCAGGCTCATGGGTATCGTGCCCGCGGACACTCCGAGGGAAACCTTGGGCCGCATGATGGCCGGTGAGACGGCAGACGAGGTTCTGCCGCCCGCACCCTGGGACGACAGCCATGACCAGCAACAACACGAGGGGACGCACACGGCATGAGCGCCACGACCACCTCTCCGGAATCGAACCAGGTCTCAGCACCTTCTCCGGTCGAACTGAATCCGGATGACTTCCGCCGTTCCCTGCTGGGCTCCACGCTGCAGTCGGTACTGGCAGTTCTGGCCGCACTTCTTCTGGGAGGCCTGCTGATCGCAGCTACCGATGAAACGGTGCGCGAATCCGCCGGGTACTTCTTCGCTCGTCCGGGGGATACCCTGACCGCCATGTGGGACGCCGCCTCCAGCGCGTACGTCGCCATGTTCCACGGCGCGGTGTACAACCCCGATGGCAGCGGCCTGACCGGCAAGTTGTATCCGCTGACCGAGACGCTGACCGTGGCGACCCCGCTGATCCTCGCGGGTCTGGGTGTCGCATTGGCCTTCCGCACCGGCCTGTTCAACATCGGTGCGCAGGGTCAGATCCTGATCGGCGCCACTCTGGCCGGTTACGTGGGCTTCGCGTGGCAGTTGCCCGTGGGCCTGCACCTACTGGTGGTCATCGTGGCCGGTGCGCTGGGAGGTGCTATTTGGGGCGGCGTCGTCGGCCTGATCAAGGCACGAACCGGCGCGCACGAGGTCATCCTGACCATCATGCTCAACTACATCGCGATCAACCTGGTGTCCTGGTTGCTGACCCTGTCGACCTTCCAGCGCGAGGGTTCGTCCAACCCCATCAGCCCGCCCATTGCCGAGACGGCGATGTTCCCGAAACTTCTCGGGGACAGCTTCCGGTTGCACTGGGGCTTTGTGGTGGCGGTCGTGGCGACCGTGGCCGTCGCGTGGCTGCTGAACCGCTCGACCATCGGTTTCGAACTGCGCGCCGTGGGCGCCAATCCGCGCGCCGCACGCACCGCGGGCATCTCCGTGACCAAGGGGTTCGTGGTGGTCATGCTAATTGCTGGAATGCTGGCGGGCTTGGCCGGTACCGCGCAGATCGCCGGAACCGAACACTCGCTCACAGTGGGTATCGCGGCGTCCTTCGGTTTCGACGCGATCACCGTGGCCCTGCTGGGTCGATCCAAGCCGTGGGGCACGTTCTTCGCGGGCATTCTCTACGGAGCCTTCCGCGCCGGTGGCGTGACCATGCAGACGGCCACCGGCACCAACATTGACATCGTTCTGGTCGTGCAGTCCCTGATCGTGCTGTTCGTAGCACTCCCCCCGCTGCTGAAACTCAAGTCCCGTCGCAAGGAGGTGGCAGCGTGAGCACCACGACCCCGGCCCCCGAGTCCTCGAACGCGCCCCAGGAGGAACTGTCCACCGCCGCCGCGAACCGGACGGTGGGTGTTCGCACCTTCCGGCCGGCCATCGGGTTGGCGATCCTGGCGCTGGTGGCCCTGATCCTCTTTGCCCTCAACGCCGCCGACGGGTCCGTGGAGTTCCGACTCTCCGACTCCGGGGACGCCATCCAGCTGCCCAATCTGTCCGTACCGGTCACGGCCTACGGCTGGGTGGTCACCGTTGCGCTCGCCGCGCTCGCAGTGTTCGCCGCGGTCCGGGCGCGCAGCTTGCCGCGCTGGGCGTTGATCCTGGCCGGCTTCTTCTTCGTCACGGGTTTCCTGGTGTGGATCGTGGGTACCGCGCAGACCCCGAGCATCTCGGTGACCGCATTGCTCGCCGGTTCGGTGGCCCTGGCCACACCGCTGATTTTCGGTTCCCTGGGCGGCCTGTTGTGCGAGCGCTCCGGCGTGGTGAACATCGCGATCGAGGCGCAGCTGCTGTTCGGCGCGTTCTCCGCCGCAGTGGCCGCAACGGTGGCCAACAACGTGTGGGTGGGTCTGCTGGCTGCCGTGATCGGCTCCATGCTGGTGTCCTTGGTGTTGGCGATCTTCTCGATCAAGTACCGCGTGAACCAGGTCATCGTGGGCGTGGTGCTCAACGTTCTGGTCTCGGGTCTCACGGGCTTCATCTTTGCCACCGTGTTGCAACCCAACGCGGCGGACTTCAACTCCCCGGCACGTCTCCCGCACATCACCATCCCCGTGCTGTCCGAAATTCCCGTGATCGGCCCGGTCTTCTTCGACCAGTCGATCATCGGCTACATCATGTACGTGACCGTGGCGATCGTCTGGTACGCGCTGTACCGCACCCGCTGGGGTCTGCGCACCCGTGCCGTGGGTGAGCACCCCAAGGCCGCCGACACCCTGGGCGTGTCCGTCAATGCACTGCGCGTGCGCAACGTGCTCATGGGTGGTGCCGTGGCCGGCTTGGGCGGTGCGTTCTACACGCTCGTGTCGGTCTCGGCATTCACCCGCGACATGACCTCGGGCGCGGGCTATATCGCACTGGCTGCCCTGATCTTCGGCCGTTGGAACCCCGTGGGTGCGCTGCTCGCGTCGCTGCTGTTCGGCTTCGCGTCCAACTTGGAATCGATCCTGTCGTTCCTGGGTACGTCCGTTCCCAGCCAGTTCCTGGCCATGCTGCCCTACATCGTGACCATCCTGGCCGTCGCCGGCCTGGTGGGGGCCTCCCGCGGTCCCGCCGCGTCCGGCGAACCTTACGTGAAGGAGTAACCATGATTGACGACGCCGCCTGGCGCAGCCTGCAACAAGCCGCCACCGATGCGCTCCAACACTCGTACTCGCCCTACTCGAACTTTCCGGTGGGTGCCGCGGCTCTCGTGGACGACGGCCGGGTGGTTACCGGCGCGAACATCGAGAACGCCTCGTACGGCGTCACGCTGTGTGCCGAGTGCTCGCTGGTCTCCGCCCTGTACATGTCCGGTGGCGGAAAGCTCGCGGCGTTCGTGTGCGTGGATGCTCAGGGTGACGTTCTCATGCCGTGCGGTCGATGCCGTCAGCTGCTCTACGAACACCGCGCACCCGGAATGGAGCTGCTGACCGTGAGCGGTGTCCGCAGCATGGACCAGGTCCTCCCGGACGCGTTCGGGCCGCAGCACCTGGAGTAAGGTTTCCAACTTCTCATGACGAACGACCCCCGGATCATCACTGATGATCCGGGGGTCGTTCGTTGTTCAAAGGACACTCTTGTTTTTGGTGTCGTTCAGGCCGTTTGTGGGCCGGCTGTACTGGATGTTGTTCGGGCGGTCCGGCGGGGCCGGTTTCCCGGGGCAATCGGACAGCGGGAGGTCTTCGCTTAGCCGCCGTTCGGCGGCATGAGGCGGTCGTGCAGGGGAGCGGCGTAGATCCGGGACGGATCCAATTTCTCCAGAATGCGCACCGCGGAGTCCCATTCCTGGTCCGCTGGCTGCCCCTGGCTGTACGAGCGGGGCACCTGGTTCTGCAGGATGTCCTGGTTCTGCCACGCGCCGTCTGCCGAGTAGCCCCAGCCCTTGGACCATTCCATCCGCACACCGGCGTAGGAAGCGTAGTTGTTGATGACCCACTGTTCGCACTCCTGGAAGAACTGCAGGGAGTACGGGGTGCCCGGGAAGGTGAGGATGTCCAGCCACACCACGGTGTCCCATTCCGGGTGATCAGCGAATTGCCGGGAGGGGGAGAGCGTGGGCGTGATGGCCCCCGGGATCTCCACGTCAGCGGGATTGTCCACGCCCGTGACGCGAATTTCCAGCGGGCCGTTGACGGGGTAGCGCCAGCGCTTGGCGTATTCGTTCACGCTGGCCTTGTAGTAGTTGTGGAACTCGTACAGCACCCGCTGAACATCCGCCCGGCGGCAGTGGATCGCGTACCCGTTGGCGGTCACCTTGGGGGTGTTGGGCCGAACGTACAACTGCAGGTTCTTGGGCGCGCCCCACAGGTCGGAAACGAATGACGTGGTGAGTGAGGTCGCCGTGATCTTCTGCTGAGCAGGCCCCAGTTGAGTGGCGATTGCCGGAGTGCCGGTCTGAATCTTCTTGAAGAGATCCGAGATCTGCTGCGGGATGTTGTCCGAGAATACGTAGTTGTAAGGGGATGAAGTCCCTCGGGACAGCAGCGGCTTGTAGCGACTGAACTCCCAGGTCTTCACCCACGGGAACGAGGTGAACGGGAACAGGATGACTTCCACCCGGCCGCACGAGCGAAGGTACGAGTCCACCGACCGTCCCCACGATCCCGGCTTGGCGAACAATTCCCAGGTGGGAATGGTGATGTAACTGCGGCAACGCATGTTGCTCAGTTTGGCCACGCGCAACTGAACCGAGGTCACGATGGTGCGTCCCAGGTTGGTCAGCAAAGGGCCGATGTCCGGGTCGGTGCGTTCGAACCGTTTCACCGCGTAGTCACCGCTGGTTTCGTCCCAGACGACCGCGTCCATGGACACCACCAGATTGGACAAAGATCCGAAGGTTGCTCCGGCGGGGCGTGTTTCGCCTGAAGCGGGCACCGCGGTTCCGTGCCCCGCGATGGCCAACGCGCCGCCGATGGTGACGTCACCGGGAGCGGGGTGGTGCATGATGCTCAAACCGCGGTTGTTGGCGGCGTTGAGGACCGCCTCGAGCGAGGCTCCGCCCTGAGCGGTCACGGTCATCGCGGTGGGATCGACCGTGATCGCAGTCAGATGCTTGACGGTGTCGACCATGAGGACACGGGACTCCTGCGTACTACCCGACTCGACACTCAACGGAGACCAGTTGTGCTGGTATCCGCGGGCCCGCAACCTCCAGTCATTGGAGGAGGCCCATCGTGCCAGTTCAGCGACCTGGTCTGCAGATGTGGGTGCAACGGTCCACAAGGGTGAGGTGCGAGTTTCTCCGGACCAATTGACGAACACCTCGAGCCAGGGCGTCATCCCCGCGGGCAGAACCGGAGCAGGGCTGCCGGGGACGCGCACGGCGGCTTCCGCGGGGCTCAGCATGGCCGACAGGGTCCACCCGCTGCCAGCGATCGCGGCGGCCGCGAGGGCGGTGCGTCGGTTGATGCCCTCGTGCTCCACGATGGTGCCCTCGGATGTGGATGCGCGGTGACGCGGAGTCCCCAGCGGCGCACGGTCCCCGGTGGTTGCCATGGTTGATCGAGGAGTGAAGAAACGCCATAGCGACCGTGCAGATCGCGAAATTCCTTGTGACGTGGACAGTCTGTGTGCGGGCATGGTGAACTCCTACGCGCGCAAAGACCACATGAGAGCCCCCGAGCGCGAGCAAATTGGGCACCGGCGAACACGCGTCGCGTCGATCCAGCCCGATCAACGCTGTGCGATGGCAGCCCGCCATCGCCCCGCGACCCCTTGTTCCCCAGTGCTACTCAATGACCGGTTATCCGGTATGTCTCTTATTTTGCCAAGGCGGGTCAGTAGGCTATCGGTCAGACAGGTGGGAACTTTAGGGGACGAACGCTAATACCTGTGGGCGGGTTGGCCCACAGGATGTGCACCGGGGAAATGACTTCTCATGAACACCCGGGAGCTGAATTCCCACCGGGCGCTCGGCACGCGGCCCTATACTTTGGCAGAAGAGTAAGCGACGGTCCGGAAGGAAATTACACGTGGGTTTGAGAGACTTGTTCCGCAGTAAAAGCAGCACCCCCAGCACCCCGCAGCCATCACCCGGGGCCCCCGCTAATGATCCGCGCGCCAAGGATAGTGATCTCCGCGCGCAGGGCACCCAGAATGCAGACGAGCCGGGTCGCGGAGCTGTCGAAGCCAACGCCGCGCAGCAGGACCAGGTGAACGACCGCAACGTGGGCGAGGGTTCGAACGCTCTCGCCGTCGATCATGAAGTGCACGGCAACGACGCCGCTCGGGGCGCGAACACCCCGCAGGGCACCGAGGCGCACGGAACCGACACGCAGCAGTTGCCGGAGTCCGGGCCGCTGCGCAATCTGGTCGACATCCTGCTGTCCCGTGGCGCGGATCGCGCTCGCCTGACCTTGGTGCAGTCCGGCAACGTGATGACTCACCAGACCCGCCAGGCTCACGGCGAGGCCCAGGACGAGGTGGAGAACGGCACCGTGGATCAGGGATCCCCCCTGTTCGACGATGTTGCGGACCTGTACACCCAGGCCATGAACACCCCCGTTGGCCCGTGGCGTCAGTTGGACCTGACCGTGACTCCGGAGCAGAACGGCCAGCGTATGGTCACCGTTGATTACGCATTCCCGAGCGGCCAGTCCCGCAAGGAGAGCTACGTGCAGGGCCGCGCGCTGTCCGGCCACGGCACCGACCGCGCAGACGACGTGCGCACCGGTGACGCGCGCACCACCGACGTACGCGCCGATGAGGGACGCACGCATGGCGATTCGACGTCGTCGGCGGGCGCTGGCCTTGCCGGCGCGGGTTTGGGTGCGGCTGCCGGAGCCGGTGTGGCTTCGGGCTTGAACCGCGATGACAACGACCGGCGGACCGCGGACTCCGATCGCGCAGACGATGTGCGCACCGGAACCGACGCTCGCGATACCGACAACGTTGGCAGCACCGAGGTCTCAGACGAGCGTTACACGGAGGCCTCCGTCTCGGATCGCGACGGAATCCAGGACCGTTCCGAAACGGATATCGAGTCCGTGCGCGTGGTCGATGGCACCGATGCTTCTCCGGTGGCGAACGGCCAGATCGTGACCAAGGGCGATCCCGATCCCATCGTGATTACAGCGGACGACCAGTCAGATCGCGACCAGTCCCACCCCGAGGATTCCTTCCGGGCAGCCGCCGCGCAGAACGGTGAGCGCAACGACACCCTGCTGGCCGAGGATTCCCAGCGGGCTGATTCGGACGCCGCCTACGGCGAGTCGGCCGATCGCGATGCCCAGGATTCGGTGCTCGACGGCCGCGAAGCCGAGACCCACGCGGATGATCAGCGCGATTCGCTGCGCGATGATCGTGATGACCGTAATGACCGCGGCGACCTGCCCGAGCACGTGGATGAGTCCGAGTTCGGTGGCTTCAGCGAGCCCGAGTCCCCGGTTGCTCCGACCGGTGCGGGCGCCGCGGCACTGGCTGCGGACGCCGATCCCTCGGACGCTCCGCAGATGGCGCAGAGCACGGACGTGGCGCCGTCCTACACCGCACCCAGCGAGCAGCCCAGCGGTGATTCGCCGGCTACCGGCAACCTGGTGTTGACCCTGTCGGATGTGCAGTCGCGCTTGAACGAGGCGCAGCGCCACCTGTTCGGCGAGGGTGGTACGGCTCGCGACGTCTCGACCGTGCTCATTCGTGTTCGTGCCCTGGGCACCTACTACGACGCCCTGACCCACGTTCGGTTGAACGGTTTCTGGGATCAGCGCGGCACCTTTGATCTGGTTCCCGAGAACCTCCTGAAGGTTCAGGAGCTCAAGGACGATTCCTATGTGGAGGGCTCCGGCGCTCCGCTGGCCATGATGTTCCGCTTCCGCCCGGGCGTTCCCCCGGAGGTCTCCTTCGACTACTCGGACGAGGAAGCCTTTGTGCGCTACGAGCAGCGCCTGCCAGGTCAGAACTACCTGGAGGAGCTGCGCATGTTCCCGCGCACCGGCTCCAACATTCCCCAGCACATGAACGACGCTCTGCAGGATTGGAACTACTGATTCATGAGGCAAGCAACACCCACCGAGGGCTCCGTCCGCGCCATGGACGGGGCCCTCGGGCCTATTCCGGCGGTGTGTCTCCACGATCACCTGGACGGTGCGCTGCGCCCGGCC
>CAACXA010000064.1_pt1 | contig 14276 bp, 17 predicted proteins | sample 2275811 | NCBI WGS metagenome assembly CAACXA01 (sample SAMEA5312478, study PRJEB27640) | indoor metagenome | biome: indoor environment; feature: uncontrolled; material: tiles wood | place: Germany | collected 2014-07-07 | reverse complement strand
ATTACGGCCCAAGCCCAGCATGCTCATCGGTGGATCAAGGCTTAGCCGCCCACCGTCAGCTCGCGGATTCCCTCGGGATCCTCGAGCCACGCGACGGCCACATGCAGCCGAGAACCGCGCCGGGTGCGCACTCCCATGACGATCAGTCCGTCGGAGTGGCGCACCCGGGGCGCTGCCCCCACACTCACGGTCGACGGGTCAATGGACAGGCCCGTGCCACGGGCCTTCAGGAGCGCTTCGAGTCGCACCCACGCGTCGGTCACCGCGCGGGGACGACGTCGCTCCGGCTCGTTTGCTAGGCGCGCTCGGTCCGCGGCGTGCAGCACCCGCAGCAACGAATCAGCTTGGGCCGGTGATTGCCGCCGTTCCACGTCGACTCCCACGGCGCGATTCCCGATCAGGACCGCGACGTAGCCGGGAGTTCGGGCGAGTGAATAGTGGACCCTCCGCGCGCCGGCGCCGCCCTCACCGGTACGGGGTCGCGCGGGAGCCGGGGCACCGCCCGCGGAATCCCGGGGCAGGTCCACAGCCTCGGGTTCACAGCCCAAACGGAGAGCCAGCAGCCGGCGCAGAATCACCCGAGATTCCAGGAACTCACGGCGAGCAGTCTCGTCTCGCAGGTCCCGGGCGCGAGTCAGTTCGGATTCGGAAAGCCACCCCACCGCCTGTGAGGCCCAACGGCTCACGTCGCGTAGCTCCACGAGGTGTAGTTTCAGGTCCGGCGGGGTGTTCCGCAATCGCCGACGCCACTCGGCCCAGTCTGGTTCCTCACGGCCACTCCAGCGCCTCGTAGCGAGGGTCATCGTTCAGGGGCTGAAGGACTCGAGCCCGGTTCACGTAACGCTTGGTGCAGTAATTCGGCCTGCTCGAAGAGCGCATGGTGTCCGCCGTGCAAGCGGAGCGTGCCCACAGGGGCGGTGGTGAAACGGCTCCAGGAATCGACGTCCTGTGCCGGAGCGGTGGCGTCTCCGTCTGCGGTCACCGTCAGCAGGGGAGTGTTCAACAGGGGTGGTTCCCGGTCATGACCGAGAGAAGCGGTCAGGTCGGCACGCAGCGGGTCCAGCACCATGGAGCGCATCCCGGGGTCTTCCAGTAGTTCCGGGGGAGTGCCACCCAGATCTACGAGCCATGCCACGAGGGCTTGATCGTCGCGCAAGGCCTCGGAGAGCTCCGGGCTGGGATCAGGCGGTGGAACCTTCGCCGAAACCACTAAACGACGAATCCGCCCCGGGCGATCGCGTTCCATGCGGGCCACGAACTCCGCCCCCAGCAGCGCACCAAAAGAGTGCCCCAGGACATCGGTGGGCAGGTCATCGGCATCGAGGGTGGGTAGCAGCGCTTCGACGGCTTCCTGTACCGCCTCTTCCACGGACGATGCCGCCGGTTCCGCCATGCGGGCCTCACGACCGGGCCGCCGGTGGGCCAGGACTTCGGCGTCGTCGGCGGCTAGTGAACGCCCCGTCAACCCGCCCGCACCAGCGTGGGGAAAGAAGACGAGTCGGCGCTGCGGGTGACTGCCGGGAGTCACCCAGCGGGCCAGAACATTGTGGGTAGCCATACTCGGCACGCTAGCACCGTGCCGAGCTGAACACACCGGGGGTGTGTTGTCCCGTTGGCGGAGGGAGGTGACAACCACGGAGATGACGACCGAGCGAACGTCACTCAAGAGGTTGTGATGACCTGGCTGACGTGTCGCCTGGGGCTGGACGGTGCCGGCTGAGTGGGATGTCCAACACGGAAGGTGAACAGCGCATGCCAACCCGGATCGTGGATGAGCTCATCCAGGGCATCACCGTACTGCGGTTCCAAGCCGAGCTGGTCCTCTCGATCCGGGCGTTCATGGAGTTGGTTCATCGGCTGGGCTGCGAGTTCGTTGGCAGCGATCCAGAGGTGCATTCGCTGCCAGATTCGCCCGGTTCGTAGACGTTCGGCGCGGTCCCGGTCGTTGCGAACCGCAAGGATTCCGAAGGCCCCGGCAGTATTGGCCTGCTCATGTATGGAGGCTATCCACGCCCGTCCGGACTCCTCGGCGCTGGGGTCAGGCAGCATCTTGGCTGCGACAACGGTGGGAGCTTCCAGGCCCATGGTGTCCAGCGTCAATCCGTCCCGGTGTTCCTCGATCGAGTTGCGGTCTTGACGCAGCCAGCGTAGGCCGTTGTCGTAGGACTGTTCCGTGTCGGCGTTGATGGCTTCGGCGGCACCCGCGAGCAACTCATGCATACTGTCTCGTTCGGTCTTCGAAGTGAACCAGACAATCTGTACAGCCTGCTCGTCATTGAGCCTCTCGAGGGAGGTGAAGGCTGATCGGGGCAACGTCTGAGACGTATCGAAGGGATGACGGTTGGTATGCCGCTGTGGGATCGCGGCGTAGAGCGATGAGGCCACTGACGGACCGGGGAACAGCGTAACCGAGGCGACGTGGACCGGATCTTCGGTGCGGGGTGATAATGAAAGCCGATGCTCGTAACCGTTGGCGCCAGCAGCCAGCAGGAGGTTTTCCAAAGCACCGCCGAGCCCGATATGCATCTCGCGTCCAAAAGGATCAAGGGTTCCGAGATGTCTGGTCCCGTCTTCCAACAGATCGATCCGGGTGTCTTCCATGCGGAACAACCAGGGTTGGGCGTTGTGCGCGTTGGACGCGAGAATGGCCGCCGAGACCAGGGCCGCGGGGTCGCCGCGCTCGTGCGCTTGCCAATCGGCCCACGGATCGAAAGCGGGGCCACGCGCGGGGTCTATGACTCCGCGAGACGCTGCACGCCAGGCCCCACCCAGTGCGGCAAGGCTAAGAACAGCCCCTGCTCCTTTTAGTACGGTGCGGCGACCAACTCGAGATGGTTGAGTATGCGAGCTCATGGCAACGTTTCCTCAAGAGCGTTGTAGCACGGGTGTGCTGACTCAACTAAATTAGCACGACTGTGCTACATGGGGAAGATGCCCAAGCGCATGGAAACAATCACCCGCGGTAAATCGTGTCCTCAGTGATCGGGGTGTGCCGTCAACGACGAGTACGCATGCGTCAACAGCCCCTTCAGTCCACCGTCCTGCATCGCGCGGCGCTGGCGTTCGGCCCCGGTTCCGTGCGAGAGCATCCGGTCCAGGCCGCGCCGGACGACCGCCTCGTCCTCGGGTCCTTCGAAGTAGGGCTGGAGCCGTTCGAGCGTTTCATGAATCAGATCCGCCGCGGGCTTCTGGGTGCTCGTGGTGGGATCCAACAGGGAGCCTGACAGCCCGAACTTCGCCGACTGCCACACGGCAATCTCCAATACTTCGGGTTGGATCTGCGTGACCACCGGAGTATCGAGGGCCATGCGCGATAGGGCGCGAATGAACAGCGCGATGACCACGGCGTCGTCGGCTTCGAGCTGCACGTCGCAGGCCCTGATTTCGATGGTGCCGTGCGCGAACGAAATGCGGGTGAGCCAGGCGAGAGTGCTGGGGCTCTCGACCACGTCGAAGTGCAGGAGCGCATCCAACCGGGCCTGGTAATCGGCCAGATTCTCGTACTGCGGCGGGATGCCATTGGCCATCCATCGGCGGTAATGAATGGACCGCCACGAGGCGAATCCACTGTCGGCGCCACGCCACATGGGCGAATTGGCACCCAGGGCAACCACTAGCGGCAGCCAGGGGCGCAGACCGTTGAGGACTCGGACACCATCTTCGAGGGAGTCCAAACCGATGTGGACGTGCATGCCATTGAGGTACTGATCGGCGGCAATCGCCGGAGTCATTCCCGCCAGCTGGTGATAGCGCTCGCCGGGAGTGATTTGGGCGGCGGCCAGGGCGATGTCGGGCGCGGTACCCACCGCGGCGGCGTCGAACCCCATGGACCCGGTGACCGAGGCGAGTTCGCGGCGGAAACTCAGCAGGGAGTCCAGTGCCATGGCGGCGTCGCTGTAGATGGGGGAGGTGTGCTCGAGCTGGCACGTGAGCCATTCCGGCGTGGCCTTGCCGCCGCCAGCGGTAATCTCCAGCAACGCTTCCGCCTGTTGTGGTGCGGGCGTTGCGGGTAGTTGCGTCTCGCGGTCAATGAGGAGGAATTCCTCCTCGATACCAAATGTGGTCACGACTCGTAGCCCCACAATCTCCCGATAGCGGGCTTATCCATGGATGAATGATCGTTCCACATCCTAGCGCCTCGCCATCAGCCCACTGATGGAATATTACTCCGCGTCATGATCATAACCTCTTGTATCTACAACCAACTGGTTGTAGATTTGCGGTATGAGCCAAATCACCGAGGAGCGAACCGACAGTTTATTCCATGCACTTGCGGACCGGACGCGACGCGACATCCTGCGTCGAGTGCTCTCCGAGGGGCAGTCGATTTCGGCCCTGGCTGCGAACTACGACATGTCGTTCGCAGCCGTACAGAAACACGTTGCCGTACTGGAGCGCTCCGGACTGCTGGTCAAACAGCGTCGAGGTCGCGAACAGCACGCACGCGGTGACGTGGAGGCCGTACGATCCGTGGCAATTCTGCTCGACGAGCTTGAGCAAGTGTGGCGAGACCGCATCGACCGCATCGACGAACTACTGAAGGACAGTTGAGATGCCAGTCATCGAGGTCACCAAAGACGTAGAAGCGCATTCGATCACGATCATCGCGGAATTCTCCGCCTCTGTGGAGCGGCTGTGGGAACTGTATGCGGACCCTCGCCAGCTCGAGAAAGTATTCGGACCACCCACTTATCCGGCCACGTTCGTGGAACACGAACTGACGGAGGGAGGTTCTAGCAAGTACTACATGACGAGCCCCGAAGGGGAGAAGTACTGCGGCCTGTGGCGCATCACCAGCGTGAACCGGCCGAACCAATTCACGTTCCAGGACTACTTCGCGAACGAGAACTTTGAACCGGCCGAAGGACTACCCGCGTCAGAGTGCAGCTATTCGTTCGAATCGAACGACCAGAACGTGCGCGCCACGTACGTCTCGGTGTTCGCTTCTGCCGAGGCTTTGCAAGAGGTACTGGATATGGGCATGGAGGAGGGATCGGTATCGTCGATCAATCAGATCGACGCATTCCTGGTCTCCTGACCGTCCAGTTCAAAGGAGCGACATCCAGATGCGCGTCACCCACCAGCTGCCCAACATCTTCACCGCGGTGAGGCTTGCCGCAACCGTTCCGTTGGTCCGTCACATTCGAGGTGGGCGGACCGGTTTGGCAACCTCGGTGGGTGTTGCGCTCTGGGCCGCCACCGACTGGGTCGACGGCGCTCTGGCGCGACGTATGCATTGGGAATCGAAGGTCGGTCAGGCCTTGGATCCGTTGGCTGATCGGGCGGGAATTTCGGCGATCGCGTGGACTCTAGCGAGCGTGGGCGAAATCCCGCGGCGGGTCCCGATCACAGTGCTCGTCGTGGACGTTGCCAACGTCTTACTGACGTCGAAGGCCGCCTACCGCGGTCATCTCAGCGTGTCGTACCTGGGTAAGGTGCGGAGCGCGATCCTCTTCGTGGCGTTGGTGATGGCCGCATCGGGTCCGAGGAAGCGAGGCCGGTTGGGGAGGCTGCCGCATGCTCTGGCCGACCTGGGAGCGGTCCTGCACATAGCAGTCGGTGTCGGATATATCCGAACGGCACACAAGGGAGACGGTCGGGGCCACTGGACCCATTGACTCATTATCACGGGAGGTCATACTTGTAAATAGGGGTTCAACTCGGATCTCTTCGGCCCCATTGGAGGGCATCATGACCAAAGCAGCCATCACACTCACCACAGGCCTCGAAGACGCGGAGAAGGTGACGGTGGCTTTCCTGGTCGCCGTCGGTGCCGCAGAATCCGGCCGAGACACGCTCATTTTTCTGACCAAAGAATCGGTCCGCTTGGCCGTCACCGGTTTCACCAAGGGCACTGCCTGCGAAGGGTGCCCACCACTGCCCGACCTCATGGATCGTTTCGCCCACGCCGGCGGGCACTACATCGCGTGCGGGATCTGCGTGAAAGCCAAGGGCGTTGATCCGGATTCACTCGTCGACAACGCAGAAGTCGCCGGAACCGTCCAACTGTGGGAATGGATCGGAGATGATTGCACTGCCACGTTCAGCTTCTGAGCGGACTGTTCCTGTGGAGTCCCGCCCCGCGATCTGCGGTGCGGGACTCGTCCATTGAGGGGGCACCTACGCTTGATGCATGGGCGCGTGGGAAACCGAAACGGGTGTATTGAAGCTGCCGGACGGGCGAGTTGTGCGCGGGACCGGAGTGCGGTGTCGTCGGCGTGGCGCGAGCGCACCGGAATTCGCGATCTATCTGCTGGGGAAGGACCCCCGCATCGAAGCGTGGCCGTATCGCTGGACCAAGTGGCCCGAGTTCCGCACGCCCGCCAACACATTCAACGCAGTGGCTGCACTGAGCGAAGCCCACGAACGGGCCATGACCGAGCGCGTGGAGATCGCGTGTAGCGGCGGGGTGGGTCGCACGGGCACGGCCATAGCCCTGCTCGCCGTCATGAGCGGGGTGGCCGCCGACGACGCTCTGGCATGGGCCCGCGCGCACTATCACCCGCGCGCCGTGGAGACTCGCGGTCAGAAGCGATGGCTCAGGGACGCCGCGAGGTCGGTGCACGGCGGATGAATGGTCTTGCTCGACGCCTCATCGTTGCCCTACCCGTTCTTCTGGGGGCGTTGTTGGTCGCCTGGTCTCTGACCCCGAACCCGCTGGATGCGGTGGTGTGTTTCCTCGTGGCCGGGGTTGGCGCAATCCGCAGTCTGTTGCGTCGCGATTCATGGACCCGCGCGGACGACTTGACCACACTCCGGCTTGGAGTCATCGTGATCGTCACAGCCTTGTTCTTGGGGCACGACGGTCCGGGGTTCACCTGGACCGCCGTGGTGCTGGGAGCAACGGCCCTGGCCATGGACGGCCTGGACGGGAAAATCGCCCGTAGCACCGGGAGCACTCGGGCCGGTGCACTGTACGACGAGGCCGTGGACGCTTTGTTCATCCTCATTCTGTCCATGGGACTCGTTCCCCTGTGGGGTCCCTGGTGTTTGATCCCGGGGCTGATGTACTACGCATTCCACCTGATGAGTGCGTTCCGGCCGACTTGGCGGAGACAGCTTCCGAAATCTCTGAGCCGCAGGGTCATTGCGGCAGCCCAGGGCATTCTCCTGCTCGCCGCCGGTACGCCGATCGCGGTGGCCATCCCGGCCTTCGGGGTGCTGTGCGTCGCCGCCGCGGTGGTGTCGGTGCTGTATTCGTTCGGGCGGGACATCCTGTGGCTGGAACGCCGCCGAGCGGCGTCGTGAGCCTGAAACGGCTGGGCGACACAGCCGCGCCCGTGAATTATCCCGTGGCCCGTCCGGCAGCGTGCTGACCATAGACTGAAACGCATGCAACAGTCAGAACAGGATCACGCTCTTCTGCTCGAGTCTCGAACGGTGCTGCCGACCGATCATGGCGTTTTCACCACGTGCGCCTACACCTTCGGGGATGTCACACACGTGGCCATGCTGATGGGCGATCCAGCTCGGGCCGAGGCACCGATCGTGCGGATGCACAGTGAATGCCTCACCGGTGACACCCTTGGCTCCCACCGCTGCGACTGCGGAGACCAGTTGGAAGCTGCGCTGCAGGCCATTGCCGCCGAGGGCACGGGCATCCTGTTGTACCTGCGAGGTCATGAGGGTCGTGGGATCGGGCTGGCGGCCAAGCTCCGCGCGTACGCCCTACAGGATGAGGGCATGGACACGGTGGACGCCAACCGGGCGTTGGGTCTGCCGGATGACGCCCGGGATTATACCGCCGCCGCCGAGATGCTGCGCGACCTGGGGACTTCAACGGTTCGGTTGTTGTCCTCCAACCCGGCCAAGGCGGAGGCCCTGACCAGCCTGGGTATTACGGTGGCGGACCGCGTGGTGCTGCCGGTGCTGGACCGGCCCGAGAACTCTCACTACTTGCAGACCAAGCGGCAGCGTATGCGCCATGATCCACTGGCGGGTCGCGTGGCAGTCGAGGACGATACCTTCCCCGTGTACCGGACCCTTGCTGAGCATTCGGAGGTCATCGCACAGCTGGCTCAGAGCGCGGACGGTTTCATCGCGGCTCGTGGCGGGGACGCGGAATTCGTTTCCGGCGAGGCGGATCGCACCCACCTGCATCATCTCCGTGCGGCCGTGGACGCGGTGCTCGTGGGAGCCACCACGGTCACTCGTGACGATCCTCAGCTCACGGTCCGAGCGGTCGAGGGCGAGAATCCCGTGCGCGTTCTGCTGGACCCCCGCTCCCGGATTCCGGTGACCAGCCGCGTGCTGCAATCCCCTGACGCACGAACCCTATGGTTGGTCGGTCAGAACGTTGAGGTACCTTCCGGGTTCGGCGAGCATGTGGAGATCGTGCGGCTTCCCGCGGGCGCGACCCAGGCATCGGGCCCGCAGACGCAGAGCGAGGGTGACGGTGCCACGGGCACCTCGGTGGATCCGGCGGCGGTTCTGCGCGTGGTGCGTGAGCACGTGAGTGGGTCGATCCTGGTGGAGGGCGGCGGCAAGTCGGTCTCCGCGTTCCTGTCGGCAGGGCTGCTGGACCGGCTGTTCCTGACGGTTGCACCGGTGTTGATCGGCGACGGTGTTCCCGGTGTGCGCTTCGAAGGGTCGGCCGTGATGGGTGAGGCGCTGCGCGCACCGTTCCGCCGCTACACGTTCGAGGACGATGTCTGCACCGAGTTCGTGCTCAGCGAGGCAGCGAGAGAGCACGACGCCACGTACCCCAGGCCAGGACAGCCGCACCGGGGAGCGTAGACACCACGGTGAGCAGGCCGTACCCGGTGGCGGCGGTCACCGCCTGATCCGCGGGAGCTCCCAAGGCAGGGGCCAGTGCACCGACCGAGAACTCTCGAACTCCCCAGCCTCCGACTCCCACCGGAAGACTCATGGACGCCAATCCCACGGTCGCAACCGGTGCATGATTCGGCCCGCCCAATTGGGCCATGGCCAGCAGGAAGAGTGCAATGAGGGTGACCACACTCAGCGCCGAGGAACTCCACACGATGACTTGGTCACGGGCCGGCACCCCGCGCAGGCACACGATCGCAGTGGCGAGAAACACCGTGGCGGCAACCGCGGCGATAACGGCCACCGACCAAAGCGCTCCGCCCGTCTCGGCGCTCGCGGCCAGCACGATGGCGGTGGCGATGAACAGACAAGCGGTGGCGCTGAGCCGTTCTGCACCCACGGCCAGCAGGGGAGACCACCAACGCCGTCGCCCCCGATTGCGGTACACGGCCACCCGGGCGGCGTCCCCACCCAGTCCGCCGGGTAGGAGCATGTTGCCGAAAGCTGAGGCGTAGCAGTCGGCCCAGGCCCGGCGGAAACCGAGCGTGATCTGCTGCTGTGACGCCAAGACCTTCCAGCGGATCGCCTGGGTCAGAGCCACGATCAATCCGGCGAGCAGCGCCGCGGCAATGCTCAGTGGGGAAAACACCTGACCACCGGCCAACAGTGCCTGGGTCCCGACTGCGCGCGCCGTGAGCCACAGCAGCACAACGGTGACCGCGATCATCGCGGTCCGCCGCACCCAGGGTTTCTTCACGGAATCAACCGCCCTTGCGCGAGTCCACCAGCACGTCGAGATGGTCCACGGTCACGTTCAGGTTCTCTGCAACCTGCCTGTTCCTGGTCTCCAACCAGTCCATGGCCTCAGCCTCGGAATCCGGCTCGGCTTCGATGACGGCCGCCACTCGTTCGGTCAGAAACCGCCGGATGAATTCGGCATCTTGGGGCCCACTCAACTGCCAGGGAGTGTTGCCGTGGGCTGTAGGGACCCCACGTTCTCGTGCGGTACGCAGCATGACGTGGCCGCCGTCCGCACCCAGCTTGCCGTCCCATCGCTGATGGGCGGCGAAGGCCTGGGCCAGCCACTCATCCCGGGGGTCGGGCGGGGTCAGGTGCCAGTCCGCGGTGATGCTCAACAAGAACAATCCCAGACCCTTGTAGGTGTCCAGTGTGGTGAGGATGGCGTCCACATCGTCCTGAGTGAGCACGTCCAAGACCGCGCTGCAGGTGAGGAACAGGGAGCCCGGCGCGGGATGCCCCGGTAGGTATTCACCCAGGGCAGTTGGCAGCTCAGACAACCGGGTCACGATGGTGTCGGCCTCCCCAACGTGCTGCGTTGCGATCTCCAGCGACGGTTCATGAGCATCCACGAGCAGCCACTGAATAGTGCGACCGGGCAGCCGAGGCGTGAGATGCTCGCGGAACCAGGCCGCTGACTTTCCGGTGCCGGCCCCGAGATCCACAATCGTCAGCCGACTCTGCCCGCTGGGGTCCGCGTCCAACAAGGCCTGCGCGGCACGGTCCAGTAGCGGCAGGGACTGTTGTCGAGCGGTGTCGTCGAAAGGAACGCGAGCTTCGAGCCAATCCTGGGCGGCTCCGATCATGTCGGGTTCCTTTCCGTGGCGATGTCGGCTGTGGCGGGGGCTTCACACGAAGCCACAGCGGCGAGCACCGTGCGGGCGGTGTCTCCCCAGGTGCGTAGCCCTGGTCGGAGCCTCGCGGCCTCATCGCGCAATGACCCGCGGTACTCGACGTCCGTCAGCCACCGAGTCAGAGCCGCTCCCCACTGGTTTTCCACCAGGGAAAGGGTGAATCCCGCTGCGAGTGCTTCTTCAGCTCCCGTCCCGGCAGATACCAGAGCGGGGATCGCAGCCGACGCCGCCTCCGTAATGACCATCCCGTAGGTCTCGCGATGCGAGGGCAGCAGCAGAAGATCCGACGCGGCCAAGAGATCGTCGATGGCTTGCGAATCTAGTTCACCCGCCATGGTCACGCTGCCCGACGGGAGCTGCACACACGCACGACGCAATTGCTCCGCATATTCCGGATCGGTCGGGGGTCCCGCAAACGTGCAGTGCCACCCGGTTACACCGGCCTCCGAGAGCGCGGCGAGCACGCGCGCGAGGAACAGCTGGTTCTTGTTCTCCTCCACGGCACCGATACAGACCAGGTGCAATCCGGCCGCGGTCCCCGCGGCCGGCTGGCGCGCTCTCACGCCGGGCACTGCTGCGATGGCCTCCAGACCATACAGATCACGCACCTGATCGGCGGCGTGGCGGCTGGTCGTGACGACGGCGCTCGCAGCTGCCAGATTCGCGCGCTCGCGGTCCAATGCGGCCGGGTCAGCGGCGGCCAGGGGAGCGTGGACGAGTTGGATGACCGGTACTGCCAGATCGAGGGGTTCCTTCAGACTGCAGCCGATCAGGCCATCCACGATGATCGGCTCATCGAACTGCGCGGCGAGGTGACGCAGAGCGGCGTCGTCTTGGGCGGACGGATCCGGCCACGCCCCGGGAAGGGCGTGGCGCATGATGGCACCGTCTGCGGCGTCGGCCACGGCGCGGTTGTAGCGGAGGCCGCCGCTGACGCGTCCGAGATCCGGCTCGATCAGTATTGTCACGGGCGCTCTGGCACGGTATAGGCGACCTTGGCGCGGGGATTCTCGGTGAGGGTCACGGTGATTCCGACGTCCGGCTGATCGCTCAGGGAGTCCGCGAGCCGTTGCCCGATGTAGTGCGCAGTGGCCTCGGTGGTGGAGAGCTTGCCCGCGAAATCGGGGTGCTCGTCCAGGTTGGCGTAGCGCAGCGGGGACAGTGCGTCGTCGAGCATCTCCATGGCCTGGCCGATGTCCAGGACCACCGCGTGTTCGTCCAGCTCGGCGCGGGTGAACGTGGCCTCCACCGTGAGGGTGGCGCCGTGCATTCCCTGAGCCGGGCCGAAGAACTCGTCGGGCAGGCTGTGGGCGATCATCACGTGGTCATTGACGGTGAGGCTGTGCATGGTTCTCCTGCTCGGGTGGATGGGGCTGGTCAGTGCGTGGGTGTCTGCGGGGCGTCAGTAGGTCAGGATGTGGCAGAGGGTGGTGCGGGCCAGGTCGGTGTCTCCGGTGATCTCGTCCATGACCTCGGGAAGTTCTTGGTGTGGGGATTGGCCGGTCAATAGCGCGTCGAAGCGCTCATCGCGCAGGGTGCGTAGCGCGGTCTGTAGTCGCTCGGCTCTGGTGCGGCGGGCGCGGCGTCCCTCGGCTACCTGACCCACCTGACTGGCCACGATGGACAGCCGACGAGCGTGGAAATCTGCACCCAGGGGGACCGAGGGCGCGCGGGAACCGAACCACGAGGCCTCGACCACCGTGCCGTCGTCACCGGCGATCTCCAGGGCACGGGCCAGACCGGGCTCGGTGCCGGAGGTGTGGATGACGATGTCGTTGTCCGGGGATGCCTCACTGGGATCCACCGCCGTGAGTCCCAGGGAGGTCAGTAGCTGGCGGCGGTCCGGGTTGGTTTCCAGGATCTCGAGCCGATCCAGCGCCATTCCGGAAGCGAGTAGCGCCGTGGAGGTGCCGATCATTCCGGCACCGATGATGGCAACCCGGTCCGCAATGCGCGGGGGCTCCTGCCAGAGAATGTTGAGTCCGGTTTCGGCGGCCCCGGCGAGTAGCGCGCGGTGGTCGGGCACGTCATCGGGAATGCGTTGGACGTCCTCCGTGGTGACCACGTGATGGGTGTGGTGCGGCAGCAGGCCGAACACCCGTGCCCCGAGCCAGTCAGCCGGTCCTTCATCGACAACACCCACGCCCAGGTAGCCATAAGACACGGGGAAGGGGAAGTCACCCAGTTGCTGCGGAGCCCGCATCAGGTGCGCAATGGATTCCGGGACGTTTCCGGTGTGGACCAGGGTCTCCGTCCCGCGAGAAACGGCAGTGGCCACGGTACGGACCCGCAGCTCATGCGCATTGATGTCAGCGTGGGGTTCGGGCACCTCCCGCCACGTGCCCGTGCCTGCTGATTCTGTCCAGTACTGCCAGCCCATGGATTCCACCCTATCTTCAGGGGGAGCGGCGACAGGTCCGTGTGAAGACGCACGAAGATCAAGACTGCCCCGGTGTCGCCCTGACGTAGGGAAATATAGCCGCTTCTTACCCCCAAGTAAGTTGCAGATTCTCGGAAGGCACACGCTAACCCTCCCTCAAGGGTCACCAACTATGGGGTAGCGTGACCAGGGTCCAGTCCGGAATGATTGATTTGAATACTTTGGGTTGAAGATCTAAACAGTCTCAATGACATGGCGCATAACTACATGGGTTGAGGGTTGAACGGCCGCTGCGGCATTGGTTACAACGGCTCAGCTGGTCCTGACATGGGGGTGTCCTTTTTGACAATTGATTCGACATTGAACGGCGACTGGTCCATCGATCCGTCGCACTCGCGTTTCGGGTTCTCCACCCGCCACGCGATGGTGACTCGTGTGCGCGGTGCTTTCAACGAGGTTGAAGGTCACGCTCACCTGGACACCGGCGACTGGGACAACTCCACGGTGGAGGTCCGGCTCAAGGTCCAGAGCGTTGACACTCGCAACAACCAGCGTGACCAACACCTGCGCAGCCCCGACTTCTTCGATGCGGAAAATCACCCCGAGATCGTCTTCAAGTCCACCGGTTTGGATGAGGTGGACGAGTCGCAGTTCATCATTTCCGGTGACCTGACCATCCGCGGCATCACGCGGCCCATCACCATCCCCATGGAGCTCTTGGGTATCGACACCGACCCCACGGGCGGGCTGCGCGCCGGCCTCGAAGGCGGCCGACGCATCGACCGCAAGGACTGGGGCGTCTCCTGGAACACCCCCTTGGACTCCGGTGGAGTCCTGGTCAGCGACAAGATCAGCCTGGAATTCGAGCTGTCACTGATCAAGGATCAGTAATTCCGCAAGACTTCTCGCTGGGAGCTCCTCGTCCGAACGGGCGGGGAGCTTCTTGCATATCCGGGGCTGATCCAAGTCGGCGGCGTCTGAACGAGTGAACTAGCCTGGATCGAGTGATTCAGTGGTTCGAGCGGCATCAAGTTGCGCTGTATGTGGCGTCTATCGGTGTTGCGGTGATCGTTGGCCTCACAGTGCCTGGAATCGCCGCTCCGGCGGAGACCCTGATCAACCCCGTCCTCGCGCTGCTGTTGTATGCGACCTTCCTGGGCATCCCGTTCACACGGCTGGGTGCTGTAGTACGGGACTGGAAATTTCTTCGCTCTATGCTCTTGCTCAACTTCGTGCTGGCGCCGGTCGTGGTGTTCGGGCTGTCGCGTTTTGTCGCCCATGATCAGGCCTTGCTGGCCGGGGTTCTCTTGGTGCTGCTCTGCCCATGCGTGGACTACGTCATGGTCTTCACGGGCTTGGCCGGTGGCGCCCACGACCGTCTCCTTGCAGCCTCGCCCGTTCTCATGCTCGTGCAGATGCTGCTCCTGCCGGTCTACTTGTGGTTGATGGCTGGTACGGATGTGGTCTCGGTCGTG
>CAACXA010000246.1_pt1 | contig 14665 bp, 13 predicted proteins | sample 2275811 | NCBI WGS metagenome assembly CAACXA01 (sample SAMEA5312478, study PRJEB27640) | indoor metagenome | biome: indoor environment; feature: uncontrolled; material: tiles wood | place: Germany | collected 2014-07-07 | reverse complement strand
GCGATAACAGGACCCATCCGAGGATCTCCACGGTGCGATCCTGATGTCCCAGGGGGAGGAACCTCAGCCAGCCCACCAGCCCAGCCTTGACCATAGCGCCGGAGAGCACCGCCGACGCCGCCGGGGGCGCCGCGGGGTGCGCCAGCGGCAGCCAGACGTGCAGCGGCACCAAGCCGGCCTTCACACCCAGGCCCACGAACAGAAGGACCACGGTGAGGCTCAGATGATCACCCGTGGCAATGGCCCGGGGGGCATCTGTGAGTGCCAGGCCTCCCGCGTGCACCGTGAGCATGAAAGCCGCCAGAATGGCCGTCTCGCTCAATACCGACATCACCAGGTACACGCGGGTGGCCCGGTGCGCGGCGCGAGAACGGTAATGGACCACCAACCCCGCCGCGGAGAAGCTCATCAGGGCGAAGAACAAATAGAAACTGACGGTGTCTGCGGCCAGGTACGTGCCGATGTTGCCCACGAAGGACATCAGCATGAAAGACGTGAGGGCGCCTGAACCACTTTCCACGTGGCGGAGCTTCAGCCAGGTGAGAGCCAGCAGGCCGCCGCCGTACAACAGGGCGGCAACCAACAACAGTGGCCGCGCCACAGGGTCAACGGTGAACTGCGCGCCGAACAACAGCCACGGAACGTGTAGTTCGTGCCCCGCCCCGAACAGAGCCAGTAACACCGCCGGAACCACCGCGGCCGGTGCGGACAGCGCCGCTGCGCGTCGTACCCCGAAAGCGATGCGGGTCGAGAGGATCCCCGCCGCCGCAGTGATCGCCACCACGAGCAACGGAACCAGGAACGTCGCGGACATCAGCATCATCCGAGTACCCCCTGGGCGATCTGGTGCGCTATCTGCAGCGGCGCGAAGTCTGCGGACGCGCCCAGACCCACGAGTACTGATACAGCCGCGGTGATCAGGGTTGGCACCAGCAGAGTGGCCGGTTCATGCGCGACCAGTGCGGCGACGTCGCGCTTGGCAGTGCTGCCCGCGGGACCCTGCGAGGAAGGTTCGGCATCCGGGTTCGGAGCGTCATGGAACCACATGCGATAAACCACGGGGAGGAAATACATGGCGTTGAGCAGTGAGGATGCCAGCAACACCGCAACCACCCAGGGGTGCTCCGAGTCCAGGGCACCCAGGCCCAGCATCCATTTGGAAATGAACCCGGCAGTGATAGGCAGCCCGATCATCCCGAAGGCGCCCACGGTGAAAGCGGCGGAGGTCCACGGCATGCGTCGGCCGATCCCGTGCATCTGGGCGAGTTTGGTGACACCCAGGACCTCGGCGAACAACCCCGCGCAGAAGAACAGTGTGATTTTCATGAGGCCCTGGTGCACCAGGTGCACCACACCGCCCGTGGTGCCCGCCAGACTGACCAGGGAGATCCCAACCACCACGTAACTGACCTGGGAAACCGTGGAGTACGCGAGTCGCTTCTTCAGGTCTTCCTGGCGCAGAGCCTGGTAGGAGCCGTACAGAATGGTGAAGCACGCGACCAACAGCAGCGGCGTGAGCACTCCCAACTCCGCCGCCACGTCAATTCCGAACACGTCGTCCACTACACGCACGATGCCGAACACACCGGCCTTCACGACCGCCACCGCGTGCAACAAGGCGGACACAGGAGCAGGTGCCACCATGGCGCCGGGCAACCACCCGTGCAGGGGGAACAAGGCCGCCTTCACTCCCAGGCCACCCACGAGCAGAGCGAAGATCAGGGCCGCAACCCCCGGAGAATGCCGTGCCAGCTCCGTCACTCCCTGCGCGCCACCCTCCGAGAAATCCACGGGCCCGGCGTAAATGGTCAACCACACCACACCGATCAGGACCGCCAGACCACCGCCCAGGGCGTACCGTAAGTAGATCCGGGCCGCGTGTAGCGCCTTGGGAGTCCCCCAGTGCGCCACCAGGGGATAGGTGACCACGGTCAGTAACTCGTAGAAGACCAAGAAAGTAATGAGGTTCCCCGAGAAAGAGATCCCCACGGTGGCCGTGACGCACAGGCTGAAGAACCCGAAGAACCGGCTCCTGCTCGGTTTGCCCTCCAAGTAGCCCACCGCATACACGGTGGTGAGCAACCACAGGAAGGCGGAGAGCGCCGCGAAGAAGATTGACAATCGGTCGACCCGCAGCACCAGGTCGATTCCCGGCAGGAACGGCAACGAGAACTCCGGCTGCACTCCGCTGATGATCACCGCGGGCACAAGAGCAACCACGAGCCCGATCTTCAAAGCGGCGGCACCGATGTTCACGGTGGTGCGAAGTTTGACCTGCTTCTCGTGCATGGGGAAGATCGCCATCGCGGCACCCAGTGAGAGCAACAGCATGATCGGGGGGATCCAGGACAACAACTCGTCCGGGACGGGTCCTACGGCGGTATCGGTTACCACGGCGCGCCCACCTCCAACAGGTTGGTACTCCAGACGCCCAGCAACCCGGTCACCACGGTGAGAGTGCCCAGTGCAAAGGGCGCGAACTGGGGGAGGAGAGGTAAGGAATCCAGCTCCCGTTCGGGGAGATGGATCTCCGAATCGTCATCCTCGGCCTCCACGAGCAGGGGCGCCAGGGCCTTGAGCAGATAGGCCGCGGACAGCAGGGTCCCCAGCACGAGTACCACGGGCATCCAGTAATGACCGGAACCCACCGCGGCCGTGGCCACCTGCCATTTGCCGGCAAACCCCAGGGACACTGGCAGGCCGGCGAGCCCCACTGCGCACAGCCCCATAGCCATCACGAGCATGGGGTGGTTCTTGCCCATGCCACGTAGTTCGGAAATCTCATCGGTGCCGTACACGTCCTTGAGGAAACCGGCGGCCAGGAACAAGCCGGCCTTGGCCAGCCCGTGACCCAACGCGAGCGCCACGGTACCGCCCACGGCCCCGGCCAGCACAGCGTCGTCACTGAGGGTGGTGATGGCGCGTTCCTCGAGAGAATCCGAGGTCGGGTCCATGAGCATGGGAAAGAACAGGAACCAGTACCCCACCTGCGCCACCGTGGAATAGGCAATGAGGGGTTTCAAGCGTGACTGCTTAAGGGCCATGACCGAGCCCACCAGGATTGCCGTGGCCCCCAGCCCACCCAACAGCCACGTGAGGACGGTTAGCATGGCCAACGATTCCGTCGGAGCATCCGGCGCTGGATCCAAGGACGGTGCCATTCCGGGTGCGGCGAGCCACAGCCAGCAGCGCAACAGGACGAACAGGGATGCCTTGATCACCAGGGCCGAGAGCAGCGGGGAAACCGTTCCCGGTGCCCCCGCGTGGGCGGGAATCAACCAGCGATGCATCGGTACCAGGGCGAGTTTCAGCGCCAACCCCAGACTTGCCAACGTCAGTGCCAGCACCACCGCAGGATGAGTCTCAGACTCCCGGGCGATAACACCGGCAGCCTGGTTGATGTCGAGCGTTCCCGTGGCGGAGAGGACCAGTCCCACGGCCACGAGGAACATCAGGGAACCCAACACCGCGATGAACAAGTAACGCAGCGCCGCCGGCCACGAGTCCCCTCCACCCAGGGCGACCAGAGCCACGGCGGTGAGACCCACCAGTTCCAACCCCACGTAGGTGTTGAAGAGATCCCCGGACACGAACACGGCGTTGAGCCCGGACCAGCACGCCAACCACAGTGGCCAGAAACTCGGGTGCGCCCTCTGCTCACGGACCGCAGTGAGGGTCTGACCGACGGTCGGGTGAGTACTCACCAACTGTGAACCGGTGGCTCTGGGCAGCAGCGCGGCGTACAGGGTGATGATCGTCCCCACCGCGGTGGCCAGGCACAAGAAAACTGCCGAGAGCCCGTCCGCCCGGAGCATGATCCCCAGGGGGGCATTGAATCCGGACATTGCCAGCTCAACGGTATGACCACTCGAGACCCCCGCCACCACGGGAACTGTCAGTGCAGTGACCCCCGCGGCGGTGAGGGACCCCAGAATTCTGCGTGCCCGGTGAGGCAGCAGCACGGTGGCGCTCGCGGTGAGCAGCGGAAACAGGACTAGAGCACCCAGGCTGAACTGCGTGAACGTCATGATCCGTCACCACCGGGCGATTCGGGACTCTCAATCCGGCGAATCAGGATCGCGCCCACACCGGTGAACGCAACGGTGATCACCAGCCCCGTGATGACCAGAGCTGAAAGCACAGGATCCAGGGGGTCGGATCGAGCGGCCAGGGCCAACAGGATCAATAGCGACCCCACACCCACCACATTCATGGCGACCAACCGTGCCATGAGGTCCTGAACCACCAGCATGCGCACCATGCCTGCAACCACCAGAATGAGGCCCAGCACCGAATAGAACTGAGCAACGGACAGGAGGAGCTCCATCAACGGCCTCCCTCGGGCGGTGCGAGCTCGGCAGGACCGTAGGGATCTTCAAGACCGAGGAACAGCATGTACAACCCGGCGGTGATACCCGCGGTGAGCACTATCTCCACGCTCAGCATCGCGGCGAAGGACCATTCGGGATCCCAGCTCAGCCACGGCTGTCCCAGGAGCACCGCGAAAACCCCGGCGAGAATGAATCCGACCACCCCCGCGATCAGGAGTGGGCGCAGCCAGCGCATCGTCAACCGGCCCAGCTGCACGTCCACGGACCGCAACAGGATTAACACACCGGCCAGGACCGCACCTGATTGGAAAGCCCCGCCGGAATCCGAGCTACCCGCGAACAACAACCACAACCCGAGCACCACGAGGGCGGGGGCCGTCACACGCACGAACCAGCGCAGCGGTGGAGGCACCACAGGAACCCGGTAGCGGGCTACTGAGATACCGCCGTCCCGGCCCATGGCCATTGCGGTGACGCCCGCGATCATCAGCACCGCAGACTCCAAGAGGGTGTCGTAGGCACGGAATCCCAGCAGAACGGCGGTGACTTCATGACTGACACCCGTGTCCGAAAGATTCTGCGAGAGCGGTTGGTCCCACTCGGGCAACGTCTGTTCCACGCGTAACCACACGCTGGTGGCCACCGTGACGATGACTGCGCCGCACACCACTCCTACCGCGGGTTGGAACCACGCGGGATTGATGCGGGGGGATTTTCGTGCGCCGTTGTGTCTTCCTGGGGTTGCGGGTTGCGGGCTGCGCAGGGCCAGCCACACGAGCACGGCGCTGAGCAGCCCGCTACCAAGTGCAGCCTCGGCCAGGGCTACGTCCACGCTGCCAAGCCGCAGCCACACCAGTGACATGATCACGCCCAGACCGAGGAAAGACATGGCTTGGATACTGCGATGGCGAGGGATCAAAGCGGTTGCCGCGGTCACGAGTACGGCAGCTCCGAGTGCCAGGTCAATGAGTGTTATGGACTCGGTCATGAGGTGGGCCGCCCCTCGCCGTGGGTGTCGCGGTACTCGACGGCCTCGCGGCTGGCCAGTGCGTGGGCCGAGACCGAGGCCGAACCCAGGATGAGTAACCACGCAATGGCCAACAAGAGCGCCGTGGACCAACTGCCCAGGTACAGCGCCGCGCCGAGCATGATGAGTCCAAGACCCAGGTTGTCGGCCTTGGTGAGAGCGTGCAGTTGGCTGCGCACGTCCGGAAAACGAATGAGCCCGGTCGTACCGGCGGTGAAGAACAGCGCGCCGCACGTGATCAGGACGGCGCTGGCCACGGTGATCATGAGTGCTCACCGTTCTGGTGGGCTGCGGGGGACTCCTCGGTACCGTGGCTCGCCTTATTGGTGCCTGCGGCGGTCAGCCGGATTGCGGCCGTGAGCGCGGCCAAACCGATCAGGACCACGGCCACGTCCATGAATCTCGACGACGCCGCCGCGCCCAGGAGCAGGCTCAGCACGACCACCAGGGCGGCACCACTGGTACCGCTGAGCAACAGTGACAGCAGCCATCGGTCGGTGACCTGACGACGAGCGGTGACCACGAAAGCCACGACCACGTTGGTGAGGAGCAGCACGAATACAGCGGTGAGAAGGATCTCGAACACATCGGTTCCTTGGTTCGCTGGTCATGGGCGGCATGGCTGCTCGTGCAGGGGTCGTGGCGTGTACTCGTCATGGTCCCGGGGTGAACAGTGTGCTGTCCAACGCGTTCACTCTCAGAAAACAGCCGATCCGGGCCGCCGAGATCGGGTGGGTCGACGAACGTGGGTAAAGTGGGAGCGCGCTGACCACCCGGCGCACACCCCACCGAACCAAGGACCCACCACCCATGCGCGTTGCTGCCATCGACTGCGGTACCAACTCCATTCGTCTGCTGATCGCGGACGTGAAGGAGGACAACGGACATCCCGAACTCATCGACATCGTGCGTGAGATGCGCATGGTCCGGTTGGGGCAGGGTGTGGACGCGACCGGTTGGCTGGCCGAGGCCGCACTGGAACGCACGTTCGCCGCGACCGAGGAGTACGCCCGCCTGATCAAGAAGCACAAGGTGGACAAGATCCGCTTCGTCGCCACTTCCGCCACCCGCGACGCCGGTAACCGCCAGGTATTCGTGGACGGCATCAAGGAACGACTGGGCGTGATGCCCGAGGTCGTCACCGGAGATGAAGAAGCAGCCCTGTCCTTCCGCGGCGCCGCCAACGCTACCGGGCCTCTCAAACCCGAGGATCGCGTGCTCGTGGTCGACCTGGGCGGTGGCTCCACCGAATGCGTACTGGGCACCGTGGACGGCGTAACCGCAGCCAAGAGCGTGGACGTGGGATGCGTGCGGATGACCGAACGGCACTTGGGCTCCAACCCTCCCACCGACGAACAGCAGCGCCAGGTACTCCAGGACGTGGACGAGGCCATGGATTCCGTATCCCGCATGGTCCCGTTGTCACAAACCACCCATTTGGTGGGTGTCGCCGGAACGGTGACTACGGTGAGCGCTCACGCCATGGATCTCAAGAGCTATGACCCGGACAAGATTCACGGCTCCACGCAATCGGTGGACTCGATAGCCAAGGCCTGCAAGGACCTCACGGCCATGACCAAGAAGGAACGGGCCCGCTTGGGATTCATGCACGAGGGCCGCGTGGACGTGATCGGTGGCGGTGCCCTGGTGTGGCGGCGCGTGATCGAACGCGTGGTCGCGGCGACACAAGGGCGTGTGCAGTCGGTCACGGCCAGCGAACACGATATTTTGGACGGAATCGGTCTGTCCCTGGTGCACTGACCCCACAAACGTCCTGAACATTCAACCGCCAGGGACGTCCCCACCGGTGCGTTCCCAGTCGAGTTGAGGTTAGTAATGTCGGTTCACACCACGCGTCGCCGCGCACTCTCGGGTGCGGCCGCTGCCGCCATGGTCTTGTCCTTCGCCGCCGCCCCCGCGGTAGCCATGCCCGACAACGAGCAGCCACCGGGAGCGCCCGCCCCCGCGCCGTCGATCCCCGTGGAAACTCCCGTGGCGCCGCCGCCCCCGGACGGCAAGGTACCGGTTCCCGTGGACTCGATCCGCGAGCGGGAGTACTGGCTCGACGAATACGGTGTGCGCGATGCGTGGAAGGAATCCACCGGCAAGGGTGTGAAGATCGCCGTGATCGACACCGGTGTGGACGCGACACATCAGGATCTGAGCGGCACCGTCAAGGACGGCACGGACGTCTCCGGCAAGGGAGACGGCAAGGGGCACCGCGGACTGGGCTCGGAACCCGAACACGGCACCCTCGTTTCGTCCTTGGCCGCCGGAACCGGTCACGGTGCGGATAATCCCGACGGTCCCGGTAAGCAGGGTGGCGTGATCGGTGTGGCGCCGGAAGCGGAGATCCTGCCCGTGTCCCTGTGGCTCGGCAACGAGGAACCTGGCGTCAAGGACGTCAACGAGCAGATTCCGAATGCCGTTCGTTGGGCCGTGGACAACGGTGCGGACGTGATCAACATGTCCGTGGGATCGGATTCCACGGAATGGCCGCAGTCCTGGGACTCAGCGTTCGCATATGCAGAGGAGAAGGACGTCCTGGTCGTGGCGGCCTCGGGCAACCGTGGTTCCGGACTCAACCAAGTGGGAGCGCCGGCCACGATCCCCGGTGTACTCACGGTGGGTGGCGTGAACCGCGCGGGCCAGGCGAGCTGGGATTCCTCCTCCCAGGGGATCTCGATCGCGGTTGCGGGTCCGAGTGAGGACATGGTGGGCGCCATGCCGGGTGACGGTTACGCCGAATGGTCCGGCACGTCTGCCACGGTGCCGCTGGTCTCCGGAACCGCCGCGTTGATCAAGTCCAAGAACCCGGAACTGAGCGCGGCGCAGATCGCCAACCAGATCATTCGCACCGCTCACGACGCCGGTGAAGAAGGTCAGGACTCGTTCTACGGCCACGGGATTCTGGATGTGAAGGCCGCTGTCGAACAGGACGTGCCAGACGTCGACAAGAATCCGCTGGGGAGCATGAAGCACTGGATGAGCGTGCACCGACCGGCAGCTGTGGAACCCAGCGAGGCGGCGTCGTCGCCCGAAGTCTCCGAGACCCCGGACACGGAACAGGTGACAGAGGAGGCGACCCCGCCGGTGGCCCAGGCGCCGCTCAACGAGACCGGTGCACTGCCCGTGGTCATCCTGGCCGGATTCGGTCTGGTAGTGGCGGGACTCACGGTGGCCGCGGTACTGCACATCCGATCGATGAACCGCTGACGCCAACATTTCACGATCAGCGCAGTCCCACCCCCGCCTTTCGAAGCGGAAATTGGGGCGGCGATGAGTAGACTTTCAGGCATGGCTTTCAATCAATTGGCTAAAGACCGTCCGCGTCTTCTGATCGTCGGCGGCGGATACGTTGGTTTCACGCTCGCACAACAGCTGCAAACCCGCATCAAAGAATCGGGTGGCGTTGTCACGGTTGTCGATCCCAACCCGTACATGACCTACCTGCCGTTCTTGCCCGAAGTTGCTGCCGGCAACATCGAGGCACGTAGCGCCATCGTTCCGCACCGTCAGCACCTCAAGGACTGCGAACTCATCGCTGGCCGCGTGGAGAGCATTGACCACGCCAACCGTACGGTCAGTATCCGCGGCATCGATCAGGGTCCCGACTTCGATCTGCCCTATGACGAGATCGTCATTGCCGGTGGCTCCATGACCCGCACCTTCCCCATCGAGGGACTGGCCGAGAACGCGATCGGTCTCAAGACCATCGAAGAGGCTGTATCTCTGCGTAACTGGGTCCTGGAACGCATCGAGATCGCCTCGCTGACCGATGACGAAGCAGAGAAGCGCAAGGCTCTCACCTTCATCGTGGTCGGTGGCGGTTTCGCCGGTATCGAGGCCATTGGTGAACTCGAGGACATGGCGCGCACCGCAGTGGAGCGCAACGACCGTTTGAAGGTCTCCGACCTGCGCTTCGTGCTGGTCGAGGCCATGGGCCGCATCATGCCCGAGGTGACCGAGGAGCGAGCCGAGAAGGTTGTCGCCGACCTGCGTTCGCGCGGCATCGAAGTTCTGTTGAACACCTCCTTGGATTCCGCCAAGGACCAGTTGGTCAAGCTGATCAACATGAAGGACAAGTCTCCGGCCGGCGAAATGTACACCGACACGCTGGTATGGACCGCTGGTGTTCAGGCTTCGCCGTTCGTCAAGAACAGTGACCTGCCCGTGGACGAGCGCGGGCGCGTCCGTGCCGGTGCTGATCTGCGTGTGACCGGGGACGACGGCCCCCTCAAGGGTGCCTGGGCCGCCGGTGACATCGCCGCAGTTCCGGACCTCACGGGTGCCGGCCCCGGCGGTTTCTGCGTTCCCAACGCTCAGCACGCTGTGCGCCAGGCCAAGACCATGGCCAAGAACATCATGGCTACCCGCGAGGGCAAGCCGCTCGAGGACTACTACCACGAGAACCTCGGCGCTGTGGCGGGTCTGGGCCTGTACAAGGGTGCCGCCACCATTCGCGGCGTGGACTTCGGTGGTCTACCCGCTTGGGCCGCACACCGGCTCTACCACGGCTACGCGATCCCCACGATCGAGCGCAAGGTCCGCGTGTTCAGCGAATGGGGCATCAACATGCTCTTCGGCCGCGACACCACCGGCATGCGCCACGTGCGTGACCCGCGCCGTTCGTTCAAGATCGCCGCAGGTGACGAAGTGGATAAGGCCAAGGCAAGGCTGTAACCTACGTTTACTCGCGAAGCTACCGGTTCAGCTCCCTTCACGGGCGGTGAACCGGTAGCTTTTGCACTGGCCCCCATAGCCCAATTGGCAGAGGCAGCGGACTTAAAATCCGCGCAGTGTGGGTTCGAGTCCCACTGGGGGCACCACTTTCTTCTTTGCACGGCCTGCGTTCCGGCATGTTGGGCCACCGCTGACGACATCTGAGGCCGAAGTTCGCGGCCCATTACATTTATGGCTTCGGTTCGCGGCGTTCACCCCTGATCCGCTGCGGTCCGGAGCCTCAGATGTTCTGCCGTGCCAAACTCAGCCACAGATGTTCCCCGGTCGCGACAATCCTCAATGGACCGGTTCCGGATCCCCGCTACAGGGAAAATCTCATTCGACATCACGGAGACCCGTCATAGTCGCAGAGACCGTAGAGTGGATTCCCACAGGAGGACGGTGTAACCCATGGCGACGTTGAGAGCTTCTTCCGCTGGTGGCCGCAATGCGAGGACCAGGTTGACGGCTAAAACTGACAGCGCCGCTCGTACGGGCAAGGTCAACACGTACAGCGCCAAACAGCAGCAACGACTCCTGAAGCAGTCAGAGAAGCTACAAAAGGTGCTTGAGGAGCGTAAGAAGGAACTCGGTGTTAGCTAGCCAGCGCACCTGATCCGATTTCATCCCCCCGCACCACTCGCGTTCCATGATTCCGTGTTCGGTCAGCTGGGGTCGGGCACGATGTTGTGGTTCAGACGGAACAGATTCTGTGGGTCGTAGCGATTCTTCAGTTCCTTCAATCGGTCGTAGGTGCGTTGGCCGTAGGCCTGGCGGGCCGCGTGGGTCATGTCGTGACCGTCCTCTGCCCCCAGGAAGTTCACGTATTGCCCCTGCTCGGCGAAGGGCTGCATGCGTGCGTGAGCCTTTCGTGCAAAAGCGGTCAACCGCTCATCCTCGGCAGGATCGGTCCAGAATCCGTAGATGTTGAGCCAGAACCGGGCGGAGCGGTTGGGGAATGCGGTGTCGTCTTCCGCTATGCGACTAAACGCACCGCCTAAGCAATGGATGTCGATGCCCGTTCCGTGCCAGGTGACTTCCGAGGCGATGTCCGCAAGGACATCCACGACCTCACGATCCATCCGGGAGAAGGACACGTTTTTCCAGTACCCGCGTGAGCCTTTGGGGAAGAGACCGTTCAGACTCGACTGCCAGCCGATCCAGTCCGTGAGGTGGACGTCTTCACCATCCGGTGGCGCAATCTCCCGCAACTGCTGGATCAGCTCCAACCCCGAGGCCTGGTCCTCCGAAGCCCACGCGAAACCCACAATCATCCACGGGTCGTCGCCCATGCCGAACTCCGGTGGCAGCACCAGGATGGAGATGATGGGAGTCATTTCGTCGGGCAGGGATTGAGTCCAGTGTTCGAATGAAGTCAGGGCATCACGCCAGTGAGCCGGCTGGTAGAAGAAGTTTCCCGCCAATACGGGCGATGACAGTGACCGAGCGTGAAACGTGAAGGACGAAACCACACCGAAGTTGCCACCCCCGCCGCGCACTCCCCAGAAGAGGTCGGGGTTCTCCCCGGCGCTCGCCGTGAGATGCTCCCCGGAGGCTGTGACGATACGGGCGGATTCCAGATTGTCCAGACTCAGGCCGCAAGACCTGGTCAACCATCCCACGCCGCCGCCCAGCGTCAGCCCGGCGATCCCGGTCGCGCTGATCACGCCCATGGGAATCGCGAGTTGATGAGGCGCGGTCGCATGATCGACGTCCGAGAGAGTGGCTCCAGCTGCGACCGAGACCAGGCGACGTTCCGGATCAACCTCCACGGCCCGGAGTTGGCACAGGTCCAGGGCGAGCCCGCCCTCCACGGTGACGTGCCCCGCCACGTTGTGGCCGCCTCCGCGGATGGCAAGTGGCAGTCCCGTGTCTCGCGCGGCCTCCAGGACCACATCGATGTCAGAGTCTGATCCCACACGGATCACCGCGCAAGGGTAGACATCGATCATGCCGTTCCACACCGTTCGAGCACTGTCGTACCGGGAATCGTCGGGGGTGATCAGATCCCCGGACAACGAATCGTCCAGTTTTTTGAGCGCAGCCGTGATCTCGGGGCTGTTGGTGTGCGAAGTGTGCGTGCTCATGATGCTGCTGCTTCCCCGATGAGAGATCTGCATCTCTGATATGACGGTGAATGGTGGCTGCAGGGATCGGAATTTCTCCACGCCGCCACTGCAGAACTCGGGGAATGACATTCCCGGGCCTCGGAGCCTCCCAATGTGTCTCCGGGCTGGAACGGTACGACGCTGAACCAATTATAAGTCCACTTGGTAACCCGGTCTACGGCAGTGAGCCATCACGGTAGAAAATCTCGTCGTGATCAGAAAGAAGCAGCCCTCAACTGCGTTTCTTGCCGACGAACCGATCCACGCGCTGCACGGTCTCCGGATGCCCGGACAGTTTCGCGATGCTCGCTGATTCGTTGCGCAGGTGCTGCTCGTACCCCTCCAGCGTGGCGGCCCGCAGCAATTTCTTGGTCGACCCGTACGTCTGCGTCGCCCCGCTCAAGAAACGGTCCTCGACCTCGGTGAGCTGCTCCGCGAACGACGCCGCTGCCGTCACCTCGTTCGCAAGGCCCCAGTCCACGGCGTCCGCACCGCTGAGAACCCGACCATTGAGCGCCAGATCGGTGGCGCGCTGATGGCCCACCGCGCGGGGGAGCAGGTAGGCGACGCCCGTATCAGGGGACAGACCCATCTTGGAGTACGCCGTCAGCATGCTCGACTGATCGGAGGCCAATACCCAGTCAGAGTTCAACACCAACCCGAACCCCGCACCGGCCGCCGTGCCATTGACGCCAGCAATGATGAGCAGACGCGAACGCATCATGGCCAGCGCGACGTCGTGGGCGGCGTCGGCGAGGTCGCGTAAGAAAGCGGGACGACCCGCGGGCTCGTAAGAGGCCATGCTCGTGACGTCCCCGCCCGCGCAGAAGAAGCGACCCTCGCCCGTCAACGTGAGGACGTGGACGTCCGGGTCGGGCTCGGCGTCGCGCAGGGCGGCCAGTGCCTCACGCGCCATGTCGAGGGTGAAAGCATTGCCGTCCGCGGGACGGTTCAGCACGAGCCGAACCACGCCGGACCGGTGTTCGATCCGGACTGCAGAGGGGGTGTCGCTAGTAGTCACGGTGCTCCTGTTGGACTGGTCTGGGATGGTGAGGGCGCGGTCACGCGAAGGCGCTGACGCCGGTGAGGTCGCGGTCACGCGAAGGCGCTGACGCCGGTGAGGTCGCGGCCAAGGATCAGGGCCTGAACGGACTCGGTGCCCTCGTACGTGTGCAGCGCCTCCACATCGGTCATGTGGCGGATCACGTGATTCTCCAGCAGAATCCCGTTGCCACCCAGCATGTCCCGGGCCGCGGAAGCGATCCGGCGGGCGGCGCGCGTGTTGTGGTACTTGAGCATCGAGGCCTGCGCGGGCCTCATGGTGCCCGCGGCCTGAAGCTGCGTCACCGCCACGCACTGCAACTGCATGTTGGTCAGCTCCGCGAGCATCTGGGCCAGGCGCTCCTGCACCATTTGATGACCGGCCAGCGGTTTGCCGAACTGTGTGCGTTGCTTTGCGTAGGACAACGCCGCCTCGAACATAGATGTTGCGTGGCCCAGCGCGGACCAACCCACGTTCACGCGCGTCTCCACGAGAGCGCGGGACACGTCCTTGAAGGAGCTCACGTTAGGCAGTTGCGCCTCGGCGGGAACGCGCACATTGTCCAGCGTGATTTCAGCCTGATGAATGGCACGCAACGCGCCCTTACCCTGAATGACCTCCGCCGAATATCCCGGGGTGGCCTGCTCCACGATGAAGCCCTTGACCTGGCCGTCCGCCTGATCGCGGGCCCACACGATGGTGATCCCGCAGGCGGCGCCGTTACCGATCCACTTCTTGTGACCGTCCAGGACCCATTGGGAGCCTTCTCGGCGCGCGGTGGTTTCCAGCGACACCGAGTCCGAGCCGTGGTTGGGTTCCGTCAGCGCGAAACCACCGAGCAGCTCACCGCTGGCCACGGGTTCCAGATACCGCTGCTTCTGCTCGTCGCTCGCGAACAGCACCAAGCTGCGCAGCACCAGACCACCCTGCACGGCCGCGGCGGCGGCCAGGGAACCGTCCGCGCGGGAGATTTCCATGGTCACCAGGCCAGCCGCCAATGGCGACATAGTCCGATGACCGGAGACATCCAGCCCATCGGTCAGCAGATCGAGTTCACCGGCCCGGCGTACCAGGTCCGTGGGGTACTCACCGCGATCCCAGTACTCGTTGATCAGGGGCAGGATCTCCGCACCGTATTCGCGGGCACGGTCCCAGTGCGCCCGGTCCTCGTCGCTCATTCCGTCCAGCACCGAGAGATAGTCGGTGCCCAGAGCTTCGGCCAGGTCATAGCGCTGCGACGGCCCGGCGCTCACGCGCGATCCTCCGTGGTCCCGGTCCCGGTCCCGGTACCGGCCCCGGTTTCGCTCGCTTCCGCAGCCACCGACGACGACGCCGCTCCGCCACCTTCCGTACCGGACACACCCGCGTCACCCTGTCCGGACGATGCTCCGTTGGCGTCCTGAGTTCGCTCCGCCCGCAGCTCCCGCTTGAGCAG
>CAACXA010000025.1_pt1 | contig 15191 bp, 16 predicted proteins | sample 2275811 | NCBI WGS metagenome assembly CAACXA01 (sample SAMEA5312478, study PRJEB27640) | indoor metagenome | biome: indoor environment; feature: uncontrolled; material: tiles wood | place: Germany | collected 2014-07-07 | reverse complement strand
CGACGACGCCGCTCGGCCGGCCGAACGCGCGGCCAGGCACGCGCCGTGGGTGGTGACGCAGCGACGTCGTCGTGTGTCGCTCCGTGCTCCGTGCCGAACTCGCTAGATGATCGTGGAGCGCATGTCCGTGCGATAGCGGGAACGGAACAGGCGTTTGGTGGCCGGGTCGAAGAACCAGAGGTACACGCCGAAGGTCAGCGCCACAATGGCGGAAATGACACGGGCGGAGATCAAGCTCAGATCAAGGTACGGGAACACGTCCAGCTGATCGGCCACGGCGTAGATGGTGAAGAAGGCCGTCAGGAAGAAGAGCGTGTCCAGCTGCCAGTCGCTGCGGATGCCCGTAATGGCGAACAACGGGATCAGCCACACGACGTACCAGGCCTGGATCATGGGGGCCAGCAGGACGAGTGCGGCGAAGGCCCAGGCCAGGCGGCGGAAGATCTTGGCATCCCGGCCCACGAACATCAGGATCAGGACGACCAATGCGGACAGGACGGTGCCGATGGTATGGACGACATCCATCCAGACCCGCCCGTTGGCGGTGAGTGAATCTCCGATGATCATCGCGAAGAACCCGATGAGTCCGATGGGTGCGTACCAGATGAACACCGTGCCCGGCGTGGACAGGGCCGCTACCCAGCCGAAGCCGAAGCCGTTGAACAGGCCCATGATCCCCAACAACGCCAATGAGTAGGCCAGCGTGAGCGTCCAGATATAGAACCGGCGCGGCCACGACGCACTGCGCCCGGCCCAGAGCAGTCCGATGAACGGTAGGAACACGAGCGTGATGGGCTTGATACCGATCGACAGTGTCACGAGCGTGGTGCCGATCAGCCCGCCCTTCCAGTTACGTTGGATGGCTGCCGCGTAGATGCCGAACAGGGCGAGAGCGACCATGATGGCGTCGTTGTGGACGGCCGCAATGAAGTTGGTCAGAAACAGCGGGTTAGCCACGGAGAGCCACAGGGCTCGGGCTGGGTTGACGCCGTGCAGCCGCGCCAGCCGAGGGATTACCCACATACACGCGATCACGGAGACCACGCACATGGCGCGGAACAGCAGGACCGAGGCGTCCGGGCTCGCGTTGGTGATCATCACCACGAGCTGTTCGAGCCACAGGAACACGGGTCCGTACGGTGGCGGAGACTCTGCCCACAGCTGGTCCGCGCCCAGCTGGAAAAAGTTCTCGATCGTCGACACGCCGTCTTCGTACGGGTTGAGTCCGCTCTGCATCACGCGGCCCTGACCGATGTACGAATACACATCGCGACTGAACAGAGGGACGGCGAACAACAGGGGCGCCGACCACGCCGTAATGGCCGTGAGGACCCACTTACCGGTTCCGTTTCCCCATTTATTGAGTTTCTGACCCAGGCGCAGCCACTCGCGCACCATGATCATGCTGCCGATGGCCAGCAGCAGAATGGAGAGGACTACCCCGCCGGTTTCGTAGCGCATCCAGATGATCAGCGGGTTCTGCCGCAGTGGGGAAACACTCGCGAGCCAGCCCACGCCCAGGGAACCGGCCAGCACCATGAGGGAGCCCAGAGTTCCCATGATCACGGTGCGCAGCGGGGACTGGGAGGTGTAGGCGGATCCCTGGCGGGTGGCCAGAACCGTGCCCGGGTGCGGGCCAGATTCGGGACGGCCGGCAGCCTCGGGGTTGCTCTCCACCGCATTGCCTCCAGATTGCCCGTCGCTCAGTCTTGTGTCTCACCCTACCGACGCCGCCGCGCGGGCAGACCTGCGAAAGGCCCCGGAACGGCGTCGGCCTGAATCCTATCGCGATGCGGGGGGCGCACGCGCCGGGGGCTCCGGCGCGGTAAGTTAGAGGACGTGTCTATTTCTAATCAGAGAATCGTGTGGATCGACTGCGAGATGACGGGCCTGTCCCTGTCCGACGACGCCTTGATCGAGGTGGCCGCGCTCGTGACGGACGATGAACTGAACGTCCTGGGCAACGGCGTGGACGTGGTCATCAAGCCGAGCGACGCCGCGCTGGAGCAGATGAACGACTTTGTGCGGAACATGCACGTGACCTCCGGCCTGCTGCCCGAGCTGCCCCAAGGCCTCGGAATGGAAGAGGCCGAGGCCGAGGTTCTCGATTACATCAAGGAATGGGTCCCCGAACCCCGCAAGGCGCCTCTGGGCGGTAACTCCGTGGGCACCGACAAGACGTTCCTCACGCGAGACATGCCCAACCTTGTGGATCACCTGCACTACCGCGTGATCGATGTCTCCACCATCAAAGAACTTGCACGCCGCTGGTACCCGCGAGCCTATTTCCAGGCACCGGAGAAGACCGGCAACCACCGCGCCCTGGGTGACATCGAAGATTCCATTGACGAGTTGCGCTACTACCGGCAGATCCTGTTCGCTGCGGAACCCGGTCCCAGTTCCGACGACGCTCGTAAAGTTGCGGCGTTGATCAATGCTTCCCGGACGCGTTCCGGAAACTCCTGACCACTCCCTTCCGCGTCGCGTGCCCGATGCGGAGTTAACGCAAACTTTGCGCTATAGTGGTCGTCGTTGCCCGCGCAGGTGTTACACCTCGTGACGGGTTACATGGTGGGCGTAGCTCAGTTGGCAGAGCGCCTGGTTGTGGTCCAGGAGGTCGCGGGTTCAACCCCCGTCGTTCACCCCGTATAACGAGGTCCGAACTTTCGTCAGGATAGTGTCATGACGATGAGTTCGGACCTCGTTCTCGTTGTCCGGTGCGGCTCTCTACTCGAGGTGGCGACCATGTGGGCACTTGCCGGGCACGTTCCACATCCTCAGCCCGCGCTACATCATGGACGGTGTTAGTGGGAATGCCGGGACTGCGCCAGATTCTCTGCCGCCCGACGGCGCAGGACGGCTCGTTCGCTCGCATTCCTGGACAACTTTGCTGCCTCCGCGAACGTCTCACTGGCCATCCTGTGCTGCCCAGACCGTTCGAAGAGATCTGCGCGCACGCTCGGGACGAGTGGCGAATCACGGAGCGCTGCAGAATCAAGTGCGTCGAGCACGGCCATGCCGGCCTCCGGACCGAACGCCCGTCCATAGGCGACGGCCCGGTTGACCTCGATGGTCGGCCCCGGAGCGGCGCCGGCCAAGAGATCGTACAGCATGGCGATTCGGCGCCAATTCGTGTTCTCGGCGTGTTCTGACCTGGCGTGCTGCGCTGCGATCGCAGCCTGGAGGAAATACTGCCCCACGGGTTGTCCCGTGGCCGCAAGGTGTTCGGCCTGCTGCAGAGCTACTAAACCTCGCTGGATCATCGACTGGTCCCATCGTGTTCGATCCTGAGATTCCAGGAGCACGGGCTCCCCGTGGTCGTCGAGACGGGCCGCGAACCGGGAGGCCTGAAGCTCAAGGAGCGCTTGCAGTCCGAAGACTTCGGGCTCGTCACGAGCAACCGAGCTCAATAAGCGCGCCAGCCTCAGGGCTTCCGTGGCCAGTGCTGGTCGCATCCAGTCCTCACCGGCAGTTGCCGAATATCCCTCATTGAAGACCAGATAGATCACGGCCATGACGTCACCAAGTCGTTGTGCGCGTGCCTCACCTGTTGGCAACTCGAAGTCTGCGCCGGCGTTGGACAGTGACTTCTTCGCACGAGAGATGCGCTGGCCCATGGCGGTTTCCGTGGTCAGGAAGCCCCGGGCGATTTCGCTTGTCGTGAGGCCGCCGACCAAGCGCAGTGTCAATGCCGCCCTAGAAGCGGGGCTGAGCTTGGGATGGCAGCACAAGAACATCAGCCTCAGGACATCGTCCTCGATGAAATCCACGGCACTTTCGAGGTCGGTCATATCGTCCTCCCCAGGCGGGGCGTGTTCGAGTTCGCTGACCTTGCGGTTGAGTGTCTCTGCTCGCCTGAAGTGATCGATGCCTCGCCGCTTTGCCGTGGTCATCAACCAGGCTGTGGGGTTGTCCGGGACACCCATTGCAGGCCACTGTTCCAGTGCAGCCACCAAGGCGTCCTGTACGAAGTCGGCTGCAAGCTCCACGTCGCGGGTCATCCTGGTGAGAGCGCCGACGAGGCGGGCCGAATCAGCCCGCCACGCGGTATGGACGGCCTCAATGGGGTTGTCGGGGACGGCTTTCTCCGCCATGAGGCCAGTGTAATGAAGGCGAGTCAGTCGCCGGATTCCTCCGGGCCTGTGGAGATCTGGCGCATGGTAGTGATGACGGTGACCTCGGGCCAGTACTTCGCGTGCAGCTCAGCGAACTTCTCCTGATCGGCCACTGCTTCCTCAAGCGAGTCGTATTGCAGGATGGACCAACCACCGACAACCTCTTTGACTTCCGCGTACGGCCCGTCGACCCGGCTGATCTCGCCGTTCCGCACGACGAAGTTCACCGCATCCTCCGTGCCGTACAGCCCACCCCCGTCGAGAAACACGCCGTTGGCCACCCGTTCGCCGATGTGTTCATCCATTGCGTCGAACAACGCCTGCGGAGGTGTTCCAATGTTCTCTTCCATCCTGACGAATCCCATGAATCGCGGCGTCGTGATCACTCCTGTTGATTGTTGGTGAGATGCTGTGCACACCTATGTCGAATGACCAATACGGTTTTCGACATCCTCCTCAGAAGATTTTTCGACCATCTTTTCTTCACAGCGATTTGGTCATCCGGATCTCGTATTGATTGTCGCGGACGGGATCACGCTGTCCAGTGGCCTTGAATCCAATACGCCCATAGTCCAGGATCGCGGCCGGATTGTTGTCTACGACGCTACGTATTTAGAACCGGATCGGAATGGGGATGCCTCCGCAGCAGCAGACGCCGTTTACTCGGGGGCGCTCCCTCCCGAGCATCATCGCGGCTTGATAGCACGCGGCGAGCTGGATCATGGTCGGGACAACACCGCGCATCACCCCGCGCTCGGCAATGATGTTTCGGATCACCCCTGAGCAGGAGTCTTGGCCTCGAGCCACGAGGTAGGCGCAGCTGAATCCCTTACGCGGAGACAGATACCGCTGGTACCCGCGGATAGCGAGGTCAACGCCCTTGCGAGGAGCGGAAGTAACCAAACTTAGTGTCGTCATGGTGCAACCCTAGCCCTCACGCTCGAGTTCTTGGGAGATCACGGCTCCCCTGAACCACGGACGCCCGGTGTGTTAGCGGTCATGGATCAGTGCCTCTGCCGTTTCGTAGCGACCGCGGAATGCCAACGCGATGAGTCTGCTGCCGAGCGTGAAAGCGAAGAGGAGCAGGACGAGACCCGCATAGGTCACGAGTTGTAGCCGCGGTGCTAACAATGGCCCCATGTCGCTGAGCACCAGAGCCGTGCCACATGCTGCGAATGTCGCCGTGAGTACGGCCAGCACGAGTTGCTGGACCAGCCCACTGAGAAACCGCTCGCCGTGCGTGTCCGAAACCAGGCTCATCCGCACCCCGAGGTTCGGTCGATCGACACGATCAATGATGGACCGTACGTGTTCGGGCAACCCTTGCGCCAAGCTGGCCACGGTGACGAGTTGCTCGTGTGCTTGTTCGACCAGATTCTCCCGATTGAATCCAGCGCGCACCACAATTCCAGCACGATCACGTACCAAGCCGACCACATCGATAGAGGGGCTGAGGAGCCGCAGAGTGCCTTCCAACGAACTGATCGCACGAAACGCCGCGGCAAGCGGCGGTGGAACACGCAGTCGATGGTCGAGAGCGATGGTGAAAAGTTGCCCCAGCAATTCATCAACGGGGATACCCCCGACTCTCATGACCAGGTCGGCCATCTGGCGTTTCAACAATGCCATGTTCATGTCTTCGGGTGCTTCCAGCAGCGCTGTGAGTCGTTTTGCCGCCGCGGCGCCGTCCTGCCGGTTGATGGACAGCAGTAGCGACACCAAAGCAGTCCGCAGTCCTCGGTCCATGCGGCCCACAGACCCGAAATCGAGGAGCCCGAGACGCCCATCTGTCAAGAGCAGGACGTTGCCGCCATGGAGGTCCGCGTGAAAGATGCCATCCACGAAAATCTGTTGCATCACCACGTCGACGAGCGACTCCGCCAACTCGACTCTGATTTCGGGGCTCAGGTCGGCGATCTCCTGTGCCGCACTCGTGAGGGGAACGCCATGGAGTTGTTCCATGGTCAGGACGCGATGGGTTGACTGGTCCGGAAAAGCCCTGGGAATGACCACCATGTCACTCCCGCGCAGCGTCGTCAGATTGTGGAGTTCGACTCGGTAGTCAAGTTCTTCGTCGAGGGAGCGGTGGAAACCAGCGGCCAGGTCTTTTGTTCCCAACCTGCGTGCCCACGCGGCGCGGCGCTCAGTCAGTGCGGCCAGATGGTTGATGATGTCCAGGTCACTGCGAACCAGGCCATGGGCTCCCGTCCGTTGAATCTTGACGACCACCGGTTCCCCGCTCACAAGAGTTGCGGTGTGCACTTGTCCCACGGAGGCCGCCGCCAGGGGCAGCGGATCGACGTCTGCGAATACCTCGCCCGGTTCTCTGCCTAACTCCTCGCGGAGAGTGCGGTGAACCGCCGGCCATGGTTCTGGGGGACCTGGCTGTGCAAGCGCGAAAGTTCTTCGATATACCGCCGAGGCAGCAGGTCCGGTCTGGACGCCAACGACTGACCGAGCTTGATGAAGGTCACGCCACCCTCGGTCAGTGCCTCCCTCAGTGAGGTGGCGGTGTCACGCCGGGTCCTCGAGCCTCCCGCCACGGCCGGAGCAGAGCGTGAAAGGAAACGGATCAAGCCGTGGCGAGCCGCAATGCTGAGGATGCTCAGATACCGCCGAACACGGCGTAACCAACCGGGCAACCCCCGGATCAATTCAACGGGCCCTGCTACCGACCCGGTTGGGAACACTGCCTCGGCAACTGCCAGGATGCTGATCAGGAACACCAACACCCAGGCCCCGTAGAGTAAGGCCACCATGGTCGCGGCGAGCGGGTGGGTCACGCCGTTCTCCACGGTTTGGATGCCGATCCATTCCAGGATTTGCCCCAAAGGTGAGAAAGCCGCGAGGGTGGCTATCGCTGAGAGGAACAGGGTTCGAGGCCATCCCACCGCAACTCCCAGCAATCTCCGGGCGATGACCGTGATCACCACCGTATTGAAGATGGTTGCCAAAAGGACGATCACGGCGGCCATCAGGCTCAGTCCCCGAGTGCCAATACCGCGGTAGAACTGGCAACGACCACGGCGGGTAGCCATTCGGGAACGGTGTCCCACAAGTAAGGACGCACGAAACCATAGGGCCCGTCTGCGGCGGCGATCCTGACGAGTTGCCTGCGTTTTTCCGTGACTCGTCCGTATCGAAGCTGAGCGAGTTCACTCAATCGTTCATGGATCTCGTCGTTGATGTGAGCAACCGCCTCCCTGCAAGAGTCCGGGGTGTTCTCAACCAACCGTTTTTGCCGGAACAGCGCCATCGATGCCGCATCCTGCGGATGATCGCGAGTGAAAGTCACCACGCTCTCAGCCATTCCCAGGAGGGCCTTCTCCGGGTCCTCGCTGCGCCCGGCCGCCAGATATACCTCGTGAAAGCGGCGCACACTTCGGAGCCACAAATGGACCAACAACTCTTCTCGGGAACCGAAGCGGTGATAGATCGACCCGGTCGGCGCGCCCACTCTGGCGGCGATGCTGGCGATTCGCACTGCTGACCCGTGATTGCGAACTTCCTCCGCAGCGGCGTCCAAAATGCCGTCAGTAGTGAATTTTGCCAAGGCCATGGCGCAAGCGTACCCCTTGACGAACCAAACATCTAGAATCTATGCTCTAGATTATTCATTCCAGTAAGCGGCTCTTACGCTCACTCATTACTGCCTTGCGGAAGGACCCGTCATGGGACCTGTCTCGATAGCCGCTCTCAAGCCCTTGGCACCACCCGCAACACCGTTCATTAAAGTCATTGGTATTCTCATCGCCCTCTGGTGCGCAGCGTTCGCAGTCATCAACATTTGGTTCGAATCCAGTGACTACTTCGCCCAAGGCCCCCATGCAGCCGACGCCGCCGCCCTGTCCGTTGTGAACTGGTACGTCGTGGCCGTCAAAGTTCTGGGCATCGCCGTTGCACTACTCGCCATACGGCAGCCCCGTTCAGCCCGCACGGCCACGCTTGTCGGCATGACGCTCTGGGCGGCCTTCGCCACCATCGGTATTTACGTTGTGGGCAGCCTCGTTCAAATCATCACCATGCTTGTCGGAATAATGGGAGACCCGTCCAAGCTCACTCTCGGCTCAGTGGGCTATGTGCTCGCATTCAGTGCGGCAGGCACCGGATTCGGGATTCTCGCCGTCTCCTACAAACGACGAACCAGCCTGAGGACTTTCGCGGTCGTGCTGGGCATTCTCGGCGCGCCCCTGATGCTCGGGAGCATCCTGGTGTTTCTCCCCGCTCTGCTCCGTATGGCAGGTCTGCTATCCAGCTGACGACGGCGCCTCGAGACTCGCACTCGCGCGTCTCGCCGAGAAAGGAACAAGTCCGTTGTTCCCATTAATCGTGCTCGTCCTCACAACTATCGGCGCGCGTCAGTTCGGCATTCTCTTCGACGTGGAATACCTCTTCGCATGGCCTAACGCCCTGGCTGTCGGGCTATCCGTCATGCTGCTTTTCACCGCGAGCGCGCACTTTTTTCAGCCTCGCCGGAATGCTCTGATCGAGATGGTTCCGTGGGCACTGGGGCGCCCGAGAGTGTGGGTAACGTTTACCGGCGTCCTGGAGATACTTGGCGCCATCGGACTCCATGTACCCGTGACTCGAACTGTCGCGGCCATCTGTCTGGCTCTGCTCTTCGTGGCGATGTTCCCGGCCAACATTCGGGCCGCTCAGAACAACACGGGTCTATCCAGCATGAAGCTGTCCTTACGAGTTCTTGTCCAAATGGTCTTCGTGGTTGCCTGTCTGATCGTCGCCTGAACCGACGTCGCTCGTGCTCACTCGAACGGTATAAACGCGGCCACCCAGGCCATGTGGTCACTGGCGTCTTGGGAGTGGCCAAATCCCGCTTCTAGCGTGTTGAATATGTAGTTGGGGACATTTGTCCCCTAAAGCGCTTACATGAGGGAGAGCATGAACACGCAGACTGAACCGCAGATCTCACGCAGATCGATTGCCAAGGGTGTCGCGTGGGCCACGCCCACTATCATTGCCGCGAGTGCGGCCCCGGCGTTCGCGGCGTCTCCGCCCGATTGTTTGTACACGGTTGACATGTCCTCTGTGAACACGACGTCGGGCACGCAAACTTACGTAGCCAGAAATCAGAGGACAGGTCGTGTCCTCACCTTTACGGCTTCAAGCACCATGAATGGCACCACAGGCACGCCCGTCAACATGACCAACGACATGTTCGCTCGAGGTGCGTCGTCAAGTTTCGGTTCCTACAGCACGATCAACTCTAGTTTCCAGCAAAACGGCCTCATGCTGGCACAGTACGCAACGGGAGCAAACACTTGCTCGGCCACGAGGACGAGTTCCTCTCAAACCGTCAACTTCACCATCACCGACCAGAGGACCGGCCAGACCATTCCCAGTGAGAGTATTGGCGGAGGTTCAATGACCGTGGTCGATATCAGCTCTCAAGCCACCGGTGTCACACCCGCGAACTGGCGGCAGTACTGGGACCAGGTGACGTTCTCCAGTTCCGCCACGCGGACCGGGGGCACGAACACCGGCTTGAACGCGACGAGCGGCACGACTTTTTACGTGACCGGTAATAACCAGGTGTCTGCATCCACGAAGGTCACCGATAACTTCTCTTTCACGAAGTTCCCCACCACGGTCACTTATGGACAGCGCGGCTCCTACTACGGCGTGCAATTCATTCAGTTGAGGAACATCCAGTTCTACGGACCCTGCTGATTCTGAAATGCATTCTGCGCGGCTGAAATTGTGCCGGTTAGACTCAGGGCACACATGGCGGTGGGGGCCGCGAGCATCGCCGATCCCCGTAGCTACCTCCAGCAGTCAGGAGTTCCCATGTCTTTCAAGCTCAACCCGTATCTCCGTTTCCACGGCAAAGCCAAGGAGGCCATGGAGTTCTACCACGGTGTCTTCGGCGGGCAGCTGACGATGACCACAATGGGTGAGATGCAGTCTGACCTGCTCGGTCCGGACGCCGAAAGGATCATGCACGCGCAGCTCGACACGGACCACCTCACCCTGATGGCCTCGGACGGTTTCGAGGATGCAGAACCGGCACACACCGAGTCCAATGTCTCGCTGGCGCTCACCGGAACCGATGAGGCAGCCCTCCGCAGTTTTTGGGACGGCCTATCCTCGGACGGGACTGTGACACAGCCGCTGGTCGACGCACCGTGGGGCGGGGCCTTCGGCATGGTGGTGGACCGCTTCGGCACGGACTGGATGTTCAACATCCAGCCCGCACCGACAGCCCAGCGGAACTGATCCCGGTTACGGCTTGAGCACCACCTTGATGCACCCGTCGCTCTTCTCCTGGAACATCTTGTAGGCCTCGGGAGCATCCTCCAGGGACACCCTGTGAGTTGCGAAGTGATCCAGGCCCAAAGTGTCGTCGGGTTCGGAGGCAATGGCTAATAGGTCATCGGTCCACTGCTTCACGTGACATTGCCCCATGCGCATGGTGATGCCCTTGTCGAACATGGTCATCAGAGGCATGGGATCAGCCATGCCCCCGTACACGCCCGACAGCGACACGGTACCGCCGCGCCGCACCGCATTGATCGCGGTGTGCAACACCTCGAGCCGGTCGATGCCAACATTCTCGATTGCCGCACGACCCAGTGGCTTGGGGAGTCTTGCAGCCCCGGCGATGATTTTTTCGGAGATGGGGTTACCGTGCGCTTCCATGCCCACGGCATCGACGACGCCGTCCGGCCCCCTGCCGTCCGTCATTTCTTGAAGTGTTGCGGCAATGTCCTTGACTGTACGCCGGTCCACGGTTTCAACGCCCCATGACTGGGCCAGTTCGAGGCGCTCGTCCACGAGATCCACGCCAATGATCCGATCCACGCCCATGTGCTTGGCGGAACGAACGGCCATCTGTCCCACAGGCCCCAGACCAATGACGGCCAAGGTGTCACCGGGGCCCACATTGGCCCACTTCACGCCCTGCCACGCGGTGGGCAGGATGTCGCTGAGGTAGAGGAACCGCTCATCGGAGTACGTCTCGGGAAGCTTGACCGGCCCGAAGTCTGCGTGGGGAACACGCACCATTTCTGCCTGGCCACCGGGTACGGAGCCGTAGAGGGACGAGAAGCCGAACAGCATGGCGCCCTTGTTCTTGGACTTCACCTGAGTGGTCTCGCACTGTGCGTAAAGCCCACGGTCGCACATCCAGCATTCGCCGCACCCAATGGTGAAGGGGACCACCACGCGGTCCCCCGGTTTGAGGTTCGTGACCTGCTCCCCTACTTCTTCCACGATGCCCATGAACTCGTGACCAAGTACATCGCCGGGCGAGAGATACGGGCCCAGCACTCCGTAGAGATGCAGGTCCGAACCGCAGATCGCAGTGGAGGTGACCCGGACGATTGCATCCTTGGGGTGCTGGATGACGGGGTCGGGAACGGATTCGACTCGGACGTCGCCGAGGCCTTGCCAAGTAAGTGCACGCATGACGGCCAGTTAACTGATCATCAGTCGCCTTTGCAACACCTCAGCGAAAGTTCCCTGTGAGCGAAGTCCTTACATGATCGGTCGGCTCCCATAGACTGGCCCAATGGTAAGCACACTGAAGACTGCACTCGTGCCCGGCGGATCGCGAGGACTCGGTCTGCTCGTCAGCCGCGAACTCCTGGACCGTGGTTTTGCCGTGGCCATCGCAGCGAGAGACGACGCCGAGCTCGCTCGCGCTCGTGACCAGCTGTCCGAACACGGCACAGTCAAGGACTACGTCTGCGACGTTCGCGATACCGAGGCGGTCCAAGGCCTGGTGCACGACGTCGAACGAGATCTGGGCCCCATTGACGTTCTCATCACCGTGGCCGGGATCATCCAGACCGGCCCGCTCGAAGCCGTCACCCTCGAACATTTCCGGGACGCCATCGACACCATGACGTACGGCCCGATTCACTGCGCTCTGGCAGTGCTACCGAGCATGAGGGGTAGGCGCTCCGGACGGATCGGAACCGTGGCCTCCGTCGGCGGGCTGGTGTCCCCGCCTCATCTGCTCCCCTACGCGACCGCCAAGTTCGGTGCCGTGGGATTCAGCGAAGGCCTCGCCGTGGCGTTGGCTGGTTCCGGGGTAACGGCCACCACGATCGCACCCGGCCTCATGCGCACCGGGTCCCATGAACGGGCCTTTTTCACGGGTCAGTCGGAGAAGGAGTACGCGTGGTTCGGCCCCGCTGCGTCTTTGCCAGTGCTGTCCATGAACGCGGAACGTGCAGCCCGAATCATCGTTGACGGCGTACTGGCCGGCAAACCCACAGTTCTGGTCGGCTGGCTGCCCAAGGTCGCGCATCGGGTCCACGGTCTCGCACCGGGGCTGACCACGCGAGCAATGGGCATTGCCAACCGGCTGCTTCCGGGAGCACGTCCGGAACAGTCGGATCTCCGGGAAGGCCGCGAGGCGGCGTCGGGCCTTAACTCGAAGGTCGTGAAAGTACTCACCACCTTGGGTTCCAAGGCGGCTCGCAAGAACAACGAACGCGGATAAGGCCCGCGCGAGGTCAGCAAAGAACCCGGTGTCACGCCTAGTCTGCGTGACACCGGGTTCTTTTGTTGGTCAGTGAGTGGTCGACGAGGCCGTACCCGGTGCGGGGGTCGCTGCCTTACCGGGCTTGCTCGGCACGAGCTTGAGACCGACCACCGCGGCGATAATGCCGGAAATGAAGATGATCTTCCCGAGCGAAACGCTCTCGGTGCCGGTCGCCATCGCGTAGACCACCGTCAACGCGGCGCCGATGCCGGTCCACACGGCATACGCGGTTCCGATGGGAATGTGTTTGGCAGCCCAGCCGAGTCCCGCCATGCTCACGGCGAGTGCTGCGAAGAACACGATGCTGGGTGCGAGCTCACTCAGGCCGTTGGATTCACCGAGCGCGGTGGCCCACACGGCTTCAAAGACGGCGCTGATCAGAAGCACGATCCATGGCATGTCAGCTCACCACCTTCAGGCCGATCACGGAGCTGACCAACAGCACGAGCAGTAGCACCCGTGCGGTCGTTGGACTTTCATAGCCCTTCACGAAGCCCCAGATCACGGTGAGAGTTGCGCCAATTCCTACCCAGACTGCGTAAGCCGTACCGGTCGGCAGAGACGTCATCGCCCACGCGAGACCGGCCATGCTGAGGGCCATGCTGACGGCAAAAATGAGGGTCGGGATTTTACGTTTGAATCCGTGCGATGCTCCAAGAGCGGCCGCCCAGACCGCTTCGAGCATTCCGGACAGAACAAGAATGATCCACGCCATGACATGCGTCTTTCTGAGTCAGTCTTGTCGTGGTGCGGGTACTGCTCCCTCGTCCGCGAGCCCTGCTGCCGGGCTCCAATCCAAAAATTAGCAAATGCTCCTACGGTTTTCTACCCAGATTGGGCATGACGTACCTCTCCGTCGGCCGCCGCAAGAGTACGAGCGGCACAGCAGCTTTCGACGCCGCTCCGGTCACCTTCCGCGAAGCGCGGTGTTCCCTCCTCAAGCGGGTGGTCACGACCCGTTCTGTTCCGATCCACGACGGCGCACCAACACCACCCGGTACAAGATCCCAGCGGCGACCAGAATGACTCCTCCGATGATGGATGCGATCGGCAAGGTCGCCACCAACACCAGACACAACAGCGCGCCGATGATCTGCACGATCGTGGGATACATCCGCGCCTCACGACCCTGGGTGTAGGCGGAGACGTTGGCCACGAAGTAATACAGCAACACCCCGAAGGACGAGAAACCAATCGCCCCGCGCAGGTCCATCGTCAGCACCAAGACGATCACCACCGCGCCCAGAACCAGTTCCGCACGATACGGAACGCTGTGCACGGGGTGCACCGCGGACAGCCACGCCGGTAGGTCACGGTTGCGGGCCATGGCCAGACTCGTGCGGCCAATTCCGGCGATCAACGCCAGCAACGCACCCAGGGCCGCGGCCGCCGCACCAATACGGACGACGACGCTCGTCCACTCCCAGCCGCCGGCCGCGGCGACGTCCGCGAGCGGCGTCGTCGTGGTTGCGAGGTGTGAGGCGCCCAGGGTCGAGAGGGCAACCACCGCGATGACCGCGTAGACCGCGAGCGCGCCGAACAGGGCAACGAGGATTGCACGGGGAATGGTGCGGGACGGGTCGCGGACTTCTTCACCCATGGTGGCGATGCGCGCGTAACCGGCGAATGCGAAGAACAGCAGCCCCGCGGACTGCAGGATGCCGTAGAACCCGGAGGGGGCGCCGTCGCCGGTCAGTCGGGATGCATCCGCCTCGCCGGAAACCATTCCGGCGACCACCACGAGAGCCAGGGCCATGAGCACGATCGAGACGATGATCTTGGTGAGTCCCGCGGTGCGCGTGACCCCGAAGTAATTGACCGCAACCAATGCGGCCACCGCGAGCGCCGCCACGGGCCGTTCCCACCCTGCCGGCGCCGCGTACGCGGCGAAGGTGAGCGCCATGGCCGCGCAGCTGGCGGTCTTGCCGATCACGAAACACCAACCGGCCATGAAGCCGGCCCACGACCCGAGTTGCTCGCGCCCGTAGACGTAGGTGCCGCCGGACGTTGGATACTGCGCGGCGAGTTGCGCGGAGGAGGTCGCGTTGCAGTAGGCAACTACTGCCGCAAGGGCCAGGCCGATGAGCAGTCCCGAACCGGCCGCCGCGGCAGCCGGCGCAAAGGCGGCGAACACGCCGGCGCCGATCATTGATCCCAGACCGATAGCGACCGCGTCGCCCAGACCGAGTCGTCGTTGCAGGGCGCCGGAGTTGGTCATAGTCAGGGCAGTTCCACTTCTAGGAGTCGGTCATCACCGTCCTGCGGTTGACCGCGCCCATCCGTGTTGTTGGTCAGCAGCCACAAGGTGCCATTCGGTCCGGGCACGGCATCGCGCAGGCGGCCGTACGCGTCCTGAAAGTAGTCGGTCGAGGTGTCCGGGGAGTTAACGGGCACGGCGCGCAGCACCCGTCCGCGCAGGTTGGCGATGTACAGCGTGTCCCCCACCCGTGACATACCGCTCGGGCTCGCCTCGCTGGTCTCCCATTGCTGCACGGGGTCCACGATCTCGTCCCGCTCTGCCGCACCCTCCACCTCAGGCCAGCCGTAGTTGGCGCCGGGCTCGATCA
>CAACXA010000145.1_pt1 | contig 15194 bp, 13 predicted proteins | sample 2275811 | NCBI WGS metagenome assembly CAACXA01 (sample SAMEA5312478, study PRJEB27640) | indoor metagenome | biome: indoor environment; feature: uncontrolled; material: tiles wood | place: Germany | collected 2014-07-07 | reverse complement strand
CCGCCTCCCTCCAGGACGTGGTCGCCCAGGACATGGCCGGTGAGCTGATCGTGGACGACCTGCGGCAGCAGCTCCAGCAGGAATTGGTTGAGGATGGCACCGGCGGCACGGTGCACCTCTTCAAGAACAACGTGGACTCCGCCGGGAACTCCTACGGCTCCCACGAGAACTACATGATCTCCCGCCGCACCGAGTACGCGCGCCTGGTACAGGTGCTGATCCCGTTCCTGGTCACCCGCCAGATCCTGGTCGGCGCCGGTCGGGTGCACCCCAACGGCCCCGCAGAATTCGGCGGCCTCACCCTGGGCGACGGCAGCCACGGTCCCAGCTATTCCTTCTCGCAGCGCGCGGACCACATTTGGGAAGGTTTCTCCTCGGCCACCACGCGCTCGCGGCCCATGATCAACACGCGCGACGAGCCCCACGCAGATGCCGAGCACTACCGCCGGCTGCACGTGATCAACGGCGACTCGTCCATGTCCCAGACCACCACGGCGCTCAAGATGGGCACCACGGATCTCATGCTGAGGATGATCGAGGCGGGCAAGATCCTGCCGGACCGCACGCTCGCGGATCCCGCGGCCGCGCTGCGCATCATTTCGCACGACCTCACCGGCCGGGCGCAGGTGGAGCTGGCCTCGGGCGAAAAGATGTCCGCCGTGGACCTGCAGCACGAGTACCTTCAGGCCGTCACACACTTCGTGGATCGCCACGGTGCGCACCACGATCGCGTGGACTGGGTACTGGAACTGTGGGAGCGCGGCTTGCGCGCCGTGGCCGAGCAGCGCTTCGACCTGGTGGACACCGAGCTCGACTGGGCCATCAAGAAGAAGCTACTGGACTCCTACGCCGCCGCCCACGGCATGGATTACGCCAACCCGCGGTTGCTGCAGTTGGATTTCGCCTACCACGACACCTCACCCACGCACGGGCTGTTCCGCATGCTCAGTCGGCGGGGCGCGGTGGCGTCCTTCATTTCCGACGACGCCGCTCAGGCCGCCGTCACGCAGCCCCCGGCCACGCGGGCGAGCCTGCGCGGCAAGTTCATCCAGGCCGTCCTGGACGCGGGAGAGAACTACACCGTGGACTGGGTGCACCTCAAACTCAACGGTTCGCAGAACCAGCGCACCGTGATGTGCAAGGACCCGTTCGCCACGTCCCAACCGGACGCGGACAAGCTCATTGCCGAGGTCCAGGCCATGTCCGGCCGCTGAAAGTTCACGGGGAACCCCCACGGGCGTGGCACGAGAAGTATCAGCTGATGCTCAACCGTGTCCCATAGATTGGTGGGCGACTTCCCTCAGTGCCCATTCGTGTTGAAAGGTGAATCCTCCTTTGCGAAAGATTGTTCCGGCCGCGGGCACCGCCCTGGCCTTGTCCCTGATGTTGACCGCGTGCGGCGGAGCCGAAATGGATTCGGTGGAATTGGCCAAGGACCCGTCCGAGGGCACCGCGCCGTCGGTCTCGTTCGAAACTCCACTCCAGGTGAGCGAGGCGGAGACCAAGGTGCTGCGCGAAGGTGACGGCGAAGACCTGGACGAGGGCGACAACATCCTCCTGCAGGCGGCTCTGTTCAAGGGTTCCGACGGTTCGTCGTTGGGCGATACGTACAGCCAGGGAGCCGGTCAGGTACTCAAGCTGGACGACCAGCTCAAGGAAGCCATCCCGGAGATGCACGATGCCCTGATCGACGCCCAGGAAGGCGCGATCATCGCCTACAGCTCCCCGGACACCAGTGGTGCCGCCGGTGACGAGTCCACGTCGGTGGAGGTGTACCAGGTGGCCAAGAAGATTCTGGCCCCGCTCAACGAGGACATGAAGGACACCTCGGACAAGATGCCCAACGTCACTCAGGACGATCAAGGCAAACCCACCATTGAGAAGCCTTCGGGTAAGGAACCCAAGGACCTCCAGACCGAAGTCCTCAGCGAGGGCGACGGTGAAGAAGTAGCAGACACGGACACCGTGGTCGCCAACTACGTGGGCGTGCGCTGGGAGGACGGCGAGGTCTTCGATTCCTCCTACGACAAGAATGCGCCCGCATCCTTCCCGCTCGACAACGTGATCGAGGGGTGGAAGGAAGGCCTCAAGGGGCAGAAGGTGGGCTCGCGCGTGCTGCTCGCCGTGCCGACCGATCAGGCCTACGGCACCGAGAAGCAGCTCGGCAAGGACTCGCAGTACCCGTCCGGATCGCTCGTGTTCGTGGTGGACATCCTCGGTGCCGTCCCCACTCCCGAACCCGCACCCAGTGAGTCCGCAGCTCCGTCGGAGAGTGCTGCGCCTCAGCCCTCGGAGGAAGCCGACGGATCCGAGGCGCCCAAGCCAGCACCGTCCGAGTCGGAGAAGTAAACTAGTCGATCGGACAGGTCCCCCAGCGGGGACGGTTTCTACGAAAGGCCATGACCGTGTCATTTGGACAGCGCAACCTGGATCGTTCCAAGCCGGAGATCGATTTCCCGCAGGATCCGGTTCCCACCGAACTGCGTATCACTGACGTGATCCCGGGCACCGGCCGCGAGGCCAAGGCCGGCGACAGCATCTCCTGCCACTACGTGGGCGTGACCTACTCGGGCGGCGAAGAATTCGACGCCTCCTGGAACCGCAACCAGCCCCTGGACTTCACCGTGGGCATCGGCCAGGTCATCCAGGGCTGGGACCAAGGTCTGCTGGGCATGAAGGTGGGCGGTCGCCGTCGTCTGGAGATCCCTTCAGAGATGGCCTACGGCAAGCGCGGCGCTCCCGGCGCCATCGGCCCTGACGAAGCTCTCATCTTCGTGGTCGATCTGCTCGACGTCCGCTAAATGCCCCCATCTTCAGGTTCGGTATCGGGCCGCTCCACCGCAGCGTCGGCGGAGCGGCTCCTCAACCTGCTCATTGCGCTGCTCGATCGCGAGAGCGGTTACACGCGTGATCAGCTGCGGGAGATCGTTCCCGGGTATCACAAGGCCGGCAGCCACGACGCGTTCGAGCGGATGTTCGAGCGCGACAAATCGCATTTGAGGTCCCTCGGCTATCCGGTCGAGGAAATCCCCGACGACGATCCGTGGGCCTCCGACGCCCAGCTGGCCCCGCGCTATCGCGTGTCCCGCGGTTCGTACCAATTGCCCCAGGTCCAGTTCAGTGCGGAGGAATCGGCCGTCCTCGCGGTTGCCGCGGACGCCTGGAACGACGCCGCTCAGGATCGTTTGGCGCGCCGCGCCCTCGACAAGCTGGAACCGGCGCTGTCTCATGAGGCAGCACCCGGCCGTGACGTCCAGCCCACCGTGGCCGTGGCGGACCCAGCGTTCGAACCGTTGCTGTCCGCGGTGCTGAGCCACCGCACGGTGCGCTTCGACTACGTGGATCGCACGGGTGCCTACAGCCGCCGCACGGTTCAACCCTGGGGTGTGGGTTCGCGCTTCGGTGCGTGGTACCTGGCCGGCTGGGACGAGGACCGACAGGCCGAGCGCACCTTCCGGCTGTCCAGGATCATTTCCGAGGTGGCTGTCACCCGGGACAGTTTCCAACCTCCCGAAGATTTCTCCATGGGTGGGCAGCTCGCGCGCATGGTGTACCCGCCCACGCGCGTTCGGGTAACCGTCTACGTTCGTCAGGGTGCGGCGCAGTTGTTGCGTCAGATCGCCGCGCCGATCACGGACGAGGATCCTCATCTGCCCGAAGGTTTCGACGCCGTGCTGCTGGCCGTCCCGGACACCGAGGGCGCCGCCGAGCACGTGTGTGCAGCGGGTCCCGATGCTCGGGTTGCCACGGCAGCCGGGGCCGACCTGGGAACTCAGCGTGCCGTGGCCAAGGCGGTCGAACGGCGTCTGTCCGAGGCTCGGAAATTCCAGGAACGCGTGGGTGGCGTGGCTGTTGCCTGGGGCAAGCAGCGCCGCAGCGGCGCCGCGAAGGCCAGTACGGAACAACATCTCGCCCGGCTCTTGCACATCGTGCGCCACGTGTACTCCCACCAGGGGGCTCAGCTGGAAGAAACGGCTCGGCACTTTGGAATCACCGATCAGGAGTTGATCGCGGATCTACAGACGCTGTTCGTGTGCGGGCGACCGGGTCACATGCCCGATCAGCTCATCGATGCGTCCTGGGACGACGGCCACATCTACCTGGGTAATGCCCAAGAACTCTCGGAACCCGTGCGGCTGACCGTACCCGAGGCCAGCGCCTTGCTGATGGGGTTGCAAACGCTCCAGGCGCTACCGGGCGGCAATAGCGACGTCGTGCGCTCGACCATGCGCAAGGTGGCGACCGCCGCGGACGCGTTGCCACTCGCGGATGCCCTGGCCGCACCGGACCAACCCGCCGAACCGGTCCCCGAGGACACCGAACTGGTCAGTCGGGTGCGCGAGGCGATTGCGAACAATCGGCGGATCAAGATCCGCTACGTGGTGGCCTCACGGGACGAGGTCACCGAACGTCTCGTGGACCCGGTGCGCATAGTGTCCTCGGACGGACACCAGTACGTGCGCGGTTGGTGCCTCAACGCCAAGGGGCCCAGGACGTTCCGAGCGGACTGCATCCTCAGTTGCGAAGACATTGGAGAGGCCCAGGCGCATCCGCGCATGGACTCCGAAATGCGCACGAGTTTGTACCCGGAGAAACGACGACCCGTTCAGGCGGTGCTCGTGACCGACCGGCGTGGCCGTTGGATCGTGGAGCACTACCACGCCAAGCGTGCCGCCACGGTGGAACTACCCGCCAGCGACGAACCACCGATCACCGTGACTGCCGGACCGGGGAGCTCCAAGGGCCCCAAACAGCTGCCCGAGTACGTGGCCGCCGAGGTGGATTTCCCCACGGTCGAGGCACTGTGTTCGCTCGTGACCAGGCACGCGGGTCACGTGGCGGTGGCGTCACCGCCCGAGGTGGTCCACTCAGTTGAACAGTGGATAAATAACAGTCTCTTCACGGACACAACGCACCAGTAGAGGATTCGCGCGGCCCTATACTGGGGTCCATGCTGTGGTGGATGTGGATTGTGCTGTGGACCGTCCTGGTCCTCGTCAGTCTCGCGTTCATCGTGGGCGCGGTGTGGGGATTGGTCACCAAGAAGGCCTTACCCGCATTACGTGAGGTCGAGGCCTTCGCCGATGACTTCACGGTGCGGTGGAACGCCGCGGCCCAGGGCGCGACACAACCACTGCGCACACCCGCTGAACCTGCCGTGTTCACCCCGGTGAATTCGGCTCGCGCCGCCTATTCAAGCGGTCGCGATCAACGACATACAGCCCGGCTCATCCGCCGCATGAACCGCAAGGACGCCAAGGGCCAGCCCCAACGGCTGTCCGATCTCCGCCGGGCTGAACGGAAAGGAATCCACCATGGGCCGCTTGTTTGACAGCCCCCTCACCATCATCCTCATCCTCGTGGTGATCCTGCTGCTGTTCGGTGCCCCCAAGCTTCCGGGCATGGCCCGCAGCCTGGGCCAGTCCATGCGGATCTTCAAGTCCGAGGTCAAGGAAATGAAGAAGGACGGCGATGACGACAACGTCACCGTGAACGGCCAGCCGGTATCCGACGGCCAGACCATTTCGCAGCCGCAGAATCCCACACAGACCAACACCGTGAACAACGGCCCGGTCGCTCCCGGTCAATCAACGGGCCAGGCCGCCGCGCAGCCGAACAACCAGGTTGATCCCAACCAGCGCCCCAGCGCGTAGGTCACGGGGCACCACTCACTACACAGCGATCGGGCCGGACCTCATGGTTCGGCCCGACGAGCACCCCGGTGCAGCCCCTCTCAACACATAGGTTCGTATGTCTGCCACTGATTCCAAGTCTCTGCGGGATCCTTCGCGCCGTAAAGAGCGTCGGAACCGCAAGAAGAACACCTCGCGCAGGAACAACCCTCAGGCCCAGATGGCCCTGAAGGAGCACCTGCGTGAAATGCGCAACCGATTGATCAAGTCCGCCATCGCGGCCGTGATCGGCGCGGTGGCGGGGTTCATGGTCTACAACCCGTTCATGCAGTACATCACCGAACCGCTGCAGCGTCTGGCGGACTCGGGTCGAACCGCCACCATCAACTACTCGTCGGTGGGCGGTTCCTTCAACATCATGGTCGAGGTGGCCTTGGTGCTGGGTGTCATCTTCGCTTCGCCCGTGTGGCTGTACCAGCTGTGGGCGTTCATCACTCCGGCTCTGCACAAGCACGAGCGCCGCTACGCCATGGGATTCCTGGCGGCGGCCATTCCGCTGTTCATCGGCGGCTGCGTCTTGGCCATCACGGCTTTGCCCGCCGCGGTGTACGCGTTGACCGCGTTCACCCCGGAGGGCGGCGCGAACTTCGTGGAGGCCAATCAGTACCTGCGCTTCTTCCTGCAGTTGATCCTGACCTTCGGTGTTTCTTGCGTGATCCCGGTGTTCCTGGTGGGACTCAACATGCTGGGGCTCCTTTCCGGTCGCACGATCCTGAAGTCCTGGCGCGTGGTGGTCGTGATCGTGCTGGTCATCTCGGCCATGGCTGCTCCCGGGCCGGACCCGGTGACCATGCTGTACCTGGCCATTCCGCTGTTGGTGCTGTTCTTCGTCGCCGTGGGACTGTGTCTCGTCCTGGACCGCCGCCGCGCCAAGAAGGCTGCCAAGCGTGAAGCAGCAACCGGAGTCACCGCGGACAGCGCGACCTCCGCGGAGGACCTCCGCAAGATGGGCTAGCAGCGGAACCACACCGCACTGATTTAATCGGTGTCCGCGCTACGCCGTAGGCTGGTGCCATGTCTTCTCACGCCGATCGTTTCATGGCCGCCAAGGCCCGTGCGGCCCACGCGAACACCGAACTCGCGGCGTTTGAACAGCTGCTGGATTTCGAACTCGATCCTTTCCAGATCGAGGGCTGCAGGGCACTCGAACAAGGGCACGGCGTTCTGGTCGCCGCCCCCACGGGTGCCGGTAAAACGGTCGTGGGGGAGTTCGCGATCCACCTGGCACTCTCCCAGGGTCGCAAGGCCTTCTACACGACCCCCATCAAGGCGCTGAGCAACCAGAAGTTCCACGAGTTCTCCCGCCGTTGGGGGAGCCATCGTGTGGGTCTGCTGACCGGTGACACCTCGGTCAATTCGGAGGCGGACATCGTGGTCATGACCACCGAGGTCTTGCGCAACATGCTCTACGCGGACTCCTCGACCCTGACCAACCTGGGGTTCGTGATCATGGACGAGGTGCACTACCTCGCGGATCGTTTTCGCGGGGCGGTCTGGGAAGAAGTCATCATCCATTTGCCGGAACACGTGCAGCTCGCGTCCCTGTCCGCCACGGTGTCCAATGCCGAGGAATTCGGTGCGTGGCTTCATCAGGTTCGTGGCCACACGGACGTGGTGGTCTCCGAGCACCGCCCGGTCCCGTTGTGGCAGCACGTTCAGGTGGGCCCGCAGCTGCTGGACCTCTTCGTGGACGACACGGTGGAGCAAGCCGCCGAGCGCCAGGCCGAGCCCGATGCAGACGAGCCAGCGGTCAACCCGGAACTGCTCAGACTGTTCCGTGCCCAGCACCCCCGGGGCGGTCGCGGTGGCGGACGCGGCCCCAATCACCGCGGCCGACGCCGCCGCGGGCCACACCATTCCGAGCCTCGCGTGGCGCGCCTGGAGCGGATTTCCCGTCCGCAGTTACTTCGGCGCCTTGACGCCGAGGCCCTGCTGCCGGCGATTACCTTCATCTTCTCCCGTGCGGGTTGCGACGCAGCCGTGGCCCAGTGCGTGGCCGCGGATCTGTGGCTGACCACCCCGGAAGAACAGAAGACCATTCGCGCCTACGTGGCCGAGGCGACCTCGCACATGACCACCGCGGATCTCGCCGCGTTGAACTACCACGACTGGTACGACGGCCTGGTGCGCGGCATTTCCGCCCACCACGCGGGCATGCTCCCCGTCTTCAAGGAAGTAGTGGAGCAGCTCTTCGCCCAGGGGCTCGTGAAAGCCGTGTTCGCCACCGAAACCCTTGCACTGGGTATCAACATGCCCGCCCGATCCGTCGTGCTCGAACGGCTCGACAAGTTCAACGGTGAATCCAGGGTTGATATCACCCCCGGTGAGTACACGCAGCTCACGGGTCGTGCCGGCCGACGCGGGATCGACGTCGAAGGCCACGCCGTGGTGCTGTGGCGCGATGGGATGAATCCGCAGACCGTGGCCGGTCTGGCCTCCAAACGGACGTACCCGCTGAACTCCAGTTTCAGCCCCACGTACAACATGTCCACGAACCTGATCGCCCGCTACGGTGCCAAGCGGTCACGGTCCATTCTCGAGACCTCATTCGCCCAGTTCCAAGCGGACCGTTCCGTAGTGGGGATCGCCAAACGGGTGCGGTCGCAGGAGAAGACCCTCGAAGCGTATCGGGAGGCCATGGCCTGCCACCTGGGCGACTTCACCGAGTACGCGCGTCTGCGCAGAGAGCTCAACGGACTCGAGAAGTCCGCGACCAAGTCCCGCTCCGCCCGGCAACGCAACGACGCCGCGGTGTCGCTCCAGGATCTGCTTCCCGGCGATGTCATCGACATCCCCCAGGGGCGTAACGCGGGTTACGCGGTGGTCGTGAAGGCCGATGAACATCCCTTCGATCCGCGGCCTCACATCCTCACCCTGGACGGCAAACTGCGCCGCGTGGGTGTGAACGACTTGGATGGCTCACTCGAACCGGAGTCCAAGGTCAAGATCCCCAAACGCTATTCGGGACGTTCCCCGCAGGAACGCAAAGACCTGGCATCCACCGTGCGTGCGGCCCTGCGCGAGCACCGGCCCGCACGTGAACGCAGCGGTGGGCACACCATCCGTTTCGATCGGGGCACGTCCGCGAGGGATCGCAAGATCGAGGATCTGCGACGCGCCCTTCGGTCGCACCCGTGTCACGGCTGTTCCGACCGCGAGCACCACGCACGGTGGGCCGAGCGTGCCTGGAAGCTCGAGAAGGAAACCGAGGGTCTGCGCAAGCAGATCGCCGGCCGTACGGGCAGCATCGCCGCAACGTTCGACAGGGTCTGCGCCGTGCTCACGCACTTCGACTACCTGCGCGCGGACGAATCAGGGAATCTCAAACCCACTCCCGCGGGCGAACAACTGCGTCGGATCTACGGCGAACGAGACCTTCTCCTCGCACTGACCCTGCGCGACGGATTCCTGGACGGCCTGGACGTGGCCGGCCTGGCGGGCGTCGTGACCGCGTTGGTGTATCAACCTCGCCGGGAAGACCAGGGCTCCCGCCCTAAGATGCCCACGGCCCATATGGAGGCCGCAGTGCAGACATTGATCCACAACTGGTCGGTGCTGACCGATGTGGAGTCCCAGCACCGGTTGCCGCAAACGGCACAACCTGAGCTGGGTCTGGTGGACGCCATGTATCGCTGGGCCCGAGGCGCCAGCCTGACCAAGACCCTGTCGGGTACTGATCTGGCGGCCGGGGATTTCGTCCGCTGGGCCAAGCAGACCATTGATCTGCTGGACCAATTGGCCGGGGTCGAGCACCTGGACCCGGCCATCCGCGATGTCGCCCTCGACGCCATCCAGGCTGTGCGCCGCGGTGTGGTGGAGTACAGCGTCTTTGAACAGTGACCAGCAGCATGACTTACCGGAGGACAGAGTGAGCCCACAGACCAAAACCACCGTGATGTATATGAACGCCTCGGTGTATTCGCCGGTGGATCCGTTCGCCACGGCCATCCTGGTGGATGGGCCAACGGTCGCGTGGTTGGGTTCCGACAGCGCAGCTCACGCCATGGCGGGCGAACAGTCCACAGTGGTGGACGTGCACGGCGCGGTGATTACTCCGTCCTTCGTGGCGCACCAGCGTGTCACCCACGGCACACAGATCGTCTCGGCAGCTCAGGGCTATGGTGCCGTGGAGTTGCTTTCCGACAACGCCCGGACCTTGAACGACGCCGCGACCCGTGCCACGGACGCGGGTCTCGTGCCGTTACCCATCCTGATCCATCCCGTGACGGAGGCCTCGGCCATCGCCTCCGCCGGTGCACCGCGGCCGTGCCTCGGTATCGAGATCGACCCCGCCCAGGACCCCGCCGCTCTGCTGGAGGACGTAACCTCCCACTTGGTGGCGTGCTCCGAGGCCCGCTACCAGGCCGTGGTCGTGTGCGAGGCCCGCCCCGAGGCCACCGTGGAGGGAGCGCCGTCGGCCGTTATCGACGTGATTCTCGAGGCCGCGCAGCAGGCCACCGACACGGTGGGGGAGCGTGCGTTCAGGTCGCGCGGGCACCGGCTCGTGGGCGTGGGCGAACTCAGCGAGGAACAAAGTGAATCGCTCGCCCGCCACGCTCTGTCCGTGACGTCGCGTCCCGGCGCCGCACCGCTGACGGCGCTGGCGCGCGCGGGTGTGCCCGTGACTCTCACGACCGACGCGGAGAACCCGTGGCAGGCCGTCAAGGACGCCCTTGAGGCGAAGGAACCGAGTCATCGGACCTCGGCTCGTGCGGCGTTCCTGGCCCTGACCCGTGGCGTGTGGCGGGCCCAGCGTGACGCTCAGCCGCTGGCCGGCCAACTCGCCCCCGGAGCAGAGGCCAGCCTGACGATGTGGGATGCTGAGTCGCTCATGGTGCAGCAGGCGCAGGGCACCGGAGCATCCTGGAGCACGGATCCCCGCGCCCGCACGCCAGCCCTTCCCGCCCTCGACGACCCGCGGCTGCCCGTGTGCGAACGCACTGTGGTGGGCGGAAACGTGATCTTCGAGTGATTGACAATCGGCCATCTTGGTGCTGACCAGAATTGCCGGTTAGACTGAATTCTTACTGCCGGGTGGGTTCATCCGTCCTTAGAAAACAGTGCTGCGGAGCAATTCGCGCCTGGTCCGAAGGCGGGTGGGCCTGCCCTGTGGTGTGTTCGGGGCGTTTTTCCCCGTCCCCAGTGGCTTGAAAGGACGCCCGGTGCGAGTTCTCACGATCATCCCCACCTATAACGAACGCGAATCGCTGCCCACGGTGGTGACCCGGTTGCGGGCGGCCGTTCCCGATGCGCACGTGCTGATCACGGACGATAACAGCCCGGACGGCACCGGCCGCATGGCCGACGAGATGTCCGCCGCGGATGATCACATCCACGTGCTCCACCGCGCCAAGAAGGAGGGTCTCGGCCCGGCCTACATTGCCGGTTTCCGCTGGGGCCTCGACAACGGCTACGACGTGCTGGTCGAGATGGACGCGGATTGCTCCCACCAGCCCGAGCAGCTGCCCTTGCTCCTGGACGCCATTGAGAACGGCGCGGATCTGGCCATCGGCTCCCGCTATGTACCGGGTGGCCGCACGGAGAACTGGCCCCTGGACCGCCAGCTGATCTCCCGCGGTGGCAATCTTTATTCGCGTGTTCTGCTGGGCACCGCCGTTCACGACATCACCGGCGGGTACCGCGCCTTCAAGCGCGGCACTCTCGAGGCCATTGATCTGGCCTCCGTGCGCTCGCGCGGTTACTGCTTCCAGATCGACCTCGCATGGCGTACCGAACGCCTGGGCCTGAAGATCACGGAAGTTCCCATCACCTTCGTGGAACGCGAAGAGGGCGTGTCGAAGATGAGCAAGGATGTCACCGTGGAGGCCGCGACCAACGTGGCGAAGTGGGGGCTGACCGCACGCGCTCAGACTCTGGCCGGAAAGCTGGGCCTGCGCAAGTAGACCTTCCGGGGCGAACCCCGACCACTACTTAAACGCCGACGCCGCGTACCAGACTTGGTACGCGGCGTCGGCGTTCGTCCGTGGTCACTCACCGGCCGCGCGACCGCGGGCGCGCGGCCGGGAATGGCGGGACTCAGAGCGCGTGGCGCTCCTTGTAGAAGTCGAGGCGCTGCTGCAGGATCTCTTCGAGCTCTTCCGAGCTGCGACGCTCCATGAGCATGTCCCAGTGGGTACGCACGTGCTTCTCATTGGGGTTCTCGGGCTTCTCACCGTTGACCAGGATGGCCTCGTGACCGGTCTTGGTGGTCCACACCGGGGGAATCTCCGCCTCCGCCGCAAACATCACGCTCACCGACTCACCATCTTTGGTGCGGTACTCCACGCGTTGGCGCGGTGCCGGCTCAACACCGGTCTCGGTTTCCATCGACTGGGAACCCAAGCGCATTCCACGCAGGCTGCGATCGCTCACTGGACGGTCCTTCCTGAAGTCCTACTGGTACAAAGGGCGATATCCCGGGGCCTGAACTGGATGTTCGAGACCCAGAGATCCGCATCAACCGGGTACAACCACGAACTAGCGCGATTCATTCCCGGCGCTGCTGGAACCGTGGTCCCCGGCAGCCGGATCGGCAAAGGGAGGCTCCGGCATCTCGAAATCATTGGGGTCGGTGAGCGTCAAATCCGGCTCGAGATCCTTCTCGGTGACCTTGACGGTCTCCGATTCCACGATCGGTTCCGAGTAACCGGTGGTCGCGGGCTCTTCTTCCGGATCATCCCAGGACGAGTCGTGGGGGCCTTCGCCCCCGCCACCCGGAGTCGCGAGGAAATTGCCGACTCCGCGCAGTGCGGTGCTGAGCTCAGCGGGGATCATCCACACCTTGTTGGCGGAACCCTCTGCCACCTTGGGTAGGGTCTGGATGTACTGGTAGGCCAGCAGCTTCTGGGTGGGCTTGGCGCGGTGAATCGAATCGAAGACCTTGGCAATGGCTTGGGCCTCACCGTCGGCACGCAGGATTGCAGCCTTGGCGTCACCTTCCGCGGAGAGCACGGCGGCCTGCCGTTCACCCTCGGCGGTCAGAATCTGGGACTGCTTCTCACCCTCAGCCGTGAGGATGGTTGCACGACGGTCTCGCTCGGCGCGCATCTGCTTCTCCATGGAGTCCTGAATAGACGGCGGGGGCGTGATCTCCTTGATGTCCACGCGGGAAATGCGAATGCCCCAGCGTCCGGTGGTGGAGTCCAGGACACCGCGCAATTCGGCGTTGATCTTGTCGCGCGAGGTCAGCGTCTCTTCAAGATTCAAACCACCCACCACGTTACGCAGGGTCGCACTCGTGAGCTCATCCACGGCCTGGATGTAGTTGGTGATTTCGTAGGTCGCGGCGCGGGGGTCGGTGACCTGGAAATAGACCACGGTGTCGATGCCAACCACCAGGTTGTCCTCGGTGATCACGGACTGGGCCGGGAACGGCACCACTTGCTCACGCAGGTCGATGAGGGGGAGAAGTCGATCCACGAAGGGGATCAGAAAGTGCAGGCCGGGGTTCAGGGTGGATTGGTACTTGCCAAGTCGTTCCACGATGCCGGCGCGCGACTGCGGAATGATGCGAACGGCCTTGATCAAGGCGATTGCCGCTGCCAGCACCACCACTACGAGCAGTACTGTAATGACGATTTCCATGGGGTCCTCTCACATGGGTGGAGTGCGGGCCGGACGGCCCTACTGATGTTCTAGTACCCGGGTTGGGAAGCGGGGGAGTCGGAGAAGTCGGTGGTTGCCGGGGCGGTACCGGACACCACGGCCGTGGCACCGTCGATCCGGTAGACATAGGCCTTGGTCCCGACCTCGAGCGTGCCGTGTTCGGCAGATCGCGCGGTCCAGATATCGCCTTCGAGACGGACCAGGCCGGTGTTCTCACTGACGGGTTCCAGCACGGTGCAGGACAGTCCCACCAGTCGTTCGGCGTTGGAACGCGTGCTCGGAGTGGACCTGTTGATCCGATTGAGGGCCACCGGCCGCAAGAGGAAAATGAGAAGTACAGCGACTACCGCAAATGTGACCACTTGTAAGGGGATGCTATGGGTGAAGAAACTCACCACCCCGGCGCACAGCGCGGCCACGGACATCATAAGGAACAAGAAATCCAGGGTGAGCATCTCGATTCCGGCCAAGATCAACATGATGATCAGCCAAATGATCCAGGGGTTATTGACCAGTGCGTCCCACACGTGAGGCTCCAGACATGATTGAAGTGTCGGAAGTGGCCGCCTCCGCAGGATGCGCAGCCCGCCACCTGTCGGCTCCCTTCCCATTGTGCCCTACCCCACGCCTCGAGGCCGGAATGGCCCATTCCTAGGCGGGCCCCACGCTCGGTACTAGCGGGTCACTAATGGATAAACCTTGGCCGGGGAAGTGTCCCACGGTCATTTCACCCGAGAGAGAAAATCTATTGTCAGGCAACTGAACATCAGTAAGCTGGGCGGCAAGCTAGATCACAATGCCATCGTGCAGAGTGATGGCTCGCAGGGCACAAACCGTGCTTTGACGAACGCAAAAAACTTGAAGGAGTTCTAGCGATGACCACTTTCGATGTGAATGCGATTCTCTCCAGCACTGCCTACGATGCTGACGGCGACAAGGTCGGCAAGGTTGAGCAGGTCTTCCTCGACGACAACTCGGGTGAGCCCACGTTCTTGACCGTGAACACCGGTCTTTTCGGTGCCAAGGAGAGCTTCGTTCCGGTGAAGGACGCTCGCCAGGACGGCGACCGCGTTGTGCTGCCGTACCAGAAGGACGTCATCAAGGACGCCCCCAAGGTTGACGCTGATCAGCACCTTTCCCCGGCGGAAGAGGAAGAGCTCTACCGCTACTACGAGCTGAACTACGACAATGGTCGTGGTGCAGATCGTGATCGCGACCTCACCGACCGTGACCGTAACGCTGCTGCCGGTACCGCTGGCACCGCTGGTGTTGCAGGCGCAGCCGCAGGCCGTGACCGCGACCTGAACGATCGTGACCGCGACCTGGTTGACCAGGATCGCCGCGACGTCGCTGACCGCGATCGTGACCTCACCGACCGTGACGACGCTTCCGTGGTTCGCCACGAGGAGCAGCTCAAGGTTGGCACCCAGGAGCGCGAGACCGGCCGTGCACGTCTGCGCAAGTACGTGGTCACCGATCACGAGACCGTTGACGTTCCGGTGGAGCGCGAAGAGGTTTCCGTCGAGCGCACCCCGATCCGCGACGGCCAGGCCCGCACCGGCACCATCGGTGAGGAAGAGGTCGAGGTTTCCCTCCACGAAGAGCGCCCCGTGGTCGAGAAGGAAGCCGTGGCTGTTGAGGAAGTCAGCCTGAACAAGGAGACCGTCCGCGACACCCAGCGCGTTGAGGCTGACGTTCGCAAGGAACAGGTCGACGTCGAGACCGACACCGACCGTAACCTTGACGGCCGCGACCGCGACCTGGACGGCCGTGACGGCCTGGGCGGCAACGCTCCCCGTCGCTGAAACTGATTCGCAACGCTGAGGCGTTGAATCGGTAATCGCTGCACCCCGGGCCTTTGGGCCCGGGGTGCAGCTGATTTCGGGCCGGTTCCCG